>Ga0209168_10001017_pt1 | contig 23610 bp, 20 predicted proteins | sample Coa_R1_FD_187156 | JGI IMG/M metagenome (GOLD analysis project Ga0209168, IMG submission 187156) | Surface soil microbial communities from Centralia Pennsylvania, which are recovering from an underground coalmine fire - Coalmine... | ecosystem: Environmental > Terrestrial > Soil > Unclassified ...
AGTGGCTGTACGGGTACAAGGGTTCTTAGTAGCACAGGCTTCAGCCTGTGTGCTTTTGAATTTGTTGTCGCACACAGACAAAACCACAAGTCAAAACCACACAGGCTGAAGCCTGTGCTACGCTACTTGTGAGCCATCACATTCTCTGAATCAAATACGCCTTTGACAATTTGATGTCCGCCGTTTGCCGCTAATGCCTCTTCACGATATTTTCCAAGCGCCGCTAGAATCGGAGTGTCCTGGATGGAGAACAGAATGGCGCGTTCGTCTTTCGATTCGTTGATGTGCTCGTGATATTTCCAACTGGGAATAACGAAGATGTCGCCCTTTTCCCAATCAAAGCGTATGCCATCGATAATCGTCGCGCCGCGCCCTTCGTGCACGTGATAGACGGCGCTGTTCACCTGGCGATGAGCCTTGGTGTGAATCCCCGGCCGTAGCATCTGGATCCATGCCGTCATCGTGTCCATCACGGGACGTCCCGTATGCGGATTCGTATATTCCAGCGCGACGTCATCGAATGGACTGGCATCCACCTTTGCCAAATTGTTGAGCGCTTGCTCGGTGGTCTTCCACTTATACGAAAAAATTGGAGAGTACTGCTTGCGAGGCTCTTCCCACGCCGGTCGCAGCTGGCCGATTCCATATTTCATGACCGATTCATCCTGCGCCGCGGTCACCTCTTGCGCCTCGCTGGAATCGAAATCGAAAAAGGGCGCGTCCAGATAATTATCGATGGGAATATCCAGGCCATCCATCCAGATCGCCGGACCATCTCCATCGCTGCCATGATCGTGCCAATACCACGGCGGATTGATCACAAAATCGCCGCGCTCGAGATACACCCTGTCGCCTTGCACGGTGCTGTATGTCTTATCGCCATCAATAATGAACCGCACCGCCTGCGCGGAATGTCGATGCGCCGGCGCTGCTTCGTGACTGTTCAAATACTGAATTGCGGCCCACAAAGTTGGAGTGGCGTAGGGAAGGCCGCCCAGTCCGGGATTGCTGAGGCCCATGGCTCGTCGATCTCCACCACGCTCGATTGTCACCAGATCACCCGCACGGCGCGCGAAATCAAAAAGACGCGACCATTTCCAAAGCCACGGGATGGCCTTCGAATTCGGCTGAACCGGCAAGATGGATCGTTCCGCTGTCCAGAGCGGTTTGACGTGGTTGCTGTCCATTTCACTGTAGAGTTTTTCGAATTCAGCCTCGAGCATGGACGACCTCCTCCAAAACTAGCCCCATACTCTTTTATTGCCCGCCAGAGTTCAATAACTTTTGTTGCGTGCGACAGCATAATCCGAATTAAGATGTGCGGCGTTCCACGGGAGGCAGGCGTGAAAAAACTAGGTGCCGGCAAGTCCAGCAAGAGCGCGAGAAAAGCGGGGAGGAACACGAGAGTTCCCAAACGCACGTCTGCGGATACACAGACGATTGCGGATTTAGTTGCTGCCAATCGGATTCTATATGCGCAATCGGTGCTTGACGGCTACGGCCATGTCAGCGCGCGCCATGATTTGTATCCTGATCGCTTCTGGCTTGCGCGGAGCATGGCGCCCGGACTCGTCACTGCGGACGACATCATGGAATTCGATTTGAGCGGTGAGCCCGTTGACGCGCGCGGCCGCTCGAGTTACGCGGAGCGCTTTATTCATAGCGAAATCTACCGGCATCGGCCGGACGTGAAAGCAATTGTTCACAGCCATTCTCCCACAGTAATTCCATTTGGCGTTACAAACGTTCCTCTGAAGCCGATTTTTCATATGAGCGGATTTCTGGGCGCCGGCGTGCCCATTTTTGAAATTCGCGAAACGGCGGGAGACACGGACATGCTGATCCGGAATCCGGCGCTGGGTGAAGCGCTCGCTCGTCGACTGGACAACAAGCCGGCAGCATTGATGCGCGGCCACGGATCGGTTGCCGTGGGCATTTCGTTGCCGCAAGTCGTTTTTCGAGCGATTTATCTTGAAGTGAATGCGCGCCTGCAAGCGGAAGCTATGAAACTTGGAAGCATTAATTTTTTAACGTCCGAAGAAGCCAGGCTGGCGGCCGCAGGAAATGATATTCATATGTTGCGGCCGTGGATGCTTTGGAAGCACGAAATAGCAAAGGGAAATGTAGCCTAAGAAAAAATCAGGTCCGGGCAAACGTCGTTCGGCACGGAACGACTATTTTAGCGCTGGAATGCTGCCGGCCTTCGGCGGCTGCGGCAGCGATTGCAGGAAAACGTAGATGTCCGCTAAATCCGCATCTGATGTGACCTTGGCAGTAAACGGCGGCATCTGGCCTGACGGCTCGCGGATATATTTGCTGAACGCTGCAAACGAAATCGGATTTGGACCCAGGCGCGGGCCGCCGACCGATGTTCCTTCCGCCTGGCGTCCGTGACATTCGAAACAGCCATCGCTGATGTACAGCTTTTTGCCGTTTTGGATGTTGCCTGCGGGAGGTTTTTCGTCCTGCGGAGTTGGCGTTGTGGTCCCGGCGCGAGCGGTGTTGCCAGGCAGGAGCAGGAACGCCGCGGCAATCGTGAAGACTAGCAACGCTACTACTGATGAGGTCTTTCGGGCGCCACAGAAGATCCCCGGGACCATTAGCGAGGCTCCGTGATGGTATCGAGCAGAGCAGGCTCACCGCGTTTAACTACTTCGATTGCTCGCTTCAGCGCCGGCGCAAGATCCTTGGGGTCGGAAATTGGTCCTTCGGCATAAACGCCCATCCCCTGCGCAATTTTTGCAAAGTCGATGTTCGGGTCTTTCAGCGTCGTTCCGATATCGGCGCGAGTAATTCCGCGTTCGTGACGATTGGCCATGCGCTGGACGTGCATGTATTCCTGATGGTACGCGCGATTGTTTTGCATCACCTTCAGCAGCGGAATATGGTGATGAGCCATGGTCCACAAAATTCCGGGTGCATACATCATGTCGCCGTCGCCATTAATGCTCACGGACAGCCTACCGTGTTTTTTATTCGCCAGCGCGGCACCCGCGGAAGCTGGTGAACAGTAGCCCTCGCCTGCGCCGCCTGCACCGCCAATGAATTGATAATGTTTATCGAAGGACCACAGCCGCATCGGCCAGCGGCTCGCAAACCCCACATCTGACACGAGCGACCAATCTTCATTTTTGATCTGCGCCCAAAGTTCCGCCGACAGTCGCGCAATCGTAATGGGGCTCGAGTCCCAGCCGTATGTGGCTTCGGTGCGCGCACGTTCCAAAGCTTTCTGGCGGGCGTCCGCAAGCTTGGTGCCGCGATCTTGGTAGAGCCGCTTGCGATCGTCGGTGATCAAGCGTTTCACAGCCTCCGTTAACGATGGCAAAGTAGTTTCCGCATCCGCTGCGATGGCCAGATCAACTTCCGGATAGCGCTGCAGGTCCTGGTAATTTCCCTTCGTGTAGAGATCGCCAGCAGTGATGCTGATGAGCTTTGCGCCGTCTTTAGTGGCGATTTTCGACGTGCGATGCAACTGATCGCGGAAAGCGTGAGTGGCGCCCCAGAAATCCGTGAGCTCAAGTCCCAGGATCACATCTGCGTCAGCGATGAGAGCGCGGCCGCGATCGCTCTGGTTCAAGGGATGCCGCGTCGGAAAATTCATGCGCCCTCCCTGATCGATGACGGGCGCTTGCAACGCTTCGGCAAGCTCGATCAGGCGCGCCATCCCGGCGGGAGTGCGCGCGGCACGGTCGGCAATAATAACTGGATTTTCCGCGGCTACCAGAAGCCGCGCTGCTTCGGAAACGGCGCCGGAATCCCCCTGCGGTAGCGAATCGAGCGTCAGTTTCGGAATGTGAATCTTTGCATCCTTGGCAAGAGGGCTTTCCTGTAAATCGGCATCCGCCACCAGTAGCACAGGCATCAACGGCGTGGTCATCGCAATCTTGTACGCGCGAACGGCGGACTCCGCGAAGTGTGGCAATGAAATCGGGAGGTCATCCCATTTCACAAAATCGCGGACCATCGCCGCGACATCCTGCACGCTGTGATCCCATTCGACACCGGGGCGCCGCATGGTCGCGTCAATCGAGTTTCCCGCAATGATGTAAACCGGGGCGCGATCGCAGTAAGCATTAAAAATTGACATCGAAGCGTGCTGCAGTCCCACGTTGCTGTGGACAAGAACGCCCATCGGCTTGCCTTCGACTTTTGCATAGCCATGGGCTAGGCCAACCGAAGATTCTTCGTGGCAGCAGGTGATGAATTCGGGGGCCTCGTTGCCGCCATAGTTGATGATCGATTCGTGCAATGCCCGGAAACTCGAGCCTGGATTGGAAGCGATATATTCAATGCCCAGTGACTTGATGACGTCGACCATGAAATCGGAACCCGTCCGCTCCGTCGTCAATACGTCGATGCCTGATGGATCGAGTTCCTTGGGCATCATCGGAGCCGTGGCCGATTGCGCCGGCAAGGACTTAGGCGCCGCAATTGTCGAGGCGCTCGCGACAAGTCCCGCCGCGCCCACGGCTGCACCCTTCAAGAATTTGCGTCGATCAACAGAGAGTTTTTTCGCCATGATAGGACATCCTTTGAGGAAGTGCGTGTTGCCTCGGGCGATTCTTAATCCATAGACGTATATCACAAATCGATGGTTGCGGGGCGGCCGGATCAGCTATCGAGGATGCACCCCCGGTTGGCGGCGACGAACAACAAGATGTAAAAAAAATGATTCCAGTGTACTCTCACGATCACATAGAATCCCGACACATTTTCCGGGTTGGCCCGGAGCGGAGCAAATCGTGGGCACTGAAACGCGCGCGCTTACTGTCGCTGAAATTATCGACCAGCAGCCGCTGAGCCGGTTTCAAATCACGACCATCGGCTTGTGCGCCCTGGTCATGGTTCTCGACGGATTCGATACGCAGTGCATCGGGTTCTTGGTGCCATCGATTGCTGAGACGTTTCATCTTCCACTGAAAGCATTTACTCCAGTATTCGCCTGGGCCTTGATCGGATTCATGACCGCCTCGATGATCATGGGTCCGGTTGCTGATCGCTGGGGCCGCAAGTGGCCTGTCGTTATTTCCACGCTGATCTTTGCAACATTTGCCTTGCTGACAGGCAGGGCTACGTCATTCCGTGAAGTCGTTTTTTTTCGCGCTTTAACCGGACTCGGATTAGGAGGCGCGATGCCCAATGTTGTCGCGCTTACTTCTGAGTACGCGCCGAAACGTTTGCAGCGCGTATTTGTATCTACACTATTTTTCGGGATGCCTTTGGGCGCGCTACTGGGCGGGTTGGCAAGTTCGGTGATGATTCCGGCGTGGGGCTGGCGATCCGTTTTTTATCTTGGCGGAATTCTGCCGTTGCTGGTTGCGCTCGTATTGATCAAGAAGCTTCCCGAATCCGTCAAGTATCTGGCCGTGCGCGGCGGCGACACGCGGAAAATCGCCGAGATTATGGCGCGTGTCGCGCCGGGAATAGCAGACGTACCGGCCAGCAGCCTGATGACGCGCGACCCCCAGCGCAAAGGTTTGCCGGTCAAACATCTTTTTGCGGAGGGGCGAGCGCTGGGGACCATCCTGCTGTGGGTTCCGTTCTTCATGAACTTGCTGATGATTTACTTTATTGTGAGCTGGCTGCCTGCATTGCTGCGGCAAGCTGCGATGCCAGTTTCCGCGGGAGTGAAGGCCATTTCCATGTTCAGCCTCGCCGGGATTATCGGATCGCTCGCGCAGGGGCGGCTGATGAATCGGTTTGGCGCCTACGTGGTAATGATGACAGAGTTCCTCGTGTCGACCTTGTTGATTGGCTCGCTGGCGTTTGCTGCCGGTTCGCTTTCCATCATTATGGCGGTGACATTTATTCTGGGCTTCACGATTCAGGGCGCGCAGGGCGGGCTCAACGCGCTTGCCGCAGGTTTTTATCCCACAGCGATGCGCTCGACGGGCGTTGGATGGGCGCTGGGAATCGGGCGTATTGGGTCGATCGTGGGCCCGGTGCTCGGCGGCGTCATGTTATCGCTCGATTGGACTCCGCAACAAATCTTTCTCGCGGGAGCGATTCCCGCCTTGATTGCCGGAGTCTCGGTTCTTTTGAGCAACCTGATGCGTGGCAATGGCACCGCATATCCATCGCGGTCCGATGCCGACCGAATCGAGGCTGTCTAGCAGAAAAACTCGCACACACCACAGACATTTTTCAGTTCGGGGACTCGTTACGAGTACAGGTGGCTTCGGTTGATGCGACTGCGTTGAGGCAAACCCTTTGGCCCAGTTGATAGGCGCCAAAAGGTTTGCCATTCTGAATCCGCTAATTCGTCTTTGCTCGGGCCATCTTTTGCGCCATGAAAAACAACAATCGCCGGTCGCTCTCATTCGCGCGGCCCAACAAGCGGCAGAACTTGGCCAGCACTCGAGCATTCTTTCCGGAACTGCCCCACTCATTGCTTGAGGATTTTCCACGGCTAAGAAGACTGGGAACCTTTGGCGGTTCTTCTCCATCATAAAATAGCTGATAAACAGGAACCTCGAGAGCCCGGGCGAATTTTTCCAGCGTCTCGACGGCGGGCACGGTGTGCCCGTTTTCCACGCGTGAAATATAACAACGAAGCAAACCCGTTCGTTTCTCGATTTCGCCTTGTGACAATTTTTTTTCTTCGCGCAACGCGCGCAATCGATCGCCTATAATCATGTTTGTTAAACCTCCGTCCTTAATCGAGTAATTAGTTTAGTTATAATTAAACCGGGGAGCCGGGGCAACTAGAGTATACAACATACGCTTATCTCATTGAAGTTCGGTCGAATCTTATTTTCACATCTGACATTCGACCTATGTCTGGCCCAAACCGGCGTTCATTTTCCTTCCGCGGGGGTCTGAGTGCCAGGTCCTTCGCCGGCAATTACGAGCGTTACGTCTTCGTCTTTCGCACCGTCATAGTGAACCTGCTTCCCAAAATGGGTGACCACAGTGCCGGCCGGTAGCGGGACCGTGCTGTCAGGATCGTATTTTGTGCCCGTGCCGACCCACCAAGTTCCCGAAATGACGGTGATGAACCGGTCGTTGGGATGAAAATGCGGATGGCTCATATGGTGCGCGGTCCATCTGGTGAGGATAATGTACATACCCGGCTTCGATGGGTCACCGGCGAGAACTGCTGAGTCTGATCCATTCGGGGCATGAACCCAGTTGATTTGATTCGGCAACTTGTAAGAGATTGCGGCAGGGTTAAGCTCGGGCGCTGGCGCCTTGGCCGATCCGACCGAGACGGCAATTGCGACGACGAGCGCGACGACCCAGCAATACCGCCGCATCCAAGAAATGAGCATACTTTCCTCCTTATGTTTTGAAGTGCCTGCCTCGGGCAGACCCGCAGGGCCTGATAGTAGCACTATTTGGAATCGAGGCGGATCAGCCGCCTGGTAATTTTTTGGATCGCAGTTTCCACACGATCTGCCGCAACATCCCGAGCCAGGCGTCGGTATCTTCCGCAGCCAGATGGAGGCGGCGAATCAGCCGCCTGATCCTATCCTCCGAGTCATTCACGGGCCGGCGGTCCAGATAGCCGCTGGCGTGCAGTGTCTCAAGCAAAATCTTCGTGATCCGCTCAATCTCGCCCGCTGTCGCAGCCTTCGGCTTTTCCTGCGGCGCCGCAGCCTTTGCGTCGCGCACCAACTCGTACAGGCATACGGCGACCGCCTGACCGAGGTTCATCGAGATATTTTCTTCGCACGTCGGAATACGCATGAGCCAGTGACAATGGCTCAAATCTTCGTTCGAAAGGCCGCGTTTTTCCGACCCGAAGAGCAGCGCCACGTGGCTCGCCGCGAGGTGCTTGCGCAAGAGCCGTGCGCCAACCTCCAGCCGCCGGAGTGGGTGATGCAAGTCCCGGTGACGAACTGCCGTTGTTCCCACCACAAGGGCGCAGTCAGCCACAGCTTCGGCGACGGTTTCGTATACTTTCGCGCTTGCGAGCACCTTCGATGCGCCTACGGCGGAGCGAGCCTCGCGAAATGCGGGTTCGAAGGGTGTAACAAGCCGCAGGTGAGGGAAGCCAAAGTTGCTCATGGCGCGGGCCGCCGCGCCAATGTTCAGCGGATTTCGCGTGGCCACCAGGACGACCTGCAAGTGTTCGAATTGAGGCGGATCAGCCAAGGAAGCTTATTCTAAGGCATGAGTGGCAGAGGCGGTCCGTTAAATCGCGTCCTGTCATGCCCGAATTTGGGCCAAGCATCAGCAGAAACTTAGACAGCCCGGCACGGATCAGTTTTTCTTCTGTGCGGTACCAATCTTTTGCACCGAATCGAGGGGTTCCAGTTTGAGGATGGCGGCGCCGTGATTGCTGGCGATCCAGAAGGTCGATGGCGTCGTGGAACTGTCGACGAAAGCCCGTCGAATTGTTGTTTTGCCGGGGAGCAGATATTCGATCATCTCGCCGCTGACCGGATCGAGTCGAATAATGTGATCGCTCGTGATCCCAGATGACCACACTTCGCCGTTTTTGGCCGCCGCGACGTCATAGGGCGCGTCCCAAGGAGAAGGCGCGGGCCACTCCTTGATTTGCTCGGTCCGCGGATCAAACATCCCGATCTTGTTGCCGCGATATTCTCCGAACCAGAGGCGGTCCTGCGAATCGACGGAACCCCTGCGCGGACGTGAATTCGGCGTGGGTGTCTGCCACATTTTAATTCTTCCCGTTTTCGCGTCGATTATTCCAACGCTTTGCTTGCCGAAATTCATAAAGTACGCATTGTTGTGCGAATCGGACACGACGCCGTAAACGGTGTTTCCCTGTGCTGGATTGCCCACCGACGCGGCGCGCAACTCCGGAAACGGATCGAAAGTTTCAATTTTACCGGTGGCGATGTCCAGGCGATGCACCATATAGCTTCCGGCATCTTGTGCCCAGACCTTGCCGTCCACATCGTCATGGTTAGGCATGATCATGGCAATCTGGCTGGCGTCGTTATCCACGCCCTTCGGCAGACTCCAGGTGGTGAACTTCTGCGTTTCGGGATTAAATCTTGCGAACGCGCCCTGCAGCATCGTGCCCAGCCAAACATCGCCGGCTTTATCCACTTCCACCTCTAGTATTCCGACGGGGAATCCGGGCTTAACGACAGGTGCCTGATACTCGGTGACTTTAGCTGTCTTTGGATCCAGCTTTCCCACAATCATTTTTCCAAAATCGGTGTACCAGACCATCCCTTTAGCGTCCACGATGGCATCGTGCGGCATCGTTTCCTTGCGCGGCAGGTCGTATTGCGTGACGATCATTTGCGTCGCCTTGCCCGTAGGACGCGGCAGCGTCTTGAGTTCGTAGGACCACGTATCACCGGAGCTAAGATTGATCGTGCTCATCCACTCCGCCTGTTTCTGCAGGCGTTCCGGATTTCCAAAAGATTCGTTCACCTTGATTCTTTTCTGCGGATGCGTGGGATCGCTCTCGGGAGAGTAACTGGCCATGCGTTCAAACAGCGGAATCCATTCGTCGGGAGTGTGCGTGGATTTCACGATTCGCTCCACGGTGTGGCAGGTCATGCAGTTCAGTAGAAAACTTTTTTGTTCTTCCGTTCCCGGCATGCTGAGCAGCCATTCCGCATTGGTAAGCTGCGCACTCAGGTTATTCGTCTTGTGAAGCTTCAGGTCCGCCGTAGTTGTTTTTTCCGCGGTGACCTGCACGGGTCCCACGTCATCCAAATCGTAGCCGGCCGCCCGCATTTTCAGGGAATATGTTCCTGGCTCCATGCGCTCCCGGGGAAATCTGTAACGTCCTTGCTTGTCGCTGGCAACGGAGACGGTAATCGTAGACCCTTCTTTCTTGGCGCTGACGATCACGCCCTCCATGGCCCCTTCCTCTTTGGACGTGACTTGTCCGGTCAGTCCAATAGAACTAGGCGTCTGCGCGTGAAGCAAACTCAATTCGGGATAAATCAGCGTTATAGCCAGGCCCGCAATCAAGACGAATAGAAATCCCTTCGTTCGCATCAGCATCTCCCTATTGAACCTTCGGTGGGTTCCAAGAAGCGCTCTTCGTATTGGCAAACCGTCCTGCACGAAACCATACGACCGCAACTCCTCTAGTGTCAAGCGTACTGCACCCCAATGTTGGACGTCAGTCGTTCCATGCGCGTTTCCGGATGTCAGGTCCATGGAGAAATATCCTTCCAACAAATAGCGCACGCGGCGGTTGGAAGCCCGGGAACGCCAATCGGGAGATTGGCGTTCCCGGGCTTCAGCGCAAAGGATTGCGCGCACATCGTCAGGTCAATTGCGAAGTCTGACAAAATCTCTTACTATGTGGATAACAAACGCAGCCAGCTCACTCAAAATATTCGGGCCTGAGAAACCACGGGAGTAAAGAGGGTCAATGGGAGTCCTGTCAAAGCTGCTTGGCTCTAGGAAAGCTGTCCACAAATCTCCTGCGCAACACGAAGTGATCGTTCATTTTTTATACGGCTCTACGAATCTGCAATACGTATATGCCCTCGAGGATTTGCTCAGAATCGCGCTTTCTGAAGCTGCCGCCGGTGAATACGACGGTCGCGAAATGCCCGAAGATGGTAGTGACGGCAAACTATATATGTATGGTCCCGATGCGGAGGCGTTGTATCGTGCCATCAGCCCCGTGCTCGCGGCATGTCCATTCATGCACGGGGCTACAGTAACGCTGCATTTCGGCCCAGCGAAGCGAAAAACTCCGAAGCGTGTTATTCAGATCCCCTAATCAAATCGCGTTAGAGCGGGGTAACTCTAGAGATCGATGCTGGCGTTTATCCGCCGCGCGTGTGCATCTCGAGATGCGGATCCTTCCGAAGTTGTTCGATGCCAACCAGCACACCACGATGGCCCGTGGCTGCGCGGAGTTCGGCGCCTCGGTCGGTGCGCTCTCCCCAGACGGAAGCAATACGCGCTGCCAATTCCTCGTTTGAGGCTCCAGCGCGCAATACTTTCCGCAAATCGACGCCCGACTGCGCGTAAAGGCACAAGTACCAGAGGCCGTCGGCCGTCAGGCGGCTGCGGTCGCAGCGCCGGCAGAACGGTGTGGTCGTTGATGCGATGATGCCGAAGATTGTTCCGTCGGGAAGCCTAAATCGCTCGGCGGGCGCGGAGGAATTCTCTCCAAGTGGGACGATAGCGCCGTAGCGCTTTTCCAGCCGCTCCAGCATTTCCGCGCGAGTGAAAACTTTTTCCAGCGACCATTCCGTCGCGCCGCCCACATCCATGTATTCGATGAAGCGAACTTCAGCGCCGGCTTCGCGGCCAAAATCGATCAAGTCGGCGAGCTCATCGTCATTGGTACCGCGCAGCACCACCGTATCAAGCTTAAGCCTCTCAAAACCGGCACGCCGCGCGGCAGCAATCCCTGCGAGCACCTGCGAATGCGTGTCGCGGCTTGTGAGCGCGCGGAACCGCTCTGGCCGTAGGGTGTCCAGGCTCAGAGTTACGCGATGCAGCCCCGCAGCGCGCAACTCTTCCGCCTGTTCAGCGAACAAGATGCCATTCGTCGTAAGCGCAAGATCGCGAATGCGCGGATTGGCGGCCAGCATTCGCACAAGGCCGGCCAGATTGCGTCGCAAGAGCGGTTCGCCCCCGGTCAGACGCACATCTTCGACGCCGAGCGACGTGAACACATCCACCAACCGCGCGATTTCTTCAAAGGTAAGCAATTCTTGCCGTGGCAACCAGACGTACTCCTCCTGCGGCATGCAGTAATTGCAGCGCAGGTTGCACCGGTCGGTTACCGACACACGCAGACTGCGCAACGGCCGCCCAAGCTGGTCGGCAAGAGCGCCGCCTGTGGACACGCCCGAAGGATCGTGGGCTTCTGGAGGCATTCCCATATGTTAGGTGGGGTATATCGGGGCGTCAACTACCGGGCAGGCTGATTACAGCTTTGCATGGAAGTGGTGGCAATTAATGGTCAATCCTTCTCGAAAATAGAAGCGGTGAGCGGATTCCCGCTGCACACCCGAATCAAGATGGATTTGCGCGCAGCCCTGCGCTTTGGCTTCGCTCTTGAGCCAATTCAATAGAGATTTTCCATAGCCTTTCGAGCGAAACCGTTCATCGGTGTTTAAATCATCCACGTAGATTATCTTGCCGGTGTAGAGCATCTCCATGAACCGGTAGCCTGCCACCGCACGAACTGTATTTTCATCATAAAGTGCGGCCAGTTGATAGCCGTCTGTCAGTTCCATCCGGCGTATAACTGCAAGATATTCATCGAACGGCACATGGGGACGCAGCTGGCGCATGACCTCGCGCGTGGACAGGATCTGTTCATCCGTAGTGGCTTTGATGATCACTCGCTACCCCTCGTCCTTGTACTGTTCTTTCAGTTTTGCGACCACAGTGGGATCTGCGAGTGTCGTGGTGTCACCAAGGATGCGGCCTTCCGCGATATCGCGAAGCAACCGGCGCATGATTTTCGCGCTGCGCGTTTTGGGCAGCTCAGAGGTAAAGAAAATATCGTCCGGCCTGGCGATCGAGCCGATTTTCGTGGCCACATGATTCATCAATTCCTGTTTTAAGGCATCGCTGGGTTGAATACCTTCCTTTAGCGTGACGAACGCGGAAATTCCCTGGCCTTTGATCTCGTGCGTTTTGCCGATAACCGCCGCTTCAGCTACGGAACGATGATCGACCAGCGCGCTTTCCACTTCGTACGTCGAGATGCGGTGCCCGGAAACGTTCATCACATCGTCGACGCGGCCGAGCAGCCAGAAATAACCGTCGTCGTCCAGCTTGCAGCCGTCGCCCGTAAAATATTTTCCGGGATAGCGCGACCAATAATTCTGCACGTAGCGTTCGGGATCGCCGTACACCGTGCGCAGCATGGATGGCCAGGGCTTGCTCAATACCAGGTAGCCTCCGCCGCCGGGCCCGACCGGCTTGCCTTCCATGTCCACCACTTCGGCGACAATCCCTGGCATGGGGCGCGTGGCCGAACCAGGTTTTGTGGCCGTGATGCCGGGCAGCGGAGAAATCAGAATGCTGCCGGTTTCCGTTTGCCACCATGTATCGACAATCGGGCAGCGCCCGTGGCCAATCGTTTCGTGATACCACATCCAAGCCTCAGGATTGATGGGCTCCCCGACGGTGCCGATCAATCGCAGTGACGAAAGTTTGTATTTTGCAGGCCACTCCTTGCCCCAGCGCATAAATGTGCGAATAGCGGTGGGCGCAGTGTAAAGAATATTGATGCCATATTTGTCTATGATCGACCAGAAGCGCCCGCGGTCGGGAAAATCGGGCGTGCCTTCATACATCACGGTCGTGGTGCCGTTAGCGAGCGGGCCGTACACGATGTAGGAATGCCCGGTGACCCAGCCAATGTCGGCAGTGCACCAGTAAACATCGTCCTCCTTGATATCGAAAACGTAGCGATGCGTCGTGCTCGCGCCGAGCAGATATCCCGCAGTCGTGTGGACGACGCCCTTCGGTTTTCCCGTCGTGCCGCTCGTGTAGAGGATGAATAGCATGTCCTCGGCGTCCATCGGTTCGGCAGCGCATTCGTCCGAAGCATTCGCGACGAGTTCATGCCACCAGAGATCGCGTTCCGGCTTCATTGAAATTTGCGCGGCTTTGCCAACGCGTTCGTAAACGATGACTTTTTCGATTGTCGGCGTTCCAGTCAGCGCATCATCCACGCTGGCTTTGAGCGGCACCACGGTTCCACGCCGCCACGCGCCGTCGGCGGTGATCACTACTTTCGCTTTGGCGTCGTTGATGCGTTCGCGCAGCGCCTCCGCCGAAAATCCTCCGAACACCACCGAATGCGCGGCGCCGATTTTCGCACAGGCCAGCATGGCAATCGCGAGCTCGGGTACCATGCCCATGTAGATCGCTACGCGGTCGCCTTTCGCCACGCCCAGCGATTTCAACGCGTTTGCGAAGCGATTCACTTCGCGCTCGAGCATCCCAAACGTCAGTACACGGGAATCGCCCGGCTCGCCTTCCCAAATAATCGCTGCCTTGTTGCGCCGCGCGGAATGCGCGTGACGGTCCACGCAGTTATAAGTGACGTTCAGCTTCCCGCCCACGAACCATTTGGCCCACGGCGCGTTCCACTCCAAAACTCTTTGCCATGGCGCGAACCAGTCCAGACGCTTCGCCTCCTCAGCCCAGAAGCCCTCCGGGTCCTTTGCCGCGCGATCGTAAATTGCGGGATCGTTCCAGCTGGCGCGCTTCTTAAATTCTTCTGACGGAGGAAATGTCCGCCGTTCATCAAGCAGTGCGGACAGACTTTTTTCGGTGGGCAATGACATTTCGGCAGACTCCGCGTCCAAGATCAAGCCCGAGGCAGCTCACAATCCAAGCTTTTCACCCTGACCTGTGCGCCTAGGATGTCGGAGGGAGGAAACGTTGTCAATGGAGCGATTCGCTGGCGGCCAGTTGCCGTTGAGCCCGTCAGTGTAAGGACTAAATCAAACCACACAGGCTGAAGCGTGTGCTACCTTTGCCCTGCCACTATCCTGTGCAAAACATGCTTCTCCTGTGCAAGACCGATTTCGAACTTAGAACTTCCTGAGCCCTTGCCGTATAAATTAGCGCTCGGCCGGGGAGTCAAAATCGAAATTCCCTATGAGCTCGTCGCACCATTTCCTGAAGCAAGAACAAAAAAAGTGGCCGCGAAAAGTGATGTCCCCCATTTTCAAATTGACGCATCCAATCGCCAGGGAGGAAACAAATATGCAAGCTGCTGTCGTACCCGCTAAGAGCAGTTCCTGGCAGATTAAGGACGTTCCCCAGCCCCAACCCGGGCCCAACCAGGTCCTGGTGAAAATGCACGCAAGCGGCATTTGTTATACCGATGTGCACGAAACCTTGGGACACATTCCTGGCGATTTTCCCCGAATCCTGGGCCACGAACCGGTTGGCGAGATCGTGGCTGCAGCCCCTGACGTTACTATCCGAAAAGTAGGAGATCGGGTGGGTACCGCCTGGGTTCAAGCCACTTGTGGGCGCTGCGAATGGTGCCAGCGCGGCCGCAGGAATTTCTGCCCATATCAGAAAAGCACGGGGGTGAATCTACAGGGCGGTCACGCCGAGTACATGCTCATGTATGCCGATAGCACGTTCCTGATTCCCGACAATGTCTCTTACGAGCAAGCTGCTCCTATCTTCTGCGCGGGCTATACGGTGTGGAGCGGCCTGCGCTGGGCCGACCCCAAGCCGCACGAGCGCGTCGCCGTGCTCGGCATCGGCGGCCTCGGACACCTCGCCGTGCAATACGCGAAAGCTGCCGGATTCGAGACGATCGCGATTTCGCATTCACCCGATAAGGACAAAATGATCCGAGAGCTCGGCGCTGACGAAATCGTCCGCGACGGCAAGAGCCTTGCCGCGGCGGGCGGCGCAGACGTGATCCTCAGTACGTCCAATTCGACCAAGTCGATGATGGACAGCATTCAAGGGCTGCGCCCTGACGGCCGCCTCGTCACTATGGGCGCCGACGCCGAACCACTCTCCGTCTCGCTCATGGATCTGCTCATGCGACGCATTCGCATAATTGGAAGTCAGCAGAATGGTCCCGAATATCTCTACGAAGCGCTCGACTTCGTGGCCAAGGGGAAAGTGAAAGCCATGGTCGAAACGTATCCGCTGGCCGAAGCTCCGAAAGCGTATCAGCGTGTTGTGGACGGCAAGGCCCGCTTCCGTGCCGTACTGACGATGTAGCACCGCTTCGCTGCTACTCAGTAGGCGATGGGTTGTGGACTGTAGAGAAAGTGAAGCGGTGCCCGCATTACTCCTGACAAGTCCGCTTCTCGGAAATAGGGAATTTCAGCCGGATGTGACTCGGGTCATCTCCGGATAATCCCGTGGGTCTCGCACCAATCCGGACAGGTAGTGCCTGTCATGCTAATTCATCGCTACTTGAAATTTAATTGTGGGGACAGCTCTCCGAGGCTGCGAACGTGGAGATCGGCTTGAAATTCCCAGGGATCGAACATTTTTTTAGGATCGCGCTGTACCCACACGGTCTGTAGTCCGCAAGCCTTTGCGCCAATCACGTCAAACGGATTGCTTGAAATCAGGCAGACCATTTCTTTTTCGGCTTGCACCTGAGCCGCCAGATATTCGTAAACTGCCGGATCTGGCTTGAACGTGCGAATCGGGTCAACGCCTACAATTTTGCTGAATTTCGCAAGTATTCCTGCGCGATCGAGCAATCCGCGCACGGCCTGTTCCGTTCCATTGGTGCACGCCACCATCTTGAATTCGCGCGCTTCCAGTTCGCCCAGTGCTGCTTGGACATCCGGATAAGCCGGCAGCAGCAAATATTGATCCAGCAAATTCCGCACTGTTTCGTCCGCAAGCGGAACCTCGAGTTGCCGGGAAACAAATTGCAGCGCCTGAGCGGTGCAAACGTCAAAATTCTCGTATCTTTTCATCAGCGCGCGCCGGAAGGAATATTCCAGCTGTTTGTTGCGCCACAATTCCGTCGCTTCTTTGGCGCGCACGCCAAAAAAGGCGCGCAAGTGATCCTCCATCCGGAACGGATCGATCAGCGTTCCGTACACATCGAAAGCCAGCACGGAGGGGCGGTGTTCTATGGACATGGAGTTCTCGCGTAGCCATTCAGAAATTCCCGCGGCGCGGCGAGTAGCGCAGGCTTCAGCCTGTGTGTTTTTGATTTCTGCCGCACCAGCAAAAAACCACACAGGCTGAAGCCTGTGCTACCTGGCGAGCGAACCAATTTCGCCACGGGCTTGCAGAACATGAAGGATGGAATCGCGCGTGACGATGCCCACAACGCTTCCTCCGGCGATCACCGGCATTTGCTGGATGCCGACGTTGCGCATGCGATCGAGCAGGGAAAGAGCGGACTCCTCTGGCGCGGCCCAAAGAAGTTTGTCCTTTGGCAGCATCACGGCTTGCACCGAGGTGACGTCCCAATCATGCTGCGGCACTGAGTGCAGGGCCTCTGCGGTCATTAGACCGACGAGTTGTTCGTGCGCAACCACCAGATGAGCCCGTCGGCCCGTGCGCAGCATTTCGCGAGCGTAGTCTTCGAGCGAAATTTCCCGGCCAACCGTGGGCAACTCCGCGGTCATGATGTCCGATACGCGCAGCCCTTCGAGCGCACCGCGCGCGTCCGCCTGCGCCCGGCTCTGACGCGCGGTGGTCAGCAGGAACCAGCCGATAAACGCCAACCACATTCCGCTGATCATATCGCCGTCGGTCTTATATCCGTGGAACGCCCAGATGGCGCCCAACGCAATCAACCCGTAGGCGACGACCTGGCCGCTCCGTGCAGCAATCCGCGTAGCGCGCGAATAATCCTTGGTCACTCCCCAGACGATGGCGCGAAAAATACGTCCACCGTCGAGCGGGAAGCCCGGCAACAGATTAAATAGCGCGAGGCTGAGGTTGATCCATGCCAGTGATCCGGCAAGAGCCTGCAGTATTAAATTCGTTCCAGCCGCCATGGACACGATTCCGAAGCCTCCCGCGAGCAATAAACTGGAAATCGGGCCGGCTACGGCGATGTTGAACTCTTCGATTGCGCGCGCCGGATCGCGTCCGATGCGCGCCACGCCGCCAAAAATGAACAGCGTGATCGATATCACAGGGATCTTGTAATGCTTGGCGACGACGCTGTGCGCCATCTCGTGAAAAATCAGAGACCCGAAAAACAGGACGCTGGTCGCAATGCCGAGGCCCCATAACCGTGACGTGGGTATGCTGACGTTGAGAGCTTCGAACTTGGAAACGAAAGAGAGAGCAATGAGGCCAAAAATGAAGAACCAACTGGGATGCAGCAGGATGGGTATCCCATAAATCTTGCTAATTTGGATTCCCTCGCTGCGCATCGTAGTCCCCGGTTCCTCGAAGACAGTATATCGCAACGCCTCGCTTTGGGTAGAACAGGCAGAGGAGTGCCTGTCTCACCACACTGTGTGGTCTGCGCCACGCACAGTCGACCTTTGAAAGACTCGCAAGTGCCCTATTTTCAATCGAGAGAGCATTGGCGCGCCTCATGCCATCTACTTTGACGAGAAGGCAAGGAGCCAACAATGGATACCTGGATGAGCGGGGCAATGGTGGTTGAAGCCGCGATGCTTTCATTCCTGATGGCGCTTTGGATGGCGTGGATGAGCCTGCGCGGGCTATTCCAGATCTTACCGCCGGCAAGGCTCAATGCCATTCCGAACCGGTCAGCGGCAGAACGCGCAACTGGCTCCGGAGGCCGGCACGCAGCCTAACGATTCGAGGGAGCGGAGGTATATGACCATGTTCGCACTGAAGTGGTTATTGATGGCCGCAGGCGTCGCGATGTTCGGCACGGCTGCGGGAGTCGTTGGGTACGATGTGTACCTCGCCATGCAGTTTCAAAAGCTGATGGGGTCCGGGGAGCCTGGGGCGGCTGGAGAAGTGGGGGAGCGCCGCCCCATGTTTGGACGGATTCAAGGTGGAGCCCGCACCCCGCGCTGGTCACTCGCTATGAAGTTTTTCGCATGGGCGTGGGTGGCGCTGCTCTTGGCGCTGAGCATGGTGGTCGTTCCCGAAGGATCGGGCGGAATACGGGTCAGCCAGATTTCCGGCGTGCAGCAGGGAACGCTGTACCCCGGCCTGCACCTGATCGTTCCGCTCGTGCAGCGCGTGGCCGTGTATGACTTGCGCGATCACTTGTACACCACGGTCGCGGCGGCTGATGCCGGCGCAAAAAATGAGACCCTCACTGTTCAATCACGCGAGGGCTTGACGATTGGGCTGGCCATCTCCGTGCGTTACCGCCTCGATCCGCAGCGGCTCGCGTACATTCATGCAAATTTGGCGCAGCCCGTGGACACGGAAATTGTTGCGCCGGTCGTGTCGACAGCTTTTCGCGATCTCGCTCCCAATTATGTTGTGCGCGAAGTTTTCGCAACAAAAAGAGAGGAATTTCGCACCAAATCCACGAACACAATTACCGATCGACTGGGCTCGGACGGCATTGTCGTCAAAGAAGTCCTGCTGCGTGACGTCCACTTGCCAGCGGAATACGCTAAGGGTCTGGAAGGGTTGCTGCTGAAGGAACAGGAGAGCGAGCGCATGGAGTTCGAGACCCAAATCAGCGCGAAGCAGGTGCGTATTTCTGAACTTCAGGCCGAGGCCGCGAAGGCGCAGCAATTGAAGCGCTCTGAAGCCGACGCCGCATCGCGCGTAATCTCTGCCAAGGCGGAAGCTGACGCCATGCAATATACGCTGCCGCTCAAGCAGAAGCAGATCGAGCAGTCTCGCCTGGAAGCCGAAGCGCGCAAGGAAGCAACTGTGCAGAATGCCGACGCCGCTGCGCAATCAAAAATCACCGACAGCAAAGCTGAAGCCGAGCGGCGACGCTTGCTCGCAGCTGCCGATGCCGATTCGACTCGCCTGGCTGCGGCCGCGAATGCCGACACGATTCGCTTGACCGCGGCTGCTGATTCCGAACGCCTGCAGCAGGAAGCAGCAGTGCTCAAGCAAAATCCTATGCTAATCCAGAAAATTATTGCCGAGCGTCTCTCTGACAAATTACAAATCATCATGGTGCCGACCGACGGTCGAAACTTTTTCGCTTCCGACGTGCTGCGATCCGCGTTTGCCGGAGTGCCGGCGACCAATGCCACAGAAGAACCCGATCAAGTTGCTGCCGCGCCCGTACGCAAGGCCATGCAGACGGCGAAGATCAAATGAGATTGAATTCCACCGGCAAAAACCCTTGCGGGCCGCTCGCAGGAATCCAGGACAGGGACCGCCGCCCCTGCGAAGGTTCTTCCAAAGCGAGCGCGACCCAACCGGTGGTCAGTGCACGAACCGCGTCCCGGCGACTGTTTTTAGGCTGGGCTCGAAGTGGAGCCCAACCCCGGGACGCGGACGTGCGTTCGTCGCGGTCCCATCTTCCCTATACACTTTGCGCAATGCCGGAGCCTGGATCGGCACTCGTAGCCCACGGCTGTGTTATGATTTTTGGCAGTTCCAGGCAATACGTGAAGTTACTCTACACGTCACACGTGGCCTGGCGCAGCACGCCGATGGGTATCGATCGATCCAACCTCTCCCGCCGAACCATCTTATTTTTCTTCGTTCTATTGATTGCGCCGGGAGGAGCGAACTCCGCCACAATCGAAGACTATGCCCGCGAACTGGCGCACAAGATAGCCGCCTCTTTTCCCGCGGGCGGCCACCTATCGTTCGAGGTAAGAAATATTTCATCTTTAGGGGCCGACGATGTTTCGATGATTGAACGCACCCTTACAGATGAATTACACGATCAAGCTGTCCCGTCTCCACAAACCAGTACAGATGTAGCGAATGTGCGAGTGACGCTCTCGGAAAATATAAAGAGCCTTGTGTGGGCCGCAGAGATCGATCACGACGGTAGCGCGCAGATTCTATTGCTGGCGGTTCCGCGTTCCTCGAGTAATCGAATTTTGTCGAGTGCGATGCCGATAACGTTACAAAGCGAAAAATTCTGGGAAGGATCGCAGCGTATTTTGGACGCGATTCCAGCAAAGGCAGCTAATGGCGATCCCTTACTGATGTTATTGGTGCCAGATGGAATTCAAATTCGAAATGTTGGAAGCGATAATGTCTCGATTGTTCCAATTCCCATTGATCCGAGGACCTCACGCGAGCCCACAGGCCGTTTAGAGCAAACGGATAACGGAATTCTCTTTAAATCGCTGTCACAAGTCTGCCGCATCGACATCTATGCTAACGCGTTAGTCGCGTGCAGTCGTACGGATGGCCCGTCCCCGGGCCGTGTCTTCGAGAACATTCAGCTTGGTGTCCCTGGGCCCATGCATATTGAGCGGGGAAGTCAGGTTATTGCGGTGGTAAGCAGTTGTGGTGCTGAAAGATTGTTTCTTACTACGGGCACGGGAGATTACACCCAACCCGACACTATCGAGGCTTTCGAGTCGACAGTTGTGAACGGCGTCTTTGTGGAAAAAAGGCTGAGCGATTTTCTGCACCTTCCCGGGCCTGTGATGGCGCTGCAATTTGGCGGCGCCACGCCGAGAGCGATCGTGCGGAATCTTAAAACAGGAAATTATGAGGCTTATCGCATATCCATTACGTGCGCGGGTCAGTAAAGCGATTGCCCTGATATCGCTGACCGCGGGATTTGTCCTCACCGCGGTCACAATCTTGCTCGCTACAGGCGCCGCGGCTTCGACCTCGCCCCAATTTGGCGGCATACTGCGCGTACAGATCAGCGAGCATGTCGCGAGTGTTGATCCGCGCGAGTGGCCATCCGATTCGCTGCGCGCCGCTGCTACGGAGAAGCTGGCTTCGCTTGTCTTCGATCGCCTGGTGCGTTTTGACGATCACGGCATGCCGCAGCCCATGTTGGCCGTTTCATGGCAACACGACGATGACGCGAAGCGCTGGCAATTCCATTTGCGCGAAGGCGTGAAATTCACTGATGGCTCGCCACTCACGCCCCAAACAGCGGCGATGGCACTCCAGCAATTGCTTGGCATCACGTTTGACGTGAGTGCAATTTCGGATTCTATTGTGATTCAGGCCGATCATTCTTTGCCTGACTTTCCTTCGCAGCTCGCCGCGGGCCGCTATTTTATTTTTCACGTTGCTGACGACGGTTCGCTCGCTGGCACTGGCCCGTTTGGAGTTGCACAGTGGCCCGCTGCTTCCGCGTCCAAGATTGTTTTTGTTGCGAATGAAATGTGCTGGGCGGGGCGCCCGTTCGTGGACAAGATTGAGCTCACGATGGATACGGATCCCCAACAGCAGGCATACGCAATCGAGTTTGGCCAAGCTGATTTAGTTGAACTACCAGCATCTCAAGTACGCCGCATCGCGCAGCGAGGCGTGCGAATTACTTCCAGTGATTCAATAGATTTGTTCGCGCTCCGATTTGAGGTGGCCCGCCCCGCGGTTCAGAATGCGCATCTGCGTGAAGCAATCTCACTGGCGATTGATCGCGCTTCCATCTCGGATGTAGTTTTGCAGCGTCAAGGTGTTCCGGCCGGAAGCCTGTTGCCCAATTGGCTTTCGGGATATGCGTTCTTGTTTCCCTGCGCGATGGATCTGGCACGCTCAAAAATACTGCTCGGCGCAACGGGGCGTGAATTTTCTCGTTCCGCCCCGCTTGCGCTGGTCTATGATTCCGCCGATGCGGAATCGCGCGCTGTGGCTGAGCGCGTGGCCGTCAATCTAAAGGAAGCGGGAATCGCCGTGCAGCTTTCAGGGCAGAATTCGGGCAGCGCAACGAAACTTTCCGCTGCCGACATGAGGCTAGTGCGCCAGCGAATTGCATCGCCGGAGATTGTAGTGGCGCTCCCTGCATTGCTGTCTTCATTTGGAGAACCGAGCGCCATGCTGGAAACTCCGGAGCAAGAATACGCGGCGGAACGCGCGCCCATCGACGCGTTCCGCATCCTTCCGCTCGTCCATGTCTCGGAAAGTTATGGCTTGAGTCCGCAAGTTCGGGACTGGATGCCGCCGCGTTGGGGCGGCTGGCGGCTGGAGGATGTCTGGCTTGCGTCAGCGCCGACGTCCGCGGCCGGAGGCACCACCCAATGAGTTTTCGCACCAAGCTGCTGGCACTCTTTACGGTGACGATTATTACAGCCGTGACGCTCGTGGGTTGGGGTGTGTCGTCCTATACGCGGCGGGAGTTTGAATTATTTGACCGCCAGCGGTCCGATGCCTTGGTCGCGCAGTTCCGCAGGGAATATGCGCAGCGCGGAGAAGAAGTCGCGCATCGCGTGCAGGGTATTGCCGACGCCGAAGCCACGGTGCGCATGACGATTGATTTGAACCGCCCGCAGGCTGACGCCTCGCAATATTACAACGACGCGCACGCCATCGCGCAATCGCAGCAGCTCGATTTTTTTGACATTGCAGCCGATGATGGCACGCTGATCTCTTCCGCCGAATGGCCGGCGCGCTTCGGATATAAAAACGATTGGGTCACCACTCAAAAAGATTGGAATTCGCAGGGCGCCTTTCTCAGTCGCGTGGACATGCAAGATGGTGTCGATCTAGGTCTGCTCGCGGTGCGTGCGGTTCGCGTGGGTGAAAAGCGCTTTTACCTGATCGGCGGACAGCGGCTCAATCAGGATTTTCTGGCCACGCTGGTTTTGCCCGAGAGTATGCGCGCGATTCTGTACCGCAATCTCGATCAGGGATTTGTGCCTGCAAACCTCACCGATCAGCATGGCCCGGTGGCGCAGGCCGATTTATTCGCGCCGTTGATCAGCCAAGTACTAAGCAGCCATCGCGAGCTGCAGAAGACAATCGATTCGGGCTCCGGCGCCACCAGGAACTCAGAATCCTTCAACGCGATTCCTTTAATTGGACGCGGAGGAGACCTGCTCGGGGTTCTGCTGGTGGGAAGTTCGCGGCTGGACCTGATTCACATGCTGAATTTTATTCGCTCCCTGGCGTTGCTGGTCGCGGGCGGCGTGATAGTCGCGGGACTGCTTCTCGGCTGGTGGATTTCAGCGCGCGTCACGCGCCCCATTGAGGAACTTGCTAAGGGCGCGCGTGAGGTTGCCGCGGGACATTGGGCGGCGCGCGTCGAAGTTCATTCGCGCGATGAAATCGGGCAGCTTGCGGACGCCTTCAACGAAATGACCCGGCAACTAGCCGAGCAGCGCGAGCGGCTGGTGCAGACCGAGCGAGTGGCCGCCTGGCGCGAACTGGCGCGGCGGCTTGCCCATGAATTAAAAA
>Ga0209168_10001018_pt1 | contig 23575 bp, 19 predicted proteins | sample Coa_R1_FD_187156 | JGI IMG/M metagenome (GOLD analysis project Ga0209168, IMG submission 187156) | Surface soil microbial communities from Centralia Pennsylvania, which are recovering from an underground coalmine fire - Coalmine... | ecosystem: Environmental > Terrestrial > Soil > Unclassified ...
TGGGTCGGGATCTCTCTCCAGGATTGCCGTCATGACTCCGAGCTGGCTTTTGGCCTCAAAAGCACGCCGCCCGGTGAACATTTCATAGAAGACGCATCCTAGGCTGAAGATATCGCCGCGCGCGTCGCCCTCGGTTCCTTGCAACACTTCCGGCGCGATGTACTGAAACGTTCCGACGACAGTTCCCTGCCGGGTCAGCGGCTGCGCTGGAGAAGTCAGTTCCGCCATCGTCATCGTGGGCGTCGAGGGAGTCAGGCCGCTGGCCGACGATCCTCCGCCTAACACCGGACTCGACTTGGCGAGCCCAAAGTCCAGCAACTTCGCGCCACGCGCCGTCAGCATCACATTTTGCGGCTTCAGATCGCGATGCAGAATTCCCGCCCGATGTGCCGTCGCCAGTGCCTCGGTAATCTGGATCGCAAAATCCAGTGCCTGCTTAAGCGGCATCGGACCTTTCCGCAGCCGGTCGGCCAGCGTTTCGCCGTCGAGGTACTCCATGACGAGAAATACCGTACCGTCCTGCGTGCCAATGTCGTAGAGATGGCAGATGTGCGGATGATTCAGAGAAGAGACAGCCCGCGCCTCTCGCTCAAAGCGCGCATTCAATTCGGCGTTCGAAGAAAGGTGCGGAGGCAGAATCTTGATTGCGACCGTGCGGTCGAGCCGCGTGTCGCGCGCCCGATACACCTCTCCCATGCCGCCTGCACCGAGCGCAGATTGGATTTCGTAGGGCCCCAGTTTGCTGCCAGAAGAGAGTGGCATTCGAGGGGGACATTATATCCCGCGATGACAAAGACCATTTGCCCTCAGAGCCATCTTTCTTGGTGTTGTCATTCTGAGGAGGCGAAGAGCCGCCGGCTACGCCGCCGTTCAGGATGACATATTCCGAAAGGATCCGGGCTTCAGCGCTCAGTTCGGATGCGATAGATCAGGTAGCCCACTACCGCGATGTTCAGGAGTAGCACGAGAACCTTCATGACACTCGGATGCCCATAGATCTCGTAAGCTTCTACTGGGACCAGCGTTCCGGTGATGACCACCGTGGCCCATTCGCCCCAGCGCTTCTGCATCCACAGGCCGGTTCCTTCGACCAGGAACAGAGCCGCATAGATCAGGCCGACGAGCCCAAGTTTCTTGATCTGCTCCGGCGTCAGATTCGAGGCTCGAGCCAACAACATCGTGACGTGGCGGTTGCCGGGATCCAGGCGCATGGCGCGAATCCAACCGGCTAGCCGCTGGCCGAGGTCCTGGTGCATCAGTCGGAAAACTCCGACCGACAGCGCGATCAGTGACGCAGCTTTCAGGAATTTAAAAATCGCGATCAGCCGCAGCAACTGCCCGCCCGAGTGGCGCCGATCGGAAACGCGTGGCTCGTGAGCGGAATTTGCGAGATCCGCTCTGGAATCCGGATTGAAAGGAGGTGCTGCCGCCATATCAGTGTTGGTACAGCGGCCATGGAGAAAGGTTGGCCGTTCTTCTTCTACCGCGTTTTAGGCGATCGCGAAAACGGCACGGCGAAAGGTATCGCCCAGCGCGGGAAGAATCTCTTCCCTTTTGGCAATCTTTTGCGCGCGCAAAAAAGCAATTCGGCTCGCGGTTTCACAAATGCTGGCCCGGATTTCGAAAGTTTCGTCGCCTGTCCGCATACGATCGGCGATGACAGCGAAGTTGGCGGTGAGTCTCAGGGCTTCGTGCGAGGTCAGCTGCGAAAGCATGGAGAGGAGATCCTTCTGAGCGGGTGCCAAAATTATATCCTAAAGAATGCACTTTGGGTATACCCCCGATCCGTGTAAATCGCTCTCCCCGACCTGTAGTGTTTTTTCGTTCTTGGGCAATGCTTTTCTAGTACTGCACTAGTTCCAGATACACGGCCGCGGCACAAACCGATACGATTTTTATACTTACGCCGCAGTTTTCTCACTGGCAATAAAACCCCATACTGTTATCGCCTCATCCCACCCGTACAATAACTTCGAACGATGCGTGTCCTCCTCCTGACGCTTGCAATCGCCTGCACGGCTGCCGCGCAAACTGCGCCCGGCCCGACCATCGCCGTCGTTGACGAAAATGGAGTGGCTGTCGCCTCTGCCCGCGTGTCGCTGCAAGCACCACCCGCTGCCGCCGTGCGCCGCGAGACCGACTACACCGGGCGCGCTGCATTTCCCGGCGTGGCCGCTGGACTCTACACGGTTCGTGTCGAAAAAGAGGGCTTTTACGCCTTCGAGAGTGCGGCCGTACAGGTCACGCCAGGATCAACGGTCGAAGTCGACATCACCCGTCTGCAGGAAGTTCGAGAAGTAGTGGACGTTCACGAATCGTCTCCGGCGATTGATCCCGCGCAAGTCTCATCGAAGGAGACTCTCAGCGGCCTCGATGTCGTGAACATGGTCTTTCCGAACACACACGACTATCGCAATGCGATCAACTTCATCCCCGGCGTGGTGAGCGATCAAAGCGGCCAGCCGCATGTCGCCGGAGCACAGTCTTATCAGACGGTCACGCTGCTTGACGGTTTCAATGTGAGTCAACCGGCCAACGGACTTCTTCTCATACGTGTGGGCACCGACGCCTTCCGCTCGATTCAGGTCGAGCCATCGCGCGAGCCCGCCGAGGCCGGAAAAGGATCAGGGGGCCTCCTGATGCTCAACACCGGAATTGGCGACGATCACTTCCGATTCTGGGCGACGAACTTCATCCCGTCGGTGCAGAACAAGCACGGATGGCGCTTCGACCAGTTTCTTCCCCTCATCACTTTTTCCGGTCCGATCATCAAGCACAAAATGTGGTTCTATAACTCCTTCGACGGCGAGTACGACAATCTCATCTACACGGCTTTGCCCGTCGGGCAAGATAACGATCACATCCTGCGTTTCGGAAATCTGACCAAGCTGCAAACCAATCTGACCAGCCGCAACATCCTGACGACCAGCTTCCTGGTGAATCATCTTCACGACCAGTATGCGTATCTTTCGCCGCAGAGCCCTCAGCTCTCGAATCCCAAGGATGTGGAGTATTCCTATTTCCCCAGCATCAAAGACCAACACTATTTCGCCGATGGCATGCTGGTCGAGACCGGTCTTGGCTTCGATCAGTACGACATCAATCTGACGCCGTACGGCGCAAGTCCCTACTTTGTGAATACCCAGACCGCAGGCGGAAACTATTACCTGAATGCCGAAACCACCGCCACGCGCTGGCAGGGACTGGCGAATGTGTATCTTCCGCCGCAGCATTGGCACGGCCGGCACGACTTCAAAGTCGGAGTCGATCTCGACAAAATCTCGTACGATGCACATTTCTTCCGTCAGCCGATCTCGTATTTGAGCGACGACAATCCTCTAACCTCCGCCGATCTCTGCCTCACTGCCCCGCAGAACGCGAAATTTCCCTGCACGCGCTATTCGACGTTCACGCCCTCGCCTTTGGTCGAACAATACAACTCCGAAGTCTCCGCTTACGCCGAAGACCGGTGGAGCGTGACCGACCGTCTGCTGATCGAACCCGGAGTTCGTTTCGATTGGGACACCCTTGTCCATCATAAAAACTTCGCCCCGCGGCTTGCAGGAACCTACGTGCTCGACAACTCAGGCACAACGAAAATCTCCGCCGGAATCGGCGTGATTTACGAGGCGACACCGATTTTTCTAATTGCACGCCCGTTTGCCGGAACGCGAGAAGATACCTTTTTCACGACGAACTCGAATTGCACGACTACCACTGGATGCGTCGCAGTCAGCGGTCCTGTCACCAGCAGTTTCACCGCAAATACTGCCGATCTGGAGGCTCCGCGATTTCTGAACTGGAGCGTTGGCCTCGAAAAGAAACTGCCTGCGGCAATTTACATGAAAGCCGAATATTTTCAGCGCCGCGGCACGAATGGCTTCGTTTATGATTCGCGGGCAAATTCGACGACTGGGGATTTCGTTCTACTCAACACGCGGCAGGACCATTACGATGCCCTCCAGATCTCGCTAAGGCGCAACTTCCACGAGTTGTATTCGGTCATGGGCGCCTACACGCGCTCGAGTGCGCGATCGAACCAGGCACTCGACTTCAATGTCGATAGCCCGATCCTCGCCCCGCAGCAGCCCGGCCCTTATCCGTGGGACGCTCCCAACCGTTTTCTATCCTGGGGATATCTGCCGTTTTTCTCGCTGCCCATTCTTCATCAAACGGAAGTCGCCTATTCCATGGAGGCGCGCACTGGATTCCCTTTCAACGAAGTCAACGACCAGCAACAGCTGATTGGGAAACCCGGGGCGCAGCGTTTTCCCGAATATTTTTCCCTGAATCTGCAGTTGGAAAAGCGCTTTCACCTTTTCGGCTATTACCTTGCGCTGCGTGGAGGCTTAGACAACGTCACTGGCCGGTGTGATCCGTACGTGGTGAACAGCGTGATCGATGCGTCGCATCCGCAGCCCACGTTCACAGCTTGCCTCGGCCGTGCGTTCACCTCGAGGATTCGTCTGCTGGGCCGGAAGTGACCACATTGCGTTGTGCCCAACCAGAACCATTGTCATCCTGAGGCGGTTTTTTTTGCCGCCGAAGGATCTGGGCGAGCCGCGCGAATCGCCCGTGTCTTTTGCGGCGAATTAAATCGCGCGGTTGGCTCGCACCCTTATCCACCGGCGCTATAATGTTTTCTAACACTTGCATCGAAACCCCATTTCCCGTCATCTCAAAAGCCTGGAGGAACGATAAAAATGGCTCACGAACTACCCCCACTGCCGTATGCCTATGACGCACTTGAATCCACGATCGACAAGCAGACGATGACTCTGCATCACGATATGCACCACGGCGCGTATGTGAAGAATCTGAACGCCGCCATCGAGAAGCATCCCGACCTTGCCGGCAAGTCTGCCGAAGATCTGATCCGCGATCTGAACGCCCTTCCCGAGGACATTCGCGCCGCCGTCCGCAACAATGGCGGAGGACACGTCAACCACACCATGTTCTGGAAGATCATGAAGCCACAGGGCGGAGGCGATCCGAGTGGTCCGGTCGCAGAAGTGATTCAGAAAACGTTTGGCAACTTCAACGACTTCAAAACCAAGTTCAACGACGCCGGCACCAAGCAATTCGGCTCGGGATGGGTCTGGCTCGCCGGGAAGTCCAGTGGCGAAGTGCAGATCGTGTCGACGCCGAACCAGGACAACCCGATTTCGCAGGGGCTCTATCCCATTTTCGGCAACGATGTTTGGGAGCACGCCTACTACCTGAAATACAACAACCGCCGTCCTGAATATCTGGCGGCATGGTGGAACGTAGTGAACTGGGACGAGATCAACAAACGCTACGCCGCATTCAAGGCCGGCAAAAGCGCTCACGAACCGGCTCTGGCACACCGATAGACCTCCAAGATCACCGGCGCGGCCCAATGGTCGCGTCGGTGTGCTCCCTTCTGATCCACAAGTCAGCTCGATCTTCCGAGCCTTCGCATCTGTCTTGACAATGCTTTGACAAACAAGTGACAACTAACGACGCTGGGGTGCGATATTTTTACCTCTCTTTTGAAACGAGCTTCCTGACCTCAATTCCTGCGAGACCCACTATGAGCAGAGAAAAAAATCTGGCCACTCTGGCAGCATCTCTTCTTTTTAGTCTTATTCTTAGCAGCGGCCACGCGTCCGCTCAAACATCGTTCGGCGGGGAAGCTCAGACCCTCGCCAGCGAAACCAAACTTCAAAACCTAGTGATCGTAAGCCCCAAGTTTGGCGGCCAAATTCTGGGCTACGCCATCGATCCCTCCGGTTCAGAAGGCGTCCTGAGCGAATTCGTCACACAATCCGACGGAAAAGTTCTGGCCGCTACTGAGACCTTTAGCCAATCCACCGGCAAGATACTCCAGGTCATCGCCAAAACCGACACGCAGGACGATTTTGTCGCCGAAGGCGTTTTCGGCAGCACCGCGCTCATCCTTTATCAGCATGACGGCAAAAATGCTTATCCCATCATGAAGCCGCTCGAACAAAACAAATTCAATGGGATCTGGAAACCGCCCATCATGCCCAACTACGACTTCTGGACCCTGGCCGGAACCGGGTTAAGTTCCAACGTCGCTGCTTACCAGACATCGTTCGTAACTGGCAAAACCTTTGTTTTTAGCTCCAACATCAACACCAATACCTTCGGACCGCAGATCTCGTTGGCTCCCATTCAAGATGGCGGGGAATTCTTCCAGCCCCAGATCGCGCTCGGCAGCGACACCAATCAAGCCGTTCTGGCTGACTCCTTGGGATGCGACGAACCGGGTTGCGTCATGAGCATCGCTCTCGTCAACCTTTCTACCGGTGAAATGAGCAAATTCACACAAGATCTGGGGCTCGGCACCGTCAACGGCTTGGCCGTCGATCCCAGAACCCACATCGCGTGTACGACTACATCGGCCGACGGAGGCGTTGAATTTTACAATCTCGCAACCCAGACTGGCTTCGAAGTGTTAATCCCCAATTTCGACGGTACTCCCCTCGATTCCGGCTTGAGCGTCGCATTTGATCCCCTCCATAGCCTTTTCTTCGTTTCTCAGTGGAGTTCCAACGGCGGAAACACAGACAACCCGCAACCGCGCATTTACGTCTACGACGAGCAAGGCAACGTTCAGGGAACCATCGTTATTGTGCGGATTCCGATTAGCCCGGTACCCATGGTCTTGCATCCATCGAACAGAACCGGTTTCATCATGTCCATTGGGCAAAATGCTGTGAATCAAGTCCAGTCATTCGCCTACTAAGCAATGCGTGCAGGATGCTGAGAGCATTTTCAAGAATGAAAAAGAGCCCTTGCCGGAAGCAAGGGCCCTTTTGCTTTGCGCCACGTGAGAAAAATCAGGCTGCAGACTTCGCGTACTGCTCAGGTTTCTGATCGAACTTCGTTTTGCACTCCAGTGAGCAGAAGCTGTAATTCTTCCCGCCATACTGCGACTTGTATTGCGAGTTCTTCTCGTCGACTTTCATGCCACAAACAGGATCGGTGTTCATCAGTCACACTCCCAATGATAATTCGCCTTCGTTCTAATCATTGTCGTCCCGTCCCTGCGAACTTCCGCTCGGGTAGTTCCTGTAGTCTCGCCCGGGCCTCTGTGAACTTCTGCGACCTCTGCGGTTAATTCATTGGAACTAGAACCCGCCGCCTTTCGTACATTCCGCCAGAGAATGTCACCGTCACGCCGCGCTCGTCGCCTGCTGCTCGTATTTCTGCTCTATCTCGCATTCAGCATTGTCGCAGGCATTTATCTCGCGGATGGCACGCTGCATCCTCCACGCCGTCCTCTCACGGATGAAGCTGTCGCAGAGGTGCGGAACTCGCTTTATGCCGTCAATGCGGATCTAGCTGACGTTTCGATCACTACGCCCGATGGCGTCCAACTCGAAGGATGGATTATCAAGCCACGGTCGGCGACCGGCAATGCGGCGATCCTGCTCCACGGTCTTGGCGACAATCGCTTGGGCATGACCGGATACGCCAAACTCCTCCTGGCACACGGATACACAGTGCTTCTCCCTGATGCCCGCGCCCACGGCGTGAGCGGAGGGCAACTTGCGACCTACGGACTTCTGGAGCGCAACGACATACATCAGTGGATCGACTTCATTGAGACGCAAGCGCACCCAACATGTATCTTCGGGCTGGGCGAATCGATGGGTGCTGCCGAACTGCTCCAGGCGCTCGACACGCGTCCGAAGTTGTGTGCCGTGGCCGCCGAGTCCACGTTCGCCAATTTTCGGGAAATCGCCTACGACCGCATGGGGCAGCCGTTTCACACCGGACCCTGGCTCGGGCGCACTTTTCTTCGACCCATTGTGGAGTTCGCCTTCGTTCGGGCTCGCTGGAAGTATGGACTCGATATGCAGAAAGTTTCACCGGAGCACTCCATCGCTGACAGCAGCGTCCCGGTGCTACTGATTCATGGTCAAGCCGACAGCAACATTCCCGTGCGGCACTCGCGGTTGATCCACACTCGCGATCCAGCGACTTTGCTCTGGGAAGTTCCACACGCCGATCACTGTGGAGCTATCAGTGTTGCTCCGGAAGAGTTCGAGCACCGGCTGCTGGATTGGTTTTCGTCGAAGCCGCAGAACCTGGCGACGGAACAATCAACTCGAAAGGCTCCGCGTCCTCTGCGACCTCTGCGGTGAAAGCCTTTGATCCTGAAGAATTTCTAAAAAGCTGAGAACTCTCTTTCTGCATTTCCTGTGCAAGGCCTGTGGACAATACGGCGAGGGGCTCTCTCAAATTTTGCGCGGCACCTGCTGTGCGCGCAGAAAATCTCACGATCAGGCCCATTCGCAACCGCTCTCGCATGTGGTTCTTCATCAGCAGAAATCCGCGTAAATCCATCGCAGCCATTTTCCTCAATTGCACCAAAAATACTGAATTGACCCGCGGCGGTTTCGCACTTACATTCTCCTTCGCCCTCACAAAAAAGAAAGCACAACGTCCCAGCCGCGAAAGCCGCTTTGAGGACACTCAGCACAACGATTTGCCAGTTTTTCTTGGGTCAGCGCAGCCATGAAATCGATGGAATGGAAGACGTATCGCACGCGGTTCTTAATTCAAGCCAAACAACTCAGCTCGAGCCTCAGCTTCACCGATCATCTGGGACGGCAGCATTGCGGACGCAAGGGCGATTATCTGGTCGAGTCCTTCGACGGAGTCCTCAGCATTGCCCCGCGACAGATTTTCGAAGACATCTACGTTCCCATGGGATTGGCTCCCGATCCCTCGGACACACAACCACATCAGCATGACATCGCCGCCGCGAACCATTTTCGCTTCGAGCCGCTGCATGTTGAAAAAATCAAAACCAACTTCCGCGACGAAGAAAGTCGCCGCACCTCGGGCCGCGAGGGAGTGTCTCGCACGCGCAAGTCACCACAACCGGTTCGCGTTTCCGCTTCGCGGCTCAGTTTGATGTAAGCGGTTTCAGGGTTCGCGCCGGACGTTCAAGATCCGCCGCGCAACGCCTGAGTTCCAATCTGGTCGGGACTGCGAACCGAGAATTGCCGGCGGATGGCTGTTGACTGTTATGTGGAAATCCCGCCCCGAATCCCGCATCAAGGCCGTCATTGCTAGGGATACAACCTGTAGTGTTTCTCTCTTGACATGCACAACTGGCAGGAGTAACTTTGCAATCCCAAGCACGTAATTTCTGCCCCACGGGAATGGGGCTGGAATTGAGAGAGTGACGGCAGAATCTGCGGTGCGGCGCCCGGCCAGAGGTGACTTGGCATCCCCGCGGAAAACATAAGGGAAAGGCGCTCGGCTTAGATCCGTAAGCCCGGCGCCGAAACCTTAAACCACAACGAACCTTCGGTATTGCGGAAGCCGAACGCCGCCAGCCCGAAGCCAAATGAAGTGCGGTGACCGTGCCCGATCCTCCCCCGTGCACGATGTGAGCCAATTACCTGATTTAGGAGCCCGCAATGGAAACGTTAACTCGTCTCGTGTCTGAGTCTTTGGCACGCCACGGATTCGATCGTCCGCTTGACTATCGTCGTCTGCAATGGTCGCGGTGGTTCCGCTGCGAGTCCCATCACAGCCTTCTATGTGTCCCCAGCAAGCCCGGCGTCTTTGCTTTGGCAGAAGAGATCATGGATATGGGCAGCCCGAAGGGGAGCGGCGCCGTTCCGGAAGCCGGAAGCCTAAAGCCCGAAGCCGATTCTGGCCGCCGCATGCTGGCAGTTGCGCAATTCTTCGAGGACGACGATATGGCTTTCGTCCTCGACCGTATGCTGTCGCGCAGCAATCCGATGCGTTCGCGTCTCGAATCCGGACGTTACTTTGTCCGCTTCGTCGAAATTCAGGATCAAGCCCAGCGCCGCAGCATTTGCAGCGCCCTCAATCAATGGATCGTCTCCTCCTCCGAAAAAGCCACCGGCATCGGCTCCCATTTCGCCAGTTCGCTGGAGGTTGCACCGGCAACCGAGCAAGCCGTCGGAAGTGCCAGGGGACAGGCGCCAACGGCCAGTGCGGAAGCCAGCTCACCGCAGACCCCTACTGCATATCCGGACCTCAATGCTCAAAAGAAGCTGACGCCGCTGGAAGCGGTTGCTGCCACAGCAGTTACTGCCACAAAGGTGCAACGAATTCCGCTGTTTCCATCCGGCTTCTAGCCGGGGATGGCGCCCCGGCCCTGTCAAAGCCCCGGCGCGTGCTTTTCCGTCCCATTTGGGACGATTGATAGAGCCCGCTTTTCGAATGGCGGGGAGCGAACGAGACGAAAGCGCGTCCTACAGGGACGCTGGAACTGAGATCTCTTACAACCGAATTCTGCAAGACCCGCCGTACCCCGGTTCCCCGCCCCCAACGGACGCCCGAATCGGGCGCAGCACCCATAGAATCTAATTAGGAGAGCCCCTGATGGCAGAATTAAAGACCACGACCGAACCCAAGACCGCCGCGCCTTCTACCCCTGCAACCACTTCGACCCCGAAGAAGAAGGCCCCGGGCCTGTCTTTCCGGCGCCTGTTCACCAAGCCGGGTGTCTCTCCGTATGACGAAGTCGAGTGGGATCTCCGCCTTGCTCAGATCACCGACTCCCAGGGCAATGTGATCTTCGAGCAGAAGGACGTCGAAGTCCCCAAAGACTGGTCGATGACCGCGACCAACATCGTCGCCTCGAAATATCTGCACGGCAAGATCGGCACACCCGACCGCGAAACTGGAGTGCGCCAACTCGTCTCCCGGGTCGCCGAGTCGATTCGCGACTGGGGCATGGCTCAGGGCTATTTCCGCACGCCGGAGGACGGCGCCACCTTCCACGACGAACTTGTTCACATCCTCGTCCGTCAGTACGCCGCCTTCAACTCGCCAGTATGGTTCAACGTCGGATGCGAGCGCATCGAGCCCAAGTCCGACGGCCAGAACTGGCATTGGAACCAGCAGACGCAGCAAGTCGAATTCGGCGTCACCGGATACAGCAAGCCGCAGTGCTCTGCCTGCTTCATCAACTCGGTAAAAGATTCGCTCGACTCGATTCTGACTCTCGCCAAGACCGAAGGCATGCTCTTCAAGTGGGGCAGCGGCACGGGCACCAACCTCTCTCCTCTGCGTGGATCGACCGAGACGCTCTCTGGCGGTGGCACGGCCAGCGGCCCGCTCAGCTTCATGAAGGGATTCGACGCCTTTGCCGGCGTCATCAAGTCCGGCGGCAAAACTCGCCGCGCCGCGAAGATGGTCATTCTGAATGTCGACCATCCCGATATCGTGGAATTCATCGAGTGCAAGCAGAAAGAAGAAGCCAAGGCGCACGCGCTCGTTTCCGTGGGATACGACGGCTCCCATCCCGACTCCGACGCCTACTCGTCCATCTTCTTTCAGAACGCGAACAACTCCGTCCGCGTGACCGATGACTTCATGTACGCGGTCGTTCGCGATACCGACTTCTCTACACGCAGCGTGACCGACAGCTCAATCGTCAAGACTTACAAGGCGAAAGAACTGCTGCACAAGATTTCTGAAGCAACATGGCACTGCGGCGATCCCGGCATGCAGTACGACACCACGGTCAACCGTTGGCACACGTCGAAGAACACGGCGCGCATCAATGCGAGCAATCCGTGCAGCGAGTACATGTTCCTCGACGACAGCGCCTGCAACCTGGCCAGCCTGAATCTGCTGAAGTTCGCGCCCAACGGCACGTTCGACGTCGAAGCGTATCGCCATGCGGTAGATGTTCTGATTACTGCGCAGGAAATCCTGGTCGACAACGCCGGATATCCCACGCAAGCGATCATGGCGAACTCGCACGACTATCGCCCGCTGGGATTGGGCTACGCCAACCTCGGCGCCCTGCTAATGGCCGCAGGTCATCCGTATGACAGTGATGCCGGTCGCGACTATGCTGCCTGCGTTACCGCCATCATGTGCGGCGAAGCGTATCTGCAATCGTCCCGCATCGCCGAGATGTGCGAGCCGCTGACGCCCGCTACCGAGCCGACGAAAAAGAATCTGTCGGAGACCAACCTCGGCTCGAACGTCATGCCCGGAGGAGCCTGCCCCGGCTGGTACATCAACCGCGAGCCGTTCCTCGATGTCATCCGCATGCATCGCGCGAGCGTCAATGGCATTAACAAAGGAAACGTCCCGACCGCGCTCTACGAAGCCAGCAAGCAGTGCTGGGACGAAGCTCTCTCGCACGGCGAGAAGCATGGCTATCGAAACTCGCAGGTCACCGTGCTCGCTCCCACCGGAACCATCGGCTTCATGATGGACTGCGACACTACTGGTATTGAGCCCGATCTGGCGCTGGTGAAGTACAAGAAGCTGGTCGGCGGCGGCATGATCAAGATCGTGAACAACACCGTGCCCACGGCGCTCTTCAAGCTCGGATACACGCACGAACAGACTGACGCCATCGTCAGCTACATCGACGCCACGGGGACGATCGAAGGCGCACCGCTCATTAAAGAGGACGATCTCGCCGTCTTCGATTGCTCGTTCAAGCCGGCCAAGGGCACGCGCTCCATCCACTACACCGGACATCTCCGCATGATGGCGGCTGCTCAGCCCTTCATCTCGGGAGCGATCTCGAAGACGGTCAATCTTCCCGAGAACGCCTCGGTCGAAGACATCATGGACGCCTACCTGCAGGCCTGGAAGCTCGGCCTGAAGGCGGTCGCTGTTTATCGCGACGGCTGCAAGAAGTCGCAACCGCTCAGCGCAGCCGGTACCAAGACCGCGAACTCGACCAAAGACGATGCCCGCATCGCGGCTGCGGTTCAGGTCGAAGAAGAAGATCTGAACGCTCCGCCACGCGCCGTCCGCCACAAGCTGCAGGAAGAGCGCGCCTCGATCACGCATAAGTTCAAAGTGGGGGACCACGAGGGCTACATCACCGTCGGCATGTATCCCAACGGCGAGCCCGGCGAACTGTTCGTGACGATGGCGAAAGAAGGATCGACGGTTTCGGGCCTGATGGACAGCTTCGCGCTCGCGGTCTCGATCGCTCTGCAACACGGCGTGCCGTTGAAACTGTTCTGCGAGAAGTTCGCCCACACCCGCTTCGAACCCAGCGGCTGGAGCGGCAATCCGGACATCGGATATGCCAAGTCGATCATGGACTACATCTTCCGCTGGCTCCAGATGCGCTTTCTGACGGGCCAGCAGCAGATGCTGTTCGACAATCTAAGACTGCGTCCGGCGGGCAATGGGGGTCAGATCGAAGGCACCTCCGATGTAAACGGGACCGCATCCACCGGTCCGGAAAGCGGCAGCCGCAAGGCAGGGTCCGGATCCGTCCACGCCGCCGACGCGTTGTCGAGCATCGTCGATCTCGGGGACGCTCCCAGCTGCAGCTTCTGCGGCAGCATCATGACGCGGAATGGCAGCTGCTACCGGTGCATGAGCTGCGGCAGCACCAGCGGCTGCAGCTAGAAGTCTCGTGTAGGGGCGGACGCATTCGTCCGCCCTTGGAAAACTATTGTGCCGTTATAGAACGACTGCAGGTTTGGAACGGATACAGACCTTAGTGATGTTCCTCAAAATCCTAGTATCTTTACAGAGTATTCAAGCGAGGTCAGGCTAGCGTAGCGAGGGTCAAGCAATGAGTACGTGGACCGAAAGATTGCCACAATCCGCTACGCTGGACTATGCCGATAACGAACCCGGCGCTATTGAGAAGCTTCATGAACTCAACGAGTTCTACCGTGTCAATCGCTGGCCGAAAGAATATACGAAGACCAGCCATCGGCTATTCTGCGCCGATGCTCGTAACCTATCATTTCTCGCGGACGAGAGCGTGCACCTTGTCGTCACGTCGCCGCCGTATTGGACTCTCAAGGAATATTCGCCACACGACCAACAACTAGGCTCAATTAACGATTACGAAAACTTCCTTCGTGAACTAGATAAGGTGTGGGCGGAATGTGCCCGAGCTCTAGTTCCAGGTGGGCGGATTTGCTGCGTTGTCGGAGACGTGTGTATCCCTCGAAAGAAAGCTGGCCGACATCACGTTGTGCCCCTGCACGCGGACATTATGGTCCGCATGCGGAAGCTTGGCCTCGATTCACTGACCCCTATCCTTTGGTTCAAGATTGCCAATGGTGCAACCGAGGTTGAGGGCAATGGTGCCGGGTTCTATGGCAAGCCGTATCAACCTGGCGCGATTGTGAAAAATGATTTTGAGTACATTCTATTTTTCCGTAAGGGTGGTTCTTACAGATCGCCTTCGCCGATCCAAAAAGCTCTATCGATGCTCAACCGGGAGGAAATGAAGGGATGGCTACGCACCGCATGGACAGACATCAAGGGAGAATCCACGCGGAAGGGACACCCGGCGCCGTATCCTACGGAATTGGCCGAACGCCTTGTGCGCCTGTTTTCTTTCGCCGGTGATGTTGTGTTAGACCCATTCGTAGGAACCGGGACGACATCGTTGGCTGCGATCAACGCGGGACGGAATAGCATAGGAGTCGAGGTTGATTCCGGCTATCTTCGGATGGCAAAAGAGAGAATTGAGAGAGAAGTACTAGGACGGTTGGGCCCTCACCTGTTCGACGTTCGGCTACAATTCGATCACCCTAAATGAATGCCGCTGATTTCGCCCTGCTGAGAGCATTTCGATCTGTTTTTGAAGGCACTTGTTATCTGCATCGAAATTCCAGCTTAGGGGACCGGGTCGCCAGTTATTTGTATGAGGACCTTTACAAGCTGAACAAATCAACAATACTTCATCAGCGAATCGATGCCGGCGAGCGCGTTCTCAACGTTCAAAATCGAACGGTCGGCATTGCGCGACGACGCGGCGATGGAACCTTTGGAGAGTTGGTTCCTTCGTCCACTGCAATAAGAGATATCGGCTATTCCGTCGGGCGCGGCCCTGTAGCAACGATCGAAATTGGTGCCGAGACCAAGATCCTGGCCAAGGCAATGATTAAGCAGATCGACCGGGTAATTGGGGATCTCATACGCCAAACAGAGGAGTTCAAGAAACGCGGCAGCCATGCGATCTGTGTCGGAATCGTGGGAGTCAATCACGCGGAAACGTGTACTTCCTTTGAGGGCGCGCGGGCGTTCCCGACGGACGGCCGCAAATACAAGCATCCAATTCAGGAAGCGGACGATGCGATTTCTCGTTTGACGCAACTAGCCGCACCTAATTTTGACGAGTTCGTGATCCTGAGATTCAGAGCCACAAATGTGGATCCGTTCCCCTTTTCGTGGGTCGACGACCAATCCCTAGTGGAACAGTACTCTGCTTCGCTGACGCGAATCTCCAGGCTCTATGATCGTCGATTCCTTTAGACTCACCGCCGATTCCCGGGTGCCCCGTCCTTGCGCTTTTTGCAAGGGCGGGTAGCGATGCTGTCGATGCGTTTTGTTTCGAACTCGCGCGACGAAGATGCAAGTCACATGGTGCGATCCGACTTTCGCCCACGCTTCGCGAAAACCACGAAGGATGAGGCGCCCACCCGCGTGGCTCTGCCGGCGGGATTTAAAGCATGGCGTTCGATCCCTTCGCAACGAACATAGCTGCCGATAGTACCGTGGAAGAGCGGCCCTTCCAGGGCCGCGTTGCCGGCTGGGGCTAAAGCCCTTGTCGTTTTCAGAGCGCATTGACGCGGGCCTGTAAGGCCCGCTCTTCCACGGCGCTTCTAGGCCACCCTCGATCGAGAAATCTCAACACTGCCTAAACGCGATCTTCCGCCACCAGAACCCGGAATCTCTTCGCGACGAGCGACACCCTCGATAGTCCTGCGGAAGAGCGGCCCTTCCAGGGCCGCGTTGCCGGCACCAATCAGAATCGGCCTTTAGGCCCTGGGTGTCGTTTCTTGGACGCGACATGGCCATAAACGCAAAGCACCACAGGGGCTAAAAGCCCTTGTCGTTTTGAGATCGCTTGACGCGGGCCTGTAAGGCCCGCTCTTCCACGGTACTTCTAGGCCGCCCTCGATCGAGAAATCTCAACACTGCCGAAAGCGATCTTCCGCCACCAGAACCCGGAATCTCTTCGCGACGAGCGACACCCTCGATAGTCCCGTGGAAGAGCGGCCCTTCCAGGGCCGCGTTGCCGGCGCCAATCGGAACCGGCCTTTAGGCCCTGTGTACCGTTTCTTGGACGCGACATGGTCATGAACGCAAAGCACCACAGGGGCTAAAGCCCCTTGTCGTTTTCAGAGCGCATTGACGCGGGCCTGTAAGGCCCGCTCTTCCACGGCGCTCTCAGCCTAAATTTTCTTGCGATCCATCGCCAATTTTTTCCCAAAGCCCCGTGATTGTTGTTGCTCACTTTTCCCGATTCGGGAGAGACCCCTGACATTTGTGACATCCTTCACAGACAAAACTCGCCCATGCCCTCGACGATCGGGTGATGAAGTGCGACCGCATCTTCTTCGTCACCACCATCGCCGCTCGACGTCTTCCGATCTTCTGCCGCGAGACAACCGCTAAGCTCCTTATCGAAACCCTCGCACACTATCGCGAAGGAGGGAAATTTCTTCTTCATGAATTCGTCATCATGCTCGATCACGTGCATGCCTTACTCACGCCCGCTGAAGAAATCTCCGTCGAGCGCGTCATGCAATTCATCAAAGGAGGATTCTCGTACCGGCACGGAAAGCGCGGACACATCTGGCAACCGAGTTTCACGAATCATCGCATCAGGGATTGGGAGGATTACGAGCGTCATCGCGACTACATCCGGATGAATCCGGTGCGGGCACAACTCGCATCAACGCCAGAATCGTGTCCGTATTGCTCCGCGGCCGGAGTTTTGCGGATGGACGCGGTCCCATAGGGGCTGAAGCCACGGGCTCGGGATGCGGCGGCGCTGAAAGCGCCGCTCTTCCACGGTGCGGTCGGCGGGCGGTAGTCATTCATAAAGGGCCGGTAGCGATGCTGTCGATAGCAAATTGCGGGACCGCTTTTGGCTACAGCGAGTCTCTGCCCATTTTCCTGCGGGGTTTATAATCAATCTATGGCGCATCCGATCCGAGTGGACAACAGCGAACCGGCCACCGCCCAAGACACGGCGCGGACGCTGCGGGTTCCGAAGAAACGTGCCAACGAACTCATCCGCATCGTGCGCCAGATGCTGCACCGGGACCTCAAGACAGGGGACATCTCAATTCGAAGTACTGGGTCCGGCAAATCGGCGGTCCGCTCCCGCAACGCGAAAACTGGAAAGACAATCTCGACTCGCCGCAGGGCCTCGCGATAGGGCGGCATCGGTTTTTCTCAACATTCCATACGCATATTTGAGGGTTCCGGCGGCGGATTCGCTCGTAACGCCGACGGTCTTTTTCGTCGGTGATTCGGATGTACAAGCAGACTGATGGCAGACTCTTCACGGCTCTAATCCTTTCGAGCCGATACCGAGGTCTACAATGGGCAATCGTTTTTGGGTAGCCGGGATTTAGCGGAAATAGGTAGCCGGACTCGCTAGGCTACTATTTTCAAGGGATTAGAAAAACTGGCGGAGAGAGTGGGATTCGAACCCACGTTAGAGTTTCCCCTAAACACGCTTTCCAAGCGTGCGCCTTCAGCCACTCGGCCATCTCTCCGGCGTGATGCTTTGGGAAGGAACGACTCTTGGGAGAGTCTCAGGAGCGCACGAGTCGAATCAACTCGACGCTTCCGCTTTTCAATTCTATGGGTGAACTCGTAGAAACCGCAACTTCAAAGGATAGGACTGCAAGCATTACGAAGATTTCTCGGATGAGCCCGGGAGGACGGCGTTAGAACCGTTCACTGGTGCGCCGCTCGCTGATGCTCCTGCGGCAGCTGCGTTTGCGGCGCCACCGCTCGCCGAGGCCGGCACAGGGGGCACTTTTGTGTTGTCGACCACATGATGGTTCAGGCAGTAGAGAGCCAGTTCCAGCCGATCGGCAACACCGAGCTTGTCGTATACCTTGCGCAAATAGTTCTTAACGACCTGTTCCGTGGTGCCCACACGCAGCGCGATCTCTTTGTTCTTCATGCCTTGTGTTACGCAGGAAACGATCAAGGTCTCTTTCGGTGTGAGTTGAACCTTGGATCGCGTGCCAGATGCTCGATTGTTCTGATTGCGGTAGGCCTGCATCACCCAATGAATGGCCTGCTGATCAAGCCATGTCTCGCCCGCTACAACCTTGCGCAGGCAGTCGACCATCAACTCCGGCTCGACTTCACGCGAAATAATCCCATGCGCGCCGCGGCGGAAGAGCTCCAGGGTCAACTCCTCATCCTGGCCGGGTGTTACGACCACGACTCTCAACTTCGAACTCTGGCGCAGCAACTCCGATACGGCTTCCACTGGATTCGGCGCCAACGCCGATTCGAAGATCAGGATGTCAGCAGAAAACTTCGCTACAGCCGATTGCGTTTGCGGCAGCGTCTCCGCCTGGCCAACCACCCGAATGTCGTCTTCGAGCGCGAAGATCTTCCGCAAGCCGGCGCGGAAGATGGCCTGCGTATCAGCCACAATCACGCGGACGAATTGGCCTTGGCCAATGTCCTCGCCTGCTCCGAAATTTTCTTCCATGCCAACCGGAATGGTAGCCATTCAATCCTTGCCTATGCTCGCTCGAAATGGTATTCGTCAATGACTACGCCAACGCCGAGGCGTCCGCGATCTTCAAAGCTGCGCACGACTCGCCCGCGGCAATCTACCTGCACGTCCTGCCGCGCGCCGACAGCTTCGGCGGGCAGCACTATCGTGAAGTCGACAATTGATCCAACGGGTACATTGCGGTCCATCGCAAACAGGACTCCGTTAGCGGAGATGTTTTCGGTCTCTGCCGAATACGCCGACCCCTCGGATTTCACAGAAGCGGAAAGATGCAGCGGGAATCTGGGCGCGCTCTGAAGGTCTTCGAACTGCCTCGAACTCATCTGCGCCTCGGTCATCGGTGCTGTGCCTTCCGCTGCCACGCTCTCAGAACCTTTCTTCCGGTACTTGCCTGTTGCTCCGGTCTCTGAACTCAAGGGCAGCGTACACCCCTGAATCAGCGAAACAAAGTTACCGAAGTCATGGAACAAGTGAGGCTAACTGCTTTTCTTTGAATGGATTAGGAGAGATTTGCAGGAGCACAAACGAACCCGAAATCACCTACCGTAAGCCGAACATTTCCGGGCGAAAGAGGGATAATTTCCGGTGATTCTCGGAACGCAAAACCGCCAGGAAGCGGTTCGGTAGCGGGGAAAAGCAGAAAAGGAAAAATCTAGAATCTGGTCACTTCCGTGAAGTTGAAATCCCGGACCTTCATTGCAGGGACAACCATGTCGAAAGATTCTTCGCCACAGGAGCGCTTAGGCGTACTCATCGCCTCCACGTTTGACAGCATATGGATCAAACTCTCATTGAATCGAAAATTGCGGACTCCGCCCCGTAAGCGTCCATTATCGATAAGGAAGGTCCCGTCGCGCGTCATCCCCGTGAGCATCTTTTCAAACGGCTCCACTTCGCGGATGTACCACAGCCGCGTGACCAGCACCCCCCGTTCTGTCGAAGCAATCATCTGCTCCACGGTTTGCGGAACGTTCGTCGGAGCGAAGACGATGTTGAGCGGCATCTCTCCGATCTCGTTCGGGAGGGGAAAACCGTGCCCTGTCGGTTGAATCGGCCCGACTTTATCGCGATACTCGGATTGTCCCATTCTCGCTGCGGTAGCCCGCGCGTATACCACTGTCGTTACAACGCCGTTTTCTACCAGCGGGATCCTCTGCCGCAGCACGCCTTCTCCATCGAATGGAGATCCAGCCTGCATGGGATGTAACACATCATCAACGATACTGACATTCTCTCCAAAGAGCTTCGTTCCGATTCGTCCTGTGAGGAATGATCGCTGGTCGAGAATCGCCATTCCCGAGTAGTCCCAGAACATGAAGCCGACCATGTCGAGCACGGCTGCCGGCTCGAGAATGACCGTGTACTTCCCTGCTGGAACTTCTTTCGGATGAGCTGTGTCGACGGCCTTCTTCGCCGCAACTTCCGCGAGCCACAATGGATCCAGGTCTGCAACGTCAGGGGAATTTGCCTTCTGCCAACCGGAGGAGTCTTCCGCGATCATCGTGATCGAAATTTCCGCTAACGTTTGGGCGTGCCATCGACTCAATCCGCGCGAGTTGAAGATTCCTTCGAACGATTCACCGCTAGAAAAAACCCCAGCCGCCGTCAGCTTGTGACGATCGGCAACGCCAACGATCTGTTGGACACCCTCAGCTCGTAGCTCCGGTGTAATGCCAGCGGTCTGCTCAAAATGCCGCGAAGAAATCTCTCGTCTGGAAGCGGCCTCGCCCGTCCAGCCCGCTTCCCGGGCATCAGGCATGGGTAACAAGTCCGGATCCGGATGCTGCACCTTCGCCAACGACTCAGAACTCCGCACCACACGGCGGAGACTCTCGTCGTCAAATTTGTTCGTTGATGCTCGTGCTGTCCTCGCACCAAACGCGGTCCGCACCGAGACAACATGGTTCTCTTCCGCCACATTCTGATGAATCGTGTTGTTGGCAAAGCGAGTCAGCGCGAATTTCCCGCCAGAGAAGAGGACCTCTACCTCATCCGCAGTTGATAGTTTGCGAATGCGGTCGAAAATATCGGCGGCCTGTTCTTCTCTCAGCATTTAGCGACTAGCTTTCGTTCCCGTATCTCTGTGACTCCGTGGTTGAACTAGGTTCCCTGAAAAGCGCTTCCCACTTTGATACTCCGAAATCTTGCCGGCGCCGCTCCATGCCCCGTACCCATCACTTGCTGCGGTTGGCCTTTTCCGCAATTCGGAGTGCCCCACAAAGTCCACTCATCACGCGAGCAAATGGCATCCATGGAATTCCAAAATTCTGTCGTTATACCGGAGTACGACGGATTCTTCACCATCCTCACTCGTTTCCCGTTTTTAATCTCCCAACCGATCTCGCATCCGAACTGGAAGTTGTACCGCTTGTCGTCAATCGACCACGAGCGATTGGTCTGCATCAGAATGCCGTGGTCGGTCGACGCGACCAACTGTTCCAGGCTCAGCGGCTTTGCACCCGGCAAGATGCTGATATTCGTCATGCGGATCATCGGCAGTCGATTCCAGCCCTCGGCACGCAATGTCCCGCCCGATCTCGTTTCGCCGATGGTATGCGCTGTCTCGCGCGAACTCAGATATCCGGTAAACAATCCATCGGTGATAATTGGAGTACACTGTGCCGCAACGCCTTCGTCATCGAATCCGAATGTTCCCAGCCCCGGTCCGTGCTCCTGCCGCGCATCAGCGACCACATTCACCAATTCACTCCCATAACGCAGCTTGCGTAGCTTGTCGAGTGTCAGAAAAGACGTTCCGGCAAAGTTCGCTTCCATCCCCAGGACGCGGTCAAGCTCAATCGGATGCCCCACCGACTCGTGAATCTGCAGGCCCAACTGCGAACTATCGAGAACGATGTCGAATTTGCCTTCCGGACACTGATCCGCCTTGTGCAAGGCCACTGCCTCTTCTGCAATCCGGCGCGCATTCTCTACCAACATCAACTCTTCAACCAGCTCGTATCCTTTGTTCTGCCATTGTCCGCCGAACGAATTCGGATACGATCGCTTCTGAATCTCGTTTCCGGCAAATGCGTAAGCAGCGTATCCAGCGCCTGCCGACACCTTCGTCTGATGGATATCTGCACCTTCTGACGACACAAACCATTGTTCTTCGTGATTGAAATTCAGATTTGCTTCCGCCAGCGTGATTCCAGCCACTGAACGCAGCTCGGCATCAATTTTCAGCAGCAGGTCGATATTCCGTTCGACCGAAGTTGTAAACGGATCGATCCGGCAGGGTGTGCTCCATTCGGCGACAGCCGGTTTCTCCGCCGCCAACCGCACATTTTCTCGCTTCACTCGCCCTGACGCTTGCGCAATCTCGACTGCTCTCGCGGCGGTTGCCTCCACAACTCCGCGTCCCAACTCCGCCGAGGCTGCGAAACCCCAGGCCCCGTCGGCGATCACGCGTACACTCATTCCGACCGATTCAGAGTCCGACGCGCTCCCAACTTTGCCGTTCTTTGTGGTGAGCGCACGGCCCCGTTGGGCCACAATCCGCACGTCCGCATAACTCGCTCCACGAAGAGCGGCAACGTTCAGTCCCCAATTTGCGACATGCCTCATGCCAAGAAGTTCAATCTAACACAGAGGATCACAGCAAGCGGAACTGACTCCGCCAGGCTTCTCGACTCGCGTCCCTCGGTATCGCCCCACACACCGGCATGTGACGGCAAGCACGGTCTACCGATCTATACCGCCGTCCAATAGAAACGATATAGACAAATCACAGCGGACTGCCCCGCTGTGCCTACAACACTTGCCTAGAAGAAAGAGCGTCTATGCGTTCTACGAAGCACGAGAAGCGAACAAGCAGCGCGACTGCAACCTTGGACGAACTGGGCCAGCCCCGCCGAACTGACAGCAACAACCAAGCCAGCAAGAAAGCAGATCTGGCCGGGCCCGGTATCGGTGACTATGTGGAACTCGAGAAGGTTGTGCCGCAGGACTATTTGTCCCTCCTGACTCGCAAGGAAACCCAAAAAGCGATTTTCCATCTCCGTCGTTACATCGAAGACAATCTATGCAAGGAACTTGGACTACAGATGGTCCAAGTACCGCTGATCGTCGATGTCGAGAGCGGCGTGAACGATATGCTCGATCGCGATGGCTCGCGGACTCCGATCCAGTTTCACATTTCGAACGATCGCGGCAAGAATCCCATCGACGCGCAGGTGGTTCAGGCAGCAACCAAGTGGAAGAGAGTTGCCCTGAAACAGTTCGAATGCGGCACAGGAGAGGGCATCTGCACCGACATGCGCGCTGTCCGCAAAGACTACTTCCTCGACCACGATCACTCCGCCTATGTCGATCAATGGGATTGGGAGGGAGTCATCACGGCGGAGCAGAGAAACGTCGAATTTCTGAAAGGAATCGTTCGCAAAATCTGGAAGGTGCTGGTCGGCGCAGAGAGATTTGCGGAAGAAATGTTTCCCGCATTGCGCGATCCGCGCTATCCCAACCTGCCCGAGGAACTCATGTTCCTGCACGCGGAAGACATCCTCGACATGTACCCCGATCTGCCACGCAAGCAGCGCGAGACCGCGATCCTGCAGAAGTATCCAGCAGTGTTTATTATCGGCATTGGCTGGCCGCTCAAAGATGGATACCCACACGAGATGCGAGCCGCGGACTACGACGACTGGGTTACCGATACGAGTAAGGAGACGAACAAAGAGACGCACGGACTTAACGGCGACATCCTGGTTTGGAATCACGTCACACAGCGCCGGCATGAACTCAGTTCGATGGGCATTCGCGTCAACGCACAAACACTGCGCGAGCAGCTAGAGATATCGAACCTGCTCGACAATCTTAAATTTCCCTATCACCAGGGAATCGTCAATAACCTACTACCGCTTTCGATCGGCGGAGGCATCGGGCAGTCGCGAACGCTGATGCTTCTTCTTCGTAAGGCGCATCTGGGCGAGGTCAGCGTGACGGTGTGGCCCAAGATCTTGAAGGAGATGTGCGCGAAGAAGAATATCTTCGTGCTGGAATAAGCGTCGGCTGATTTGATGAATACTGGGTGCCCTATTTCTTGCGCGTTCTTTGCGCGAGAAGTGGGTTTCACGGCGTCGCGCG
>Ga0209168_10001019_pt1 | contig 23554 bp, 19 predicted proteins | sample Coa_R1_FD_187156 | JGI IMG/M metagenome (GOLD analysis project Ga0209168, IMG submission 187156) | Surface soil microbial communities from Centralia Pennsylvania, which are recovering from an underground coalmine fire - Coalmine... | ecosystem: Environmental > Terrestrial > Soil > Unclassified ...
GAACTATACCACCTTTCGCATTTTCTTCGCACTTTAATTTCTAAGTGACTTACTGCACCCAGAGCACGATCACCCGGTCGACTTCACTCTTTCCTGCGGAAGGAACCTTCAGCACCACTCCGTCGCTGGTTTGCTTGAACTCCACTGGCGATTCATTTCCGAATTCCTGAGCGCTCTTGATTGTTTTTTCAATTGGAGGCAGGGCTAGCAGCGGAGCTTTCCACTGCAGCACATGGACATAGATCTTGTCCGCTTTTTGAGTGGTCACACCCCAGTCAGCAGGCACAATCGGACCACCACGCGTTCCGTAAATTGTCTCTCCGTACCGGGACATCCATTCGCCGACCGCGTGCAGCCGGGTGACGAATTCGTCTTCTATTTCGCCATTCGGCATAGGACCGATATTCAGCAGCAGATTCGAATTGTTTCCCGCCGCGCGAACCAGCATCTGCTCGACCTCTTCGGGGCTTTTGAAGTTGTGATCGCTGATGTTGAAGCCCCAGGAGTCATTCAGCGTGTTGCTGCTCTCTAATGGAAGCTGGTCACTCACATAGTTGGTGTTGAATCCGGCGGTGTTGCGGCCGGGAAGGTCGCGCTCGAATGTCTGAACGTCTTCGCCGGGCTTTGGCGTCTGATGATGATTCGGAATAATCAGTGCGGCAGGCTGCAATTGATGAATCAGCGAATAAGTTTTCTGCAGATGCCAATCCGCGTCGGGCTTGTCCCACATGCCGTCAAACCAGATGCCGCCGATCGGGCCGTAGTTCGTGAGCAGCTCGCGCAGCTGCCCGTCCATGTAGGTATCGAGATACGCATTCCAATCGCCATGGTCGGGCCGGCCATTGTCCCATGCGGTGACGCCGCGCGGGTAGTAATCGGGATTGTGCCAATCGAGCTGCGAATAATAAAAGAACAGCTTGATCCCCTGGCGGTGACATTCGTCAGCCAGCATCTTGAGAGGATCTTTCTTGTAAGGCGTCCGTTGAACAATATTCCAGTCCGAAATTTTCGAGTCAAACATGGCGAATCCATCATGGTGTCGTGAAGTGATGGTGATGTATTTCATCCCCGCAGCTTTGGCGAGCGCGACCCATGTCTTAGCGTCAAACTTTTCGGGATCGAAAAATTTGGGTAGACGTTCATATTCGTCGAGCTTGAGCTTGCGGTTATGGAACACCCATTCGCCGTCACCCAGCACACTGTACACGCCCCAATGTATGAACATGCCAAACTTCATGTCCTGGAAATCCTGGCGGGCCTTTAAGTTTTCCGGTGAAGGTTGATAGCTGGACTGAGCATCGGCTGGCTCTGCTGCTCGCACCGCGATGGACAAGAAAACCTGCAAAATCAGAAAGAGCAGGAGGATATTTTTACGGCGGATTTTCAGCAGTGCAGAAAAGCCCTGGCGATTATCACTGATTGCGCTCATGCCATTCATCCTTCAATCGAAATTTTAAGAAAATGGTGTTGGATCTTTGTATTCCGCGTGCATTCGACAGTTTTGTCGTCCTCACGCGCAAAGTCAATCATTAGCGAACCCTTCTAATGACATTCCGCCGAAAGATCAGCTGTATTTGTCTCGTTCGGTGAGGGTTGGGTTGAGCGGGTGTTTACTTCGAGGTTTGTAGCCCCCGACTCTACTTCCTAGTGGCCGGGCTACGCGTGGCGGACGGGCGTGGACGCCCGTCCCTACACGGTTCTCTAATTTTACAGCAGCACGCCGCGAATAAGCGCAAAAGGACGATCTATCCCTATTGCGTACCGCTGGCAGAAGTTTCGGCTGACGTGCGCGTCGGCAATGGCCGATATCCATTACGGGTTCGGATGTGATATTTCTTGCCGTTTGCCAGTTTTACGCTAATCGAACGCCAACCCCGGTTGGGATTAGGCAGCGGGTAATAGCTCAACGAGTAGAGGTGATTCAAGTCATCGCGGATAGAAGCGAATGCCTGCTTTTGTTCGCTCCAATTCTTAGCGAAATAAGCTTTCCCCCCGGTAGCCGCTGTCATTCTCTCGAAAACCGCGGTTGAGACCGGTTCCAGTTGCGCCTCGCGTGTGCTGACCATGTAAATGACAACACCGGTTGATTGCGCCAGTTCGGCCACGTCTTCGGGTGGGACCACGCTGGCGTTATCCGGGCCATTGGAGAAAACCACGATGACTTTTCGCCCCGTGTACTGCGCGGCATCTTTTACGGTCAGCAGCAAACAATTGTAGAGAGCTGCATCATCTCCGGCGACTGTGGTGCGTACCGCCCGCTGGATTACAGATCGGTTTGCGGTCAGTGACGCGTCGCGAGTCAGGTCACGGCTGTACGAATAGAAAGACACTCGGTTGACTTTCTCTAACGAGCGAACGAAGTCAGCAATCGCGTCCTGCGCGAAAACAAAACCTCTATACATGTAATTGCTGGTATCGAATAGCACGAACACGTTGGACCCGGCCAGCGTCGAATTCAGCGAACCCAGAGTGCCATTGATGGGAAGATCATTGGAAGAATCGGCCGGTAGATTCGCGGGGGGATCCTTAGCTTCGGGAGTATTTGACGCAAGATCTTCGACCTTACGCGCGGGGCTGTCGCCCTCACCAAAGGTCGCGATCTTCTGACGAACTCCATCTTCATTGATCTCAAAATTTTCCGGACGAAGGCCGGTGACATAGTTCCCCTTGTTGTCGGTGACCGCGACATTCAGCTGCACCATGTTCACAGTCACCCGAAATTCAGGCTGCGGCGTCTGTGCCGAAGACGTATTCGGCCGAACCGCGAGAACGATTGCCAAAATCAAAGAAACCGAGAGAAAGAACCTCTTTGCCATCATGAACCCCTTAGTTCAGCTATCGTCAGCGTCTTAAAATAGTCAATGTCCTTGAGTCTGAAACTGTCGCGCTGTCGTTGTCGCCTCAGGCAGCACGGCGATTTTTCCCTGGCGAAATTCTTCACCCGCCTCGCGCATGGCGCGAAGCAAAGCCAGCCAGTCTTCGAATTCTGTGGCGAAGATTTTCTCCACCATGCGACGGGTCAATTCCGGAGCCATTAGATTCAGCATCTCGGGTTCATAACCGGCTTCGTCAGCCAATCGCGCCCAATAAAGATTGTTCGAGTCCCATGATTCCGCCATCAGGCGGCTGGAATACCCGGAAAATGCGGGGAACGGCTTCACATTCAGCAACTCGGGGGTATAGGTTTGCGCCAACGTCCGGTGGGGCACACCAAAATCTCTCGATAGTCGTTGCCAGTTCACCTCAGAGGGATATTGCCTCGTCAGGCGATCAAGTTCCTGGCCGGATGGTCCCCATACACTTTCATCGGCCGGGTATCTCCGCCGGAACTCATAGGTGAGGTAAAAGGTATCTGCGGGAGTTATCTGCGACAGCGCTTCTTCCGGGTGAGTGCGACCCAAGGACTGATCGAGCCACGCTATTCTTTCCGGGGACATGCGTTCAGAAAGAATGTCCAGGACCTTACTGCGCAAGGCGTCGTTCGAAGCTGATGAAATTATCAGTTCCTCGCCCGCGCGTTGAAAAAGCGCGACCGCGTGAAGCTCATTGCGGCTCACATGCCACCATCGTGACATTACGGAGTTGCTCAACAGGTCGGGCACGACCTCTTTCCAGATCAAGGCCTGCACGTTCTCGGGAGAGATAAAGTCCTGCTCCGCGTCCGACAATACATACGCCAAATCTGCGAGAGAGCCCACCAGATGCGCGCCGCCGCCGGCGGGCGAACCTTCTCCAAATAATTCTGGCGCTCGCCACAGGCCTTCGATACCGGTGACGCTGTCGCCGGAAAAATCATGGGAGCGTACGAAAAGCGGATTAATTCTGAGAAGCTGCGCTCCGGGTGGCTCGTAGTAGGCATAGTTCAGGCCAACCAAAGTGTCGCGGAGAAACGGCGCAAGCTGACCGCGTGCCTCCTCCAGCTTGGTGCGGGAAACCGGAGATTTCAGGACCTTAGTGAGGTCGGTCTGCATCTGCAGCTCGGTGTGATGATTGTTGTAAATTCCCGCCGCCCATTCAGTTCTTTCGGAAGAAGTGAAAATTGGCCGCGGCATTTCGAATTCACGCAGTTCGCCCGCCAGGGGAATCAATGTGCTTCCCTGCACTTCCCCTGCCTCTACACGCTTCAGTCCCTCATCTAATGCGAGCAGAGTGTCAAGCGGGACCAACCTTTGCCCGTCCATCACGGAATGAATTCGCTTCGCGATCTCCGCGTGAACGCGCTCGGAGACTCCGGAGCCCTCTGGTCCCGCGAGTAAATCCACAACCTGGTCTTGCGAGGACGAAGGACTTGCATTCGCACCTTGCAGCACCGCGGCCAGCGACTTGCGCCCAGCGTCGAATAACTGAGTCTGAGTGGTGAACTTTTCGAATGGCTTAATTGTCGCTTGCCACGACTGGTTGAGCTTCGCGCGTGGTATCTGACCCTGGCGAGCTAAAATCTGCCAGAGACCAATATTGGCTTGGAAAGTTCCCATTGCGTTGCCGCGCAAGGTGTGATTGCCAATTTCATTTATCGCATCCGCGGCACTGACAAACGCGGTGATGGAAGCATCATCCAGCTCGGGAAACTCACAGAAATCCAGATACTGTTCGCTGTACTCATCAAATTTTTTGGCTAACACGCGGAAAGTGTCGGCCGTTAGTTGGCGTCCGGGAGGTCGCGCTGAATCCAATTCGCTGAATAATAAATACATCTGGACCGGACCATCGCTGCTGTCCAGGCGAGACAAGGTGAACAATCTCTGCAGCAGGTCCTGAGGGGTCGAAAGTGCGGCGGAGTGCTTGCTGGACTCTCGCATTAGCTTGTGATCGGATTTCTGATCGAGAATTTGCTTCCAAAGATCAAGATTTCCCGGCACCATGGGTTCGCCGTTGCCGTCCCACTGCAGACGAGTTAAAAGCAGCAACAAGCCAGGTGCCAGGCGAAACGCGGGTCTGGCGGCGTCGGACGAGGAATTCGCCAGACGAAACGCCGCGTAGTAGGTTTTAAGACCGTGCCCTTGCGAGAACCGCTCTTGCCGCTCGGGGCTGATACGTGCGAATGAATCAAAATAAACGGCCAGCCAACCGTTGTCCCTGGCCAACAACTTGGTAACAAAATCACCCGGCGAGCGCGGACTTGCGCCCACTAAATCTTTCCAATCGGCTTCGGCCGCAACGCCGCCCGGAACTTCAACTTTTCCTGAACGAATACAAATCTGGCTGCCGTAAAAGTCCAGATCCGCAGCCAGCGGGAGCAGCTTTTTCAGTCCAACCGATTCTCGTAGCGTGTCCCGGCTTTCAGGATCGATACGCGACAGGGCCCAATACAGCCGTGATAGGGCTGGATGGTACAGAAATAATTCAACAAGATCATACGAGCGCCGCTTGTTTGGTTTGACCGCGCCTCGCCAATCAGCTTCCTTGAATAACAATGGAACACGCGAACTGGGGTACGGATAGCTGAAGGGCTGACCGTGGCGCAAAGCGTCTTCTAGCGCAGGCAAAGGGAAGCCGGAATCGACAGTGAGAAATGCTCGTTCGGCCTCTGAGGTTATCACCGCCGCGCTATTCTGACCGCATTCTCCGCGCAGTCGATAGCCGAGAATCCTTAGAAGCGGAGCGGCTTCAGCACAACCTGCGATGTGAATCACCTGACTCGGTCCTGCAAGCGCCGCGAGTTCTTTCGCCTGGTTGACGTAGCGGCCAAGAAGGATAAGGAATTCTGTTGGCGTGCCATTGTCCTGCCATCCCACATAACCCTGCACATACACATTGCGCGTAAGCAGCGGCAATACTTGCGCCGGAACAACTTTCTGGCTGACGCCGGCCATGCGCTCGAATGAACGCAGCGGGCCAGGAATCGTTACCTCAGGTGCCGGATGAAGCTGGTTCGAGTCAGTGACAGCCGGCTCCTGCCGATCTGCGGAAGTGCCGTTATCAGTTAGGGGTTGAGCAACGGCGGGTAAACACAAAGGCGGCAGCAGAAAGATTGCGACGAGAACGGCAAGACGAAGAGAAAACTGCATGACTGGTCTCCTCTCCAAATGCTAGCGACCGGAAGACTGTCAGCTCGCGTATTGGAGCGTCTTTACTTCCATATTGTGTACTAAACGATTCGCCGATCGCCGGCTTCAGATCGGCGAATCATGAACTGCTCGGCAGCTTCAACCGCAAACCGGACATGAATCATACCGCTAATTGCCGTCATGTTTATGTAAATTTTCGAGACCTAAGATGATCCGCAGCATAGGGAGTTGCTTGGCATAACCTGCTTTGGGCGAAATTGCCGTCCGGTCGTCTGGAAGCGAGGAGGTTCGCGATTGGGGACGGAGATTTGTGAGGTAACACAAGAACTGCAGGTCTTTTAGGAAGATCTAGCCTGAGCGTAGGTACTCTGGAAATTTGCGGGGAGAGGTTTGGTCAGGCCTATCTGAACCGGCGTATGAACAATGAGTGCCGTTCCGCGCGGTAAAAACCCACTACATAGATGACAGGCTTGCCATTAGAGGAATAAATGACCTGGCGAATCCGCATGACCGGCGCGCCGCGCGGCACCTGAAGAAATTGCGCGATCCGGAGGTCAGCGGCCGTGGCATCCACTTCCTCGTCTGCGTATGTGAGTTGCACGCCAAAGTCCTGTTCGAGACGGGCAAACAGTGATCCCCGACCCAATGCTTCCCGGACCAAGCCTGGAAACCGTTCCGCTTCCATGTAACAGGTTTCGAGCGCAAACGGCTCCTCAGATGTGTGCCGCACGCGTTCAATCTTGATCATCTTGCTGGCAGCAGGGATCATTAGCCGCGCGGCGATCTCGTCTTCCTGCTCGATGATTTTGGCTGCGACCACCTTGGAGCCGGCAGCCAGGCCACGGCTTGCCATCTGCTCGGTATAGCTCATTAGTTTATTGAAATGAATGCGAGGAGGGGCGACAAATGTCCCGGCGCCACGCCGGCGCTCGACTACCCCCTCCCGCTCCAGACCAGCCAGCGCATGCCGTGCCGTCATCAAGCTCACGCGATGCAGACGGGCAAGCTCCCGTTCGGAAGCTACTGCATCTCCTGGCTTTAGATCTCCCGCGTCGATCCGCTCGCGGATCGAGCCTTGGATCTTCTGGTAAGCGGGAAGAGCGCTTTGCCCATTGGCCGACATTCTGTCCTTAACGTGTGAATCGAACTAACAATCGCACGGTCATCTGCTATATAGCTAAACCACAAGAAAAAGTAAAGCAATTAAGAGCGGGGGAGTGCTCAAGTTACCTCGCCGCCGGCCTCTCTGCATAGCTAGGGTGAACCACGAAATATCGATTTAGGGCGACTGATGCGACTACGATTCAATGCATTCGGGCTTGGCCGTCTTACACACGCGTGTGTACGGAAGACAAACGAAGTTCTTTCGCTTCTCACCACCGGCATCGTTCATCGCGCGTAATCGGCGGTTCTCGGTTGTAATTTATTACCCATTTTTAATTTTTTGCTTGACCACGGTCATTGATCTGCTATATAGCATTGCAACATCATCATTGTGGGGCAGCAAAACAAGTTTCTCCCGGAGGTTCTGAAATGAGCACGATTAAATTCCTTGCGGTTGCACTTCTCCTTTTCGCGTCTAGCTTCGCATTGGCACAAGAATTGGCCGCAACTCTCACCGGAACGGTGACCGACCCGAGCGGCGCTGTTGTCGCCGGCGCAACGCTTGTGGTCCACAGCGAAGACAGCGGGGCTGACGTTCGCACGGTGGCCACTACCAACACCGGCAGCTTCAATATAACGAACCTACCGGCCGGCAGATACACGGTCACGGTCAAGAGCAGCGGATTTCAGACTTACGCGGCCCGGGATGTCGTGCTTAACGTGGCGGAAAAACACACGTTAGACGTGCACCTTCAGACTGGCGCTGTGAACACGACGGTCGAAGTGGCTGCCGAGAACACCGCGATCCAAACGACGACAGCGGAAGAGTCCGGCACGGTGACAGGCGAGCAAGTTCGCGAACTTGCGCTTAGTAATCGAAATTTTGAGCAACTGGTTCTCTTGGAACCCGGCGTAGCTAGCCAACTCCCAGACAAGCCTCAATTTGGCTTGGGCAGCAACACCCAGATTTCTATCAATGGAGCGCGTACTGGCGCGAATAATTGGACCGTAGATGGGGCCGACATTAACGACAGCGGCTCCAACGGAACATTGCTTAATACTCCCGGCATTGACGCTATCCAGGAGTTTACCCTGGAGCGCAGCAACTACGATGCTTCGTTTGGACGAAGCGGTGGCGGCCAGATCGTCGTGGCAACCAGATCCGGAACCAACCAGTTCCATGGCAGCGCCTACGAATTCAATCGTAACAACTTCTATAACGCGAATACTTTTGATAATCGAGAGGCTATCGCTTTCGGGCAACCCGCATCGGCGAATAAAACTCCGATTGAGCGCTACAACGACTTTGGCTTCACTATCGGCGGACCACTGTTCGTGCCCAAGCTCTACCATCCTGCAAAAAATAAGACGTTCTTCTTCTGGTCGGAGGAATGGCGAAAAGCCAGTACTCCCGGATCGAGAACAGCGACAATCCCAACGGCTGCGGAGTTGGGCGGAGTTTTCAGTTCCCCGATTCCAGTTGCCCCGGCGGGATGCGTGACCGCAGCGGGAAATGGCTTTGCTATCAGCCCTTCCTGTTATAGCCAGAATGCTAAAGCGTATCTTGGCTTTATGTCGGCCTTTCCTGGAAATGGACAAGGTCAGTTAGTCGAGAGCTTCAGTCAATTAAACAACTTCCGGCAGGATATTATCCGAGTGGATCAGAATGTGGGAGACAAGGTTCGCGTGTTTGCCCGGTTCATGCAGGATTCCGTTCCACAGAATTTTCCTTTTGGCCTGTGGGGAACCGCAAACTACCCCGGCGTGGAAACTACTCAGCTCAACGCGCCAGGGCGCAACACGGTCGTGAATGCGACCGCCAATCTTTCTTCCAGAATCGTGAATGAGGTGGAGTTCGTTGATTCATGGGGCGCCATCAATTCGGTCTTGACCAATGCGCTTGCCGATAGCCCATCGTTCACGGGGAAATTAACGAACACCACTGTATATCCAGATCCATATGGCCGGGCGCCAAATGTGAACTTCGGTTCTGGCGCAATAGGGTTGGGCAATACCAGCGCGCCTTATTTCGAGCGAAATAAGGACAAGAGTCTATTCGACAATCTATCTATCCAGCACGGCAATCACACCATTCGCAGTGGTTTTACATCGATGTGGATGGTAAAGACCGAAAATGGATCGGGAGGCGCGGCGAGTTTCAATTTCTCGGCGTCAAACGGTAACCCTGAGTTCGCGAACTTTCTGCTAGGACAAGCAGACAATTACTCGCAACAAAGCAAGGACACGATTCCGTTTCTGCATTACGTGAATTTCGAAGCTTATGTCCAGGATGATTGGAAAGCCACCCGAAAATTAACCTTGAACCTCGGCATACGCTACAGCTACTTCCCATCACCGTACGACAGTAACAACACTTTGGTGAACTTTGACCCGGCTCGATTTAATCCTGCCAATGCTCCAGCTATCGACCCCGCAACTGGGCAAATGGTAGCGGCGCCAGGAGTGAATGCAGCGACATATGCCAACGGTTTAATTTTCCCAACTGGCACGGCTTGTTCTGCAGCCCAAGCAATTGGCCCCCTCGTGAGCTGTTCTCCCTTTGGTGGACGGGTTAATCCGAACTCAAATAATAATTGGGGTCCACGTCTGGGCATGGCCTACGACCCGTTTGGCAACGGCAAATGGGCTGTTAGAGCCGGCTACGGAGTTTTCTATGATCGCACTCTGAACGGCATTTGGGAGCAGAACGCATTCGTAGATCCTCCTCTGGTCCAAACTGCGACCAGGAACAATAACGCGAGCTCAAGCTTGAATCTATTTGACAATCCGAATGCTGGAGCACCTCCAGGACCGTCCTTGGGACCAAACAGTCTCAAAGTTACTGGAAACCCGACCTTCAAAGTTCCCAGTTATCAAGACTACAACTTTTCAATACAGCACGAGCTCATGCAGAACACGGTGCTGGAAGTGGGATATGTGGGCACCAAGGGTGTTCACCTGCTTGGCGACATCAACATTAACCAGCCTACAGTGGCCGCGCGACTCGCAAATCCAACTGTCGATGCCAATGCTCTGGTACCATTTCCCGGTTACCAGGCTATCGTTTCCCGCGCACCAGTATTCACCAGCAACTACAACTCTCTGCAAGTATCCTTAAATCGGAGATTTAGCCAAGGTTTGACTTTAGGCGTGGCGTACACGTGGTCAAAACTCTTGACCACAAATCCGCAGGATCGCGACTTGGGCGCATCAAATGCATACAATCTGCGCCAGGACTATGGCCTGTCCACACTTAATACGCCGCAGATCTTAGTCGTCAGCTACGTCTATGATCTGCCCTTCTACAAAAACCAACGAAGCCTGGCTGGCCATGTGCTTGGAGGATGGGAGATCTCCGGAATTTCCAACTTCCAGACAGGTCAATCCACGACGGTAACTCAAGGTGGTGTTGATCCATTCGCGAATGCCGCTAATGATCAATCAGGTTTAAACCTGGCGCGCGGAGCTACAGCTCAGCTGCGAACCGATCTGATCGGAGACCCACACGGGCCGAAGAGCGTTACGCAGTTCTTCAACACCGCGGCATTTGCTCCTGCAGTTGGACATTTCGGAACGGAACGCCCAGGCACAGTTTTGGGACCTGGCTTCCAACTTTGGGATGTCTCGTTGATTAAAAACGTAAGCTTCGGCGAACGGGCCGCCTTGCAACTTCGGCTGGAAACCTTCAACGTGTTCAATCACGGAAGTCCCAGCAGTATTGACACGGATATTAATAGCTCCACATTCGGTCAGGTTAACGGCTGGCACGATCCTCGCACTGTGCAGATCGGAGCGAAGGTCACGTTCTAAACAGGAAGCTCTCCCAGGGCGCACGCCTCGCGTGCGCCTTTTTTGTTTATTGGGACCAGCTCACTTATTCTCATTCTTCCTGATCGCCGCTGCCCGTTGCTTTTCCTGGATTTCCAGCGAGAGTTTCTGTTCACGTGCTGCTTCCGCATTTTGGCCTACTTGTCGTAGGGTTGTGCCTAAGACGTAATGTGCTTGAAAGTTATTTGGCTCAATCTGCACAGCTCTACGAAGCGGCGGAATGGCAGCCTTTGGATCATTCATGGCCAGCTCGGTCTTGCCCAACCCGAGCAATGCCTCAATGTAACGGGGATTGGTTTTCAGCGCTGCCTCAAAATATGGCTTGGCATTCGCTGGTTGGGTCTGATTGAGAAGGATCTCTCCCAGGTAGCAGTTCGAAACCGGATCATTAGGAAAGCGCTGGAGTTCGGCTCGAAATTCTTTCTCCGCAAGCTCGGCCTCTCCCTGGCGAAAATAGAGGTAGCCAAGTCCAGAATGTACCCCAGTGAAATTTGGATCGGCCTGCTCTGCCAACTGGTACTCCTTGATCGCGTCTGACCTCTGTTGCATGTCGTCGTATGCCGTGCCCATCAGAATGTGAGCAGACGCGGAGTTCGGGTTTACCTGCATAATTCGAGCAAAGACGCGGGTGAGCGCCTTGTAATTTTTTATGTGCAGGTAGGCTTTTCCAAGCATGTCTAGAGTCTCGAGATCGGAGGGTTGCAGCTGATTTGCGCGTTCTAAATATTCAGCCGCTTCCGTATAACGGTCGAGCGCAAATAAAGACAGACCAGCTAACTCGAGCACCTGAAAATCCGCCGAGCGTTCTACAGCCATCGGCCGAAGCGTGCTCCAGGCATTCGCGTAACGCTCCGATTTGAAGTAAGCGATAGCAAGATTACGTTTTGTCGCGGGGTCTGGGCGGACTCTGAGAGCTTTTTGATAGAACGGAATTGCTTCAGTCGGCCTTCCCATGCGCGCAAGAACGATTCCGAGATCATTCAAAGCTTGCAGCGAATTCGGATCAATTTCCAGAGCGCGCCGAAAGCCCTTTTCGGCAGAGACATTATCGCCTCGCTTTAGCGCCTGAGTAGCCTGTTCGAGGTCAGAACGTAATAGGGTTTGCGCCCGACTCGGACTCCCGGAAGAGAGCGGACTTGCGGCCTGGGCCCGAAGGGCAGGCGCAGCTATCCCCGATATAGCTACAATCGCTATCCAAGTCTTGCCTCTACCGCGCATAGGAAAATTCTAACCGGTCGAGAGTATACCCAGACGAGAACCGGCGATCACCGCCGTTTAATGAATGTGCCCTCTTGCAGCTCATCAATTGCCTGCCGGAGTTCATTCTGTGTATTCATCACAATCGGTCCGTACCACGCTACTGGCTCTTCGATCGGCTTGCCCGAAACCAGAAGGAAGCGAATTCCTTCCGGCCCGGCCTGCACCACAATCTCGTCTCCGCGGTCGAACAGCACCAGCGAATGATTGGTGGCGTCGTACTCTGGCGCAGCCTCCGGCTTGGCAACGTGCTCAGTCAGTACCGCGCGCGGGTTAGATGCATCGCGGAAATTTCCCGAACCGGCGAAAACATAGGCAAACGCATTGCGCGTGGTCTCGACCTTCAGACGCTTCTTCTGTCCTGGAGGAACTGAAATGTCAATGTAATTCGGATCGGCCGCGACCCCTTCCACGGGTCCGCGTTTTCCCCAGAACTCACCGGAAATAATGCGTACTCGGGTGCCATCGTCATCCGTGATCTCGGGAATCGCGCTGGCCGGAATGTCCTGATAGCGCGGATCGGTCATCTTCAACGATGCCGGCAGGTTCGCCCACAACTGAAAACCGTGCATCCGGCCGCGCTGATCGCCTTTTGGCATTTCCTGGTGCAGAATGCCGCTGCCGGCGGTCATCCACTGCACGTCACCGGCGGTCATCTTGCCTTTATTGCCCAGGCTGTCGCCATGTTCAACGGAACCCGCCAGCACATAAGTGATGGTCTCGATCCCGCGATGCGGATGCCAAGGGAAACCCGCCATGTAATCTTGCGGATTCTCATTGCGGAAATCATCCAGCAACAAGAACGGATCGAATTCCTTGGTTTTGCCGAACCCGAAGGCGCGCTGGAGTTTTACTCCCGCGCCTTCGACTGTCGATTTGGTTCGAATAATTTCTTTTACTGGTCGGAGAGACATTCTGCTTCCTCCTTATACATTTCGATGTACGCGTGTGCCCAACGATTCAGGCCTTCACGAATTGAACGTCGAGCGTGATGGTGACTTCATCCCCGACGAGAATCCCTCCAGTTTCAAGGGCTGCGTTCCAGGTCAGGCCATAATCTTTGCGACTGATTTTGGTAGTGGCCGAAAGTCCCAGGCGCGTGTTCCCCCAGGGGTCTTTCGCCGGCGCAGTCGGTCCTTCTACAGTAAAGACAACCTTGCGCGTGACTCCATGAATGGTCAGATCGCCAGCGACGGCGAGTTCGTCATCGGCCTTTCTAGTAACGCCTGTAGATTTGAAGGTCAGCGCGGGGAATTTCTCTGCCTCGAAGAAATCGGCACTCTTCAGGTGGGCGTCCCGTTGTTCATCCCCCGTATGGATGGAGGCAGCCTGGATTGAAGCTTCGACGGTGGATTTGGTTATGTCCTGCTCGTCGATCTGCAGGGTGCCCGGTCAATTTGGTGAATTGCCCTTTCACGTTAGAAATCATCATGTGTTTAACCTTGAACTCGGCCACGGAATGGGCGGCGTCCAGGTTCCAGGTGCTTACAGCGCTTGGCGCGGTAACCAGTGTGCTCATGATCATTGTCCTTTCACTTCTCCAGATTAGATGCGTTACGACGATATTCGTTGCAACAGTTAGTTGCCGCAAAAAAAACTACGCTTTCAGGTTCCGAGAGACTCGCAGCAACTCTGATAAAGCTTTTAACCGTTCCCTCCCCATGTGCCCCAGCTGTTCCCGGTGTGCCTGCTGCACCGGTTCATCCAGCTCAGCCAGAAGTTTTAGCCCGGCGGGGGTAATGCGCGTCAGCACCATGCGGCGGTCTTTGCTTTCACGGCAGCGGGATATCAATGCCCTCTTCTCCAGCCGATCAAGCAGACGCGTAATGTCGGGATCGCGAGTAATCATGCGGCAGCCGATTTCTCCACACGCCAACCCCTCGGGGGTGCCCCGCAGAATTCGCAGGACGTTGTACTGGTTCGAAGAAAGGTCCACATTTTTTAGAACGTAATCAATCCGCCGCGACAGCACATCCGAAGTCCGTACCAGATCAAGGAATACCGTTTCCTCGAGTGAAGCCTTCGTATTGTGAATCTGCGTTTTCATCGGCCAGCAGCTTCCATATTACTCGTTACAACGACTATTGTCAAGACGTAGATGTTTCGGCTGCGGCCACAATTCCCCCTGTGCCTTTCTCTGTGTTACTCCGTGCCCCCTGTGGTCATGCCTTTGGGTTTTTGCAGTGCGAAGTTCAAAAGCTGAACCACAGAGGACACGGAGTAACACAGAGGAACGACACCGAGGAAAACATCAGAGGTTCTTTCCATAAGCTTTCCTCGTCCTCCTTATTAATCGCATCGCCGAAAGTCACTTAGGTCGCGACAACCTCTTTACATGGCCACGTTATAATCATTGCAGCACTGATCAGGAGTATTCATGCCGCTGCAAAAGACTGACAAGATCTGGCACAAAGGAAAGCTCATACGCTGGGAAGACGCGAACATCCACGTGATGTCGCACGTCGTTCATTACGGTTCGTCTGTGTTCGAGGGAGTCCGTTGCTACGCTCCGCCTTCCGGTCCGGCGATCTTCCGTGCCCAGGAACACATGCAGCGACTGCTTGACTCCGCGAAGGTCTATCGCATGGATGTCGGTTTCGGCCTGGAAGAATTGGTCAATGGCATGACCGAACTGGTGCGGACCAATGGCGTTTGGCCGTGCTACCTTCGCCCCATTGTCTTTCGGGGATACGGTGACGCCGGGGTAACCCCGGTCAATTGTCCGGTTGAGGTTTATATCGTCAACTACCCATGGGGAAAATACTTGACCCAGGATGACGCAGGCGTCGACGTATGCGTTTCATCGTGGACGCGAATCGCTCCCAACACGCTTCCTGCGCTGGCAAAAGCCGGCGCGAATTATATGAACTCACAGCTGATTCGCATGGAAGCGACCACCAACGGCTATGCGGAAGGCATTGCGCTCGACGCCAACGGCTACGTGAGCGAAGGTTCGGGGGAAAACGTCTTTATCGTGCGCAACGGTGTTCTGCAGACGGCGCCGTTGGGGAACTCGGTTTTGCCCGGCATAACGCGCGACTCTATTATCAAGCTGGCGCGTGACCTGGGCATTCCAGTCGCCGAAGCCGGTATTCCGCGCGAAATGCTGTACATTGCAGATGAAGCGTTCTTCACCGGCACTGCCGCCGAGGTCACCCCCATCCGCTCGGTAGATCGCATCACGGTGGGCAAAGGAAATGTTGGGCCGGTCACCAAGGCATTGCAGCGCGAATTCTTTGGCATCGTGCAGGGCACGAAACCCGATCGTTTTGGATGGTTGACGCCGGTAACAGTGAGTAGCAAGCAGCCGGTTGGCGTTTAACCATCTGTGTGTGTGAGAGTCCGTCCCCTATTGTGATATCGCGGAGCCCGACCAGCTCGTTAGGTTTGGGTTCCCGCAGGCGGCTATGGAAGAGCGAATACGCTTCGTTACCCAAAAGAACGCCAAGGTCCTGCTGGTCGATCTTTCGAATTGCTCGCCGGACGAAGTTACACAACTCTGTCATCTCGTTCCTGGCTATGTGGCCGCCGAGCCTCACGGTTCGGTACTTCTTCTCGCCGATTTCAGTGGAGCCAGATTCGACAAAACCGCCGTCGCCAGCCTGAAAGAGGCGACGGTTTATATGCGCCCGCAATTGAAGCGTTCTGCCTGGATTGGGACGGAGACTCTGGCAAAGGTTTTCTACGAGAACATCAAGACTTTCTCTCAGCGCGATCTTCCCACATTCAAAACGCGAGATGAGGCTATGGACTGGCTGGTTGGCGGCGTTCGTGCGGCATGAGTGGTTCCCCTAAAGGCAGTGATTGGATGGCACCCGCCGAATCGCAATTGCTTCGAGCAATTTGACCCAGTTAGCCTGTCCCCCTAAAATCAGAATGCCGCCTGATTTTTCGCCTTGGTGCCCCCTCGTTCAACGGCAGGACAGCAGATTCTGGATCTGCTTATCGGGGTTCGAATCCCTGGGGGGCAACCAACTTGAATTGCGTGAACGATTGTCTCGGCAACAGGGCAACTCGACACGCGCTAACAAACGAACACGACAGTTGTGGGTCGCACCGAAAATCACTTTCGGAAGGCGCGCTGTGAGTCAAAGGGCGGGAACCTGCCACTGATATAATCCTGCGAAAATCTGGAAGGCGCACACGAATGCTGCTGGCTGCGGCCCTTGCCCTGGGCATCTGTTCGATTGGCTGTGGCGGTACAGACTCGGGGCCGGTTACTCACACTCAAAATCCATTAGTCGCGCAGTACACGGTCTCGGTTCCGGCTGGATCGACTGCTGCGGTGGAGTTTGGCCCTGACACCAACTACGGCTTCGTTACCTCTGCTGTAACGGCAACGGCGCCCACCGTGTCGGTTCTTGTGGCGGGGATGAAACAGAACTTCACCTATCACATGCGTGCCGTGGTTACACACCCGGATGGCAGCAAAGACTTTGATATCGATCATGTGTTTACGACCGGAGCGGCACCGAGCGGCCGCATCCCCGTTATGGCTGTGACATTACCGGCAGGAGTTACGCCGGCACCTGGGATCGAACTGACCTCCCTGAATCCGCCACCGAATAATCCCGGAAACTTCTTGCGGGTGGTGGCGCTGAATCCCAATGGAGAGTTGATTTGGTATTACGACTTTGATCAGCGTTTAGGCACCGCGCAGCCCATTAAGCTGCTTCCCAATGGGCATTTCCTCTTGGTCCTATTCGGCGGCACGACTGGCCCCGGCGGATTGGTCCGGGAGATTGACCTTGCCGGCAAAACCATTCACCAATTTACAGTGGACCAACTTAACGATTGGCTCTCTAAAGCGGGCTACCCATGGAAGGCCAATGCCATTCATCACGACATTGAGGCATTGCCTAACGGCCATCTTCTTGTATTGGTGAACACGAGAAAAAAGTTTACCAACCTGCCCGGACGCCGTGGAGTAACTAGCGTTCTGGGCGATGCTGTCGTCGATTTGGACCAGAATTACAAGCCAGTGTGGTCGTGGTCTTCGTTCGATCACCTCGATGTAAACCGGCATCCGATGTTGTTTCCCGATTGGACCCACACCAACACCATTCAGTATTCGCCCGACGATGGCGATATCGTGCTCTCGTTACGAAATCAATCTTGGATCATCAAGGTCGATTATGCGAATGGACGCGGCAATGGAGACGTGGTGTGGAGACTCGGGTATCAAGGTGATTTCACGCTACTCGACTCCACGTCTCCGGCAGATTGGTTTTTCGCACAGCACTACGCGAATTTCTTTTATGGTAAAAACTCGCAAGACTTGCGGCTTGCCGTATTCGACAACGGGAATGACCGCTTCCCTGATTTCAACCGGAACATCTGCCCTTCTGCTGCGGACGAGGTGCAATATCCATGGATGGAATTTTTTGGCCGCCATGTTCCTGATTGCTACAGCCGCCCGGCGGTCTTCGCGGTGAACGAAGCGAGACGCACAGTGCAGCTTTTGTGGTCGCATATTGTTCCCTACTCATATTGGGGCGGGGTGACTATGGAGATGCCAACCGGCGATGTGTTTTTCGATATCTCAAGCCCATCGGAACGGATTGTTCGAACCCAGAAGCACAAGCCATCGCTGGCAATCGAAATGTTTGCAGAGCTGGCAATCCTCACGGCAGTGCTGATAGTTTTCTTCGCGCCGATAACCCGGACCTTTCTCCCGCTGGCGATTGTTCCTTTGGTTGTGATCGTTGCATTATTTCCTGGGTTGGGGTTGCTGGCCGTGGCCATTGGACTAACAATTGACGCCGGAGTACTGGTGCTGGCTCAGGAGTCCAGCAAACCTGAAGCGGAACGAACTGGTTCTTTGGATATTTTTGGTGATCCGTTGAGGGCGCTGCGGCGCATCAACCGTCCAAGCTTTTTCGTAGTGATTGCGATCGCTCTTTCGTTTCTGCCAATGTTTGCGCCGCAAGAGAAATTGAATGCGCAAGTGATCGAGCTCACGGGTCGTCAACCGACGCAGCTAGTGTGGGAGCTCGATATCAGCGGACAGGAATCTTATCGCACGGTACACTTGCCCAGCCTCTATCCACAAGTTCAGTGGTGATCGAGGCATACGGGGCCGCAACAGAGGGCAGCGTTTAAGCCGATATAATACTTAGGATGACTCGGCGACACGTGATTCTGTTCACGATTCCGTTTTTCCTGGTGGGCATACCCGCGTATGCTTATGGCGATCCGACGGGAGGGACTCTGTTTTCTGTCCTTCTGCCGATGCTAGCAGCGGTTTGGGCAATGTTTTTAATTTTCGCAAATCGCATCCGGCGGGGTATTTCGGGATTGTTTGGTAAGTTGCGGAGATCAAAACCTGAAGAACAGCCGCATCAACAAGCCGGAGACGAAACCATTCCGTCGTGACTAGGCCGGGGCTTTCAAAGTAAGCCAATTTTCCGGCCATCCATAGCCTTTCTCCCGAATCAGCGCTCCCCACAATTGATCCACTGAATTCTTCTGTGCAGGTGAAAGCACCAGGCGGTTGCGCTGATGGCCGGCAACGCTTGCAATGTAGCTTTCAATCATTGGCCGCGCATCTTCGAAACCGGATAACTTCAACTCGGAATAAATGCGTTTCAGTTCACGCAATGGATCGGCGATAAGATCCTCATATCTCACTCGCGCGATATCCTCCGGAGCGGTTTTGTGAATACCTTCAGCTATCGCATCTTCATGGATCAGATATGCCGCCAGAACAAATTTTTCGATCTGCTCTGGCGAAGCAATTTCGAGGCTGTACATATCCAATAAGGTTTGCCACAGTTTGAGGTTGGAGGCGAACACTTCGTATGGATTGCGTTCGATAATCACGAATCGAGAACCGGGAAAAAGCGACGGCAGCAACGGAAAAGTGAACCCGTGGGTTGGTGACTTTAGCACCATCGGTTTACTTTGCTGCACCGTGAGTTCACGAAGGAATAATTGCAGCGTCTGCTTCCAGCGAACTTGATTTTCGGGCGAATGCTGGCGGAGGTCGAGCAGCACTTTCGGGTCGGACATCAGCGAGGGAACCAGCAGGGCTTCATAGGGCGAAGGCGCGCCCATACAAAACAAAGCAAATTCGTCCTCCTGCGGCGAGGTCCAGGAATACTGCATGTTGTCCATCGGACGGTAGGCTTCCTGTTTGCCGCGGCGTTTATGGAATCCCTGCTCGGTGAGCAGGAAATGGGCGGCGTTCATGCAGGCGTAAGTACTGGGAAATCCGAAGTGAGTGTCACAGCAGAACAACTCGTGCAGCAGAGTTGTTCCCGAACGCCAAAAGCCTAACAAGAAAATAGGCGGAGGAACTTTGGCTCTTTCGAGGGCCTCTGCATGCGCCAGGGATTGCATCTTCGCCAATAGCGAATTGGTTGCACTTGCGGCGGAGTACAGCAGACGTGTTTTGTAGCCTGCAATCGAACGCGAAGGATCGATTCTTCCGGAGATGCGGCGCCACGCGCCGCGCGACAACCGCAGTCGCTGCTTTCCTTGCTGCTTCGGTAGCGGTGTTTGCCCCATGCCTGTCAGCGAATTTTACACGACAATAATAAAAGCCTTTAACCGCAAAGGACACAGAGTTTACGCAGAAAGCGCGGAGAACAAATCAACCACCAAGCGACTTCGCCATGCTAATTCAAATTCCAACCGATTCCGAGCAACAGCAAATCATTGCCGTTCAACGCGCCAGAATTGCCGGCTTCATATGCCGCGTAACCCGTGGCCTTCGAACTGAGTTTGACGACGAGACCGGGGGTAAACTATTCCGCGCGGTTATGTCCAGTAAACCAATCGGCGGCGATAGTTGCTTACGACATCGAACTCATCTTGAACGTCATGCTGCAATTGCTCGAGAATGCGGCCAAGTATTCACCGCCGGACTCTGCGATTCACATCTCTGTGTCGCAGCCCCAGGGCAAAATCATGGTGAGCGTGTCCGATCGTGGACCAGGGATTGACGAGTTTGAACAAGGATTAATCTTCGAGAAATTCTATCGCGGCAAAGATAATCGCTACTCAGTACAAGGAACAGGTATGGGCCTGGCCATCGCGAAGGCAGTCGTAGAAGCGCATGGGGGCGAACTCAGCGTTGTAAGCCAGTTGGGGCACGGTTCGGTGTTCTCCTTCACTCTGCCGTGAGCTTCGAGCAATGGCATTGCAGACGCACTCTGTGTAAACATCGGAGTCTCGAACCGCAACTCAGTGAGAATGAGGCCTGAAAACTGGCGGAGAGAGAGGGATTCGAACCCTCGATACAGGTGTTAGCCCGTATAACGGTTTAGCAAACCGCCGCCTTCAGCCACTCGGCCATCTCTCCAAACCTTTCAAATAAACTAACTTAGATGCTTACTTGTAGTATCCAAACAAATCCACGCATGAGTCAGCTTGAGCAGAAGCAGCATCTCTTCAATTTTTGCACTGGCATATTCGCTTCTGGGTAGCATACACCGATTTACCCGCTGATGAGAAGCAGAGGATCACAATGGGTGGTTTCCTAATTTTGAGGCGGATCTGCTGTCCACGCGGCTGCTGTTCCTAGCAGATATGCAAAAAGGCCACGCTGAATTCGCAACGTGACCCTCAAATCGCCAACCCTAGAACTGGTTCCACAAAAACTGGTTATAAACCTCATGATGGTACTGCACCTCGGGGGCCTTCACAAAAGTCCCCAGCAGGCGCGGGCAGCGATCGGCAGAAGCTTGCTTCAGATCAGCGTACCGCCCTTTCACATCTTTACCCAGAATCTTGTCGATCCACGTCGACTTCTTGAAGTCCTCGAGCGCTGTATAAATATTGTCGGGCAAGTAGCGCTCCGCCTGGCGCAAGTTCTTGATCTTGGATGTCTCGCCGTACAGCCCGCTCTTAAAGATCGAGTACAGCACCAAATACGGATTGGCGTCCGGACTTACCGACCGCACTTCTACGCGCATGCTTTTGTCATTGCCAATCGGGATTCGCACCATCGAACCGCGATCCACCGCCGAGGCCTTGATCTGGTTGGGCGCCTCAAAGTGGGGATCCAATCTTCGATAAGCATTCACGCTGGCATTGAGCAGTAGGCAAATGTCATTACCATGGGTCAAAATCTTATCCACGAATGACCACCCCAGCTTGCTGAGTTTCTCCTCGCCTCTTGCATCCCAGAAGAGATTCTTACCGCCTTTGCTGATCGAAACGTTGGTGTGCATGCCGCTGCCGTTCACCCCCACCACCGGCTTAGGCAGGAATGACGCCGTCATCCCCAGCTTGGTTGCCACCTCGCGGCAGATCAGCTTATAAAGCTGGATCTGATCGGCCGCCGCCACCACTTCCCCATATCCATAATTAATTTCGAACTGCGAAGGCGCGACTTCCGGATGGTCTTTCTCATTCTGAAATCCCATCGCGCGCTGCACTTCCGCCGACAGATCAATAAAGTTTCGCAGCGGATCCCCAGGCAGTGAATGGTAGTAGCCGCCGGTATTCACATACTCGAACTTTCCCGTCTCGGAATAATGTCTCTCCGCGTCGGTGCCCTTAAACAAAAATCCTTCAATCTCATTGGCTGCGTTCAGGGTGTAGCCTTCGTCGGCATTCAATTTTTCGGCGTAGGCCTTCAGCACGCCGCGAATGTCGGCCGCATACGAGCCGCCCTGCTTCTCAATCACCTCGCCAAAAACCATCACTTTGCCGGGCCCAAAGAAATCTGCCGGCGCCCAGTAAAACGCCGACCAGTCCACGCCCAGGCGCAAATCGCTTTCCTTCTGCGCGGTGAACCCGCGGATCGACGACCCGTCAAACGTTAAATTGTCCCAGCTCTTGATCAGAAATTTCTTGTCATAGTCGAGCATGTGCAACCGGCCTTCAAGGTCGCTGAAGAGCACGGTCACGGCCTTGATCCGTTTTTCGTCGGTCAAATATCTGATCCGCTGTTCCCGTATGTTCTCCGCGGGAACGCGCTTCTTGCGCTGCTCTTTCGCCTCCAGATTAAAATCTTCCAATTCGTCATACGACAGCGCGAGAAAATTCCTCAGTTCGTTGGACAATGTATCTCCTTTTTAAGTTGGATATCCGGCGCAGCAGGCCGATTTACGCGACCGAATAGACTATCCGCCGCGAAGCAACCGCGCCAATCAAAATGCGTGATGGGAAGCATCAATCATTCTTATGGAAGGCTCTCATGTGTCCCAAATAGACCTGTGGATTTCTTTTATGTAAATTCCCAAGTCTCTCCCCACTCCTCCGAATCCAAATAATTAAAACCACCACAGGAGGGACTATGAAAGCACGCATTGACGCCAATGTCGCCCCCGGCGTAGTCAAAGCCATGCTGGGAGTCGAGGCCTATCTTCATCAAACCGAACTTCAGACTGCCCTGCTAGATCTCGTAAGGCTGCGTGTCTCTCAAATCAATGGCTGCGCTTATTGCATTGACATGCACTGGAAGGATCTGCGCGCCATCGGCGAGAACGAGCAGCGCCTCTATGGACTCGATGCCTGGCGTGAATCGCCCTATTACACCGACCCCGAGCGCGCCGCCCTGGCTTGGGCGGAGGCTGTAACTCATGTTGCTGATACTCACGTGCCCGACGAGGTTTACCAGGAACTTCGGAAACATTTCGGCGAGAAAGACATTGCCGACCTAACGCTTGCCATCGCAAACATCAACTCTTGGAACCGCCTAAACATCGCAATGAGGACCGTTCCTGGCTCGTACCAACCCCCACAACATCCGGAGAAAAAGATTCAAGAGATAAAGAAAACTGCCTGACCGGTCGAAGCCCGGGTGCCCCATCCTTCTCGCGTAGTTTGCGAGAGGGTGGGGATTTTGAATTTAATTAACCTCCGTTCGCCAAAACTGGACGAAAGGCCCCAACCCACCAAGTACTTCCGTAATCCTCCTCCATGGAATTAACTATCTCCCCGCCTGAACCCGGCAAATACTTCTCATATGAAGCATATTTCCATCTCGGCCGCGTTGCTCGTCTGCGTTTTTTCCGCCATCGCGAGCGCGCAAGACAATCGCGTCTTCGACTGGACTCCCGCCAACAGCGAAACCATCCCCATGGAGCCCGCCAGCATGCACGCCGGCCGCACTTATCATCCCGAAGCCGGAGGTGGCAACCTCCACGTCGGCATTGAGTCCCGATATCCCGTCACCATTGCCATGGCCTGGGCCGACGAATGGAACGCCGCGATGCAGAATCCCAGTGCGCCGGTGAATTTCGAGTTCCTCTGCATTAAGGAACATGTCACCGCCACGATTTACGAGTGCCATCTGCCGTCCGAGCGGCCCATGATCATCACCTTCCGCGACGAGCGGCGGCCCGAAAAGCCCGTCGTCGCCACCATCGGCGCAATACTCGGTCCCGGAGCACGGCAATTCATTC
>Ga0209168_10001020_pt1 | contig 23543 bp, 18 predicted proteins | sample Coa_R1_FD_187156 | JGI IMG/M metagenome (GOLD analysis project Ga0209168, IMG submission 187156) | Surface soil microbial communities from Centralia Pennsylvania, which are recovering from an underground coalmine fire - Coalmine... | ecosystem: Environmental > Terrestrial > Soil > Unclassified ...
ACGAAGTCGAGGCTTACGATATCTGGCATCGCCGCCGCCTGCTCGAAGCCAAACCTGGCATCACCGGGCTCTGGCAGGTTTGCGGACGCAGCCGGGTCAAATTCGACGACATGGTGCGGCTCGATCTCAAGTACGCCCGCACCTGGTCGCCCTGGATGGATATTAAGATCCTTGCTCGCACACCCGGCGCGGTCGTGCTCGGCGAAGGCGCACATTAAGTTCTTCCCCTGTCGCACCGAATCTTTCCCCTTATTAATCTCGTTCCTCCCCCGAAAAAGAGGAGCCAAAAAATGGCCACATTACTGACTGGACCACTGCAATCGAAGGCACTGCCACAATCCGGGGATGAAGCTGTCGTTAAGTTTGGCGTGATCGGTTACGGCTACTGGGGACCGAACGTCGTCCGCAACCTCGATCATCTGGACGCGACCGAACTGGTCGCGATCTGTGACAAAACTCCTGCCGCCCGCCGCAAGGCAGTTAAGGTATATCCCGATGTGCACGTTACCGCCGATCCGGCGGAATTGCTGGCCTCGCCCGATATCGATGCTATCGCCGTCGTCACACCGGTATGGACGCACTACGAACTGGCGAAGGCCGCCCTGCTAAACGGAAAACATGTTTTCGTCGAAAAACCGTTCACCAGCAACGCCGCTCAAGCCGAAGAGCTGATCGAGCTGGCCGCCCGCAGAAATCTGAAAATTATGGTCGACCACACCTTCCTGTTCACCGGAGCGGTGCAAAAAATCAAGAAGCTGTTGGCTGAGGGCGCGCTCGGCAAGCTCTACTATTACGATTCGACGCGCGTAAACCTGGGCCTGTTTCAGCATGACGTGAACGTGGTCTGGGACCTGGCTCCGCACGATCTTTCGATCATCGATCACCTGATTCAGATGATGCCGGAGGCGATTTCCGCCACCGGTCAAACCCATCTCAACGGTCATGAAGATGTGGCTTTCATCACACTTTATTTTCCCGAGAAAGTCATCGCGCACATCAACGTGAACTGGCTCTCGCCGGTGAAAGTCCGCACCACGCTGATTGGCGGGGAAAAGAAAATGCTGGTCTGGAATGATCTGGAAGCCGACGAGAAAATCAAGATTTATGACAAGGGTGTGCAGATCACCAGTCGCGAAGGCCTTTATAACCTGCTCGTGAACTACCGCTCTGGCGACATGTGGGCCCCGCAGATCGAACAGGTCGAAGCCCTTACGCAGGAACTCGCCTATTTTGCCGACTGCATCGTGAAAGACAAGAACCCGGTCAATGACGGCGCTGCGGGCCTGCGCGTGGTGCGCATGCTCGAAGCCGCCAACAAATCCATCAGCAAACAGGGAGAGCTGGTAAGGCTCTAGTTTCGACCTGCAACCCGTGACTGACACAACACTGACACAACGATGAAGCCGACTGTTTTGCTCGCAACCACCAGCAGCTATTACCCGGCCGCCCGCCTGCTGATGGCGCTCGCCGAGGCAGGCTGTACTGTGGATGCCGTCTGCCCGGCAGCGCACCCGTTGCGGGTTACGAACGCGCTTGGACACGCGTATCTGTATCGCGGACTTGCCCCGTTGCGCTCGTTCACAAACGCGATCGCCGCCTCCAAACCCGATCTGATTGTCTCTGGCGATGATCTGGCGACACAGCATCTTCACACTCTGCAGGCTCGCGAACAGCAGAGCGGAAACCCAAATGCTTCGCTCTGTGCACTGATCGAGCGCTCGCTTGGCGACGCGCAGAGTTTCTCAATCGTGAGCCAGCGCGGCGCGTTCATGGATTTGGCGCGGCAGGAAGGCATTCGCGTTCCTGCGACGCAAGTCATCAGAAGCGCAGACGAACTCAGGCTCTGTCTCGGAAAGATAGGCCTTCCCGCAGTATTGAAAGCCAATGGCACCTCCGGCGGCGACGGCGTGAAGACCGTCCGTACGCTGGCCGAGGCCGAGCAGGCATTCGAGAAGTTGCAGGCCCCTCCGCTTATGGCACGAGCCATAAAGCGCGCGCTGGTCGATCACGATCAAACACTGGTTTGGCCATCGATTCTGCGGCGCCCCCACACCGTGAATGCTCAAACCTTCGTCGCCGGACGGGAAGCCACCAGCACGGTTTTCTGCTGGAACGGGGAGGTGCTCGCCAGCCTTCACTTTGAAGTCGTGAATAAAGCCAGCGCCGCAGGCCACGCTACGGTCGTACGTCTTATCGAACATGCGGAGATGTCCTCGGCAGTCGAAGGCATGGTTCGCCGCCTCGGCCTTTCTGGATTCTGTGGCTTTGATTTCATGTTGGAATCGAGCACCGGAAATGCTCACTTGATCGAAATCAATCCGCGCGCGACACAGGTTGGGCACCTGAATCTCGGTCCCGGGCGGGATCTTTCCGCCGCGCTATACGCGGCACTCATCGGCCACGCTTCGCAGCCGGCGCCGAAAGTTACGGAGAAAGATACCATCGCACTCTTTCCGCAGGAATGGATTCGCGATCCGCAAAGCTCGTTTCTGCGAAACGCCTATCACGATGTTCCCTGGCAGGAGCCGGCGCTCATCCGCCACTGCGTAAGCAACCGCGAGAAGCAAAGTGGCTGGTACTCGCGCCGCAGCCGCACCCAGGCGCAGACCGAGGCGCAAAATCCGGTTGCAACCGCATGCCGGGCGGGGAAGCAGGAAATCGTCGCATGAACCGCTCATTGCAAGTGATGAAGTTTGGCGGGACGTCGGTGGGCGATGCCTCTGCCATCCAAAAGGTGGCGGAGATCGTGCATGCCGCGTCGCGCGCGAGCGATCTGGTCGTGGTCGTCTCCGCCATGAGCGGTGTCACCAACCAGCTGCTGGAAGCCGCCAACCAGGCCAAAATGGGCGCCCGCTCCGCCGTGCAGGAAATTTTCGGAGAGTTGCGCTCTCGCCACTATGCCACCCTCCGCAAGCTGATCCATTCCACTCCGGACCGCGCCTGCGTTGCTGCGCAGGTGGAACAAATTTTGCGAAACGGCGAACAGCTGTGCGAAGGTGCCGCGCTACTGCGCCAGCTGACGACTGCAACTCGCGACGCAATTTCGGGTCTCGGCGAGCGGCTTTCTGCCCCGATTGTCGCCGCCGCATTGAACCAGCGCGGCGTGATCAGTGAAGCCATCGAAGCGGCCGAACTCGTCCGCACCGATTCCTGCCACGGCTCCGCCGCGCCGCAGATGGCAACGACTCGTAATCTGTGCCACGCTCGTCTCCGCCCGCTACTTCAGCGAGGCCTAGTTCCGGTAGTTACCGGCTTCATCGGCGCGACGGCGGAAGGCGCGCTCACCACGCTCGGCCGCGGCGGCTCCGATTATTCCGCCACGATTCTCGGCGCAGCCCTCGATGCCGAACAAGTCACCATCTGGACCGATGTCGATGGCCTGATGACCGCCGATCCGCGCTTGGTTCCGAGCGCCTCAACCATTGCGGAGATTTCGTATCAGGAAGCCGCCGAACTGGCCCGCTGCGGCGCAAAAGTCCTGCATCCCAAAACTCTCAGCCCCGTCGCCGAATCCGGCATCCCCATCTGGATTCGCAATACCTTTCATCCCGAGCACAGGGGAACGCGAATTACCCCAGCCGGCCCGGCAACGGAAGCGGCAGTCAAGGGGCTCGCGGTATTGAGCGACGCCGCTGGTCCAGTCCTGGCAATGGTGACGGCGGTCGGCAGAAACATGCGCGACCCTGAAGTGGTTGGCCGCATTCTGACCGCGATTGGCCGGCAGAGCTTGAATCTTATCTCGATTCCGACGGGATCTTCTGAACACGGTTTTTCTTTCGTGGTAGCGAGACTCGATTTGCAAAGCGCCCTTGAGGCTGTTCACCAGGAGTTCCGCCTAGATGCAGTCGATGTAACCCCGAACTCAACCGAAAGCATCCCTGCGGCTGCCGACGCCTGGACCTACGCAGCACAGGGGACAGCGAGCGCAGACTAAAACGCCTCGCTTCTAGCGACTTCTTTCTATGGAAACGTACCTCTGTATCGCCGCCGACGTTAAGCTGGGCAAAGACGTCAAACTGTCGAAATTCATCAACCTCTATGGCTGCGAAATCGGCGATGAGACAAAAATCGGCGCCTTCGTCGAAATCCAGAAAAATGCCAGCGTCGGCAAGCGCTGCAAGATTTCGAGCCACACCTTCGTCTGCGAAGGGGTCACCATCGAAGACAACGTCTTCATCGGCCACGGCGTGATGTTCATCAACGATAGCTACCCTCGTGCCACCGCCGGAGGGGAGCTGCAGACCGAAGCCGACTGGAAGGTCGAGCGCACCGTCATTAAGAAAGGCGCATCGGTCGGCTCGGGCGCGACCATTCTTTCCAGAGTCACGGTCGGCGAAAACGCCATCGTGGGCGCCGGAAGCGTGGTCACAAAAGACGTTCCATCGAACGCCATCGTCGCCGGAAACCCGGCCAAGGTTTTACGTTTTATTGAGCAAGTTGCATCGGGCAAACCTGTATCAGTCAAACCCGTATCAGTCAAATCCATGGAGGCTGCAAAGTGAGCGGTTCTCATAATCCGAATAGCATTCCTTTTCTCGATCTCATCACTCCGCACGTTGAACTGGAAAAAGAATTAACCGAGGTTTTCCAAAAGGCCCTGCACAGCGCCGGCTTCATCGGCGGGCCGATGGTCGAAGAGTTTGAAAAAGCCTTCGCCACGTTTTGCGAAGTGAAGCACGCTGTCGGCGTCAACAGCGGCACCGACGCGCTGCGTTTTGCCCTGATGGCCTGCGGCGTGAAGCAAGGCGACGTCGTTCTCACCGTTCCCAACACGTTCATTGCTACGACCGAAGCGATTTCGCAAGCGGGCGCGCTACCCGAGTTCATCGACATCGACGAGCGCACCTATAATCTCGATCCGGTAAAGCTCGCCGAGTATCTCGAAAAGCAGTGCACCATCGATGAGGCCGGCAAGCTGATCAGCCGCCGCAGCGGCCGCCCGGTTACCGCCGTCGTTCCGGTTCATCTCTACGGCCAGATGTCCGATATGGATGCGATCCTCGAACTGGCCGAGCGCTACCGGCTAATCGTCGTCGAAGATGCCTGCCAAGCCCATGGCGCGGAATATTTCTCCCGCAAGCACAATCGCTGGATGAAAGCTGGTTCGATGGGCCGAGCCACAGCATTCAGCTTCTATCCCGGAAAGAATCTCGGCGCGTGCGGCGAAGCTGGTGCTGCCACGACGAATGACGGCGCCATCGCCAAGGCCATGAAGATGATTCGCGACCATGGCCAGGCGCAGAAGTATTACCACGACATGGAAGGCTACAACGGGCGCCTCGACGCCATCCAGGCCGGGTTGCTGCATGTGAAGCTCGCGCATCTAGCAAAGTGGAACGCGCAGCGCCGCGAGCACGCTGCGGAATATAACCGCCTGCTGCAATCGGCCGATGTAATCCTGCCCTTCGAGCCGCAGAACTCACGCGCCATCTATCACCTCTACGTCGTGCGCACGAGCGACCGCGAAGGCTTCGTGGAACATCTCAAGGAGGCGGGTGTCGGCACGGGTATTCATTATCCAATTCCGCTGCATCTGCAAAAAGCGTACGCCGCCATGGGCTACAAGCAAGGAGACTTCCCGGTCACCGAAAAAGTGTCCGCCGAAATCGTCTCGCTGCCCATGTTTCCGCAACTGGCGGCGGAACAGCAAGCGCGCGTGGCCCAGGCGGTTTCGTCGTTCGCGGCACCGGCACCGAAATCGAGCAGGCTAAATATTCCCCTGGCAGGCGCGAAAGCCTGAGGCTACTTCTCGAGTGTCTAACAGCGTAATTGCTTGAACACAGATTTATGTCGCTGGGAATCAATACGAAGTCAAGAGCAGAAGCAAGCGCGCGATCGGAGAAGTCCGTAAAGCCGGTCGACCGGCCTATTTTCATCACCGGCCTGGGCCGCAGCGGCACAACGATTATTCATACCCTGCTTTCGACCCATCCGAACGCCAACTGGCTATCCTTGCTCTGCGCCAAATTTCCTGACCGCCCCTACCTCAATCGATGGTTGATGCGCGGAATCGACATCCCCCTCCTCAACATTTACTTGAAATGGCGGTTCGTCCCTCTCGAAAATTATGAGTTCTGGGACTTCTTTTACCGGGGATTTTTTATTCCCTGCCGCGACCTCGTGGCTTCGGACGTTGACCGGCGCACGGCCAAGTCGATGCGACAAGCATTCGGCGAACTGCTGACACCGAAGCGTGACCGATTGTTGATCAAGATCACGGGATGCCCGCGCATTAGTTTCCTGCACGCCATTTTCCCTGACGCAAAATTTATTCATGTGACCCGCGATGGACGGGCAGTAGCCCACTCGCGCATGAGGACGCCGTTCTGGGTGGGCTGGCAGGGATGGCGCGGGCTCAGCCTTTGGCCGGAAAAAATGCCGACGCACTATCAACAGGAATGGGAACGCCACCGACACTCGTTTTTCGCCTTGGCGGGCATCGAATGGAAAGCTCATCTGGATCAAATGGCCGAGCTCAAGCGAAACTATCCGCACATTGACATTCTTGAAGTCAAATATGAAGCGTTCTGCGCCGACCCGATACGGCAGGTTCGCGAGATTGCCGAACATTGCGAACTGCCGTGGGACACGAACTTCGAGGCGCGAGCCCGGCGGTTCTATGTTGAGAGCGAAAACCGCAAGTGGCAGGCGGAATTGACTGAAGAGCAACAGGCAATCTTAGAGGATGTCATGGCGGTGCAGCTCAGCGAGCAGGGCTATGATGTGGACCGGTCAGTGTCTCGTGGCCGGGCCGCCTTGGCCGCCGAAGGGGGCTTTGATGCCGTAGGCTCATCCGTCCCAAGATGAGCTTCAGGGCCGGAAGGCGATCCAGGTCTATTCAAGGAGGACAACCAGACATAACCGCGCGCTTCCTGGCGTTCGCTTTCAAATCGACAATCGGCTTGTATTTCGTCGTCATCAACCATAGGTTCTAGTCCTTAGGTGTCAGGTGACCGGCATTCCGGGCATGTCCTAGCGGAATCTGGACGGTCTCAGGGGTCGGTCCTAAAGTTGATGACATTAACTGCTCCCCCCCTTTCACAGGCGAGCAATCTCAACAGTGAAGGTGAAAAACAGTGCGAATTACAAACCTAGCCAGAACGGTCTGGGTGTTCTTTTTCATGCTTTTTATTGCTGGCATCTGTCAGGCGGCAAACCCGCAGGGCACTAATTTCTACGTGGATGCCAATTTTGCCGGTTCCTCTCGAAACGGCGGCTCCTCGAACCCGTGGCAATCGCTGAACGACAATGGCGCCTGGAACGCGATTAACAGCGCACTAGCCAACGGCCCGGTCACAGTTTACTTTTCCGCTCGCCAGCCGTCTTCGAACAGCAACGAAGTAACCACGATTCCGCTCTCGATCAGCCGAATCAACACTAGTTCGAACATGCTAACGCTTGACGGGATCAGCCAGTACAACACCAACACCTCATCTCCTTCGTGGGCATCGAACGTCACTCCGGCTCCCTGCTGGCAGGCAGGAGCGACAACGCTTACGTGCGACTGGTACACGGCGAGCAAGTTCCAGATTGGGGCGACCGGCACCGGTGTCACCATTCCGATGACGAGCACTTCTTCCGCCTCGAATTGCCAGGGCTATGTCACCATTCAGGGCTTCAAGTTAGTGCGGAGCGAAGGCCAGATCGCCAATCTTACCTATATGCACGACCTGACGGTGCAGTATGTCGAAGCTTCGGCAGTCAAGGGCGGAAGCTACGGCCCGGGGGTTTACGTCGGCCCGGCGAACAGCGGGCCGTGCAATGGCAGCAGCGGACCCGACAACGTGACCGTCCAGTACAATTACTTTCACGATACCTACGAAGACTGCTTTTACGATGGCGCTTCCACGCCTGATCCTCCAGGTTATCCGAGTTCGGAGTACCAGAGCGAAAAGCTCACCTGCGGAACGGCTTGTCCAACGGGAGCGAATCACCTGATTCAATACAACACAATGGAGTCTTGCGCTGATGCCGGCGGGGTGGAAAACGTCGGTATCAACATCAAGGACGGCCACAGCAACATGACGGTGCGCGGCAATACGATCCGGGCAACGAAAGCGGGATTCTCTCCCAATGCCATTGGACCGGGAATCAATCTTGAGTCGGGCGGGCTTTACGACGGCAATTACATCGAAGCCCCGGCTACCGTCGCCATCGCACCACAGATAGGGTGGAACAACTCTGTAGGAAGGTCGAGCCTCACCATTCAAAACAGCATTATCGTGAATGTAAACAATGGCATCGGCCGCAACTCGGGGATTGAAGTATTCGGCCCAAACAGCGGAGCGACGCAGCTCTGGCAGTCGATCGATCTCTACAACAACTCTGTCTATAACGCGGGAGAAAATACTGGAGATTCCTGCATTTCGATTGACTCGGGGAACCCAAGCGGCGTTGCGACCGTGCAGAACAATATCGTGGAGACTTGCGGCGGCAACGGCCTGAGCGCCGCCAGCGGCACGCTCGCAGCCCATGATTACAACAACTATTACAACACCACGTCGGCCCCGATCTCATATGGGGGAACGGCGAGCTGCTCCGGTATAACCGGCTCTGAGCCGCATTCCATTTGTGCAAATCCGCAGTTCGTTTCCACCGGAACCCCATATAACGCCACGAATTTCAGTCTGCAAAGCAATTCCCCGGCACTCGCGGCAGGGATGACCATCTCTCCGCCTTTCCCGGACTTTTTCGACGACACTCGCAGCGTGCCTTGGGATCTAGGCAGCATCGGCCAAAACACGGGAGGAGGGCCGCCGCAGGCGCCGACCGGGGTTACCGCCGTCGTCAACTGAAGTGATCCCATTTGCGTTTGGTACGTGCAACCGCCTAATCGCGGCGGAAAAATACAGCGCCTGGACTTCCAGGCGCTGGTCCCTTTGTTGCATTCCATTTCGCCAGAAAGAGCCACTTCTTCCTGGGGCGGCACGCGCTTTTCCTAGGTTTATCAGACCTGAGCTATGAGGCAGTCAAGCACTTCTGAGGTATCGACGGCGGATCGGACGAACGAGAGCGCACCTCCAGAGGTCGAACCTTTCGAAATCGCGCGGCTGCGGTCAACAAGCGTCAAGGGAATGCTTCTGCCAGCAGGGTTAATTGCATCATTTCTATTTTTCCAGCTGTTCGACTACCATGCGCTTCACTGGTTCACCTCCATAACGCCGGACCGCATTTGCTTCGTCCTCCTCTGCTTCTCCTTCATTGCGGCCGTCCAGAAGGGCAAGGTGCGCTTTTCGTGGACAGCAATTGAAATCTGCATGGCCCTGTTCGCCCTGCTGTGCGCGATATCATATTGCGTTACCAATCCTGACGGCGGCTTCCCGCAACTCAAATGGCTGACGACGTTATTCAATTTCATCGTCTTTCCCTTCGGTCTGTACCTGTTCGCAAAGTTCAGCCGCTTCAGCCCCGATAGGACGCTCTGGTTGCTGAGGGCGATCGTTGCGATGGGCGTATATTTGGCCCTGACAGCAAGCTTCGAGCATTTTGGGAGAGATGCACTGGTATGGCCTTCTTACATTGTCGATCGTAGTGTGGGTATTCAGTTTGGGCGGGCCCGCGGGCCCATGGTGGGCTCTAACCCGATGGGCGAGTGGCTGGTCGTGGTTTATCTGGCGATCTGCCTGATCATGCCCTACGCGCGAAAAGTCTCGAGAGTCCTGCTGTGGGCCCTCACCTTGCTCGTCATGATGGGAATTTACTTCACCTTCACCCGCGGACCCTGGATCTGCTTTGCCGCCATGCTGCTCCTTACCGCCGGGCTAGGGGGGAAATTCGGAATTCAATCCCGGATCACGGGACTCCTTCTTATGGTGGCGTTCTTTGCCGGAGCGGGCAGCAAATTTTCCTACAGCCAGGAAACACTGTTCTCGCGCCGGCAAAACACGATCGAGTACCGCATCTCGAACAACCTGACCACGTACAACATGGGGATGGCCAACCCTCTTACCGGCGTGGGTTATGGGAACTTCATGCCCATGTGGAGCAAATACTTCGACGGCAAAGCGGAGGAACTGACAAAGGACCTTACTGACGGCAACCATAACACCTTCCTTGGCTTGTTCGCAGATATGGGATTTCCCGGCGTCTTGCTGTACACGGCTTTATTTGTTTATCTTTTGCGGGAATGCTTTCGCATCTGGAAGTCGTTTGGACCGGATAACCAGTTCGAGAAAAATTTTTGCCTCTGCAGCCTGGGGCTGGTGCTGGTGAGCATCATCGAAGCGATGTCCGGTGATCTACGTTTTAATCCTACTCTTAACTCCTTGACCTTTCTCTTCGTGGGAATCGCTGTGAGCATGAAATCCTGGCAAAAGATGCAGCGGTCCAGGCAAAAAATCGCGGTGACCAGAGGCGCGGCTGTTCCGGAAGCAGCCGAATCGAGCGTGGTTGTCGACCATGTGGGAGAAAGTCTCTGATGTCTCTGGTAGAGAACCTGTTCGTCGCCGGCGGGGAAGCAACTACAGCGTCGCCAGAGCAGGAAAAAGACTTTTTCGATTGTCTGCGTCTGAAGAACGGAGTTTACAAGACGACCTATCCTCACCGGATGGACGATTTCAACGCGCGGTTGGCGAACTACCTTCCCGCCTCCCGTCCGCTACGGGTCCTCGATGTTGGCATCTCCTCTGGCGTGAGCACACTCGAGTGGGCGGAAACGCTCGAAGGATCCGGAATCGATTACCAGATGACCGGAATCGATCTCACGCTTCGCGGATTGCTATTGTCCTTTGGCGACCGGTTGCATGCGGTCTTGGACAGCACGAAATGGCCAATGTTGTTCGAGATCGACGGGCAGTGGATATCGAACCCTCCGCGAAAACGCCACCTTCTTCGCCACCCCTTCTCGCTGGCCCTCACCAATTACGCGCTCTTGTTGTGGGCGAGGCGACACCAGGAATCGGAGACTGAACAGGCCGGTAAAATTCTCGGGATGCCGACCAGGGCGCAAGCCATCCATCTGGTGACTCCCCGTCTGATGAAGCACCCGCGGGTTAGAGTCTGCGAAGGGGATATTGTGACGGAATCGGGACTGCAAGGTGAGTTCGATGTCATTCGCGCAGCCAATATCCTGAACCGAGGTTATTTTGACGACGATACACTGGCAAGGATCACACAGAACCTGCGGCGTCATCTCACTCCCAACGGTGTCCTGGCAGTCTGCCACACTCACGATGAAGAAAGCGTAAATCGGGCGAGCATATTTGAACTTGGGCAAAATAATCGGTTCGCATTGCTCGCGAAAATGAACGGCGGTGCCGAAATCGAAGACATTGTTCTTCAGCTCTCCGCCGCCCCGGCTGACTCGCGTATCACATCCGAGTCCGCGCTTGTCTACTCCGCCGAATAATAGATAATGAGCACGAAGTATCTCATACGCAACGCAAGTATCATTACCGTGTGGCGGAGCTTGGGCATCGTCAGCGGCGCGGTGCTCGACGCGATCATTCTGGCGCATTTCGGCCTTGGGCCCGAGACTGACGCCCTTTTCGCCAGCCTTGCCATCCCTTTGCTGATCGCGTCCGCGCTCGACCTGCAAACCCCCAAAATCCTCATTCCGGTCCTGACTCGTTGCTCCGAGGACGAAGGCGATCAGGCCAGCTGCGATCTCATCAAAGTGCTGTTCGGCACGTTTACTCTGATTCTTGGCTCGATGGTTTTGCTGCTTTCCGTATTTGCGCGCTTTCTGATGCGCCTCCAGGCGCCTGGATTTCAAGCCGAGGCACTGCACATTGGAGTTCGCCTCTTCCTTATCTTGATCTGGCTCGCCTTCTTTCAGGGACTGGCCCCGATTCTGCAATCGTTCCTGTTTGCGCGGCATCGCTACCTTGTCCCCGCGCTGAGTAAACTGTCCAGCACCATTCCCGCCATCATCTTCGTAAGCTTGTACCACAAGCAGCTTGGAATCTATTCGGTCGCGCTCGGATTCCTTGTCGGCAGCGTGTTTCAACTGGTGCTTCTTGCGGTTACCGCAAGAAGGCATGGCTTGGCCTACGGATTGGCCTTCCGTCCGTGGGACCCGCGCTCGGTGGGCATTGTGAAATCCTTCGGCCATCCGCTGCTTGGTCATGGCATGAGCGAGAGCAAAGTATTCATCGAAAACTTCCTGACCTCGCTGCTCGGCGGGGGCAATCTTTCGGTATTGCGCTATGCCAGCCGAATCGTGGAAGCCATCTCCGGCGTGCTGCTCGGAGGGATCGTGACCAGCACGCTCCCGCTGATCTCGGTTTACGCGTCGGAGAAGAAGTTTGGCGAAATGAAAAAGAGCGTGCTAGATGCGATCCGCCTGATCGTTTTTATCGCGCTTCCTATCGCCTGCTGGCTCATCTTTACGGGAAAGCCGATGATCGTGTTGCTGTATGAGCGCGGCCGGTTCTCTGGGGCGGATGCCGCGCACACCGCGCTGCTCATCGCCCTGCTCACCCCATATGTGATTTTTGCTCGCCTTATCGGAATCACCCAGACTCCGTTCTATGCGCGCCTCGATACCAAAACGCCGCTGTTCAGCGTGATTATTTTTTTCGCCGCCTATCTGGGATGCATTGCACTCTTAACCCAGCCAATGGGCGTCTATGGTTTTGCGGTCGCCTCGTCGTTCGCCTCCGTCATGACGGCTGTAACTATGTCCGCCTTGCTGCATCGCGCCTTTGGCCCGCTGGGCTGGAAGGATCTCAAGAAGTTCGGGATGCGCATGGCGCTGGTCATGATTTTGACCATGTGCGCCTTCGCCGTCGGACATACCATTGGAGGAAGATTTCTAGCCGAGTCGCTTAGCGCCAAGCTCATCCGCTTTCTGGTGCCCACGGCGCTTGGATTCAGCGCTTTCCTGGCCGCGTCAATCGGTTTCAGGCTTCTCGGACGCCACCACATCGAGGCCCTGGTCACCAGATAAACTCTTGGCAACCAAGCGACAAGTCGCGTTCTTTTTTCTGAAGATGTCGGCTCTGCCGTTCCTGATTCGCGAATGTCTTCAGAGACGCCAGGTAACCATCATCGTCTACCACCGGCTTGACCCGGAAACAGCGGATCGTCATTTCTCAGCGCTGCGCCGGCGATACAACATCATCGGCCTTGCAGACTACATGGAGTACAGGACGGACGTGCGCAAGTCATTTCCGCCGAAGCCTTTGATCATTACCTTCGATGACGGCCACAAGAGCAATTACGAGTTGAAGCCCATTCTGAAGAAATATGGAATCTGTCCGACATCATTTCTCTGCAGCGGACTGGTCGACACCAATCGTCAATACTGGTTTGACACCAAGATGAGCGAGGGCATGCGACAGTCTCTCAAGCTAGTTCCCGACCAGGAACGGCTCGAAACCCTCGCCGGCATGGGTTTTTCGGAGACGGCCGATGGGGCGACGCGGCAGGCGATGTCGGCTCGGGAGATCGAGGAGATGAAACCGATAGTCGATTTCCAATCGCACACGGTCTACCATCCTCTCCTGCCGCAGTGCCCGGCGTCACGCGCGGCGGCTGAAATCTCCGATTCGAAAACGGAACTTGAAAATAACTTCGGCCTATCCGTATACGCACTGGCTTATCCCAACGGCGACTATACCGCTCGTGAGGTCGCAGCCGCCGAGGCTGCGGGCTACACTTGCGCTCTGACTTTGGATCATGGCTTCAATTCCCGAACCACTCCGCCGTTTCAGCTGAAACGGATTTGCATCAACGACGAAGCCAGCGTCGACGAGCTTTTGGTGAAGACCAGTGGTCTATGGGGATTTCTAAAGAATCTGGTGCGAAGGCGCAAGGCACAGCGGGCACCGATGGTGTCAGGCTACTCCCGTCCTGGCCTTCGGAGCGCTCCTTGATCATGATTGAACAAAAACGATTTCTCCGGCCCATATTCGCCCTGAAGGGAAACTTTGCGCCCGGAGCCGCTCCGCAAAGAAAGATCTTCGACGGAATCGAGATCGCTCCCTTCCGGAATGCCTGCGGCGCAGCCGTCTCGATTTCAGCGGACTTCGAGCTGAATTGGGCGTTTCGGAGCCTGCCAACAGAGCAGAGAGATCGCCTGGGCATCGCCGAGCGCGACAACGTTCCTTACATTCTCGCCTTGCTGAATGAGTATGGGGTGCCAGTCACATGGGCCACGGTCGGCCACCTTTTTCTTTCATCCTGCACCCGAGAGGACAAGCGTGCGCATCCCGAGATGCCGCGTCCGCCGGCCAATCCTCTGTGGCAAGGCGATTGGTACAAGCACGATCCCTGCACCAGCCTCGAGCGCGATCCTCTCTGGTATGCGCCCGACCTGATCGAACAAATCATGCAAGCCAAAGTTGGGCACGAGATCGGGTCGCACTCGTTCAGCCACATCGACTTTTCGTCGCAGACTTCGGGCCTAGAGCTGGTTGAGAGGGAGATGCAACAGTGCGTGGACCTGATGGCGCCGCTCGGCCTCAAATTGCGGTCCCTGGTCTATCCCTTCAACCACATGGGTCATCACTATCACGACCTGTTGCGTCGGCTGGGCATCGTTGCTGTCCGTCACCGCGATGACAAGGTCCGGCTTTCGTATCCTTTGCGCTCCGCCGCTGGGGTTTATCAGATATATGAAAGCATGAACCTGCGCTCTCCGAACTTATACGATTACCGCAACAAAGCGGAACTGTTCATCGACCATGCCATTCAACATGGCCTGTCTTACCATTTGTGGTTTCATCCTTCCGATCCGCGCCCGGTTTTCCAGAAGGAATTTCGGCAGATCCTGCAGCTCATCCAGCAAGAGCGAGAAGCGGGAAATGTCTGGACCGCAACCATGAGTGATTTGGCGGCCTATTGCGAGGCCCGCGAGAGTACATCGCTTCGGTCAACGACCGAGGGAGGCAAGAGAATCATTCAGATGCAAACTTCTCTGGATACGGAGACGTACGGTTTGCCGGATATTACGCTGGTTATTCCGGGCAAGACTATGCCGAAGCGAATCGAACGGCAAACCGCAGGCAAATCCGAGGAACTGAAGTGCGAAACAGTGTGCTCCGTAAGAGATGGCTCGCTCGCGTTGAACGTGCCCGCCACAACTCAGAACGTCAGCCTGTCATTCTAGATTTTTGCAATTGCTGATTATGAGAGTTCTCTACTACACCGACAGCCTTCGCTTGGGAGGTAAGGAGCGCCAGCTCGTCGAGTTGCTTAAGGGCCTGAAGCAGGCAGGCATTGAACTACTGCTCGTCTGCATGGACCAGGGCGAGTTCTACGAGCCTGACGTGCAAGCTCTGTCGATCCCTCTGAAGTATTTATTCCGCAAGAGCAGGTGGGATCCGCGGGTGCTACACGGCTTTTATCGTTTGGCCAGGGAGTTCAAACCTAACATTATTCACACCAACAGCATGATGAGTTCGGCATACGCACTGCCAACGGCGAAGTTGATGCGTGTTCCCTTGATCAACGGCTCGATTCGGAACTGTTTTCGGAGCGCCAGCACGCGGTGGAAGGTGGAGCGCGCGCTGTTGGCTCTGTCCGATTTTCGTATCGCAAACTCGACTGCCGGTTTGCACAGCAGGGGGTTCTCGCCGAATTCGCCAAAAGATTTCGTCATTCACAACGGCTTCGACCTGTCGCGCGCCGAAATCGCTGATTCTGCCGGCAGTGATGGAATCGCTCACGACCAAGTGGGAATGATTGCGGAATTCAGGCCGGATAAAGACTTCAAAACCTTTCTCCTGGCAGCACGGCGCCTCGTGAGCCAGCGGCCAAACGTGATTTTTGTGACCGTGGGCGACGGTGAAACGCTCGAGGAAATGAAACAACTCGCCGGGGATGCAGGCGACCGGATTCAGTTTCTCGGTCGCCGAAAAAACGTAGAGCAAATCATAAGCTCGTTCTCGGTCGGTGTTCTCTCCACTTTTACGGAAGGCATCTCAAACTCGATCATGGAGTACATGGTGATGGCCAAGCCTGTTATCGCCTCGGATTGCGCAGGATCGAGAGAGATCGTTCTGGAAGGGAAGACCGGCTTCCTCGTGCCACCTCAGGATTCGGAGGCACTCGCCGACCGCATTTCTTTCCTCTTGGATCACCCAGACGAGGCTCGCAGAATGGGCAAGGCAGGCAGGAAGCACATCGAGGAAAATTTTTCTCTGAAAGCGATGGTCGACCAAACAATAGAGATCTACGAGCGCTCCATGCAATCGCAAAACCGTCGTGGCATCGCTCGAGAACCCGCCAGATCGCATCTAAGAAATGCATAGCATCCGGAACATCGACAAAAATATCGCCCTTGTTGATTCTGGCACGGCTGAGAATCTGGCTGTGAAGCCCCGTACTTTTAGTCCGGAGACAGGGGACGGTGCGCCCCGCGGAGGTTTGAAGGTTCTATTCGTCACCAACATGTACCCGGATGACCGCAATCCGGGATCGGGCGCGTTTGTCCGCCAACAAGCGGAGCAGTTGCGGAGAGCCGGCCATCAGATCGATGTTCTTCACATTCAAAGCAACGGAGCCCGACTGAAATACCTTACGTCCGGCGTCGATGTTTTTTCTCGCACCCGGGCGGTTCCATATGACGTCGTTCACGCTCACTATGGTCTCTCCGGCTTTCCTGCGCTTTTTCGCTACAATGCGCCTCTGGTCATCACATTGCATGGCAGTGATGCTTTGGTCGGTTACATCCAGCCGTGGATCAGCAGGGCGGTCTGCGCTTTCGCCGACGCGGTCATCGTCGTATCGAGCGGTATCTCGGCCCGCATCGCAGGAGAAGTCATTCCCTGCGGGATCAATCTCGATCTTTTCAAGCCTCGGGATCGCGCTGAAGCCCGATTGCGCTTGGGACTTTCGCTGCAAGAAAAAATTGTATTGTTTCCGTTCGATCCTCGCCGGGAGATTAAGCGCTACGATCTAGCGCAAGCTGCAGTACAGGCCCTCGGCAGTTCCGAAAATCGCCTTATCACCGTGTGCGACAAACGGAATGAAGAAATGCCTTGGTATTACAGCGCGGCCGATGTCATGGTTCTCTGCTCAAAATCGGAGGGTTCACCCACGTCGGTAAAGGAAGCTCTCGCATGCGACCTGCCCGTGGTTTCCACCGATGTTGGCGATGTGCGCGAGATCATGGACGGCATCGAGGGCTGCGCGATCTGTTCGGATGATGTCGAGAGTATTACCCGGGAGATCAAGCGAGTGCTCGACAGGCCAATTGGTCAACGATTCGAGGGTCATAGGTCGATGCAGCGCTATGACCAAAGCCGGGTTGTGGCCGAGATTGTGAGAGTATACGAGAGTGTCCTCCGGGACCGGCCCGCCGGCCAATGCTCACCGGCAAGGCAACAGTTGCCCGAAAGTCGCTCCGCCGCATCACGGTGAGCAACATCGCATTTGGCATCTTATCTGCACAATCAGAGTTTAGTTATACGAGTGGGCCTGGGCACAAGCCGCGGCTTCGGTGCTTTTTGCATAAAGACGCCAGACGGCAAGAAGAGGGCCGTGTGGCGGGACTTCGGAGGAGGTCATGAAAGTTAGTGTCTTCGGTATCGGCTACGTCGGCTGTGTTACCGCCGCATGTCTGGCGCGGGAGGGGCACGATGTAATTGGCGTGGATGTCGACCCGATCAAGGTTCGCGCTCTTAATGAGGGAAGAGCCCCCTTCTTCGAGCCCGGACTGGGTGACCTGATTTCTCAGGTGAAGACCGCGGGGCGGTTGCGTGCCACCACCGACCATGCCGATGCGGTGCGCAGTAGCGACATCGCGCTGATCTGCGTAGGAACTCCGACCAACTCCAATGGATCGACGCGGATGGATTTCCTGAAGCACGTATTTGCTCGTATTACGGACGAGTTGCGCTTCAAGGAGGATTATTTCGTCATTGCCCTTCGCAGCACCGTATTGCCCACCGCCATCGAAGAGGACTTGATGCCGATCATGGGGCGGAATTCCTGCAGCACTTCGAGTGACCGCGTGGGTTTCGCCTACAACCCTGAGTTCCTGCGCGAAGGCGCGGCGCTTAAAGATTTCCATGATGCTCCCTGGACCATTATTGGCGCCTCGGATTCGCGCGCCGGAGACACGGTGGCGTCGCTTTACCGCAATCTCTCCACTCCCATCGTGCGCACAGATCCAAAAACCGCAGCCCTGGTGAAATATTTCAGCAACGCGTTCCACGCGCTCAAGGTGGTATTCGGCAATGAAGTCGGTTCCTTCTGCCGGGAAATGGGCGTTGATGGGGCGGAAGTGATGGAGATCTTCTGTCAGGACACGAAATTGAACATCTCTCATCGCTACCTGAAGCCCGGTTTTGCCTTTGGAGGTTCGTGCTTGCCGAAAGACTTGAAAGCCGTAGTCTGTGAGGCGGCAAAGCGCGGCCTTAGCCTTCCCGTGTTGGAAGCCATCCGGGTAAGCAACGACACGCATCTGAAAAACTGCATTCAAATGGTGGCAGAGACCGGCAAGCGCCGCATTGGTCTGGTCGGTCTCTCGTTTAAGGCCGGAACCGACGATCTTCGCGAAAGTCCTGCGGTCGAATTGGCCGAACGCCTGATCGGAAAAGGCTTCGACGTCCAGATTTATGAGCCCAGCATTGCGCCGGGAAGGCTGCACGGTACGAACCTCAACTTTATCGAAAAGTCCATTCCGCATATCTGGAGGTTGTTGGTCGGCAACCTGGATCAACTGCTCGAACACGCGGAAGTGGTTGTGGTGATGCAGCAAGTTAAGCTTGAGGATCAACCTCGTTTCCGTGCCATGAAATCCGAGCAGATTTGCATCGATCTGGCCCGCTCACTCGGAGCAGAAACTGTCGGAGGGGAGTGCCTAAGCATGGACAAGCCCCCGCGGGATGCCGTATTTTCATGACTCTTTCTCCGATAATCTGGTGCCTGAAAGAAAAAGAAGTGGCCAATGAGTAAAACCTCGAAGTTAAAAACTTGCGGCGTGCTGATGCTGATCGAGAACGCTCCATTCCCGTTCGACCGGCGCATGAAGCACTTGGCGGAGGCATTGCAGGGGGCTGGCTATAAAGTAAGTGTGATCTGTCAGCAAGGGAAAGAACGCGATCAGAGCAGATTCGAGGTAGTGAACGGCATCAGAGTGTACCGTTACCCGGTATTATTTCAGGCCAGCAAAAGGCTAGGCTATGTCTTCGAATACCCCTGGGCTTTGCTTTGCCTGGGAGTGCTTTCTCTCGTGGTGTGGATGCGCGACGGTTTTGACATCATTCATTCGGCCAATCCGCCTGACATCATGTTTCTCGTAGCCTGGCCGTTCAAACTGTTGGGCAAGAAGTTTGTCTACGATCAGCACGACCTCTGTCCCGAGTTGTATCACTCCAAGTTCGGACGCTTCGACGGGATGTATCAAATCCTGTTATTCCTGGAAAAGCAGTCGTACCTCGCAGCCGATCTGGTAATCTCCACCAATCAGTCTTATCGTGATATTGCGCTCGAGCGCGGCGGAATCGCTGATTCGCGCTCCGCGATCGTCAGGAATGGCGTTGACATTAAACGCTTCTACCGTACCGTTCCCCGTCCCGAACTGAGGCGCGAGTTCAGCTATATGGCGGTGTACCTCGGAATCATGGGCAAGCAGGATGGCGTGGACCGGATCGTGCAAGCCGCTTACCATGTGGTTCACACCTTTGGGCGGCGGGACGTCCTGTTCGCCATGATCGGTAAAGGTGAATGCTGGCAGCAGCTGCAGAAGCTGAGCGAAGAACTTGGAGTTACCGACGTCGTGCAGTTCCTCGGGCACGTATCGGACGAGACTCTCATCGATTATCTCTCCACTGCGGACGTATGTCTGGCTCCCGATCCTCCCGACCGAATGAACCAGCTCTCCACGATGACCAAGATCATGGAATACATGGCGTGCCAGAGGCCGATCGTCTCTTTCGACTTACTCGAGACCCGCCGCTCCGCCGGCGACGCGGCAATTTACGTCGCGGGAGATGACCCCAAAGGTTTCGCTGCAGCCATCCTCGACCTGCTGGACGATCAGCCTCGCCGGGAGATGATGGGGAAGATCGGTCTCGATCGTTCCATCAACCTGGTGGGCCTCGGCCGCTCACAAAAAGCTTTGCTCGAGGCGTACGCTCGTTTACTCGGAAACGAACGGCAGCAATCTGTAGATGTTCCCGAACCAGAGTCGCAGGAAGCCAAGACTTCCGACGTTACAACATGACTAGTTCAGCCGCTGCTTTAGATATCTGCCGGGCCAGATCCGTTACCAGCATCGTTTACGAACTCGATCCGCTGAAGGATACGCGTTGGGAGGGTCTCGTCCGCACCCATCCCGGCGCCACCTTGTTTCACAGCACTAAGTGGCTCCGGGCGCTACAGACAGCTTATGGCTACCGGCCCGTGGTGCTGACCACTTGTCCTCCGTACGCGCCATTGACCAATGCCATGGTTTTTTGCCGCGTCAAGAGCTGGCTGACGGGGCGGCGATTGGTATCCGTCCCCTTCTCCGATCACTGTGAGCCGTTGGTAAGTAATGCGGGCGAATTGAACGAACTGCTGGCCCATGCAAGGCGCCAGGTAGATACCGGGGATTGGGCGTATGTAGAAATCCGGCCGACATTCTCAAAGCCGGACGGTGAAACCGGATTCGGCATAAGCAATACCTATTGTCTTCACCGTCTGAATCTAAGTCCGAGCCTGCAGGCGCTCTTTCACAGCTTTCACAAGAGCTGTATTCAAAGGAAAATTCGCCGGGCGGAGCGGGAAGGTTTAGCGTACGAGGAGGGAAACTCGCAGGCACTGCTCGAAAAGTTCTACAGGCTGTTGGTTATCACGCGCAAGCGACTCTTCTTGCCTCCGCAACCCCAGTACTGGTTTCACGCTCTGATGGCCTCTTTTGGCGAGGATCTGAAAATCCGAATCGTATCCAAGAACGATCAACCGATTGCAAGTATTCTCACCATTTCCCACCGTGGCTCGATCTTTTACAAGTATGGCTGCAGCGACGCGCGATTTAACCGATTGGGAGGAATGCAGCTGTTGTTTTGGAACACCATTCAGGATGCCAAGGAGCAAGATTTCTCTGAACTTGAGATGGGGCGATCCGATCTTGGCGGTCTTGGCCTCATTTCCTTCAAGGAACATTGGGGTGCGGTCGGTGCGCCGCTAACCTACTGGAGATATCCGAACCGGACCTCGGCCACTAACGCAGACGGCTGGCAAAGGACCGTGCTGCGGTCCATCATTCCGGCCGCGCCCAACTCCGCCTTGAGGGCGATGGGAAGGCTCATGTACCGGCACGTCGGATGAAGCAAGAGGCAAGGTCTGGTGTCTTCTTAACGTCGTTGTCCTGTATAGCCTTCACCAAGGAAGGACGATAAAGAAATTGCCTGTGAACGTTGGAGTTCAACAGTCCAATGAATGAGTTCTTGACTCAATATTATCGCTGTCCCGAAGGCAGCATCCAGTATGCGCTAAAGGGGAAGCTTTCAGAATCGGCGGGATATTTTCGTCTTGGGGATGCGATCTGCTACGGAAGGTATAGCGGGTCGCCGCCCGCCAGCGCGGTTGGGAACGGCCTTCACGACGCGATGCACGATACCGTCACCAGGAACGGCATCACTTATTTGCCGTTCGATCCGGCTGAGGTGCTAGAGAATCTTCGCTGCGAACTTTATACAACTCCTTCGCAAGGGTTCCACATGGAGTCGTCTCTCGCCAGACTCTACTACCTCCTCCGCCCCGTCATTCCCTTCAGCTTACGAAGCTACCTGAAGCAGGTCTATTTGAACGATTGGGAGAAGTTGGCTTTTCCTCGTTGGCCAGTGGATTGCTCCGTGGACAGCCTCATGCAGCAATTGTTGCTATTTTCCGTCAGAGCAAATCCCGCCCGAAGAATCCCGTTCATATGGTTTTGGCCCGAGGAAGCCTCAAGCTGTGCCATCATGACTCACGACGTGGAGACCAAGATTGGCCAGCAATTTCTCCCTACTCTTATGGATATGGATGACGCTTTTGCCATCAAGGCGTCGTTTCAGATCGTCCCGGAAAGCCGCTACGAGGTGAGCGCACCATTCCTCGCCTCGCTCCACAAACGCGGCTTTGAGATAGTTGTCCATGATCTCAATCACGATGGTCACCTGTACCGCAATCGCGAGCAGTTTCTGGAGCGTGCCGAAAAGATCAATCTCTACGGCAAACAATATGGCGCAGAGGGCTTTCGCGCCGCAGTTCTCTATCGCAATCAGTTGTGGTATGACGCTCTCAAGTTTTCGTACGACATGTCGGTTCCCAACGTGGCCCACCTCGATCCGCAGCACGGGGGTTGCTGCACAGTCATGCCCTACTTTATTGGCGACATCCTGGAACTGCCCGTCACCACGGTTCAGGATTACATGCTGTTCTACATTCTCAACGATTTTTCGAACGCCGTCTGGGAAAACCAAATCGATCTCATCATGCAAAAGCATGGGCTCATCAGTTTCATTGTCCACCCGGACTACGTGATGAAACCGCGCGAGCGCACTGTTTATGAGACTTTGCTGGCCCACCTCGATCGAATCCGGCGGGAGAAAAGCGTGTGGATCACGACGCCGGGCGAGGTCAATCGTTGGTGGAGGCAGCGGGCGGCGATGAGATTGATGGAAGATGGCGATGGTCTGCGAATTGAGGGCGCGGGCAACGAGCGCGCGCGAATCGCCTACGCCACCGAAAAGGACGGGCAACTGGTCATGACTTTCGCGGAATCGAGGCAATCCGCTCCTTCGCTGGAGATAAATGCTCGAAAGTGATTGACCTCACCACGCGAGCAGGAATGCTTCGAGATTACTGTGGAAAAGAAATCCTCTAATTGCAATGTCCTGATTCTCGGCGCTGGCCCTTATGGCCTCTCCGCCGCGGCGTACCTGCGCGCCGCAGGAGTCGAAGCCAGAATCTTCGGCGAACCCATGTCTTTCTGGGAAAAGCAGATGCCCGTCGGCATGTGCCTGCGCTCGAACTGGGGCGCTTCGCACATCGCAGATCCCGGTCAAAGGTTGACCCTCGACGCCTACTGCCGTGAAAAAGGCAATCATCTTTCGAAGCCCATTCCGCTCGACCGATTTGTAGACTACGGACGCTGGTATCAGAAGCAGGCGGTACAAAATCTGGAGCAACGCCAGGTGCTCGCCATTGATCGCGCTGGTCGCGGTTTCAAAGTCGCGATGGCTGACGGCGAGGAATTTGCGGCTCGCCGAGTCGTGGTTGCCGCAGGCATCGCCGCGTTTGTCGCCCGGCCTCCGCAGTTCACGGCTATTTCTCCTTGTCTGGCCTCGCACACCAGCGAGCACAGCGACCTTCGCAAGTTTAAGGGCCGGCGGATTGCCGTGATAGGTGCTGGGCAAAGCGCTCTCGAGTCCGCCGCGTTGTTGCAGGAAGCCGGAATCCAGGTTGAAGTTATTGCCCGCAAGTCATCTCTGAACTGGGTCGGCCTGCATCCGAAGCTGCATCATCTGGGAATCATCTCGAAAATTTTCTATTCGAAACGTGACGTAGGCCCGGCCGGAATCAGCCGTCTCGTCTCCATGCCTCACCTATTCCGCCGTTTCCCGCGTGGCTTTCAGGATCACGCTGCCTATCGAGCTATCCGCCCTGCCGGCGCTGGCTGGCTA
>Ga0209168_10001021_pt1 | contig 23536 bp, 19 predicted proteins | sample Coa_R1_FD_187156 | JGI IMG/M metagenome (GOLD analysis project Ga0209168, IMG submission 187156) | Surface soil microbial communities from Centralia Pennsylvania, which are recovering from an underground coalmine fire - Coalmine... | ecosystem: Environmental > Terrestrial > Soil > Unclassified ...
TTCGATTTAACGTTAGGCAAAAAGCCAAGGAGGGATTCTTCGCGTCGTTCAAAATGACACTGTCGTGAGTTTTTCCGCAGCCTGCGAAGTCTGTCCTACAGCGGCAGCCGACCTAAACCCACTCCCCAGCCCGGATCACCGGCTCCGCCACCCCTGCCGCGCTCACACCGTCCACATCGATCCGGTTCGATCCAATCATCCAGTCCACATGGATCAGGCTGCTATTCGCCCCACGCGCAGCGAGCTGCTGCGGCGTCGAGCTGTCTCCATCCTTTAGGCAGGAACTGTAGGCCTGGCCGAGCGCGATGTGGCACGCGGCATTCTCATCAAACAGCGTATTCATAAAGAGCAGCCCGCTTGCAGCGATCGGGGAAGAATGTGGCACGAGGGCCACTTCGCCCAGCCGCCGCGCCCCGTCGTCCGTTTCAATCATTCGCCGCAGCACTTGCTCGCCGCGCGAAGCGTGCGCCTCCACGATCTTGCCGCTCTCGAAGCGCACCGTAATCCCCTCGATCAGCGTGCCCTGGTAGGACAGCGGCTTGGTGCTGGTCACGCGTCCCTCCACGCGATCCTTGTGCGGCGTGGTGAAAACTTCCTCGGTCGGCATATTGGGAATCGCATAGATGCCGTTGAGCGCCTTGCCGCCGCCTCCGAGCCACTTATGTCCGTCCGAAAGCCCGACGCGCAGATCGGTTCCCGGCCCCTTGAAGTGCAGCGCCGCATATTGTTTGGCCGTCAACTGCTCGGCGCGGGCGTGCAGGCCGGCGTCATGCGTTTTCCAAGCAGCTACCGGATCGGCCTGATCGATGCGCGTCGCCGAAAAAATCGCTTTCCACAGCCGCGCGATCGCTTCGCCCCGCGGCAAGTCCGGAAATACCGCAGCGGCCCACGCCGGAGTGGCGCACGCACAAATGGTCCAGTTAATTTCGTGGCGGGTAATCAATTCCAGCGCCGGCCGGTACGCTTGTGACAGCGCGCGGTTCGCGCGGCTCACCTTATCGGGATCTTCCTTGGAGAGCAGGGAAGGATCGTTGCCGGCGATCGCCAGCCGCGCCGTGCCGCCGCGAAAGGCTTGCGCCATGCCCTCGTACAGCCATCCCGCCGCGGTATCGAATCCGGCATCCTGGCCGTGCCGGAATCGCATCAGCACCGACTCCTCATCCGTGATCAGAGTGGTAACGAGCGACGCCCCCGCCTTGTAAGCGTGCGCAGTGATGCGCCTCGCCAGCGGAATGCAGTCCAGCGTTGCGGTCATCAAGAGCGCCTGGCCTGGCGCGAGCCCCAGTCCGGCGTGTACCGCAACCTCCGCCAGGCGGTCGAGGTTTTTTTCAAATTCAGGCGTCGATACAAATTGCTCGGTGGAAATTGCCGTCGTGGATGTCATAACCACGATTATTGCGCGGGGACGGAGCGTTGACAATCGGTGGAACGCCTGCACGTCGCGGGAAGAGTCAACGCGTCAAGCATCCGTGGTGATGCAACCACGGCGATGCAACCACGCGTGACGCAACAACGGGTCGACGCCACAGCGCGTCGATCGGTGCGAACTGCAATTGCCGCGGGGAGGCTTTTGCGCTGGCGCGCTGCACGGAGTTCGCCGGCTATCGCTGGCCGGCCCTGGCTTTGCGAACGGCGGCGACGCCTCCGGCGTCTTCGCGGTGCTGATCCGGCTTTTCTCCCAGGTATTTCTTGAAGAATGCGACGCCTTCGGGAATTTCCAGAATATCCACCAGCACGCCTTTTTGCCGGAGCATTTCCTCATTGCCGCCAAAGTTGGTGATGTCACCGATCACCAGGCGCTGAAACTGAAGCTGCGAAATCAGCGCGGCGCAAATCCCGCAAGGGCTCAGCGAAGTAAACATGGTGGTCTTGCTGAAGTCCTGGCGCCCCGCATCGCGCGCCGCCGAAGTCTCGCCGTGATTGTACGGGTGGCCTTCCTGCACGAGCGTGTTGTGGCCTTTGCCCAGAATCTTGCGCGACTCATTGTCCACGATCACCCCGCCGATGGGAGAGCCGCCTTCTTCATATCCTTTATACGCCAGCAGGAAAGCGAGGCGCATGAACTCCCGGTCCGTGAGCTTCTTGAAAAACCCGTCTTCCACAACTTTGGACAGGCTCTTCGTCGGAAGATGAGCGATGGCGTTGAGCAATTCATCGCTAACCGGCATGTCAGCGGTGATGAAAGCCTTCATAGGAACTCCCTTTGCGTGCCCGATACAACGGCGTCACGGAGCATTCTGCCGCGCCTTTTTCTTGAACTCGACCGTGCACGGCCGTCCCTCGACGCGCTTGCCGCTTCCCGAGTCGCCGGAGAAATTCGCGTCCACGTGATAGTTGTACCGCGTGCCGGCGCGAAGATGTCCCACGGCCGCTTCGGACGCGCCAACCAGTCCATCCGCGTAGAAACGTGCCGCGCCGTTCAGCGCAATCTTCCCGTCAAGCTGGTACCAGCCGGGCTTGCCCTTGTCCCCTTTTTCCCCGTGAAGCACGTCTTCCTTCACGATGGAGTCGAAGCGGTAGGAATAGCCGAGAGCGCCCGCGGCGTTTTCACACGACACAATCGTGTCCCAGGTGCCATCGAAAGGATGCTCATCGGCGGCACAAAGCGAAACCAGTGAAAGCGTGGCCAGAACCCAAATCGCGGAAAAGCGCATAACGAACTCTTATAACACACCGCCCGCCATGGCAGCATTTTGTGTCGGGCTGGGCGCAAGAAATTCAGAAGGAAGACAACAGGTTTTATGGAGCGGGCGATGGGAATCGAACCCACGTCTAGAGCTTGGGAAGCTCCTATTCTACCATTGAACTACGCCCGCATCTGGCTAACGCTATCAAACCCGCCACGGTCTTGCAAGAATTCAATGGGCTGCGTTTCGTGCTAGAGTGTCGCGTTGCGCTCGTCGCCGATGGGTGCGGCGGGCCGGCGATCCGACTGAATTATCTATTTACCTGGCTACTGATTGGCTTGCAGAACGGTTTCTGGGGAGGATGTTTTGGCGTATCGGGACCTGCGCGACTTTATTGCCAAGCTGGAAAAAGAGGGCGAACTGCGGCGCATCTCCGCGGAGATCGATCCGCTTCTGGAGATCACCGAGATCACCGATCGCGTGACCCGCGCCGGAGGGCCGGCGCTTCTGTTTGAAAAACCGAAAGGCTCGCGCATTCCGCTGCTCATCAACATGCTGGGCAGCGAGCGGCGCATGAATCTGGCGCTGGAAGTCTCCGAGATCGACGAGGTGGCGGCGCGCATTCGCGGGTTTCTTGACATGCAATCGCCGCAGGGCCTGCTCGACAAATTTAAGATGTTGCCGAAGCTCGCTGAGCTCGGCTCGTTTTTCCCGAAGACCGTGAAATCCGGACCCTGCAAGGAAGTCATTTGCCGCGAAAATTTCTCGTTATTTGAGTTTCCCATCCTGAAGTGCTGGCCCCAGGACGCCGGCCGCTTCATCACGTGGCCACTGGTCTTCACGCGCAATCCGCAGACCGGCAAGCGCAACGTGGGTGTTTATCGCATGCAGGTGTATGACGAGCGCACTACCGGCATGCACTGGCAGACCCAGAAACACGGCGCGGAGCATTTTCGCCGCGCGCGCGATGCCAACCCCGATGGGCGCATTGACGTTGCCGTGGCCATTGGATCCGACCCCATGACTTGCCTCGCGGGGATTCTGCCCATCCCGCCGGACCTGGACGAAATGATGTTCGCGGGATTCCTGCGTCGCGACAACGTGGAAATGGTGGCCTGCGAAACGAGCGATCTGGAAGTGCCCGCCAATTCTGAAATCGTTCTCGAGGGATACGTGGACCTAAAGGAGATGCGCACCGAAGGACCGTTCGGCGATCACACCGGCTTCTATTCGCTCGAAGGCGAGTTTCCCGTTTTTCACGTCACCTGCGTAACCCAGCGCCGCGATCCCATTTATCTCACGACCGTGGTCGGCCCCCCTCCGCAGGAAGATTTTTTCATGGGCCATGCGGTCGAGCGCATTTTTTTGCCGGTGATGAAGATGCAATATCCCGAAATCGTGGACGTGGCCATGCCCGCGGAAGGCGTGTTTCACAACCTGATGATCGTGTCGATTCGCAAATCCTACCCGGGCCACGCGCGAAAAATCATGCACGCCATTTGGTCGCTGGGGCAGGCCATGTTCACCAAGGTGGTAGTGGTTGTGGACCACGACGTAAACGTTCAGGATTCCCGGGAAGTGGTCTGGAAATCGCTCTGCGCCATTGATCCGGAACGGGATGTGGAGTTTGTGATGGGTCCGGCGGACACCCTGGACCATGCCTCGCGCATCCAGGATTACGGCTCGAAGATGGGAATCGACGCCACCCGCAAATGGGAAAGCGAAGGCTTTCGCCGTCCATGGCCGGACGAAATTGTCATGGATTCTGCCACCAAGAAGCGCATCGATTCCATCTGGAACACCCTGGGTCTCCGCCGGTAGCACAAACTCATCCGAAATGTGTCTGGAAAGCCCCTACTAGTAATAGTAGTCCTAGTATTCACTGAACCCAAGTCCTTGCGCTTTTTGGCCATTTCCTGTCCGCGCGGTCAGCCGCGTAAGCGGTATTCTTCAGAACAACTTGCGAATCCGTTTGCTTGACACTCACGGGGTTGGATGCCAAATTCGCTGTACGCGGCGAACCGCTCTGCGGGTTTTAAATTTCAGTCGCTGCCTTCTCGGGGCCGTATGGGGCCCTTGGCGAAAAAAGACCGAAGCCACAAAGACGGACCGGCCAGGCAACCAGGCCGGCGTGCAAGACAACCAGGAAGCCGGACGGGGGCCAGTCGCCCGCCAGCTTCTTGCGCATGACCAGTGCGGGTGTGAGGGCGGCTCAGAGGCCAGGTTTCGCTGAGCCGGTCGCTTGAGCGGATCGCGGAACGTCGCGGCAAAGATCCGGCAAGCCCAGGATTCCTGAGGGGTTTGGACTATGTTTGGTGGCTCGAAACAAAAAGCTCTCGTCGGTTTGGACATCGGCTCCAGCTCGATCAAAGCCGTCGAGCTGAAGAGCACGAAACACGGCTACGAACTGGTGAGTTTTGGCCTGGAACCCCTGGCCCAGGACACCGTGGTCGACGGCGCGATCATGGACGCCCCCCTGGTGGCCGGAGCCATCAGCAACATTTTCGAGACGCAAAAAATTAAAACCAAAAACGTGGCCACCGCGGTTTCGGGGCACTCGGTGATCGTCAAGCGGGTATCTCTTCCGTCGATGACGGAAGAGGAACTTTACGACCGGATACAATCCGAAGCCAGCCAGCACATTCCCTTTGACATCGCGGACGTGAATCTCGACCACCAGTTGCTGGAGACGGTGGACTCGCAGATGGACGTGCTGCTGGTGGCGGTGAAAAAAGACAAAATTCTGAACCACACCAACGTGCTCGCGCAGGCCGGAAAAAATTCCACGGTCGTCGACATTGACGCCTTCGCCCTGCAGAACTGCTACGAGGAAAATTACGACCCCGATCCCGGGCAGACGGTGGCCCTGTTGAACGTCGGCGCCAGCGTCATGAACATCAACATCGTTCGCGGCGGCATTCCGCTGTTCACGCGCGACGTTTCCGTGGGCGGCAATCAGTACACCGACGCGCTGCAAAAAGAGCTGGACCTCAGCTTCGAGGATGCCGAGCGCCTGAAACACGGCGAAAGCATCGCCGGCGTCGCCGACGAGCACCGCGCCACCATCCTGCGGTCGGTCACCGACATCCTGGTCCTGGAAATTCAAAAAACATTCGACTTTTTCCGGGCCACCGCCACCGGCGAAAGCATTCAAAAGATCGTCGTGGCCGGAGGCAGCGCGCGCGTGCCCGGCCTGATGGATGTGTTGCGCGAGGAGTTTGCCATTCCGGTAGAGGAAATGTATCCGTTCCGCAAGATTGTGATCAATCCCGCTCGCCACAATGAGGAACAGATTCGCGAACTCGCCCCGCGCCTGGCTATTGCGGTAGGGCTCGCCCTCAGGAGTTTTGACGAACCATGATCCGTATCAACCTACTCGGGAGAACGCGGCCGAAAGCGCAGCGCGCTACCGTGCCGCTCGAAGCCACGCTGCAATTCGTGCTGCTTGCGATCGCGCTGGTCGTGAGCCTGGGCGCCCTGTATGGCCACTACCTGCTTCTCGACCGTGAGAACACCAAGGTCGTGGCGCACATCCAGAAACAAATGGGTGAAAAGGCGCGGCTCGAACAGCTCAAGCAACAGGTCGACAATTTTGAGAAGCAGAAAGCCGTGCTGCAGCAGCGCATCAGCGTGATCGAGGGCCTGCAGCGCAACCGCACCGGCGGCCAGGAACTCCTGGAAGCCATTGCCAACACCGTCAGCCGCACGGACACCTTGTGGCTCACTTCGGTGGATCGCAAAGGCAACGAGCTCACCATCAACGGCCAGGCCGGCTCCATCAATGCGGTGGCCAATTACATCACGCAGCTCAAGCGTTCCGGCTATTTCCAGACCGTGGAAATCAAGGAATCGCATCAGGATGACACCAACAAAACCGTGCAGATCTTCATGTTCAGCCTGACCGCTCAGTTTGGTCTGCCGCAAGCCGCCGGCGCTGCGCCGGCACCGACCGCGCCTGCCGCGCCGCCTGCCAACAGCACCGCACCGGCGGCCCGCAAGCCGGCGAATATTTAGGGGGAGCGATGGCGATTTCGTTCCGCGAATATCCGTGGTACCTCCAAGCGCTGATCTTCTTCGCGCTCGCTCTGGTCATTTTCGGAGTCGGTGAGTACCTGCCGATGTCTCCGGTGGCCAGCATGAGGACCACGCTGGACGCCAACAATACTCAGGACTCGGACTTGAACCGCCAGGTGGCCGAACTCCAGGTTTACGAGCGCCGCAATGCCGAATTCAAAGTGGAGATGGCGGCCCTCGAAAAGCAGTTGGAGACTTTGAAAACGATTGTCCCGGAAGAAAAAGAAGTGGACGAATTCATGCGCCTGCTGCAGGAAGCGGCGTCCGCTTCGGGTGTGCAGATTCGCAGCTTGACCGCCCAGGCCGTCGTGGCGCGCGATTACAACTACGAACTGCCGTTCCAGATCAGCGTCGACGGGCCGTATTTCAGCATCGAGGATTTCTTCTCGCGGCTGAGCCGCCTCTCCCGGATCATCAACGTGGGCGACCTGACGTTTACCGGTCTGCCCGATCCGACCAAGTCCAAGTATCCCGTGCGTCCCGGGACCACGGTGGAAGGCAAGTGCACGGTTACGACTTTCTTTAGCAAGCCGATGGACTCGACGCCCGCACCGGCGGGCAAGACTCCGGGCAAGACTCCGCCCGTCACCAAATAAGTGGAATCGAGCCGACTGACTATGCGATTCGCAAAATCATCGCGAACTCTGTTGCCGCTGGTTCTCTCGGCGGTGCTTGCGGCCTGTGCCATGGCGCAAGACCATCCGAATATCCAGCCCAACATGGTGCGCGACCAACTGAACAAGGCCCCAGGCGGATCCGCTGCACCCGCGGCTGCGCCACAGAACCCCGCACCGCCCGCGAAACCTGCTGCACCCGCAGCTTCCAAGGGCGCGGCCAAGGCCCCTGCCAAGGCTTCCGGCAAGGCTGCCGCGGCCAAGGACGGCGCGAAGACCGCCGCCGATTCCGGGAAATCCACCGCGGAAAAGCCGGCGGCTGACAAGGCCCCGGTACGCCGCGATCCGTTCGATACCTTGCTGACCAAGGCGCGCGCCGGAAACGCGGCGCCCGAGAATCTGCCGCCCGGAAAAGCCGGGCTGATTATCGACACCTTGCGCATTGACGGAATCGTTCACAGCCCCAACGGGATGATCGCCATCGTCTCCAATTCCCAACAGCGCGTTTATTTTCTGAGGGAAGGCGACAAATTGTACGACGGCTCGGTCCAGAAAATCGCACTCGATGCCATTTCCTTCAACGAAATCGGCAAAGACGCATTCGGCAAGCCGCTGGAACGCATGGTGACGAAGCGACTTTATCCTAGTTCAGGAGAACAGCAATGAAGATGAATTGGCCGGCTCTCGGGTTTCGCTGCCTGCTGCTGGCAGGCGCCACGGTGGCCGTCTTGCCGGCGAGCGCGCAAGTCGCTTCGGGAACCAGCGCGGCCCTACGATCCTCCTCGATCTCCGCGGTGGAGGTCGCTCAGCCTGGACCGCAGACAACCGTGCGCATCAGCGGATCCGGCGAACTGCACTACCGGGCTTCGCAGATTGACGCGCCGCCGCGGCTAGTTCTGGACTTCGCCGACACCCGGTTGAACGTCGAGAAAACCAAAGTGGCCAGCGGGTATGCTCCGGTGCTGGACGTTCGTATGGGCCAGCCGGCTCCCGGACAATCGCGCATCGTGATTGACCTTGCCAAGCCGGTTCAATACAGCACCCAGGCGAACGGCTCGGACGTCACTATTTTCTTTGCGGCTCCGGCCTCTGTCGCAACCGCTCTGCAGCCGGTACACAAGGCCGCGGTGCACAAGCTGACAGCGGTCAATGCGCCCAGCATGCCTCTCCCCGCATGGCTGACCGGATCCGACGCGGGCTTCGCGCGGCCAGCCGATCAACCGGCGGCGCCTGTCGCGACGCGCGCGCCGCAGAATCCCCCGGCGGCCGACGCCGAAACGCAGACTCCCGCGCCCATGGCGGAAAAGAAATACACGGGCGATCCGATTTCCGTGAATCTGAAGGACGTGGACCTGAAGGATTTCTTCCGCCTGATTCATGAAATCAGCGGGCTGAACGTGGTGCTGGACCCGTCGGTCAAGGGCACGGTCACCCTGGTGCTGGACGAAGTTCCCTGGGACCAGGGCCTGGACATCGTTCTGCGCAACAACGGCCTGACCAAGGAAATCGACGGCAACGTGCTGCGAATCGCCACGCAGGATACCTTGAAGCGTGAAGCGGACCAGAAGCGCGAGCTGGCCAAGGCGCAGTCCGACGCGATTGAGACCGTCACGGTCACCCGCGTTCTGAGCTACGCCCAGGCCGAGAAGATGGTCAACACGGTTAAGAAATTCATGAGCCCCCGGGGAGATGTATTCGCCGATGTCCGCTCCAACACGCTGATCATCCGCGATATTCCTTCATGGATTCCCAAGATCGACAACCTGCTCCGCCAGATCGACCGCAAATCGCAGCAGGTGGAAATTGACGCCCGCGTCGTGCAGACCTCCCGCACGTTCGCCCGCGAAATCGGCACCGAGTTCGGGTTCTCCGCTCCGACCGGCGCCACCGGGAACACCGCCTTCGGCGGTTTGGCCGGGTTGAGCACATTTGTCAGCCCCATCGTGCACTCGGTTGCCACGCCGTTCTCGACAGGCTCGGGCGCGACGAATTCGATTCCGCTCAACACCAATCTCGGCGCCACCGCGCCCAACAGCGGATTCAGCTTTGCCACCCAGGGCCATAATTACGCCATCGACTTTCTGTTGAGCCTGATGGAATCCCGCGGCGTCGGAAAGATTCTCTCCGAGCCCAAGGGCATCACCCAGAACAACGAGAAGCTGACCGTGAAGCAAGGTCAGCAGGTGCCCATCCAGACCAACATCAACAACACCATCTCCGTGCAGTACGTGGACGCGGTGCTGAAATTGGAAGTGACGCCGCAGATCACCTCGGAAGGCACGGTGTTCCTCGATGTCACTGTCGAGAATACCCAGATCGATAACAGCATCAGCGTGCAGGGCACGCCCGGTTTGGACACCCAGTCGACGCAGACCAAAGTGCTGATCAACGACGGCGGCACGGTGGTCATCGGCGGCGTGGTGGTCACCAACCAGAACACCACCATCAACCAGGTGCCGCTGCTCGGCAGCGTGCCGCTCATTGGCAACCTGTTCAAGCACACGGCCATCAGCGTGTCGACGCAGGAGCTGATGTTCTTCGTCACCCCGCGGATTTTGCCGGGCTGAGCTTCGCAGGGTACAATATCGCGCGACCAGGGAGGAGACCTCGGTTTCCTCCCTTTTTTATGCCGACGACCACCGCGAATCCCGGCAGCGCCCGCCTGAAACGCCTGCGCCACTCTCTGCAGGAAGCCGGAGCCGGCGCGCTGCTCGAGACCCATCTCCCCGACCTCTACTACCTGTGCGGATTTTCCGGCGATTCGGGCGCTCTGCTGGTCGACTCCACCTCCGCCACGCTCTTCACCGACGGCCGGTTCACCATTCAAGCCAAGGAAGAAACGCGCGGCGTTCGCGTGCACATTCATAAGGGCCCGCTGCTCGAAGCCGTTGGCAAGCACCTGCGCGGTCGCAAACGGCAGACCATCGCGGTTGCACCCTCGCACCTCACGTTGAATGGCTGGAAAGCCCTGCGAAAGGCCGCAGGAGGCAATTTAAAGTGGGTGGCCATCGACGGGCTCGTGGAAAACCTCCGTGCCGTGAAGGACGCCGCGGAAATCGACCGCCTCCGGGCGGCGGCGCTCCTCGGTTCGCAGGTGATGGAGGAGGCCATCCGCCTGATCCGTCCCGGAGTCACCGAACTGGACGTCGCTGCGGAGATCGGCTACCGCATGCGGCAGAAGGGAGCTTCGGGAGAATCGTTCGAAGCGATCGTCGCCGCAGGAGCGCGTTCAGCGTTGCCTCATGCGCGTCCAACCGCGCGCCAAATTGGGAAAAACGAGTTGGTCGTCCTCGACCTGGGTGCTATACTGCGCCGCTACTGCAGTGACTTGACGCGCACGGTTTTCGTGGGGAAGGCCCCCACGCGCGTCCGCCAGTGGTACCAGGCGGTGCTGGAGGCGCAGTCGGCGGCCCGCGACGCGCTGAAGTCCGGCGTGACCTGCGGTTCGGTCGACGCCGCGGCCAGAAACGTCCTGCAGCGCAAGGGATTTGGTCGGTATTTTGTTCATAGCACGGGCCACGGCATCGGCCTTGAGATTCATGAGGATCCCCGGATCGCTCGGGACCAGAAGACGCGTTTCGCGGCCGGCAACGTGGTGACCCTGGAACCCGGTATATACGTCGAAGGCGTTGGGGGAATTCGAATTGAAGACGATGCCCTGGTCACGGCGCGCGGCTGTGAAATTCTGACCTCTACCCCCAGGGAATTCCTCGAACTCTGAGCGCCGCGGCCGGAACCAAACGACGATCTGAGCGCATTCTGAACGCAACCTGAGCGCAGTCTGAAAACGACGATGAAGGGATCCAAAAAACAGTCCTCCAGCCCCGAAATTTCCGTGCCCGGTGTCGATCTCGGGCAACTGGAACGTTTGCTGTCGTTCATGTCCGATCACGGCCTGGAAGAGTTCGAGTACGCCCACGGAGACCTGCGGATCCGCTTGAAGAAAGCGATTCCGCAGCCCAGCGCCTCGGCGCCGGTTCTGGCGCTTCCCGTGGCGCAAGCGGTGCCTCCGCAAGCCGTAGCGGCGCCCGCCGCGCCCAGCGCTCCGCAAGCCGCGGCCCCGGCGGCTCCGGCAGCGGCTCCGCCCGCGCCTGCTGCGTCCGATGAACACATCATCAAATCGCCCATTGTCGGCACTTTTTACGCCGGGCCCAGTCCGGATGCCGGCCCCTTTGTGCGCGCCGGCGATCGGGTCGAGGCCGGGCAGACTGTCTGCATTATCGAAGCCATGAAACTGATGAACGAAATCGAAGCCGATGTCGCCGGCGAAATAGCGCGCGTGCTGGTTGAGAACGGCCAGCCGGTGGAGTACGGCGAGCCGCTCTTTGCGATTCGGCCAACGGGGAAGAAGAAGTAGCGGGACAGGCTTCGGCCTGAAGCGTTTGCCAGGACTAAACCCCACAGGCTGAAGCCTGTGCCACTTCGACCCGAAATGTTTCGAAAAATCCTCATAGCCAATCGTGGTGAGATCGCCCTGCGCGTCATTGACGCGTGCAAGGAACTGGGCATCGCCACCGTGGCCGTCTACTCCGAGGCCGACCGCAACGCCCTGCACGTGCGCTTTGCCGATGAGGCGGTGTGCATCGGCCCGGCGCGCTCCAGCGAAAGTTACCTGAACATTCCCCAGGTGATCAGCGCGGCGGAAATCACCAACGTCGACGCCATCCATCCCGGCTACGGTTTTCTTTCCGAGAACGCCAATTTCGCCGAAGTCTGCGAGGCGTCGCACATCACCTTCATCGGCCCGTCGCCGGACCTGTTGCGCATGATGGGAGAAAAGGATCAGGCGCGCCGCGAAATGTCTGCCGCGGGCGTTGCTGTCGTCCCAGGATCCCAGGGAATTGTCACCGACGAAGTGCTGGCGCTGGCCGAGGCCTCGCGCATCCGCTATCCGGTGATCCTGAAAGCATCGGCCGGAGGCGGTGGGCGCGGCATGCGCGTGGTGCGCAACGAGGCCGAGCTTCCCGGAGCGTTTGCCACGGCTCGCAATGAGGCTCAGCAGGCGTTCGGTGTTCCCGATTTATACCTCGAGAAATTCATCGAGCGGCCGCGGCACATCGAATTTCAGGTGCTGGGAGACAAGCACGGCAAGGTCATGCATCTCGGCGAGCGCGAGTGCAGCATCCAGCGCCGCCACCAGAAGCTGATTGAGGAATCTCCTTCGCCGGCGGTGGACGCCAAGCTGCGCGCCGAGCTGGGCGCGCGGGTGGTTGCGGCGCTCGAACAGGTGGGCTACACCAGCGCCGGCACCGTGGAATTCCTGATGGACGAAGACGGCTCCATCTATTTCATCGAAATGAACGCGCGCATTCAGGTGGAGCATCCGGTCACCGAAATGGTCACCGGTGTGGACCTGATCAAGTCCCAGATTCGCCTGGCCACTGGCGAAAAACTTTCCAGCGTCGTCGGCAAGCTTGAACTCCACGGGCACGCCATCGAGTGCCGCATCAACGCCGAGGATCCCGAAACCTTCGTTCCTTCTGCCGGGCACATCACCGTGTTCCGCACTCCCGGCGGCCCTGGAATTCGCGTGGATACGGCGGCCCACGCCGACGCGGTCATTCCGCCCTACTACGATTCGCTGGTGGCCAAGCTCATTGCCTTCGGCGATACTCGCGCCGAGTCCATTGCGCGCATGCGCCGCGCTCTGGAAATGTTCGTCGTTGAAGGTATCAAGACCTCCATCCCCCTGCAGCGCAGGATCATGCTGGATCCTGACTTCAATGCCGGAAAACTGGACACCCACTTTCTTGACCGATTGGCTACATCCCGCGCCGGATAACGCCATATGAACCTTGTGTTCCCCCGGCTCTATGCCATAATCGACCCCACTTTGCTCACCATTTCGGAGCTGGAATTGGCCGAAGCGCTGGCAGGATCCGGGGTCGAGCTCATTCAGTATCGAAATAAGACCGCTTCTTCTCGCCAATTTTTTGAAATCTCCCGGAAACTTTCCAGCTTTCTGAAGCCGCGCGGCGTGCGCTTCGTTGTAAATGACCGTGCGGATATCGCCCTGCTCGCCGATGCTGGGGGCGTTCACGTGGGCCAGGATGATTTGGGCGTGGAGGATGCGCGCGCGATCGTGGGTCCCGGCCGATGGGTGGGATTTTCCACTCACTCGCTGGAACAGGTAGCCGCGGCGGACGCGACTTCCGCCGACTACATCGCCTTCGGTCCGATTTTTCCGACGGTCACCAAAAAAAATCCCGATCCGGTGGTCGGCACGGCACTCTTGCGGAAGGCTCGCGAGTTGACTCGAAAACCTTTGGTGGCCATCGGCGGCATCACGCTGGATCGCGCGGCGGAGGTTTACCGCGCGGGCGCCGATTCGCTGGCCGTGATTCGCGATCTGATCTCCGTTCCGAACCCTGCCGTTCGCGCGCGCGAATATCTCGAGTTGGCTGCGAAGCTTTGACCGTGTAGCGCCCGCCTTCAGGCGGTTACAGGCTCGCGCGGGAGAGTGCCCGCCTGAAGGCGGGCGCTACAAAGTGCCGGAAGCACCGTAGCGCTAAGAGGAGTGAGGCAACGAGCAGTGTCTGACGCGAAATCCACGGTGGTAACAGCCCCCTCCGCCGAACCGGAGTCCTCGGGATTCGTTCGCGGCCTGGGCCTGTTCGACTCCACAACCATCGTCGTCGGCTCGATGATTGGCTCCGGAATTTTCATTGTATCCGCCGATATCGCGCGCAACGCCGGATCGACCGGCGGCCTGCTGCTGGCCTGGATCATCACCGGCCTGATGACGGTCACCGCCGCGCTCTCCTACGGCGAACTGGCGGCGATGATGCCCAAGGCCGGCGGGCAATATGTTTATCTGCGCGAAGCTTACTCGCCCTTGTGGGGTTTCCTCTACGGCTGGACGCTTTTTCTAGTGATACAAACCGGAACCATTGCCGCCGTCGCAGTGGGATTCGCGCGATTCCTCGGCGTGGTGTGGCCGGCGATTTCTCCCGGCACGTGGGTCATCCCACCGGTCGCGCTTTCCGAGCATTACGCCATCAGCCTTTCCGTGCAGCAACTCGTCGCGCTGCTGCTGATTCTTTTTCTCACCGCGCTGAACACCCAGGGATTGAAACTCGGGAAATTGATTCAGAATGTTTTTACTTCCGCGAAAATGCTGGGCCTCGCCGCCCTGATCCTGGCGGGAATTTTCCTCGGCCGCAACGCCGAGGCCATTCACGCGAATTTCAGCGGCCTGTGGACGCTGCACGATTCGCAAACCATTGAGCCGGGCGCCGCGTGGATGAAATCGTTCATCCCGTCGGTCACCGCCGCTTCCGGAGTGTTCGGCTTGCTGATCGCATTCGGCGTATCGCAGGTGGGATCGCTTTTTTCCGCGGACGCATGGAACAACATCACCTTCACCGCCGGAGAAGTAAAAAATCCGCGGCGCGATATTCCGGTGTCACTGGCCGTTGGCACGGCGATCGTCATCTCGCTCTATTTCCTGGCGAATGTCGGCTACCTTTCGACGCTCACACTGCACCAGATTCAGACCGCGCCGGATGATCGCGTGGCCACTGCCACGCTGGCGGCAATCTTCGGCAAGAGCGGCGCGACGCTTATGGCTCTGGCCATCATGACTTCCACCTTCGGCTGCGCCAATGGCCTGATTTTGGCCGGCGCGCGCGTCTATTACGCGATGTCCCGCGACGGCCTGTTTTTCAAGAGCATTGGAAAGCTCAACGGCCATCACGTTCCCAGCATGGGCCTGGTGCTGCAGGGAATCTGGGCGGCCATCCTGGTCCTGCTGCGAACGCGCCTGGTAAACTCCGCCACCGGCGCGGTAACGTACGGCAATCTTTATGGCGTGTTGCTGGACTACGTGGTTTTCGCGGTGCTGATTTTCTACGTCCTGACCATCGGCGGAGTTTTCGTGCTGCGCCGCAAGCGCCCGGACGCCGAGCGCCCGTACCGCGCGTGGGGCTATCCGGTGGTCCCGATCCTGTACATCGTCACGGCCGTAGTCATCATGCTGATTCTCATTCTGTATCAAACCCAGGACACTTGGCCCGGCCTGGTGATCGTTTTGCTAGGGGTCCCAGTTTATTGGGCATGGTCCAGGCAATCGGCCAAAGTGGGATAGGCTTCACAAAAGATTTTCTCTGCGAAGGTGGCCATGGCCAATCAACTGTTCCAGGTAAAAACGCACGAAGCGCTGGTCGAAGAAATTCAGGGCGAGAGCCAACTCCGCCGCGTCCTCGGCCCCGTCCAGCTGACCAGCCTCGGCGTAGGCGCGATCATCGGCACCGGCATCTTCGTTTTGACCGGCGTAGCCGCGCATGACCTCACCGGGCCCGCGCTAATGCTCTCCTTCGTGGTCTCCGGACTGACCTGCTTCTTCGCCGCGCTGTGTTACGCCGAGTTCGCGTCCATGGTTCCGGTGGCCGGCTCGGCCTACACATACGCGTATGCCACGCTGGGCGAGCTCTTCGCCTGGATCATGGGTTGGGACCTGATTCTGGAATACGCGGTGGCGTCCGCCACGGTGGCCCACGGGTGGTCGCACTACTTTCAGGATTTTCTAAAGTTCTTCCATATTGGATTGCCGCAGGTCTTTACCAACGCTCCGTTTGACTATGACCTCAATTCGGGACACTTCACCACGACCGGAACGTGGTTTGACTTGCCGGCGATCGCCATTGCGCTGATCGTCACGGTGATCCTGGTGAAGGGCATCAACGAAAGCGCCAGCGTGAACGCCGCCATCGTGCTGCTGAAACTGGCCATCGTTTTCTTCGTCATCATTGCCGGTGCGTTCTACGTGAAGCCCGCCAACTGGCATCCCTTCGCCCCCTTCGGCCTGAGCGGCCTCAGCATCTTCGGCCATACGATTCTGGGCGAGACCGGGCCCGGCGGGCAGCCCATGGGCATGCTGGCCGGAGCAGCCATCGTCTTCTTCGCCTACATCGGCTTCGATTCCATCTCAACCCACGCCGAAGAGGCTCGCAATCCGGCCCGCGACGTTCCCATTGGGATCATGACTTCGCTGGTCCTCTGCACGGTTCTCTACATCGCGGTCGCCGCCGTGCTCACCGGCATGGTGCACTACGATCAGATCAATATCGACGCCCCCGTCTCCGATGCCTTCCGGCAAGTGGGCTTGCCGTGGGCCGAGCTGCTGGTTTCGGTGGGCGCGGTCGCCGGAATCACCTCGGTATTGCTGGTCATGATGCTCAGCCAGCCGCGAATTTTCCTGGCCATGGCCCGCGATGGCCTGCTGCCAACCGGATTCTTCGGCGCGGTCCACGAACGATTTCGCACCCCTTGGAAGTCCACCATCATGACCGGAATCTTCGTGGCTTCGATGGGCGCCTTCCTGCCATTGCGCATTCTGGCCGAGCTGGTGAACATCGGAACCTTGCTGGCGTTCGTGATCGTCTGCGCGGCGGTTCTGATCATGCGCCGGACGCATCCCGAGGTTCGGCGCCCGTTCCGCGTCCCGTTCGGGACCTTGTTCCCGATTCTGGGGATACTGTCCTGCCTTCTGCTGATGTTTTCGCTTCCGGTCGCCAACTGGGTGCGGCTCTTTGTGTGGCTGTTCGTCGGCCTGGTGATTTACTTCAGCTACGGCATCCGCCACAGCCGCATTACCCGGAGCGCCCGCAACGCCGGCGGCACCGTCACGCTGGGCTCCAAATAAAGCGCGTCGTGAAGCGTTCGTTCGCAGACTCTAATGTAGCGCCCGCCTTCAGGCGGGCATCCGTTCGGCTCCCCGTTGATCCCAAATTGCTCGCCTGAAGGCGGGCGCTACAAAGTGGTTTAGCGCCGCGCGCACAGGCGCAACCGTTCTTGGCCGAAGCCTTCACCAGACGAGACCCATTTTGGGGAGAATCAGACTTTGGCGGGGTAATTCTTGCTGCAGCCACAACCTGAAGCAAATCAAACGCAAACCCGCTACTACACCCGGATCGTAATCCCAACCTTCAACTGGTACGGGTCGCGAATCTCGGGATTGGCCGCCAGCAGCGCTCGCCATCGGACTCCACGGCCCAAATGCTGGCGCGCCAGTTTCCACAGAGAATCCCCGGAGCGAATCGTCACGACCGCGAAGCCAGAAGATTGCAGGACCGGCGACTGCCGTTCCGCGCGTTGTGGCGGATTCGAGCGCGCCGCCTGCAAGACTCCGCGCGGCGCTCGAACCGCGCGCTTACGGGAAATCCGGCGAGCCAGCGAAGCCCACGTTTTCGGAACCTGCACGGCTGATGCCATCTGCACTTCAAATTCCTGCTTCGCTCGCTGGTAAAACGCCCGCGCGAGATCACCGAGTGGCGTTTCCGTCGAGGCTGTTTCGCCCGGTTCTTGGGTAACCGCCGTTTCAATTTGAACCGGAACCGGTTTTTCGAGAGCCGCTTTGTACACGGCGGTGTCTTCCGGCGTCAGAATTTGATCGCGCGCCATATCGTCGTTGGAATAAACGTGAGTGGCAACGGCGGAAGCAACGGGCGGCGTCATCGTCAGCTTCTGCGCCAATTTTTGTTTTTGATATTGCCGCGCAATTTCACCGAGAGAAACTTCCGGCGCGCTCGTGTCCGGCGCGGCGACGATTTCCGGTTGGGCGATCTCCGGGGGGCTCGCTTGCGTCGCCGGAATTTCCGGCGCGGGCATCGGACTCAATTTGATTCGCTTGGCTGCAAATTGCGATTGATCTTCGGGCGCCAGGATTTTTGGGCGGGCCAGGTCATCGTTGGTGTAAACGTGAGTATTGTGAACCGGTTGAGCTTCTTTGCGAGCTTGCTCCTGCCGCGCCAGCGCGCCGAGATCCTGCGCCGAAATTTGTACCGCACCGAGAAAAGCCAGCAGGAAAAACAACGAGACACAAAAGCAGAAGCGTCTGCTTGGGAGAAGTTTTCCGGAGATGAAAAGTCCCGCCATTCTCAGCTTCAAGTCCTGAGTTTCGTTAGCGTCAGAGCCCGCGTCACATCTCCAAGTCAGATCGACGATCACTGCTAAAATCCTATCGAAGTCCCGGGACCCGGCGAGATGCTAAATCGCAACTTTGTCACGTTTCGGGCAGGGGAGTGTCAGACACCGCACATTTCCGGCCCCGGCGAATTTGTCTGGTACTTTCGTACTTATGCGATTTTCCCCGCTGTTTCAAAGGAGAATTCGCTGTTTTGGGAAAATGCGGCGCGGAATTCCCAAACCGCGAAATCCGGCGGGACCCGGCCTTGGGCTCCTTAGAGCAAAATATTTTTGCTTTTTTCTCCCGGTTTGTGCCTTCCCGCGTCGTTTTTCGGCCATCCTGCCTGCAAACCTTTGCGCCTTGCGCGGTGGGCTGCTATCCTCTGAAACGCCCGATGAAAAACTTTTTTTCTGTGGCAGGCAACGCGGCGGGCGCGGCCTCCGCGAAAAATCTTCCGTGAGAGCATGGACTCAACGCTGACAAATCGGAGCCGCGCGATTTGGACGGGAATGAATCCGGTCGACTGGATCGCGCTGGGTGTTGTCGCGCTTTACGGAGCGGTTCTCGGAATTGAGGAATTTTATCCGCACGTGCCGCTGAGCGGTTTTCTTTTTTTTCTGGCGGTGTGCGCCGGAATTTATTGGATCGGGCGCGGGTGGATCTGGGCGCGCGACCATCTGCTGTGGAGCCTGCGCAACCGCCTGGTCGCGGCGTATGTTTTCATCGCCGTGGTTCCGGTGCTGCTGCTTCTATCGATGGCCGGACTCGCGGCTTACCTGCTCTACTGGCAGCTCGGCTCGTACGTCATCTACAACGAAATGGAGGAGCGCGAAGAGCGAGTGGGCGTGGTCGCCACGGCTATGGCCACCTCTTACGCCGTCGAGGCCACTTTGGGCCAGAAGGCCGCCGCACTGACCTTGCCGGTTGAGCCGGAGACCTACATCAAGAACGCCATGGCCGAATTGCCGGGCCTGAAATTGGAAACCGGCAAGGGAGAAGAGCTGCTCAACGCCCAGGGCGCATCCCACGGAAACCGATATCGCGGATTGGTTTTCAGCGGTGGGCAGCTGGCTTTACGGGGAGTGGTGGCGCGTCCTGCGCCCACGGGCCGGATTCTAGTCTCGGTGATCGTTCCGATCACGCCGGAGTTCCTCGATTCGCTGGCGCCCGAGCTGGGCCCCATCCAATTCAATGTGTTGCGCCCCGAGGACAACGACTCGAGCTCCGTGGTTACCAATGTGATTAACACGCCACAGCTTTCCTCCGTGCAACAGATCGGAACGAGCGGGCGCACGGTCCCCAAAGCGGTAAATCCCTTCGACAAGCTGATCACCGGGATCGTCGGGCTGGACGTCCTGGATCTTGATCAAAAGCTTGATCAAAAAACGGATCAAAAGCTGGATCAGAAGCCCGGCCAGAAATCCCCTGTGCGGGTGGTGGTCGCCTTCAGTACCCGGCCATCGCTCCTGAACCGGCGGTTGTTCAGCCCCCTCGGCGATTTGGGCGGCGCAGCGGCTACCGCGCTGCTGGTGGTCGGCGCAATTTTCCTGGTCATCGAATTCGGATCGCTGGTGACCGGCATTGTCATGACGCGGACCATCACCGCCGCCGTCAATACCCTCTACGTCGCTACCCAGCGCGTGCAGGAAGGCGACCTCAGCTATCGCGTGCGATTGAAACATCGCGACCAGCTCGCCGCTCTGGGCGAATCGTTCAACACGATGACCCAGTCGGTCGCTGCGCTGTTTGAGGAACAGCGCCGCCGACAGAAGCTGGAGAATGAACTTTCCATCGCCCAGGAAGTCCAGCAGCAACTTTTCCCGCGCTCCATTCCCAAACTGCCGGGGATCGAAATCGAAGCAATTTGCCGGCCGGCGAGAGTGGTCAGCGGCGACTACTACGATTTCATCCGCATTTCGCCCACGCGGTTGGCCATCGCCGTGGCGGACATCAGCGGAAAGGGAATTTCCGCGGCGCTGCTGATGGCCAACGTGCAAGCCGCGCTGCGCAGCGACGTCCTGCGGCGCCGCGATGGGCAGCCAGGGGGCCATCGTGAGCAGATCGATACCGCCGAGATCGTCTCGCACTTGAATAAGCATCTCTTTCGCAATACCACCGACGAACGCTACGCCACGGTTTTTTTTGGCATCTATGACACCGAGACCCGCCAACTTCACTACACCAATGCCGGGCATCTTCCTCCCGTCTACATCAGCGGTTCCGGCAGCCGGCGCCTGGAAACCGGAGGGATGGTTGTTGGCCTGTTCGATGATGTGCCGTTTCAGCAGGGCGCGGTGGAAATCGAACATGGCGGAATGCTGGTGGCATACAGCGACGGCTTGATTGAGCCGGAAAACGTTTACGGCGAGGAATTCGGCACCGAGCGCCTCGTCGACGTGGCTCTGCGCAACAAGGATACGTCTTCCCACGTGATTGCCGAGGCCATGATGCACGCCGCGGAAGCCTGGTCCGGCTCGCCCGAACAGGCCGACGACATGACCGTCATCGTTCTGCGATTTTCCAGCCTCGCGGAGAAGCGTGCATGAAAGTCCTTACCGCGGCGCAGATGCGCGAAGCCGATCGCCTGACCACCGAACGCTACGGGATACCCGGCGTGGAGTTGATGGAGAACGCCGGAACCGCCATCGCCGAATTTATGCTGGCAAAATTTCCCGGTCTCCCCAGCCGCAGAATTCTGGTGCTGTGCGGGAAGGGAAACAACGGCGGTGACGGACTGGTCGTCGCCAGAAAGCTGAAGGATTCCGATTGCACGGCGGTGGTATTTCTTTTTGCGAATCCCGGTTCGGTGGAGGGCGACGCCGCGGCCAATCTGAAACGCTGGCAGCAGGGACTGGGCGAACTCTATGTGGTGACCAGCGAACCGGAATGGGCCTCGGCGCGCGCGGCGCTGGACGAGGCTGACGTAATCGTCGATGCGCTGCTGGGAACCGGGCTGCGCGGGCCGGTGGAAGGCCTGCTCGGCAAGGTCATCGAAGATCTGAACGCTGCGCACGCTAAGCGGCGAGGCAAGGCGATCGTAGTGGCCGTCGACATGCCTTCGGGGTTGGCATCTGACTCCAAGGATTTCGGCGGTCCGGTGGTCGTTGCCGATTACACAGTGACGCTCACCGCGCCGAAAGTGGGGCAACTCGTCCTGCCGAATTCGACCCGCTGCGGTGAACTGGTCGTAAAGGATATCGGAACGCCGCCGGAACTGTTGGAATCCGATCCGCATCTGAAAATCCACTGGATTGAACCCGCGGAATTCCGCGCCCTGCGGCTGGTGCGCGACGCGGCCGCAAATAAGGGCACCTACGGCCACGCGTTGATTGTCGCAGGCTCGGTTGGAAAATCCGGAGCGGCGATTCTCGCGGCGCGCAGCGCGTTGCGCTCTGGAGCGGGCCTGGTTACCGTGGCCACTCCGCAGGATGTGCAGCCCATCGTCGCCGGAGGCATGCCGGAAATGATGACGGTTCCCTTGGCCTCCACCGAAGCCGGCACCGCCAGCCTTCGCAATCTCGATTACGGTAAGTTTGCTGAAATCCTGCGCGGCAAAACGGTTCTGGCCATCGGCCCCGGCCTATCGATGCAAAACGAAACGCAACAGTTCATTCGCCAGGTGGTCGGACAAACCGAACTCCCGGTGATCCTGGATGCGGACGGGTTAAATGCATTCGACGGGGTGGCCGAAACGCTCAACGAACGCAAGACGTCCGCGATGGTCATGACGCCGCATCCGGGCGAGATGGCCCGCCTGCTCGGAATCACTGTGAAGGAAGTTCAGGCGCGCCGCCTGGACATTGCGCTCGAAGCGGCCGGCCGCTGGCGCGCCTACGTCGTGCTCAAGGGCTTTCACACCATTTTGGCGACGCCCTCGGGCCAGGCTTACGTCAACACTACCGGCAATCCCGGCATGGCCACCGGCGGCACGGGCGATGCGCTCACCGGAATTCTCGCCGGGCTCACCGCGCAGTTTGGCGTCGAAGACTGGACCCGCGTGATCAGCCTGGGCGTCTACCTGCATGGTCTCGCGGGAGACTTAGCCGCGGCACGCGTAGGCCAGGCTCCGCTGATCGCCTCCGACCTGGTCGAAGCGATCCCCGAAGCCTACGGAACCGTAACAGAAAAGTAGGACAGACTTCAGTCTGTCAGGTTTAGAGAAAAGTCCGGCGGAAAAGTAGCAGAAAAAGGCAGGAGCGAAGGCCAACGCCAAAAAAAACGCTACACGCAAACGCGATAAACAAACGCAACTCCAACCCAAACCCAGACAGGCTGAAGCCTGTCCTACAAGGGCCCGATGACGTCCACCGAAATTGTCACGCACTCCGCTGAAGAAACCATCGCTCGCGGCCGGGAAATCGCCGCGAAACTGAAGCCGCCGGTTCTGGTTCTGCTGAAAGGCGACCTCGGCAGCGGCAAGACCACTCTCACCAAGGGAATCATCAGCGGCCTCGGAGTCGCCAAGGAAGAAGAAGTCACCAGTCCCACGTTCAACCTGGTTCATGAATTCGGCAGCCGCCCGCCCTCCGGTTTGCAAACCCCAGCCGGCGCAACTCCCTGCAAGGTCTATCACGTCGATCTCTATCGCATCGACAGCTTTCAGGACCTCGAATCCCTCGGCCTGGAGGACGCCCTTTCCGAAAAGGCGATCGTGATCATCGAGTGGCCCGAACACTTTACGTTGCGCACCGACTGGCCCACGGTGGAAATCCGTCTCGATCACGCCGGTGGTGACACGCGAAAAATCGTGGTCGTATCCTAGAGCCCACCCAGCCGTCGCTGTTGTAGAGACCTGTTGTAGAGATTTTGATAGCCGTCCTATTTGAGATCGCCGCCATGCCTGAGGTCTCCAGGAGGTCGGAGCTTTCAGCCCCGAGGTTCAAATCCGTGAACACAAGGGCTTCAGCCCCTGAACCAGCTTCAGGGCCTGAAGGCCCGATGCATGCATGTCTGTTCGTCCGACCTGAAGGTCGGACCTCCTGAACCAAAATCGAATTTCTCCTGAATGCAAAATCGAAACTCTCTTGAATGCAAATCAAATCTCGATTCGATGGACCGTTTGAGACTTGCGCAGCGCCAGAGCCTGCCCGAGGTTGCCTTCCAGTCCTTCCTCCTCCGAAAAATGTCCGATCTGCTGTTAACGGGTTGGCTCCGCTACCTTGTTCGCATCCCGCTCAATTGCTAACCTAAATATGAGCCTAGCTTGGCCACTCAATGCCCGAACTTTCGTCCATGCTCGCCTCGGGTGCGCCCGCGCGAGTCACTTTGAGGCCTTACACGGCCGAGCTTCCCCTCGGCACGCTCGCCGTTGGCGT
>Ga0209168_10001022_pt1 | contig 23524 bp, 15 predicted proteins | sample Coa_R1_FD_187156 | JGI IMG/M metagenome (GOLD analysis project Ga0209168, IMG submission 187156) | Surface soil microbial communities from Centralia Pennsylvania, which are recovering from an underground coalmine fire - Coalmine... | ecosystem: Environmental > Terrestrial > Soil > Unclassified ...
GTTCATTGCCACACCACCCAGGCCGCGGGCTGAACCCATTACAAAATAGGTCGCAATCGCCAACCACAACAATCCTGAGATCGGCGCAAACGCCACACACACTGACAAGAGTGCCATCGAGAAAGCAATCGTGCGACGGCCTCCAAGAAGAGAAATCATCTGCGGCGCGTAAAGCGCGCTGACGAACGCTCCGGTACCCCATCCTGCATTGAGCCAGCCATACCCCTTTGCGCCAGCGTGAAAGACGCGGTCGCTGAGCGATGGAGTGACAACCACTCCCGTCACCATCGCACCCAGAAAAAGCGCCCAACTGATGCCGAGCATGACCACGGCGCGATGGTCGCGCAAAAAGTGAAGTCCTTCGCGCATCTCGCGCCAGAAGCGCTCCAACTGAGTCTCCGCCGCGACGATATCCGCGCGCAACTCTTCCGCATGGATAACGACATGCCGTCCCTTGCGCACGGCGAAGTAACAGAGGAACGACACCACATAAGTGGAGACGTCGAGCATCAACACTCCGCCCAGCCCGATGTGGTCGTAGATGAAACCGACGATCGCGCCGGCAATGAGAAATCCCCCCTGCACGCCCGCCAGCAGAAAGGTATTCGACTGTACGAACTCTCCTTCTGGAGTGAGTTCCTGGATCAGTGCGGTGATGGTCGGCCAGAACATCCAGAAACCCGCAGCGACCAGCGTATTCATTAGATAAAGTTGCCAGACCTGCACCCGCCCGCGAAACGCAAGAATCGCGACAGTCACAATGATTACCGCGCGGATCGCGTCCAGCCACATAACCAGCCGGCGGCGGTCCTCGCGGTCGATGACCACGCCGGTGAAGGGAAGCATCAGCATGGCCGGAACCGTCTGGAGAACGGCGAAGGTGCCGAGGGCGGTCTCGGAATGCGTGGCTTTCAGAATGTACCAGGCCACCGCAGCCGAGTTCATCCCGCTACCCACCATGGAGATCAGGTTGGCCGCAAAGACAAAGCGCAGCGGACGCCGGCTGAAACTATCACGCATCTTTCTACTTTACCTTACGACTTTTCCACCGTGGTTACGGAGGCACGGAGAAAGCAAGAAAGTTAATGCTGATTTAGAAATCGACGCGCTCAATATCGTGGTGAGGCGCCGTGTTCGGGAAAGGCCCAACTCCGCGTCTCGGTGGCTCCGAGGTGGATGCTGGCTTGCTTTTGTGACCAATGCCCTTGCACAGCGCGCCGTTCGGCGATACGATTCGCCTGCTACTCAAGAGTCAAGTCATCTTGCGTATTCGGCGGAGGCGGGCTATGAGACAGTGCAAGGGATGGTGGTTGCTGTTTGTCGTTTTCTCTTTCGCCTATTCGTCTTCTCAGGCATGGGCGCAGGTCGACCACATTGTGATCGCAGCGGGAACCGACGAGGATCATGCTCTTCAGGCTATTTCCAACGAGCAGGACGCTGCCAAAAAGATAGCCATGTATCAGGACTTTGTACAGAAGTTCTCCGGCAATCCCCAAGCCGTGGCATACGGAAACTGGCAGCTTGCGCAGCTCTACCAAGCAAATAATGAGTTGGACAAGGCCCTTGATGATGGCGACAAAGCGTTGGCCGCATCACCGCACAATCTTGACATTCTGGTTTCCCAAACCAGCCTCGCGCAGCAAGCGAAGAATAATGGCAAGCTGATCGATTATGCGTCCAAGGGGGGAGAGGTCTGCCAGTCCATTGCCAAGCAGCCGAAGCCCGAGGGCGTAAGCGATGACGATTTTAAGCAGAAGATCGGTCAGGAGACGGCTGCCGCGCAGAACAACTGCGATTTTCTCGAGACCAGCGGATTCAATGCGATCACAGTCGAAACTGATCCGAAGAACCGCATGTCCGAGATCGAAAAGTACACTGCGGCGTTTCCCAATTCGAAGTTCGCGGCCCAGGTTTCAAATTACGCCATGTATACGCTGGGACCCGGTCAGCTGAACGATCAAGCCCGCCTGGTTGCGTTCGGCGAAAAGATTCTAGCGTCCGATCCGAACTCGGTACCGGCTTTGCTCCTGCTAGCGAGCTATTACGCTGACGACAACAAGCCGGGCAGTTCCGCGAAAGCCATTACGTACGCGGAGAAAGTAATCGAAGTGTCCAAAGCGGACTCCCCGGATGCCGACAAATCTCGCAAAATGGCGGCGGGAGCCGCCTACAATACCATCGGTTGGGCCCACTTGAAGCAAGAGAAGACGGCTGCCGCGATTACTGAACTCAAGTCCGCTTCTGCCCTGCTCAAGGGAGAGGACGACCAGCAGTACGCTCGCGCTCTGTATGGGTTGGGTTTTGCCTACGGCAAGTTAAACAAGTTGACGGAAGCCCGCGAAGTTCTTACCGAGGCGGTGAGGATTCCCGGTCCGTTACAGGCGATGTCTCAGGATTTGCTAACGAAGGTCAACAGCGCGCGCGCCAAAGGAAAATAAAGCCGTCATTACTGCGGCGGCTTTACCAGATCTTCGGAAAGTAATTGAGCTTTCAACGCCAGCGTGTAGCCACGCTCAACGTCTCCATCGGCCAATGCGGATTTGGACTGCTGCACGTACTGGCGAATCTGCGAAACAGTGTCCTGCTGCGCTGCGCTGAGTTGGAGTTCGGCGATTTTCTTTAAATTTGCCTCCGCCGAACCCAAATTCTGGTTTGCAACGTTGCGTTTCGTCGAAGCTTGATCGGCCCCCGCCAACTGAATGCTGGGCTCTGCGGTGCCTCCCTGCTGTACGATGACCTTCTCTGGAGGGCAGTTCTTGGGAGGATTACCGGGGGTGTGCGACGTTTCAGACGTACTTGCTGCACCGGATCCTTGTCCCGCGGTTGAACTGGTCGAGCCTGGATTCGCATTCACAGCATCACACGTTGTGCTCGACGCCGTCTTCTGGGATCGCTTGTTCTTAGCTGAATGATGCTTTGCTTTTGGACCCGAGTGCTGTGTAGATGAAGAAGGTTTTGCTTCCTGTGCTGCTGGTGGGCCAACTGTCCCGTTCTGTTCCGGGGACGATTGCGTGTTTGAAGAAGAATCCGACCCTGACTGCTGCGTTGCCCGGGCAGGCGCGGTCGCTTGCTGCGCGCTCAACCCGGCGGAGCAGATTCCGAACAGCAGGATGGTTTTGGCCAGAGTCATGCGGGTCTGAAGTCCAACAGCAAACTTTCCATCCATCTTACGCCGGTGACTGTCTGACTGCGATGAATTCTCGGCACCAAAATAGCATTATTAGTCTCCACGATTTGAAGTTGCTTCGTCTGCGGTAAAGTCAGAATTCGCGTCCGGTGCGGATCCTGCAGCCGGTATGTGAAAGCGAAATACGGTGCCTTGGGCTTCAACAGACTCGAAGTCCACAGAGCCAAAGTGCCACTGCAGGATTTGGTAGGTCTGTGCTAAACCGATGCCAGTTCCTTCCTTCTTGGTCGTGAAGTACAGCTCAAATATCTTGTCGTGCATCTGTCTCGGAATTCCATTTCCTTCGTCCTGCACTTCGGCAACCACGATTCCATTTTCCCTGCTGGCTGAGATGGTGAGCCTTCCTCCCTCTGGCATGGCTTGTACTCCGTTGATCACCACGTTCAGGACGGCTTGCTTCATCAGGTCCGTATCGACCTTTACGGGCAGCCGGACGTCGGGCATGTGGCGCTCGATGGTTACACCGTGCTGTTCCGCATCGGGAGCGGCAAGTTGCGCGACGTCTTCGAGCAGGCGCCGCAGATCCACCTCTTCGAGGTGAAGGGCGCGGGGACGGGTGAAGTCCACCAGCGTTTGAACCACGCGATCCAATCGGCGGATTTCGCTGTCGATGATGTCCATGTGCCGGCGCGTATCCGGTTCCTGGTGCGCCAGTTTGTTCTGTAGAAGTTGCAGATGAAGCACGATCGCATTGATTGGATTCTTGACCTCGTGCGCCACGCCTCTCGTGACTCGGCTGCTGGCCGAGAGACGTCGCGACATTTCGATCTCATCGCCAATGCGGCGTACCGGTTCGGTATCGCGCATGATCAGCAGCGCGCCAATCTGGGAGGATTTTTCCTGCACGAAATCCAGCGATACCTGCACCCGCTTTTCTCCCGCTACGTCGAACTCGCGCTCCGAGATGGAATGTCGGCGCTCGAATGCATCTAGCAGAGCAGTTCCCAACAGAGAGTTGCGATCGAACACCTCTTGCACCGTTCGCCCCAGCAACTCGCTGCGCGGTCGGCCGAGGAACGCCTCCACCGGAGCGCTGACCAGTACCACCCGCGAATCTCGCGCAAACAGCATCAGGCCATCCTGCAGCTTGGACATGAGTTGGTCGACGTTGTCTTTCAAAGCCGAAAAGATTTCTTTGCTGTCGCGGATCTGGCGGCCGAGGTTTGCAATTTTCAGAGAAACTAGTCCGTACTCGTCGTGTTTTGCCTCTGCGCTGTAAAGATCGGCTTCGCCCGCGCTCACACTATCGAGATTTCGGCTGATTTCCTTCAATGGGCCAAGGGCAAGATTCGAAATGCCCGCAGCAAGGAAAAGCGAAACAATAATCAATGCGATGGAAGTATAGAGCGACCTGAGGAGTTTCGATTGCACTTCGCTTCGCAAAAAGACGGTTTGAACTCCGATGCGTATGGTTCCAAAAGGTGATCCATTCAGTTCTAGCGGATAAGATACGTCGTAAACGGCAGCCGGGCTGAAGACGAGACGGATTTGATCGCGAAACTTTGCGTGCACCACCACCCGCTCGAAGTCAGTCCGCGGCTCGATTATTTTGCCGACCAGACTTTCATTCGTATGCAGTAGGGCTTTCCCGTTGATGTCGACAATGGCAACGTCGTAGATGTAGCTCCAATCCCCTGGATCCGACTGCAGCAAATTGTTCAGGTTGACGTCGGTTTGCACAAACTCGGTCAGCGCGCGCTTCAGCGCGACCGGGTTACTGGTATCGATTTTGGTGCTGCCAAAGTCCGGGACATCGTTACCTGCAGCATAAGCGAGCTGGTGCGTAAGGCTCGTGGCGCTTTCGTAGGCATTGGCGATGCGCAGCCGCAGGATCTGGGAGATGTACAGGTAGGAGAATGCTGTGACCATCGTGGCCACCATCAGGGTGATGGCCAGCACGATAATGGTTTTCCGTCGAAGCATGAAAAACTTAAGATCAGATTTGCCTTTGCATTACTAGCTCGGCACTTCTTCTTTCCCCGGAGTTGCCTCGGCCGCCGCACTTCCATATTCCTTTAATTTGTTATGCAGAGTTTTCAGGCTGATGCCCAGGATTTCGGCGGCACGCGTCTTGTTATTGCTAGTGGCTTCCAGAGTCTTCAGGATCAGCATTTTTTCGGCTTCTTCGACCGTGGTGCCGACTCCCAACCGGACCGCATCCGGATCGTTCACCGCGGTGCGAAGCGGAGCCTGCCCGAATCCCGGCGGCAGATGTTTAGTCTCCACTGCTCCGGTATCACAGACAATGACTGCCCGCTCTATGGTGTTGCGCAATTCGCGCACGTTCCCCGGCCATGAATAGTTGTTGAACTGGTTTAGCACCGCTTCACTGACGGCGGTAACTTTCCGTCCGTGCTTGGAACTCATCTCAGCCAGCAGCAACTGCACCAGTCCGGCGATGTCTTCCTTGTGTTCACGCAAGGGTGGCATGTGAATATTGAAGACATTCAGCCGGTAATAAAGATCGCTGCGCAGTTCGCCCCGCGCGACCGCTTCGTCCGGCACCTTGTTCGTGGCGGCGAGCACGCGAACATCGACTGCGGTCTCTACTTTGCTTCCAAGGCGCCGAAGTTTGTGATCCTCCAGGACGCGTAACAGTTTGGCTTGAGTTCCTACCGGCATCTCGCCAATCTCATCCAAGAGCAGCGTTCCGCCCTCCGCAAGTTCAAAGCAGCCGGTCCGGCGTTCGAGCGCTCCCGTGAACGCACCTTTTTCGTGGCCGAAGATTTCGCTCTCCATCAGAGTCTCGGGAATGGCGGCGCAATTAATGGCAACGAAAGGACGATCCTTGCGCGAACTCAGGTCATGGATCGTCCGGGCGACCAGTTCTTTTCCAGTTCCGCTGGCTCCGGTGATGAGAACGGATGCGGTACTGGGCGCTACCATCTCAATAAGCCGGAAGATTTCCTGCATCTTCCGCGACGATCCACTCAGTCGGCCGAGCGATCCTGTATCCCTCAGTCTGCGCCGCGTCGCTTCGAGTTCCGCACGTGTACCGAGCAGCGCGGAAGCATTCGAGAGAATTGTCCGAAGACGGTTGGTATCGATCGGCTTGGTGATGTAGTCGTACGCCCCCATCCGCATCGCCTGCACCGCGCTGTCGATCGTTCCTTGGGCGGTTACGAGAATGACCGCAATGGTCTGAGCCTGTTCCGCCAAACGCTCCAGGAGATCAAGGCCGCCCATCCGTGGCATCTTCAGATCGGTGATAACGATCGACGGTGCCCACTGCGTTGCCTTCTCCAAGCCCTCTGCGCCATCTTGTGCGGTTTCCACGCGGAATCCCCAAGAAGTGACCAGCTCCGCGAGGCCGGAGCGTTCGTTCTCTTCATCTTCTACGATCAATACTTTTTCGTGGCTCATTGGCTCGTTTCAGTTCACCCAACTTCGATGCTACAAGGCTCTAATACCGTGAGCTGCCTAGCACCGGATTCTCACGATACGCGGCTGACTTCTTATCCGGCAAGGTGCCGGAACGTACACCGCGCGTGCAGAATATTATGCAATCAGTCCCACGAGTATCATTTTGAGACGGCGATGGACGGCGGGTCGGCCTAGCAATAATTCTAGTCTACGCTTTTGGTTTGTCCTGCTGTGAGATAGAATTTTTGGTTTCAAGACAAAACCTGCTGGTTCAGTGACCCAATGCCATGCCTGACTGTGGGCGCATGGATAGCCATCAACAATCAATCTCTGGAGGATTTATGACTAAGGGGAGCGCGATAGGCTTCCGCTGTAGGATTTCGCTCGGTGTTGCGGCATTTTTTTGTTTCGTTCTAGCTTCCGGTTCCGCTCTGGCTCAGAGCAGCGACTCCTATCCCAAGTGGGATCTTTTCGCCGGATATCAGTGGTTGCATCCAGGCGCCACGGTTCCAATGAGCGGAACCCCCGGCAATCCAATTCCATATAAAGTGCCGGACATGGCAAAGGGTTTTGGCTCGGCTTTAGCGTACAACTTCGACAAGAATTGGGCCGCCGAAGCCGACTTCGGACATAACTGGAATAGCGGCAGCTACGAGACCACGGGTTCGGTCGGACCTCGCTTTATGTGGCGTGGCGATGGCGCGAACTTTTTCGTACATGGCTTGATCAGCTACAACTACTTGTCGGTAAATGCGGCAGGCAATGGCAGAAATGGCATTGGCGCGATTCTCGGCGGTGGCATGGACCTGCCTTTTAGCAAGAATGTGGCTTGGCGCCTCTTCCAGGTTGATTATGTCTGGGCACGCCACAATTATGCCGACAACGCGGCACCACAATTCCCCACCTTGCGGCGCATTTCATTAGAGGGTGCGCGACTCCGCACTGGCCTAGTATTTAGCTGGGGCGGCGCAGAGCCTGTCATGCCTGCCGCATCCTGCTCAGTGCAACCCACGGAGGTCATGGTCGGAGAACCAATTACCGCGACTGCGACTGCCAGCAACTTCAATCCCAAGCACACTGTCAATTACAGCTGGAGTGGCACCGGCGGCCAGGTCACCGGCAAAGATACGACCGCCAGCATCGATACCAACAACGTTGCCCCGGGCAACTACACGGTAACGGCGCACGTCACCGATCCCAAGCTTAAGAAGGCGAATGAAGCTACCTGCTCGGCAAATTACACCGTGAAGCCGCTTCCGCCGAAGAATCCTCCGACCATGTCATTGTCGGCGAATCCTACGGAATTGGTTCCGGGTGGAACGGTCAATCTCTCAGGCAACTGCACGAGCCCGGACGGAGTTCCGGTCTCCGTGGCGAACTGGACATCCACATCTGGCTCGGTTTCCGGCAGCGGAAGCTCGGCCACGCTGAATACTGCCGGCCTGCAGCCAGGTCCGATCACGGTCACTGCGACTTGTACCGACTCTCGCGGGCTGACGGCGCAGGCCACAACCCAGGTCACGGTACAGACGCCTCCCCCGCCGCCGGTGGACAAGGCTCTGGAAGCGCGCCTTGCCCTGCACAGCGTTTACTTCGCAACCGCGAAACCAACGCCCAAAGACCCCAGCGGCGGATTACTGCCCAGCCAGCAGCAGACGCTGATGGCTATGGCCACCGACTTCAAGAAGTATCTTGAAGCCAAACCGGACGCGCATCTTACGCTGGAGGGTCACGCCGATCATCGTGGATCGCCTGCCTTCAATCAGGCGCTCACCGAAAGGCGTGTGGCGCGAGTGAAGAGCTTCCTCGTGGAGCAGGGTGTTCCCGAGGCGGACATCGACACCAAGGCTTTCGGCGCGGAACGAAATCTGACCACGGATCAGGTCAAGCAATCGATTGAGCAGAACTCTGATCTGTCCACGGAAGAGCGCAAGCGCGCTCTGGCCAGAATCGATGTCATCCGCATGGCCAGCAACCGACGCGTCGACGTCACGTTGAGCTCAGCGGGCCAGACGGAGACCTCGGTGCGTCAGTTCCCGTTCAACTCAACCGATGCGCTAAGTCTGATCGGAGGCCGCGAATCGGCCAAAAAGCCGGCAGCCAAGCGCACCACTAAGAAACCGGTAAAGAAGCAGTAACCGAATCGCAACAAGACCTGCACAAGGCGGAGAGCACTGTTGCTCTCCGCTTTGTTTTGTTTCGAGATGATCCTCCGATATACACCTCGATTCGCCAGAAAAGCGAAAAATCTACACGACTCCCACCAAGGTGCCATCGCCAAGGCATTGATTTAATGAGACTGTGACTGGTATTCGGGTTGCCACTTCCAATTCAGCGCACGTGGAGCGAAATATGTATGGAATGGGCGATTTTTGCAAGCCACTTGGTCGGACCGGACTGTTGTTGTCCCTCCTTTTTCTGACCTCGGCGTGCTCCCGCTCAATCCGCGTGCCCGAAGAGGGCGCAAGCCAGGAGAACCAGACCCCCTTCCAGGCTTCGGACGCGACCCCGAGCAGTCCGCAGGCGGTGCAGCACACGGTTCCGCCTGACAACGATGTGCCCTTTGACGACGCCCATAGTCTTCCCGTTGGTACTTTGCTTACGGTCCGGTTATCCGATCCCCTCACAGCAGGAGTCAATACCAACGACCGCTCTTTCGAAGCGGTTACCGATCAGCCAGTGATCATTGATGGAAGTACGGTTCTACCGCGCGGTTCGATCGTAAGCGGCAGGGTGGAATCGGCGCGAACTTCTGAAATGGAACCTGACCGTGGTTACGTTCGTCTGGTGCTCGCATCTGTGCATTTCGGCGGCGTGGATATTCCTCTCCAAACCGCCAGCTTATTTGCCCGGCAGGGCGCGCATGTTGACGTCTCGGCCTCAACGGTCCGCTTAGAGAAGGGACGCCGCCTCACTTTCCGTCTTACCGAGCCTGTTTCTCTCAATCCGCAACGAACACAAGCCCACCGTTGAACATTTTTCTCGCTTTTATGAGTTTTCCACAGAAAAATTTCCTGTTTTAGTGACATCTGACCTTCGCTCGCACAGCCTCATGTCTCTATAGTGAGCCGAAATGGGAGTTGGACGGACCACATGAGATGTCCGAATTCCCATTTTGGGAAAACGTAAGTATTGGCTGGCGCACTCCCGCGCTCCCGTCCTCACATTTTTCCCGCAAAGTAGAAATCAGAGAAATCTATGAGCGCAGCTGCTGAACTTCTGCGAATGACGGAAAATCCCGATCCGGAATTTCCTTCCCTATTGCGCAACGCGCCCCATGCGTTCGTACTCTGTCAGGCAGATGGCACCATCAGCAGCTTCAATCCTGCTGCTGAGCAACTGCTTGGTCGCAAGCCATATCGGAATCCAGTCCTCCGCTTTCTCGATCTGATCCCTCTTGAGCAACGAGCGCTAGCCGAGCGAGAAATTTGCGCTCTTTTGAAGGAAAAGAGTACCAGCTTCCAATTCGACACCAGAACAAACGGCCTGAACACTCGCGCTGTGCGCTGGGTCGTCTGGAGACTGCAAGGCGATCGCAATACGTTTTTAGCGCTTGCGGAGGATGTTCCAGACACCTCGGCTGTCGAAAACAGACTCCGCCAGGCGCAACGCCTCGAAGCCATTGGTCGACTCGCCGGTGGTGTGGCCCACGACTTCAACAATCTTCTAACAGGAGTGCTGCTCTACTGTGACCTGCTGATGGCCAATCTCGATCCCAGCCATCGCGCGCACAAGTATGCGAACGAGATTCGCCAAGCAGGTTTCCAGGCAACGGGCATCGTACGACAGTTGCTCGCGGTTGCGCGGCCCACGACTTCGCCAGCCAGCCTGCTCTGTCTAAATGAAATCGTCGTAAGCATGCGTAACTTACTGTCCCGCTTGATCGGAGAAAATTTTGAGCTCACGTTTCATCTGCATCCTGAACTCGGCCTCGTTAGCATGGATCCCTCCCATGCCCAGCAGATTCTCTTGAATCTGGTGCTGAACGCCCGGGACGCGATGCCGCAAGGCGGCAAAATCTCGATTGAGACGCGCAACTGCAAGGTGCAGGTTCTCCAGGAAGAAGCATCTTTCAAATACGCTCCAACATTGCCCTGCGCTCTCTTCGTAGTTTCCGATAACGGACCGGGCATGGATGAATCTGTTCGCGCCCGCATCTTTGAGCCGTTTTTTACAACGAAGGCTGCCAGCGGCACCGGCCTTGGGCTCTCTACCGTCCACGATATTGTGACGACTAGCGGAGGGCTGATTTATGTCGACAGTGAGCCCGGTCAGGGAACGCGCGTAAGCGTTCTGCTTCCCACGGTTCCGCAAGAAGCGGCCGAGTCGCCGAATACTAGCTCTTATCCCATGAACGACGAGGAACTTTCATCGCACGAAGAAAAGGAATAATGCAATGACAGCAGCAGCATTGAGTCCATTTACCACCCCCACACCGCAGATTGAACCCGCTAATTTCCTCAACCTTCTCATCATCGATGACGAGCGCACGATTCGCGAGGCCTGCGGCGAAGTAGCCCGGTCTCTCGGCTTCACCGCGCACGCCGCCGATTCTGCCGAGCAGGCCTACCGCATGTTAGACCTGCAGGCTTTTGATGCCGTTCTCCTGGACCTTCGTCTGCCCGGCGCCGGTGGGCTCGATGCACTTCGGCGCATTAAGGAGCGGCGTCCTGACGCCGTGGTGATCGTCGTAACCGGATTCGGCACAGTCCAGTCCGCCGTTCAAGCCATGAAAAATGGCGCCTACGACTATGTGACCAAGCCATTCAGCGTCGACGAACTCAAGTTGCTGCTCGAGCGCGTAGCCAACCATCTAAAGCTGAAATCAGAAAATCGCATGCTGCGCGAAAAAGTGAAATCAAAACAAGGATTCGGCGGAATCGTGGGCCGCGCTCCCGAGATGGAGAAGCTCTATCGCATCATCGCCAAAGCGGCCAACAGTATCCATCCCGTACTCATCCTGGGCGAGAGCGGAACCGGAAAAGAGTTAGTCGCGCGTTCGATCCACTATTCAGGCCCATTTCGCGACAAGCCCTTCATACCCGTGGATTGCGGCTCCCTTGTTCCCACGCTGATTGAAAGCGAACTCTTCGGATATGTGAAGGGCGCTTTCACCGGGGCCAATCAATCCAAAGACGGTCTCATGGCAATGGCGGAAGGTGGAACCATCTTCCTCGACGAGGTCGGCGAGCTTCCCGTGGACCTTCAGGCGAAAATGCTGCGTGCGATCCAGGAAAAGGAAATCCGACCCGTGGGCAGCACCCGCCGCGTGCCGATCAACGTCCGCATTCTGGCGGCAACGAATCGTGACCTCGAACTGGCGGTCACGCAAGGGACGTTCCGCCGCGACCTTTACTTCCGCTTGAATGTCCTCAGCTTGCGCATCCCTGCTCTCCGCGAGCGTCGGCAGGACATTCCCCTCCTTATCGGGTATTTCCTCGATCGCATGACGCGCACCTCCGGCGTGGAGAAGGTCCTTAGCGACGACGCGCTCAAAGGCATGCTGGCCTACGACTGGCCAGGCAATGTACGCGAACTCGAGAACTGCCTGGAGCGGAGTTACGCGTTTACCAGCGGCCCAGCGATCCACATTGCCGATCTGCCGCGCGAGATCGCCAACTTGCCCATGGCTGAGGCTTCGAACGGGAACGGCAATGGAAATGGACACCTGAAAATTGTTCCGATCGCAGAACTGGAGAAGCAAACCATTTTGAAAGCCATCACGGAATTGAACGGAGACAAGCTGCAGGCTGCGCGCCTGTTAGGCATCGGCAAAACCACGTTGTACCGCAAGCTGAAAGATTACGCGACGCACGGATGCTGAACGCGGACCGATTGCGAACCGCAAAATCGCAATCACGTACCGCAACGGGAAACTGACGAAGAGCGGACTCCCTAAATGTCGCGTTTTCAATCCGGCTATTTTGGTCGCGCACGTGCTAGTGAAAGGCCATGATCTTACTCATTACTCCCCAATCCCGAGGGCCGGAGCTTGCTGCCCTGATACATGCTGAAACGAGTCAGGAAACTCACTGGGCCCAGAGCGTGCCGGTGGCGTCCACGCGGCTCCGCGAACAGACTTACTCCGCCGCCATCATTGATCAATTCCTCCTTGAAACTGAGCCCGAAGACAGCGACGACATGCTCGAACATCTGGGCACCGCATTTCCCGTGTATATCAATTTTGCCGTCACCGGGCTCGATCGCCTCATTCGCGAGGTGCGCTCCGCGCTTCATCGCCGCAATCGTGAGGAACTAACCGCGCGTCGTGCCGTCGCCGAGCAGATGCACAGCGAAATGCGCGAAACCCTCACCATGATGCTTCTCTCTTGTGAGTTGGCTATGTCCGTGCCCGATGTGCCCAGCCTCGCTGCAGAGAAGATTCGCACCATCGACACGCTGGCGCGCGAGCTACGATTGCGGCTCGAAGTGAACTGAGCTGCTGTGTAGGCAATGCCCATACGACGTGACGGCGCCGCTCGACGCTCTGCCGTGGAAAGCGATCCTCTGAAGTCGCGACCTATCGACGGAACGATAAAAAACTTAGAACGTCTCTTACTTCCTGGCTAGTGTTTTTGCGTTATTGAGTCGCGTCTCATGCTCGGGTAACTTTTCGCTGCTCATCATTCTGTGGACGTGGGGTCCCGGAAAACTTAAATGCATTCCCGGCAGGCTTCGTCGTCTCGCTACCAGGCGTACCCGTCTGCTTGGAATGTGTATCTGCGATTCGTTTGGGGGTGTCGTGGGAAAGCACGTTGGCTGGATAAGTTTTGTACTATCGCTTTTGTTCGTTTGCACTGCCGTTGCTCAACAGATTTCGGGAATCATACGAGGCAATGTCCTCGATCCCAGCGGCGCGGCTGTGCAGAGCGCTTCTGTCACTGCTACCCAGATCGAAACTGGATTGACGCGGAATGCCATAACCAATCACTCGGGAGAATACATCCTTCTGGAATTGCCTGTCGGACACTACACGCTACAGGCCACGGCCAAAGGTTTTTCAACATATATTCAGCAGGGTATTGTCCTCGACGTAAATGAGACCGCGACCGTGCCCGTCCGCCTCGCCTTGGGCACCGAGATGGAGAAGCTGGAGGTACAGGCCGACGCCCAACTGATTCAGTCCACCGTCACCAGCATGGGCAAGACCGTGAGCGAGCGCGATGTCTTGGAACTCCCATTGAACGGTCGCAACTTTTCCCAACTTGGTCTTCTCCAGCCAGGGGTGGTCCCCCTCACGCCCGGTCTCGCTGAAGCTGGAGGCTCCTTGCGCGATGGGCAGGCCTACGCCGTCAACGGGCAGCGCCCCGAGTCCAATAATTTTTTAATCGACGGTGCCAATAACTTCAATGGCGTTGACGGAGGTTTCGTCCTAAAACCGCCGCTCGATTCCATCATCGAGTTCAAGATTTTGACTCACAATGCCAATGCTGAATTCGGAGACGCTCTGGGATCGACCACCAACATCATCACGCGTTCCGGCACTAACAGCTACCACGGGTCGCTTTGGGAGTTCATTCGCAACGATGCCTTCGATGCGAATAATTACTTTGCGACGAGTCAGGAGCCTTTGAAGCAAAACCAGTTTGGGGGCACATTCGGCGGCCCCGTCCGGAAAGACAAAACTTTCTTCTTCGGATATTACGAGGGCTTCCGCAACCGCCAGGGAGAGACGCAAGGCAGCACCGTTCCATCTCTTGCGGAACGCCAGGGAAATTTCGGCCAGCTCTGTCCCGAGGGCTTTAACGGCGGCGGCATCTGCAACAATCCCGCGCACCAGCTGTTCAATATTTTCGCGAACGCGCCGGTTCCTTATAACAAACTGCCGTTCATCGACCCCCTATCGCAGAATCTGTTGAGTCTCTTTCCCGAGCCCAACTCAGGTACAAATGTTTACAATGCCACCGAAACGCTCCATGACGATACCGATCAGTTCGGGGTGCGAGTCGATCACTACCTGTCGCCGGCTGATACCCTAAATTTCCGCTACATGTTCAGCACCGAATCGCGCATCGATCCGCTTTCCCCGTCCGGCGCCAGCGTGCCCGGGTTTCCTGTGGGAGAAGATCACCGCGCACAGAATTTCGTAGCCCAAGAGACGCACACATTTTCTCCGACGGTAATCGGTGTAGCCCGGTTCTCGTACCTTCGATACAAGTTTCTCTTCGATGAACATCTGAATCACCAGAGTCCCACGAGCCTCGGATTTCAGTATTCGCCCAGTCTTCCGCTCGCTCAGGGACCCCCCTTCATTCAGGTGAACGGCTACACCACTGTCGGCGACCCGATCACCGGCCCGCGTAACACGTACGAGAACGCCTACGACACCACGGGCTCGCTCAGCTGGATTCGCGGCCGTCATGAACTGAAGTTCGGTGGTGGGTACCAGCACCTGAATGTGAACGCTCTGCAGGGCATCGCGACCAACGGTTTCTTTGTCTTCGATCCCGGATTTCCCATTGTCGGAGACGGCTTCGCCGGCTTCCTTTTTGGGCAACCGGTGGTCTTCTTGCAGGGCCGCGGCGATTTCTCTCGCGGCATTCGCGGCAACGGATTGAACGGATACGCGCAAGACACATACAAGGTCACTTCACGCCTGACGCTCAACTTCGGCCTGCGCTACGAACTGCCATTTCCCTACACCGAGATCCACAACCGGCAGACACTCTGGATTCCCGGCCGCCAATCGGTGCTGATGCCGAACGCCCCCGTAGGGCTACTGTATCCCGGCGACCCCGGTGTCCCCGCCGGTTTAATTCCAACGTTCAAGAAAGCCTTTGCTCCGCGCTTCGGAGTTGCCTTCGATCCTACCGGCAAAGGCCAGTGGCTCGTCACTTCCTCATACGGCATCTTCTACGAGCCGTACTACACCGGTCAGGGTGGACCGCTGCAGTCGCCCATCAGCGCACCACCGTACTTGCAAACTGCACAAGTCAGCATCCCGAATTTCGCCGATCCGTTCAACGGAAACCCTCCTGCGCCTGGCACCTTCGCCACCCCACTCACGAATCTCACACTCACGCCGAATCTTCCGCTCCCTTATTCGCAGGACTGGGATCTCAATGTGCAGCACTCGTTCGGTTCCGATCTCTTGTTCGAAGTTGGATATGTCGGCACGAAGGGCACTAAACTACCGCGTTTTATTGAAGGCAATCCAGCGATCTATGTGCCTGGAATAAATGTAGCCACCGGCCAGCCAAACTCGACATCCGGCAACGCGGACCAGCGCAGGCTTTATTCCGGATGCACGCTCAACGATCCGCCCAGCAGTTGCGTCTTCTCCTCCACTGGACTAATCGCCGGCATTGCCAATTCGTCCTATAACGCTCTGGAAGCGAGCCTGCACAAGCGATTCAGCCACGGCATGGCGTTTCTCGCTTCCTACACTTTTTCGAAGACGATTGATGATGCCTCCTCGTTCAACATGACAGGGTCGGCGTCCAAGCCCGTCGCCGGAGAGAACGATCTCGCTCAAGACCCATTCAATCTTGCAGCCGAGCGTGGACGCTCACTGTTCGATTCCCGTCATCGCCTTGTGCTGAGCTACGAGTGGGCTCTCCCGGTATGGCAGCAGCCGCATGGGTGGTATCAGCAGATTCTGGGTAAGTGGCAACTCAACGGAATCGTTACCGTGATGAGCGGAACTCCGTTTACGGTCTTCGATTCAGTCGACGTATCGCAGCAGGGCAGCGCTCCGGAAATCACGGGCTTTTCTGCGAACCGTCCAAACCTTGTTCCCGGTCAGAATCCCAACAGTGGGGCGAAAACGCCGACCGCCTGGCTCAACGCGGCGGCTTTTCAGCGCATCACGCCAGATCCGAACTCTCCCGTCCAGCAGTTCGGGACTGCAGGCCGCAATATCGCCCAAGGCCCCGGATACGCCGACTGGGATTTCTCCGCCTTCAAGAACATTCCCGTGACCGAAGGAAAGCAGTTCCAGTTCCGCGCCGAGTTCTTTAACTTCCTGAATCACACTAACTTCCGGCTGCCCGACAGCGACATCAGTTCGCCAACATTCAACCAGATTTTGGCCGCCCAGCCTCCCCGGTTGATTCAGTTGGCCTTGAAGTTCCAATTCTGAAAAATCAGTTCTCTGCACTGAGGAGAAGTTTAAAAATGGTGGTGATTTCTAGCGTCATCGCACTCGAATTCGCTTCCCCTCATCCAATATTCGATTAAAATGGTGCCGTGCGAAAGTCGCGTCGCTCGCGGCATTTCGCCTCCCGGAGGTTCTGTGCACGTCCTGGTCACCGCAGATTCCATGACGAGTTCTTGGACCTACGCCCGGGAATTGGTCACCGGACTGGTAACGCGCGGGGTTCGCGTCACTCTCGTTACTTTCGGCGAGATTCCGCTCCCTGACCAGACCGCGTGGATGGACCATCTCCACGGCCTCGACTACCGCCCAACTGCCTTCCGTCTGGAGTGGATGTACGAAGCCGAAGAAGACCTGCCGGAGTCATCGGCATTTCTTCTCTCTCTGGTTCAGGAACTGCGGCCCGATGTGCTGCATTTGAATCAGTTTTGTTATGGCAATTTGCCCGTGGATACTCCCCGCGTTGTGATGGTTCACGGCGACCTGATCACGCGATCGGAAGCTGTCCACGACCGCCCTCAGCAGACTCCACGCTCGATGAGTTGGTATCGCAGGACGGTTCTGAGCGGCCTTTCCGGGGCTGATGCGGTTGTTGCTCCGTCTGGCTGGATGCTCGACCGCATCTGCGACTGCTACATGCAGCCGCGTCGCGGAGAAGTGATCTATCCCGGTCGGAACCCGATTTTCTTCAATCCGTACGTCAGCAAAGACGATTCCGTTTTGGCCGTTGGAAGATTGATCGACGCGGGTAAACAGGTTTTCCTGCTGACTCAGCAACACCATCCTCTCCCCGTGTGCATCGTGGGCGCAGAACAGACCGTTCCGATGCCTCGCGTTCCCATTCGTGCGGACGTGAAAGTTGCTACCCAGGAAACTTCGGTGGCCATTCGCGGCCCTCAGACGGATGCCCAATTGCGTGCGCTTTACAGCCGCGCGGCAATCTACGCGGCCACCTCGCGCTACGAGCCTCTCGGGATGGCTACCCTCGAAGCCGCTTTCTCGCGCTGCGCCATTGTCGCCAACGATATTCCCAGTTACCGCGAAATCTGGGGCGATTCTGTGCTGTATTTCCGCACGAACGACGCCGCCAGCCTTGCCGAAAATATTCGGCTGCTCAACGAAGATCGCTCTATGCGTCGTGCTTATGCGGAACTCGCCTATACCCGCGCCCGCGACCGTTTCACCACCAAACGCATGATTGACCAATATCTGCAGCTTTATCGGAGCCTGATTTCCGTCAAGACCATAGCCGCATAACTCGAACGGAAAAGTGAGAGCCGAAAGGGCACTCGCTTTCGCCGCGCCGTGAAAGATCTCCGCAAGTAGAGAATCCACATCGAAGTTCTGCCCGTGCGTTAGCCATGTCTGCTGACAAGACGTCCCCCCTTGCTTAGTGGTATCTTTTTAAGGCTTACTAGAAACCCGTAAGGTTGGAGGATTCTTCGTGGCTCAAGTCAAGATTACTGTCCGTCCAAATGGTCCGTTACGCGTTGAGGCGCCCGAGGGCGCTGTCGAACTGGTTGACGCCAACGGCACTGCGTATGATCTCACCGGCAAGACCGCATTTTCTCTCTGCCGCTGCGGCGGTTCCGTCAACAAACCTTTCTGCGACGGAACTCACAGCAAAATCGGCTTCCAAGGTGCAGAACTTGCCGTCAAGAAAGCCGAAGGCCAGTCCTAAGTTTTATCGAAGAACCAGAGCAGGGCACGGCCTCCGTCGTGCCCTTAATCACGCCGTTTAAAGTTTCGGGACGAGTTCGGGAGGAAGAGCGTGGATTCACAGGACCGCGAATTGGGAATGCGTCGCAATATTACGCGCCGCGACTTCATCAACGGTGTTGCTGTGACCGCTGGCGCGGCGATGATGCCGTGGCAACTGCTCGGGAGTGATTCGGCAGATCCGGAGAAGTCCCCAAACTACTATCCTCCCGCTCTGACCGGAATGCGCGGCAGCCATCCGGGCTCCTTCGAGACGGCGCACAGCGTCCGCGATGGCACCTTCTGGGATTCTGCCGGCAAGCCTCAGGACACCGGAGAAACCTACGACCTCATCGTGGTCGGAGGCGGCATCAGCGGTCTCGCTGCGGCGCACTATTACCGCAAAGCAGCGGGCACCAATGCTCGCGTCCTGATCCTCGACAATCACGATGATTTTGGTGGACACGCGAAGCGCAACGAATTTCGCCTGGGCAATGCATTCCGCCTCGGATTTGGAGGAACATTTTCCATAGAAAGCCCGGCTCTTTATAGCGCGGTCGCGAAAGCGCTGATCGAGGAACTCGGCATCGACGTTCCTTCTTATCCGAAGTATGTGGACAAAACTGTCTACCGTTCGCGCGGCTTGCGCTCAAAAATCTTCTTCGATAAGGAAACGTTCGGCGTCGATAAATTAGTCATCAATTTCCATCCTCGGGGCGGCGGAGAAAGCGAAGATGCCAGTAACGAATCCCCGGAACTGTTAAAGCGCTTTATTCGAGAAGCTCCCATCGCCGAGCAAGCCAAGCATGATCTTCAACGTCTCTACGATGAGCCGAAAGATTATTTTCCCGGCCTAACCTCGGATGAGAAGAAGGCCAAGCTGGCGCGCATCAGCTACGCCAACTATCTAAGAGATGTGGCCGGCGTTCACGAGGATATCGTGAAGCTGTACCAGGCGCTGCCTCACGGGCTGTTTGGAGTAGGAATCGACGCGGTTGCGGCGCAGGACGCATGGGGCTTCGATTTGCCTGGTTTCGATGGACTGAAACTCAATCCCACGCCGGGCAAGGGAATGAATCGTGACGCCATTCCCAACGAGGAAGCGGAGGGATATTTCTTCCATTTTCCTGACGGCAATGCGACCATCGCCCGTTTGATGGTCCGGAAACTGATTCCGAGCGTGATGCCGGGTAACTCTGCATCCGATGTAGTTCTCGCAAAAGCTAACTATGCCAAGCTAGACGACTCCGCCTCTTCGGTGCGGATTCGCCTCAACAGCACAGCTGTACGCGTGAAACATGTTGGCGACGCGGCGAGCGCAAAAGGAGTGGAAGTCACCTATGCGAAAGGCGGCAAGGTCTACACCGCTCACGCGAAGAATGCGGTTCTCGCTTGTTGGCATGTCATGATTCCGTACATTTGCGACGAGCTGCCCGACAAACAAAAAGAAGCGCTCGCCTCCGCACAAAAAGTTCCTCTTCTATACAGCAATATCGCCGTTCGCAACTGGACGGCGTTCGAAAAAGTTGGTGCCAACTCAATCTACGCTCCCGGCATGTATCACTCGTACGTGAATCTTGATTTACCAGTGAGCATCGGCGGATACGAGTGTGCGAAGACTCCGGAACAACCGATCGTCGTCCACATGATGAAAGCCGCCTGCCATCCGGGGCTGCCCGCGCGTCAGCAGCATAGCTATGGCCGCATCGAACTGTATACGACCACCTTCGAAACCATGGAGCGCAACATACGCGATCAATTAGCTCGCACGCTCGGTCCCGGTGGTTTCGATCCTGCGCGCGACATCGCGGCCATCACGGTCAACCGTTGGCCTCACGGCTACGCCTATGAGTACAACTCGTTGTTCGATTCATTCTGGCTGGAGGGTGGCGAAACACCCTGCGAAATTGCCCGCAAGACCTTCGGCCGCATAGCCATTGCCAATGCCGATGCCGGTGCCTACGCATATACCGACGAAGCGATCAACCAGGCGTATCGAGCTGTGAAAGAGTTGACGAAAGCCTAGCAACAGGCAATTCACCAACTGATTTTTTGGAACGAAGGCCCCAGAGTGACGGGTGCTTTAGCGCTCCCAAACCCACTCACTCTAAAGTTTGGGTTTTCCCCGGGCGTTGGAACTCGAGCTTTCCAGGCAATTTTCTAATTCGAATGTCCGCTTTGTCCTCTTAACTGCAATGCCTGATTCCGAGCCTCTTGCGCTTGCTGCGCCATTCCTTTGGCATCGTATGAATCCGCCAAGGCGCTCTCCAGATCCGGATCGTCGCCATCTTTCTGCTTCCCCTGAAGATATGCAGAGATGGCCTCGTCATACTTCTTCAATTTCGCGTACGAATTTCCCATCTCGTAAAACAGCCCCGAGACTTGCGTGCCCGACGACTCCGCCTTCTTGAATTCCGCGATGGCACCCTGATAATTCTGTTCGGACGCCAATGTCATGCCCAGGCCATAGTGTCCGTCGCCGCTGTTGGTATCCTGCGTGAGCATGTCATTGAAAGTTTTTTTCGCATCTTCCGGTCTTTGCTCGCTGAGATACGTCACACCCAGGTCGAAGCGCGCTGCCTGACTTTTCGGCTGCAATTCCAACACCTTCCTGAATTCCGCTTCTGCTTGCGGGAACTGCTGACGCGCCAAATAAGCTTGGGCCAACGCAAAGTGAGCCGGTACAAGATTCGGCTGCTGGCGGACGATCTTCTCCAACTGGGCTACCGAATCGGTCTTGCCACCAAGTTCCTGATATTCTCGCGCCATGCGCATGGGACCGCTCCGCCACTCGCGGACGCCAAATCCCGCCACAATCACCGCTAGTGCCACAAATCCCACCACGCCCGCGCGGCGCAATGGGGCGTCCTGCTGGGGGGCCAGACGCGCTATGACCGCGCCCAAGGCCGCTCCGCTAACCAGACCGCCAATGTGGCAAGCGTTGTCAATTCCTCCGGAGCTGCCAGCGAAAATGTTGAAACCAAACCCAAGCAGAACATTGAAACCAATGAAGAACGCCAAACTCCTCAAGGTGCCGCTGATCGCAATTCTGGGAAGCGAGAACTCACCTAGATAGAACGACGCAGCCAAGGCGCCCGCCAACCCGAAGATTGCTCCCGATGCCCCCACGCTCAGCACGCCCGGATTCCATGCCACGCTCGCCAATCCGCCCGCAATGCCTGTAATGAGGTAGATGCACAAGAAAGTCCAGCGCCCATAAAGCGATTCGCAAAGAGCACCCAAGTCCCACAGGCACCACATGTTGAACGCGATGTGCATGATGCCGCCATGCAGGAACATGTACGTCACCAGGCGCCACCACTCGCCTGATAGCGTGTACGGGCCGAAATTCGCTCCGTAATGGACGCTGACTTGTCCGGAGATTTCGAGAATGTTGCCGCTGGCCAGTGCCATGGCCAGAAACACGGCCACGTTCGCTCCAAAGAGAATCTGCGTCAGACTGATACTGGACTCTCCGCGCCGCACCCAAGGTGCCGGCATGACTCGCTGCCGGGGTTCGTCGACAGCCTCACCGCGCTGCGCGGCCTCATGCTGTACGCACCACTGACAGATCTTCCTCCCGAAACTCAATGGAGGAAGCTGCCGCCCGCATCGAATACAGTTCGCCATGTCGTACTAAAAGATTATCAGGAGTGGCACAGATTAGGGGATTGCAAGGATACTCGGCGAACGATCGAGGGTGAGTGGAGAAGGTGGTTATTAACGACGTGGAAGAGCGGCGCTTCCGCGCCGCGTGGGATCGTGCCTGGGGATCTGGGCTTTAGCCCCAGGCGAGCTAGTGAATGGTCTTCGTCTTCCGCGACATGTAGTCCATCAGCAGATACTGCCCCAGCGTATACGGAGTGGTGAAGTACGCCTTGCCGCGGCACATTTCCGTGACCTTCTGCACAAACTGCACCAGGCCATAATCTGACGCTAGCATGAAAGTGTTGATCAGCACACCGGCCCGTTTGCACTTCGAAACTTCTTCCAGCGTCTGGCTGACTACCAGCGGATCGAGCCCGAAGGCATTCTTGTAAATTCGTCCATCTTCGAGCGTAAGGGCCGATGGCTTCCCGTCGGTGATCATCACGATCTGCTTCATGTCTTTGCGTTGCCGCTGCAGAATGCGCTGCGCCAGCCGCAATCCTTCGCGTGTGTTGGTGTAGTAAGGTCCGACTTTCACTCGTGCGAGTTGCGAGAGCGGAATTTCCTCCGCCGAATCGTGGAAAAGAACAAGCGACAACGAATCTCCCGGATATTGCGTCCGGATCAGGTGCGACAGGGCCATTGCCACTTTTTTCGCAGGCGTAAACCGATCTTCGCCGTACAGGATCATCGAATGCGAGCAATCGAGCATCAAGACCGTCGCGCACGAGGACTGATACTCGCATTGATGCACCTGAAGATCGGAATACTCGATATTGAGCGGAAGTGTAAGCCCTTCGCGCTGGATGGCGCTGGATAGCGTCGCCGTGATGTCAAGATTCAACGTATCGCCGAACTCGTACGTCTTCGATGAGCCACTGGCTTCAATTCCCGTAGCCAGATCGCGCGTGTCATGCCGCCCGAAACTCGACTTGCCCAATGACCCAAGCAAATTCCGCAGCGACTTGAAACCGAGAAAGTCGAGACTCTTATCGGTAATTTCAAATCGAGCCTGCTGCGCTTCCCCGGTCTGTCCGCCGACGCTCGACTGCCGCGCAGGGTCGTGCGGCTCGTCAACGGAGATGTAGTCCTCCTGCTGCATGCGCTCGATGAGCTTCTCGATCAGTTCGTCCAACTGACCGTCGGCCATCATCTGCTCGATCTGCTCGCGCAGATTTTCGTCGAACTTCTCGCCATTCAGCAGCGCCTCTTCGATCGCGCGCTTGAGGTTCTCGATCGTTTGCTCGCCTTCCGGCATCTCGTACCACATCGAATCCTGAAACCCGCTCTGCAGCAGATAGTCCGAGAGCGCGTTGAGCAAGTCCTCCATGCTCATCTCGCCCGCCGGATCAGGCACGTATTTGGAATAACGAATGCGTTTCATAAACACGACTTCCGGCTTCGGCCTTCGGGCTTCCGGTCCATCGATCACACTTTTGCCGGAAGGCGAACGCCGGAAGCCGATGCCCTAATTAAATTGTCGTCTCTGCCGATAGGGACGATCTTCGGCCTCGAACGATTTTTCCCTTACA
>Ga0209168_10001023_pt1 | contig 23513 bp, 18 predicted proteins | sample Coa_R1_FD_187156 | JGI IMG/M metagenome (GOLD analysis project Ga0209168, IMG submission 187156) | Surface soil microbial communities from Centralia Pennsylvania, which are recovering from an underground coalmine fire - Coalmine... | ecosystem: Environmental > Terrestrial > Soil > Unclassified ...
AAAGTCGCTCCCACTGCCTCAATTCGGGTCACAAAGGTGCAAAACAGGCTTCCATCACGGATTTTCACAGTTGACATTCGCCCCAGAGAGAGCAAAATACCAGCCATCAGGTTTCCCAACTCAGCCCTAACCATTTTTGCCTCCCGGTAACGGCTGGGCACGAAAGAGACCTGCGAGGAGAAACTATGAATAAGGCCGATCTGGTGGATAAGATCGCAGGCGCTTGTGAGATCAGCAAGGCGCAAGCCACGACCGCCATTGATACCGCTGTCGACAGCATTACCGGTGCTCTCCGCAAAGGAGACCGCGTTGCGTTGATTGGTTTCGGCACGTTCTCTGTATCACAGCGGAAGGCCCGCAATGGCCGCAATCCGCAAACTGGCGCTACGATCAAAATCGCCGCCCGCAAAGTAGCGAAGTTTACCCCTGGGGCCGAACTCAAAAAGGCTGTGAACAAAAAGTAAGAAATTCAAGTACAGTACGGAAACGGCAGGGGGTCGGCCCTGCCGTTTTTCTTTTCCGGCAAATTCTGCGGAGTCGCTCCATGCGCCTTCTTACCCGAAGCACACAACAGATCTGGACGCATCTTCTCCTGCTGGCAGCGTTATCTGCTCAAGCAGGCCGCCCCACCCCATTCGCGGACATCCGCCGGATCTCCGATGCTCCCATCATCGCCCCGCGCGGCAACGGCTGGGAATCCGCAGGCACCTTCAATCCTTCGGTGGTCGTACGCGGGAACAAGATCGTCATGCTCTATCGCGCGCAGGACCAGGCTGGCACCTCGCGTCTCGGATACGCCGATAGCGACGACGGCATACACTTCCAGCGCCGCGACCAGCCTGTGCTCAGCCCCTCCGAGCCCTACGAGAAAGACGGAGGCGTCGAAGATCCCCGCTTGGTTCAATTCAGCGGCATCTACTACCTCACCTACACCGGCTACAACAAGAAGGACGCGCAGCTTTGCCTCGCCACATCGAACGACCTCATTCACTGGAATAAAAAAGGCGTGATCCTTCCCGCGAACAAAGGCAACTGGAATGTGAAGTGGACCAAGTCCGGCGCGATCGTGCCCGAAAAAATCAATGGCAAATACTGGATGTATTTTCTCGGTACCAGCGCTGATGGAAAAGATCAGGCGGGTCTGGCGTCATCCAAGGACTTCTTGCATTGGACCGAAGAGACTGACACTCCTGTTCTTCCGGTGCGTCCGGGACACTTCGATTCGCGGGTGGCCGAGCCCGGTCCGCCGCCGCTGATCACCTCGAACGGAATCGTACTCATCTACAACGGCGCCGACGACAGCCTCGTCTACCGTACGGGGGTCGCAGTCTTCGATCTCAAAGATCCGCGGAAGCTGCTCTGGCGCAGCGATACCCCCATCTTCGCTCCCGAGAAAGAGTGGGAGAAGATCGGCCAGGTGCCAAACGTTGTATTCGTCGAAGGCATGGTGCGCCGAGGAGCGCATTATCTCCTCTACTACGGAGGCGCTGACAAGTACGTTGGCGTTGCGGAATCCCAAGCCTCGCCGGGAATTCGTTAAGCGTTCGCGTACTTCAGCCACTTCATGATTTCGGGCAGAGTGGGGCGTTTGCCATAAATCAGCACGCCGATGCGGTAGATGCGCGCGCACAGAACCACCAGACCCGCAATCGTCGCAACCATCAAGACCAGCGACAGCGCGATCTGCCAGAGCGGGGGCGTTTGCACCACGATTCTTGCGTACATCACAATTGGAGAGAAAAATGGCACCATCGATAGCCACACCACCAGAGCAGAATCGGGCGTTCGGAGAACCGGTGCCAGCATGAACACCGACAGAACCAGCGGCATCACGATCAGAAATTGCAGTTGCTGACCCTCCTGCTCCGTCGTCGTAATGGCGCCGATGGTGGCGTACATCGTGCTGTAAAGCAAATATCCAAACAGGAAGTAGAGAACGAAAGAGATCATCACCAGCGGCGAAATCTGCAGCTCGCTGAAATTCGGCTGTGCCGCCAGCGATGGCAACGCAATCACACCCGCCATCACCGTCCAGACCACAATCTGCGTCAATCCAACGAGTCCTACGCCCAACAATTTGCCGGTCATCAGTTCCGTCGAACTCGCGGAGGAAAGTAACACTTCGATGATTCGCGATGTCTTCTCTTCCAAAACCGAACGCATTACCGAGATCCCATAGAGCAGCACGGCCACGTAGATGAGCATGACCATCACCATGATCTCAAGGAAGCGCCCGTTTCCGCTGCCCTTGGTCTCGCGTCCGCCCTCGATTCGAACCGATTCCACCTTGACGGACGTGAGTATTTGCTGCGACTGTGCGCTGGACAGTCCTGCTCTCGCAAGCTCCTGCTGCTGAATAATGCGATTCACCGCATTCCCGATCCACGACTTCTCTCGGGACCCCGCCGTTTCGCGAGTATCCCAATCCGCTTTGTGTGCCGCGATCGCTTCGTCCGTCAGCCAAAGGAATCCGTCGACCTCGCGATTGCTGACCTTGTCGCGCAAGCTCGCTCGTTCCGCCTCCGTCGAATTCGTGTCCACGTCGATAACGTACTCGTCCCCCGGCTTTCGCGGTGTCTCGTCGCCCTCGGCTTCCGCTTCTTCGCTGCCCATTGGCTCAGACAGAAGCTGCTGACGGACCGTCTCGCCAAACTGCTGCGTCGATGCGACGATCACAAAGTGCTGGGGCTTTTCTCCCATCGTGGCGAGCTTGGCCGGCAAGATCATCAGCGCAGTCATGATTGCCGGCGCGAGCAATGTCAGCACAAGAAAAGTGCGGGTCCGCACCCGCTCCAGGTATTCGCGTTTCAGGATGATCCATGTGTTACGCATGAGAGTTATTACGCATGGGACTTATCAACGATTGGATTTACCCACCACATCGATAAAGATTTCTTCCAGCGACGGCTCCATCAGTTCGAACTTGTCCAGCCGGGCGTTAGCAGACGCAAGGTGCAATAGTTCCTGCGGATCGGCTCCGGGCGCCAGGTGTATCTCGACGTAGTTGCCATAGTCATTGAACGATTCCACCAGCCGCTTCTCTTGCAGGAATCTGGCATCGCCATCGTATTTAATCTGGACATTGTGCCGTCCGTATCTCGCCTTGATCTGATTCAGATCGCCTTCGAGCACCGCCCGTCCGTGGTTGATCAGGCAGATCGATTGGCACAGCCGTTCAACCTGATCCATGCGATGAGTCGAGAGCAGAATCGTCTTGCCGCTCTTCGCCATCTCCAGCAAAACATCTTTCAGGACGACTGCATTCGCCGGATCGAGACCTGTGAACGGTTCGTCCATGATGATCAGCCGGGGATCGTGTAGCACCGCGCCGATGAACTGCACCTTTTGCTGCATTCCCTTTGACAATTCTTCGACTTTTTTCCCCGTCCACACCGTAAACTCAAATCGCTCGCACCAGCGATTGGCCCGCTGGGTAGCCTCGGCGCTGCTGAGCCCTTTCAATTGACCGAGAAACACCAGGTGCTCGAGCACCTTCATCTTCTTGTACAAGCCGCGTTCTTCGGGAAGGTAGCCGAACTGGTCCATGTGGGCGCGGGCCAGTGGTTCACCAAACACCGTGATCTGCCCCGCGTCGGGCACCGTGATACCCATGATCATGCGGATGGTGCTGGTCTTTCCGGCTCCATTGGGGCCGAGCAGGCCATAGATTCCGCCCGGACTCACGCTGAACGAGAGGTCGTCCACCGCGACGAACTCGTCGTAGCACTTACGGACGCCCTCCAGATGAACGGTGTCGTTGCCGACTGAGCGCGCCGCAGATTTGGAGACCGGAGCCAATGGCGTTTGCACGGAACTCATAGTTCGAAAGATTAACTGATTCCGGGCTGATTGTCTTGAACCGCGAGGCTCGCGGGCGCAGATTTTACAATCGAGCTTTCCAGCCGGCAATCCGCTTGCATCGTGTCTCTACGAGCTGGAATACTGGCGGAATAGGGCAGGGCACGAGTTTTACTCGTGCCGATAAGTCGCTAAAAATGTGCCCGCGCTTCAGCGCCTGCGGTTAGCCAATGCCGATCTACTCCCGTGGTTGCCTTGACCCTCCGCCCAACCGTTCCCTAACATCAACACACATGCCTGGCGGGACTCCCTCCTCTTTCGCGTTGTACGCACTCCTCTGGGCAGTTTTGTCTGCTGCCCCCTGCTTCTCGGCGCAACGCGCGCAGAGCGCGCCTCAAAGGCCGGTCCCCATCGCGAATTTTACCGACATCGCAGAAAGAGCCGGACTCACCGCGCAGAACATCTTTGGTGGAATTGATACCAAAAAATACATTATTGAGACCACCGGCAGTGGTGTCGCCATTTTCGATTACGACAACGATGGCTGGCCTGACATTTTTCTGGTCAACGGAACCAGGCTGGAAGGCTTTCCCACAGGCAAGGGACCAAGCAATCGTCTCTACCACAATAATCACGACGGAACTTTTACCGACGTGACGGCCAAAGCCGGCCTTACCGCGACCGGTTGGGGACAAGGCGTTTGCGTCGGCGACTACGACAACGACGGATGGGAAGACCTCTACATCACCTACTACGGCAAGAACAAGCTCTACCACAACAATCATGGTGTCTTCACCGAGGTTGCGGCGAAGTCCGGAGTAGCCGGCTCAGGAAAGGCGTGGGGCACAGGTTGCGCCTTCGTGGACTACGATCGCGATGGCCGTCTTGATTTGATTGTCGCCAACTATGTGGACTTCGATCTGTCCACAGCGCCGGCACCGGGCGATCGTCCCACCTGCATCTGGAAGGGCGTTCCGGTGATGTGTGGGCCGCGCGGTCTGGCCGGAGCGAAAAACATTCTCTACCATAATCGCGGCGACGGCACGTTCGAAGACGTCACCACCAAAGCGCATATCGACCGCACCGACGGCCATTACGCTTTCAGCGTCTCGATCCTCGATTTCGACGAAGACGGCTGGCCCGACATTTTCATCGCTTGCGACAGCACTCCGGCAATTCTCTACCGCAATAATCATGATGGAACTTTCACCGACATTGCCGTCACTGCAGGCGCGGCCTTCAACGAAGATGGACGCGAACAGGCTGGCATGGGGTCCACCGTCGGCGACTACAACGGCGACGGCCACCTCGATATCTTCAAGACCAATTTTTCAGACGACACCTCTACGCTTTACAAGAACAACGGCGACGGTACGTTCAATGACGCGACCACCTCGGCGGGCCTCGGCCTCTACACGCAATATTTAGGCTGGGGAACGATGTTTCTGGATATGGATAACGATGGCTGGCCTGATCTGCTGCTGGTCAACGGACACGTCTACCCGGAAGTCGATAGCCAACACCTTGGCAGCAGCTATAAGGAGCCTCGCATCCTCTTCCATAACAATGGTGATGGCACGTTCAGCGACATTTCCGCTTCCGCAGGTTCGGGCATTACGACCGTCTCTTCTTCACGCGGACTGGCCGTCGGCGATCTATGGAACGACGGGCGAATCTCGGCGGTGATTAACAACATGAACGCCGCGCCAAGTCTTCTGGTGAATGAAGTCCGGAATTCGAATCACTGGATCACCATCCATGCAGTCGGAACAAAATCGAATCGCGACGGGATCGGGGCTCGTATTGGTGTGAAGACCTCAACCCGCATTCTGGTTGACGAAGTTCGCAGCGGCTCAAGCTACATTTCGAACAGCGATATGCGGGTACATTTCGGGCTGGGAAAGTCGGAGAAAGTCGAATGGGTCGAGATCTGCTGGCCGAGTGGCTTAACGGAGCGCTTTGCTGGTCCGCCCGTTGATCAGATCGACGCGCTAAAAGAAGCTACCGGAACCCCTGCGGAGCCCGATCCGAAGAAGCCGCACTGAATCTCTTAGAAGATTCTGTGGGTCGGACGCCCTCGTCCGCCCAGCTACGGGAAAGCGACCCGCGGAACCATCCGTCTCAAAACGATACACCTCGAGCGGACTCGCGAATAAAAACTGCCGATATTTCGGCGGCTCGTACGTAACACGATCCACAGGGATTACACGATCATTGACGTATATGTACTTACAATAAGGTACATGAAAATGTTCCCGCAGGAACACTATTACAAACTGTAGATGTGTTCCTGCAGGAACATTTTGGGCTCTTTTCACCCCCAGGCGATAGTCCCAAGCAGTTACTTGGCACCTTTCGAACTCTTATCGAACTGCATGGTCCGAGTGATCCCTTCGCCTTCCTTTACGTAGATCACCTGGTTCGCCTTTATGTCCTTCAAGGTGTCGATTTGCCCACTTGGCCAGCGGACCTCAAGTGAATCCACCTTCTCAGATTTTCCCAGTCCAAAATGAACGCGCAGATCGCTTTGCGAGAAGTAGCCGCCGCCGCTGCGTACTTCATCGATCTGTCGGTGTGGCTTCGGCTCACCGGGTACTTGCGTGACGCACGTCAGCCGCGCGCCGATGCCGCTGCGGTTTGATTTCGTTCCGATTGTGCGAATCTTGATCCAGTTGTTTGCCACCTTCGAATCACAGCGCAGGAGTTGCGGATAATCGTTGACAGTATTCACCACGACGTCGATGTCGCCATCGTTATCGAAGTCGCCAAAGGCCGCGCCTCGTGACGGGCTCGGATCAGAGATCCCCGGGCCGGCTTGGAATGAGATGTCGTTGAAGTGGCCATTCCGCAGATTCTGATAGAGCAGTTTGCGTTGCGCATAGCCCGCTTCCGTTTTGAGTTGTTCGACCTCGGGATAGACATGGCCGTTGCAAATCAGGATATCGGGCCAGCCATCGTTATCCATATCGAAGAAGCCCACACCCCATCCGAGAAATTGCGTGTGCGCGCCCAACCCCGCGGTGAATGTAGCGTCCTCGAAATTCCCTCCGCCCTGATTGTGGTAGAGCGACGGCGTATCGCCAGCGAAATTTGTCTTGACGATGTCGAGATTGCCATCCATGTCATAGTCTGCCGCCGAAACGCCCATGCCTGCTTGCGGCTTTCCATCAGGACTCAGCGCGCATCCTGCCTCGATGGCAATGTCTTCGAACTTGCCGTTTTTCTTGTTGTGGTAAAGCGCACTGGCCGTGGAATCATCGGCGACATAGATATCAGGCCAGCCATCGTTGTCGAAGTCGGCGGTCAGCACGCCGAGGCCGTAGGTTCCATTTGCGCTCAAGATACCCGACGCTTCGGAAACATCGGTAAAGGTTCCATCGCCATTGCTGTGGTAAAGAATATTCTTGCCGCCCGCGAGTCCTGGCGGCCCACATGCCACCAGCACGCTCTTGTACAGACACGGACCAGATTCGGGTACGGGTGCAGTCGCGAGATCCATGTCGATGTAGTTCGCGACGAACAGATCGAGATGACCGTCACGATCGTAATCGACGAATGCGCACCCAGTATTCCAGCGCTTGCCACTGCCCGCGACGCCAGCCTTCTGGCTCACGTCAGTGAAGGTTCCGTCACCGTTGTTGTGATACAGAACGTTCTTGCCGAAGTAAGTGACGAACAGATCTTCCCAGCCATCGTTGTCGTAATCGCCCACGCAGCAAGCTTGTCCCCAGCCCGAATGCGCGACCCCGGCTTTCAAAGTTATATCGGTGAAAGTCCCGTCGCGATTGTTCTTGAAGAGATGAGAGGTTGGCTCGCCGCCCGCGGGGAAGCCTTCCAGGCGTGTTCCGTTCACCAGGAAAATATCGAGCCATCCGTCATTGTCGTAGTCATAGAACGCGACGCCGCAGCCTGTGGTTTCGAGTAGATACTTATTTTTGTGTTCGCCGCCAAAAATCGTTTTCGCGTTCAGTCCAGACTCGCGACCGATGTTGACGAAGCTGATGCCAAGATCAGGTTCCGTTTCGCTTTTAGATTTTTGCTGAAAAGTGGATGATGCTCGCGCTCGCCTCGGCCACGCCGCGGCAAGAACATTTTCGAACGACAGCACCAGTGCGGACCGGCTGAGTGATTTGAGAAAACTGCGGCGTGAAGGAAACAAGAGGTCGCTACCTGGCCCGCCCGGCTCGTGCTAAAATTCGCGGCTTCCCTCTTATATGCAAGGGAGCCAGGACTTTGCAAGCTTCCACCGGAACAAATTCCCGACCCAGAAGAAGAAGGTCATGAAATCCTGCTTTGTTCGTATGTTGCGCTGCGCTCCTATTTCACGCATCTTGCTCGCATTGTTCCTACTGGTATCAGTTCTTCCCGAAGGTGTTTTGCAGGCTCAACAAACACAGCTGACACTTGAGCTGACAAGGACCATCCGCACCTGGGAATTCTTGCCCGTGGTCGGCACGCGCGCAGGATTGTTTGGCAATGAAACGGGACGCTTTGAGGCATGGGTATATCCGCTGAAAATCTTTCGCGACTTTCATCTGACCTTTCATGTCGGCGACCGTGCGCTTCCCGCAGAAAGCCTCTCGCGCACACTGACCGTGCGCCCAGAGTCTGCCTCGATTCTTTATGCGGGAGACTCTTTTCGCGTCCGCGAGACTCTCTGTGTGCCCTTGGACGAGCCTGGCGCGGTCATTGTGCTTGAGGTCGAAACCGAAGAGCCGTTAGAAATTGAGGCGGCCTTCACTGAGGACTTCCAACTCGAATGGCCTGCCGCTCTCGGAGGCACGTATATCGATTGGGACGCCAAGGACCACGCATTTGTATTTGGTACGGAAGAAGAGGCGCACAAATTCGCGGCTTTCGTAGGCTCGCCCACTGGCAGTGATTCTCATCTTGCCTACCAGACAAATTACTCCGCAACTGAAGAGAATTCGTTCCGGCTTGGCGTGACTCAAAAAGGGAAAGAGACGAAAGCATTGGTGATCGCTGCCTCGGTCAACGGCAGTAACGAAGCGGCCAAAACCTATCATCACTTACTGGCTACCTATCCGGACGCACTTCGCCAGTCTGCTGAGTACTATCGCGATTATCTTGCCAAGACGGTCAGCCTCGAGTTGCCTGATGCTGCCCTCCAGCGAGCCTACGATTGGGCGCGAATCAGCACCATTCAAGGATTAGTCAATAACCCTTATCTAGGTACTGGTCTTGTTGCCGGATATCGGACTTCGGGTGCAGGTCAGCGGCCCGGCTTCGCCTGGTTCTTTGGACGGGATTCCTTCTGGACTTCGTTCGCTCTCAACGCCGAAGGAGACTACGCGACAGCCCGGACCGCCATCGATTTCATCTGCAAATATCAGCGGCAGGACGGCAAGGTCCCGCACGAGATTTCCCAGAGTGCGAGCCTGGTTGCCTGGTTCAAGGATTATCCGTACCCATATGTTTCGGCTGATGCGACCCCACTGTTCATTATCGCGATGAACGATTACGTGGTGCAGAGCGGCGATCTGGCGTTTGCCCGCGACAAATGGGACAACCTTTGGCGCGCCTACCAGTTTCTCCGTTCCACATACGACTCGAACGGTCTGGCACAGAATGCCGGAGTGGGGCATGGGTGGGTCGAGGGCGGTCCACTGCTTCCGGTAAAGAACGAGTACTACCAGGCGGGGCTTGGAGTCGAAGCACTCGATGCGCTCTCGAATCTGGCCGGAATGCTGGGCAAAGAAGACATCAACACGCAACTCGCATCGGAGTTCCAGAAAAGCCGATCGGCTTTAGACCAAGCCTTCTGGTCGCCGGAAAAGCAGCAATACGCTTTCGCGTTGAAACAGGACAACCAACGCAATGACGAATTGAGCGTGTTGACGACCGTTCCGATCTGGTTCGGTCTGCCAGACGCTAATCACGCGGACCAGACGATCACGAAACTTGCAGCCGAAGAGCATCAGACGGATTGGGGCATGCGGATTATTTCCAACCGATCGAGCGTCTACGATGGCTCTGGATATCACTACGGTTCGGTCTGGCCGTTGTTTACCGGTTGGGCTGCCGTTGGCGAGTACCGGTATCATCGAGAGTTCCCGGCGTATCTGAACCTGCGTTCGAACGCTCTGCTGGGAGTGGACGGTGCGCTCGGCCATTTCTCGGAAGTCTTATCGGGTGACTATAACCAGTCGTTCGCGACGAGTTCTCCGCATCAGATCTGGTCGGCTGCGATGGTGATCAGTCCTATCCTGCGCGGGATGTTCGGCATGCAAACCAATGCTACGAAACACGAGATCACGCTTTCTCCGCATATTCCCGCCGACTGGACTTCATTTGCCATACGCGATGTGCGGGTTGGCGGCGCAGCCGTCGACATCCGATATCGCAAGACCGCCGACAGCATCGTGCTCGAGGCAAAGCGTACCGGTACGGGTGATTGCTGGCTCGAGTTCTCTCCCGCCTTCAGTCTTCGAACTCAAATCGTGAGCGTTGAACTGAATGGCCGGCCGCTGGTTTTCAAGATGCAGCCAAACTCAAACGACCAGCACCTCCTGGTTCGATTCCCGTTGTACGGCGGACCGAACAATCTGATCATTCATATGAAGAACGATTTCGGGCTGTCTTTGGACAGCGATTTGCCGCCGCTGGGAAGCGCCAGCCGTGGGTTGCGTGTGATCAGCGAATCCTGGAATGCGGGCAAGACGCAGTTGACCTTAGATCTGTCCGGACGTGCTGGGGCCCGTTACGAAATGGCAGTCTGGAATCCGGCTCAAATCTCCTCCGTAGAGGGCGGCGTTCTCAGTAAGGGCGGGAGGCTGCAGATTCAAATGCCCGATGGCGCGGGCGACTTGTATGTTCCTCAAAAAGTTGAAATTCACTTCAGCCACTGATTCGACACACGCGAAAGCGCTACACTTCAGACAGGGCTGGAATTCCGGCGGTGAGCACGTCCGTCGGGGAGACTGACGCAGAAGATCCCGGATTGACCTTCCCGACCAGCGGCGACAAATGCACGAACTTTCTATTGCGATGGGAATCGTGGAAGCAGCCACAGACGAAGCGCAACGCCGTGGCGTGCAGGTCAGTGCGGTCCATCTCAGGCTGGGCGCACTCTCCGGCGTAGTGAAAGATGCGCTGTTGTTCTCCTATGAAGTCGCCTGCCAGGACACACCGCTTGCGGGATCCAAGTTGATCGTTGAGGACGTTCCTATCGTAATTTTCTGCGGACAATGTAATGGAGAGAGAACGCTCAATACGCTTCAGTCGTTCGCCTGTCCTGAGTGTGGAACGCCAACGATGAACATCATCCGCGGCAAAGAATTGGAAGTGTTTGCGCTGGAAGTGGAAGACGTTGAAGAGGAAGAGGTACACAAATGACCGAGCCACGACTGGTTGAAGTGCGGCGAAATGTCTTGAAGCAGAACGATGTGATTGCGCGTGCGCTACGTGAGCAATTCCGCGAGGCTGGGGTGTTCGTCGTGAGCCTGGTTTCGAGTCCGGGCTCCGGGAAGACAACGTTTCTGGAAAAGACGCTGACGCAACTGCAGCCGCAATACCGAGTCGCGGCGTTGGTCGGCGATCTCGCCACAGAGAACGATGCCGTTCGGCTGGCGCGCAGCAAGGCTCCAGTCAGGCAGATCACCACCGGAACCTTGTGCCACCTGGAAGCCGCGATGGTTCAAAACGCGCTTCAGGAGTGGGATCTGCACCAACTGGACTTTCTTTTCATCGAGAACGTCGGAAACCTGGTGTGCCCGTCCTCGTACGATTTGGGCGAAAATCTTCGACTCGTGTTGATGTCGGTGACTGAAGGGGAAGACAAGCCGTTGAAGTATCCGACGATCTTCAATAGCTCGGACGTCGCCGTCGTGACGAAAAACGAATTAGCGGAAGCCGTAGAGTTCGATTGGGACACGGCGCGCAAGAGCATCGAATCTGTGCGTCCGGGAATGCAGATTTTTCGACTTTCGGCTAAAACAGGCGAAGGATTGCAGGATTTCCAGAGCTTTCTTTCGCAGCGGCTCTCCGAACATCGAACTGTGGTGCACACCTAACAGCGCCTCGTCTCACCCTCGCCCAACCTGCGACAGAGCCATCAAAGTCCGGGCTACATACGTGATCAGTAGCGCGGCCACGCAAGCCAAAATTACCTGGCGGAAGCTGGTTTCCATCAAATCAGCGAGCACTCCTGAAACGAAGATGAATATGAACGGCACGGACGCCAACAGAAATCCGGCAGCGGCAAGGTCCGGATGCGCCATGCCCAACGCGATGAACAGCACAGCCATCAGCAGCGGCCCGGTGTTGCCGAAGTATCTCGTCCGTGGCCACAAGACGTAAGTCACCAGACACACAGGAAGCATCAGAACGAGCGCCGGGCACGCTCGACTGATCTGAACTCCGATTTGTTTGTATACGCCGGGAACAACAAAGCCGCGCCAAGTCGCTCCCCAAAAACTCGCATGCCGCATGCTGTCCAAAAAAGTATGGGGATGAAAAAAGTACATCGCGAACAGAAGAACGGCGCCAATCGCGCAAGCCGCAATCCAAATCACAAGGCCCGCAATCCGCCGAACCGGTGCGACATAGAGCAAGAACGCGAGAGCCAGTGGCGCGACGACGATTAGTGAAAATTGGCTTCCGACAGCAATGGCCATCGAAATTCCCAACAATAAGATCCTGCGCCAGTTCCAGAGCACCACCTCACGCGGTGCATATAGCGTGTGTGCGACGGCGATCGCGGTGAAGATGGTCCCGAATGCGCCCCATGCGGCCAAAATTTCAGGCTCGGTATGCCAAACGGCGGTGGCCTGAATGAGCGAGGGCGAAAAACAATACAGGGTCAACGCAACCAGTCCCCCGAGATTTCCGCACAGGCGTCGCGCGACATACCAAAGCGAGGCCCCCAGGAACAGTCCGCATGCCAGGAATGGAACCTTAGGGAGCCATCTCCAATAGGGGGACGTCTCGGCATCGAGATCGTGGGGCCACGCGAGCAAGGGCGCAGCTGTTGCGAGATACAAAAGAGGAGCGTGTTCTGTGTCGAATCCACTCTGATCGGTCAGGAATGGATCGTCGATCACATTTCCTTGAGGCTCGGTAATCGGCGCAGCCGCTATGCCTCGGCCGTGCCACTGTTTCCATCCTTCACCAATGCGGGAAGCTTCACTGCCGTCGAGACCCTGTACCAAGCCGAGCTCGGCGTGCACCAGCCAACAGGCCTGGGCCAGAAAGGCAAGGAGCAGCAGTGCAGCCAACAGTTGTGGGCGTCCGAACCGCTCGCGCGTGAAGAATCGAGGCATAGAGTTGGGCCGAGTGTTTTACCATGGCGGAGGCAGCCGCTGGATCGTTCCGCAATGAGCAATCTCGAAACTGGATCCGAGAGTAAGTCGACATCGACCGTGCCTCCTGCCCCGCAGGCTCCGGAATTTGCAGCCGCGAATCAGCCCTCCTACGCCCGAACCTTATTTCTCGGTCCGGACGGGCTTCGTCCCGGTTGGGGATTCGCGTTCTACGTAGTAATGTTTTACGCCGCGCAGAGGCTTGCCGTCGAATTAGCATGGGTGCGAGATTTGGGTGCGAGCGGATTGTGGTCTGGTCTGCTCGAAGAATTCGGGAGCTTGCTTGCTGCCGTGATCCCTGCACTGCTGCTGGCAAGAATCGAGGGGCGTGCCTGGCGATTGTACGGACTTCCGGCGAAAGGAGCCTTCGGCCGAAGATTCTGGATCGGGACCGTCTGGGGGATTTCCGCAATCAGCCTGCTGATGTTCGTCCTTTACGGCGCGCACTGCTTTGCCTTCGGACATCTCGTGCTGCACGGAGCGCGCATGGCAAGGTTTGCTGCCTATTGGGCAGCGATGTTTGTGGTGGTTGGGTTATTCGAAGAATTTCTGCTGCGCGGCTATTCGCAGTTCACTCTGGCTCGCGGCTTAGGATTCTGGCCCGCTGCGATCGCACTTTCCTCTGCGTTCGGGCTGACTCACCTCAGAAATGGAGGCGAGCAGTGGCCCGGACTGCTGGCCGCGGCGTTCATTGGACTGTTCTTCTGCCTGACCCTGCGGCGAACCGGCAATTTATGGTTTGCGGTGGGTTTCCATGCCGCATGGGATTGGGGTGAGACTTTCCTGTATTCGGTGCCTGACAGCGGAATGGTTTCTCCCGGCCACCTGCTGAGTTCGTCATTGCGTGGCGCCAATTGGCTGAGCGGAGGGTCCGTAGGCCCCGAGGGCAGCGTTTTCTGCTTCGCGGTCATCGCGCTGGTCTGGGCAGCATTCGATAAGTTGCATCCACGATCTTCGGCGCCCTGTCTAAGTAAACAGTAGTCCAAAAAGATCACGCAGTCATAGACTTAGAGCAGGGGCCTTTTGTGTTCGAGCTACTTGAGGCGCCTGTTATTATTGTAGGTAAGACTGGCCTGTGATCCGTAACCTCGGCGTTGCATCTAGGCAGCGTCTATTCCGCCACATCGATCTGTTCGCAGCTTCGGAGGACCGGGACCATGGGGAGCGGCGCTTCGCTTTCTGCACGAATTGCAAGAAATAATCCGTTGCGCTACGTTCTCGCGATTGCCGTGCTATTGGCAGCCGTTGCAATTTGCAGTGGAGTAAGTGTGCTCGTGGGCGATCGATTCGCTTACGTATTGCTGCTTCCGGCAGTCGCTTTCGCCGCGTGGTACTGCGGTGCGGTCCCAGCGATTCTGACGATCGTGCTGGCATTGACGGCTGCTTTGTACGGATTCCATCCGCATCTGCACTCATTCCATATTCCGTCTGCGGCAGACTGGTTTGGAATGCTGATCTTCGTTGTGTCCTCCGCTCTTGTCATCCTGATGGGGGCGGCTCGTCGTCGGGAAAACTCAGCACTATGGAAGGCGCAAGATGAGCTCGAACTGAAAGTGCAAGAGCGGACCGCCGATCTCGACAGCGTAAACCGAAGCCTGCGAGAACTCTCGGCTCGGCTGATGCAGTTGCAAGATGACGAGCGAAGGCGTATCGCTCGCGAACTGCACGACAGCGTCGGACAGACCTTGGCGGCGCTCAGCATGAATTTGTCGACCGTCCGCGCCGACGTGGAACGACTTGCCCGGACCGCGGTAGCGCTCACCGATAGCGAGAGTCTGGTTCGCACCATGGTCACCGAGGTACGGACGATTTCTCACCTGCTCCATCCTCCACTGCTCGATGAGTTGGGTCTGGCATCTGCGCTGCGTTGGTACGTGGGCGGATTCTCCCAACGGAGCAACATCAAGGTCGATCTGGATATGTCTGAGGATTTTGGACGGCTTCCCGGAGAAATGGAAACCGCAATTTTCCGTGTTGTCCAAGAGTGTTTGACCAATATCCATCGGCACTCTGGAAGTTCGATAGCGAGGATCCGTGTCCGGCATCGTGAGCGAGAGGCGCTGGTTGAGGTCGAGGATAAAGGTAAGGGAATTCCTCCAAGAAAGCTGAAAGAGATGGCTGCGGCAGGCACGCCGGGCGTGGGCATGAGAGGTATGCAGGAACGAATTCGTCAGCTTGGCGGCACGCTGGAAATACGTTCAGGGGACGACGGTACGCTTGTGATTGCTCGTCTACCCGTCGGAGATGCTCTGGAAAGTGTGGAAGCTAAAGCTGAGGAAGGAACGCCGCAAGCCGCCGCATAAAGGAAACTGCATCAGGTCAACGTTGCAAAGCCATCTTCGCCGCCTCACGTCCTGATCGAACGCAATCGGGAACTCCGATCCCACGATAAGCATTACCCGCCAGCGCGAGGCCGGGCAGTTGCTGGCGTAACCTCTCGATGCGCTCGAGGCGCTCAAGATGTCCGACGCTGTATTGGGCCATCGCCGACTTCCACTTGTAAACCCGCGCGAACAGCGGTTCTGCTCGCAGACCGATGATCTGTTGTAATTCATTCCGCACAATGCCGACGATCTGATTCTCAGAAAGCGGCCACACATTCTCAGCATTTGATCCGGTAAAGAAACAACGTAGTAAAGCTCGATCCTCTGGAGCACGATGGGGAAACTTGTTGTGCACAAATGTTGCGGCCAGCAGCCGCTTGCCTTCGCTGCGCGGAACCAGAAAGCCAAAGCCAGGAGGAAGTGAGTTCCGCACCGCGCGGTCGTAGCCGAGACCGACGGTGATCGATGAACTGTATCGGACTGCGGCCAGTTCGGATGCGAGTTCTGCACTGGTAAGCCGAATCACATCTGTAGCCGCAAGACCTGGCAACGCCAAAACGACGCTATCGAAGTGGTCGGATTGCATGCCGGCGGAGACGACCCATCCACCGCCCTCAGGCTGAATCGCTTGCACTCGCGTATTCGTCAGCAGTGAGTTTTGCGTGAGCCGCGCTGTGACTTCCTCGGCCAAATGTTGCATCCCGTTTTTGAGCGACGTGAACAGAGGAGGGGCCGGCTTGCGCGGGCCCTGGCGCATTTTCTTCCGTGCGGCGAGCATGGCGCGTCCCAGGCTGCCATGAGTCTTTTCCATCTCGGCAAATCGCGGAAGCACCGCGCGCACGCTGAGGTTTGCCGATTCGCCTCCGTACACGCCCGAGAGCAACGGATCCGCGAGGCGGTCGACCATCTCTCGCCCGTAATGCCGCTCCACGAAATCCGCGACTGATTCGTCATGGTCCACTGCTCGCGGAGGATGGAAAAGCTCCTGGGACATCTTGAGCTTGGTTCTCCACGAGAAAAGAGGGGAGAGTCCGGTCGGCAGAATCTTGGTCGGGACCATGAACATCAGTCCGTCGGGCATCTCGACCAAACGGCCACGCCTCAATATGTATGTCTTGCGGTCAGCGTCATTTGATCCGATGAGTTGATCGTCGAGCCCTAGGGAGCGGCAGAGATCGGACGCCCACGGCTTTTCTGTGACGAAGGAATCCGGGCCAGCTTCGACGAGGCATCCGTCGATGTTTTCTGTGCGAAGTACGCCACCGAGGCGCGAAGAGGATTCGTATAAAACGTATTCGAGTTCTACGCCGGACTTGCGCTGCTCTTCCAGTTCAAAGGCAGCGGACAACCCCGAGATTCCTCCGCCGATGATTGCTATGCGCTTCATCGATGCCGGTTTCCGCTCTCCGGCTTGCGGGCGCTGGAATTTTTGGCGGAGTACTCTTGTACAAATTTCGCCAGGTTCTTGACGTTCTCGACGGGCGTTTCAGGAAGGATGCCGTGGCCCAGATTGAAGATGTGCCCGGGACGCCCTTCGGCGCTTTGCAGTATGTCTGCCGCGCGGGACTTCAATTCTTTCCAATCGGCAAACAAAAGAACCGGATCAAGATTCCCCTGCACGGCTGTCTTATATTCGACGCGCTGCCAGCCCTCATCCAGCGGAATTCTCCAATCCAGCCCAATAACATCTGCGCCAGTCTCTTTCATGGCCGGCAGCAGAGTCGCGCTGTCAGTACCGAAATAGATGATGGGGACGCCCGTCTTTTGCAACTGCTTCACCATGCCGGTCACGTGCGGAAGAACATAGCGGCGATAATCTTCAACGCTGAGGCATCCGACCCAACTATCGAAAATCTGAATGGCGTCAGCTCCGGCACGTACCTGCTCGGCGGAGTATGCCGAGGTTACGGCAACAAGCTTGTTCATCAATGCGTCCCAGTCCGCGGGACTGTTGTACATCATCTTTTTGGCATGAACGTAGTTGCGCGAGCCCCCGCCTTCAATCATGTAGCTCGCGAGGGTAAATGGCGCGCCGCAGAATCCGATCACCGGAAGACGCTCGGCGAAGTGCTTCGCGACCAGCGCAACGGCCTCGGAAACATATCCCAGGTCAGACCATCGGTCCGTTCGCAGATTTGCAATATCTTCTTTGCTGCGAACGGGCTTCTCGATGACGGGGCCTTCGCCCGCGGAGAAATGAAAGGGCAAGCCCATGACTTCGAGCGGCAAGAGCAAATCGGCAAAGATGATGGCTGCATCGACGCCGAGAATCTCGGCCGCGGTGATCGTGACGTCTGCGGCGAGCGCAGGCTTCTTGCAAATTTCCAATAGGGAATGCTGCTTCCGGACAGCGCGATACTCGGCCATGTAACGTCCTGCCTGCCGCATAAACCAGACTGGCGTGCGGTCGACCGGTTGAGCCTTGCAGGCGCGGACAAAGTTCGAATGAGGGGCAGACATGAATTGTTGAATTTAGCATCTTTGGCCGAAATATGCTGTGAGGATACTTCCAGAGCCTCACCAAAGAGTACGAAGAAGGCGCGGAGAAAACTTTGGCTTGTAGAATCGGTAGATGGGATGCAAAGCCCTCGTATGCGCGACATTGGTCGGCTTGTTCTTGTGTTTTTGTGGCACGGCTTGGCAGGGACAAGGCGCATCCGTATCCCCGACGTTCTACAAAGACGTGCTGCCGATCCTGCAGGACCACTGTCAGGCGTGCCATCGTCCTGGTGAGGTTGCGCCCTTTCCGCTGGTCACATACGAACAAACCAAGCCGTGGGCCTCGGCAATTGCCCATGCAGTCGAAATGAGAATGATGCCGCCCTGGTTTGCCGATCCGAAGTATGGTCATTTCGCGAACGATTCATCTCTGACAGAGCAGCAGATTGCGACCATCCTGGCTTGGGCCTCTGCTGATGCTCCCGCAGGCAATACGCGAGACGCTCCAGCTGCGCGCAAATGGGCAGACGGATGGAACATCCCGGAGCCTGACCTTGTGGTGAGGATGCCGAAGCCTGTCGCGATTCCAGCGCGAGGCGAGGTGGAGTACACCTATGAAATCGTGCCCACGCATTTTGCCGAAGATCGATGGGTGCAGATGTCGGAGTTCCGTCCGGGAAGCGCGGCGCATGTGCATCACGCCGTGGTCTACATCCGGCCGCCGGGCTCTGAATGGCTGCGGCACGCGCCAGTCGTAGAACCGTTCACGGCCTCCACGCTCAGTGATCCAATCGAGAAGCGCCAGGCTCACGAGACCACCAGCGATCTGCTTCTCGTTTATGCGCCCGGCAGTTCGGCGGATCAGTGGCCGGATGGAATGGCAAAATTCATTCCTGCCGGGTCCGACCTCGTCTTCCAGATGCACTATACGACCAACGGATCGCCTGTGGAAGATCAAACCAGTATCGGTTTGGTGTTTGCGAAAACTCCGCCGAAACAGCGCGTCATCACTTTGCAGCTGAATAATCACGCGCTGATCATCCCGCCCGGAGCCGACGATTTCCGCGTCGAAGTGCAAGGCACGCTCCCCAATGATGCGGTCTTATTGAGCTTCTTTCCGCACATGCATCTTCGGGGAAAGCGGTTTGAATACGACATTGTGCATGACGATGGCAGCGTGGAAGTGCTGTTGCGCGTGAATTACCACTTCCACTGGCAGCTAAGTTACAGACTGGCCGATCCGCGGCCGCTGACGACTGGAACGAAACTCCGTGCGATTGCCTGGTATGACAACTCGAAGAACAATCCGCACAATCCCGACCCGACGAAGACGGTCACGTGGGGAGACCAGACCTCCGATGAAATGATGGTCGGATTCTTCGACGTCGCCGTTCCCGCGGGAATGGACAAATGGAAGTTTTTTGAACGCGGGCAAGCCCGAATTCCCTCGAAATCGGACTGATGCGAATCCACCGCTTGCGAGCGCCCGCTATCCCCGGTACCCTTGTATAGGTTCAGGCCCCATTGAGCGCCACCTCCACGGCAACCATTTCTGAAGAAAGAGATCGCGTGCCCCGTCAGTGGCGGGCTGCGTCCTATTGGGCGCTGGCCGTGATCTTCGCCGCGGTGTATTTCGGCTCCTTGTTCTCGCCGCCTCTGCTTGACGATGCGGATAGCTCCCACGCTGAGGCGGCGCGCGAAATGCTCGTCAGCGGCGACTACGTCACTCTCCATATCAATGGCGTGCGCTACCTCGAGAAGGCGCCGCTGCCGTATTGGCTCGTCGCGTTCAGCTATCGCATCTTTGGCGTGAACGAATTTGCCAGCCGGCTCCCCATGGCTGTGTCTGTGCTCTTGCTCGGCGTCTTGGCATTGGTTTGGGGACGCCGCGCCTTTGGGGAGCGTGCCGGAATCTATGCCGCAGCCTTCGTCCACACGGCTGCCGGCATGTTCCTGTTCACGCGGATTCTGATTCCGGACGTGCTGCTCAGCTTGCTCATCGCTGCGTCCCTCTATTACTTCCTGACAGCTCTGGAATCGCAGGAAGTCTGGCGATGGTATGCCGGCTACGCTTGCATGGCTTTGGGCGTGTTGACCAAGGGATTGATCGCGCTCGCATTCCCCGGCGGCGCTGCATTCATCTATCTGGTGGTGACCGGGGAATGGCGCCGCTGGCGCGAGTTCCGGCTCCCTTCCGGTCTTGCACTTTTCCTGCTGATTGCCGCTCCTTGGCACATCCTCGCCGGAATTCGCAACACAGGTGGTCAAAACGGCCACGGATTTTTCTGGTTCTATTTTGTCAACGAACACTTCTTGCGGTTTCTGGGGAAGCGCTATCCGCGGGACTATAACAAGCTGCCGTGGGCGCTCTACTGGTCGCTGCACCTGGTCTGGTTGTTTCCCTGGAGCATCTATCTTCCGTCTGCCGTTCGCACCATACTCGATGTCCGCAAGGAAAAAAGCAGCGCGAACTTCACCGCCCGCACCCGCCTTCTGTGTTGGATTCTGGCCGGCTTGATTCTGGTCTTTTTTGCCATCTCCACCAACCAGGAGTACTACACGTTTCCCGCTTACCTTCCGCTTTTAATGCTTCTTGCCGAGGGAATCGCAAGATGCGAGCGGGCCGACTGTGATCAAGGAGTGCGCAAGGGATGGCTAAGAGTCTCGGCAGGAGTGCTCGCAGTGATCGGCGTCGCGGCCAGCGTTACGCTGTTTGCTCTTCTGTGGAAGTCACGCTATCTGCCTTTCGAGCCTGATATTGGGAATGTGCTCGCTAAGCACAACATGGCCACCGACACGCTGTCGACCTCGCACATGCTCGACCTCAGCTACGAGTCGTTCGCAGCGCTGCGGCTGCCTGCAATCATTGCGGCCATTGCTCTTCTGCTTGCTCCGCCAGGGTCGTTTCTGTTGCGACTCCGGCGGCGCCATTATGCGGCGACCTTGACGATGGCGCTGGGGATGGCCGTCTTCCTCATTGCCGCGCATATCGCTCTCGGCAGATTTGGACCGTATCTTTCTTCAAAAGCGTTAGCTAATCAAATCGCCGCGCGATCCAGCCCCGCCGACCGCGTGATGATTTATGGCGATCAGGCTTTCGGCTCATCGCTGCTTTTTTATCTGGAGCGTCCGATTGACTTGGTCGATGGCCGTACGACTTCGATGTGGTTCGGATCGACTTTTCCCGATGCTCCCAAGATTTACCTCACAGACGCCGATCTCCAGAGCGATTGGAGTGGGACTGGTCGGGTGTTCTTGTTTGTTCCTCCACATCTGAAAGCGAGAGTGGATACTCTTCTGCCCAACCGCTTTGTTGTCGCCGAAGTTTCCGGCAAGTACGTCTACAGCAATCGGCCTTGAAGATCCTGACTTCTGCTAAACTCTGAATCTTTCAACGAACGGCGAGAAGGAAAAACGCGAGGGACCCGGGATAATGAACAGAAAACGATTTACAGTCCTTTCGAGCATTCTGCTGATTACAGCATGCGGATTCTTGGCAGTCAGGCTGAAAGCGCAGTCTGCAATTTCGCAGACAGCTTCCGCGCCAAAGAAGGCTGAAGAAGTTTTCAAGAACATCCAGGTGCTGAAAGGCATCCCAGCCGATCAGTTGTTCCCGACGATGCAGTTCATCGGTGCTTCGCTAGGAGTGGAGTGCGAATTTTGCCATGTGCATGACGCCTTCGAAAAAGACGACAAGAAGCCGAAGCAGACGGCCCGCAAAATGATGGAGATGATGTTCGCCATCAATGCAGACAACTTCGACGGCCATCGGCAAGTGACCTGCAACTCCTGCCACCGCGGCAGCATGCATCCGGTTGCGATCCCCGCTGTAATGACCGAGGAACCGAAGATGTCCATCGGAGCGCCGCACGGGCCCGATGCCGGAAAGAAAGCGCCTGAGCCCACAGAAAACGCCGCTCCGACTGCCGATCAACTTTTTGATAAATATGTGCAGGCACTCGGCGGAGCTTCAGCCGTCGACAAAATCTCCAGCCGTGTCATGAAGGGCACGATCGACTTTGGCGGCAGGTCTCTTCCCATCGACATCTACGCGAAAGATCCTGAGAAGCGAATTTCTCTAACCCACATGCCCGACGGAGAGAATGTCACTGCATTCAATGGCCGCGAAGGCTGGCTGGGAATGACCGGACGTCCTGTGCGGGAGATGCATGGCAGCGATCTGGATGGAGCGGCGATCGATGCTGATCTTCATCTCGCCACAGATCTGAAGCATATGTTTACGCAGCTACAGGTGCAGGGAAGAGAGAAGATCGGCGACCATGACACCCGACTAGTAGAAGGACAACGCGAAGGCAAAACTCCCATCCGCCTCTACTTTGACGAACAGTCCGGGCTGCTTGTCAGGCTCGTGCGGTACGGCGACACCGCCCTCGGATGGCTCCCCACGCAAATCGATTACGCGGACTATCGCGAGACGAATGGGGTCAAAGTCCCATATCGCTGGACTCTCGCCAGACCGAGCGGCAGATTCACCATTCAGATCAGCGAGATGCAGCAGAACGTTCCCGTCGACGACGCGAAGTTCGTCAAACTCGAAGCACCGCCTGAGCAGCCCAAAGGGGCTACCAAGTAGTTGCGACCTAAAAAAGGTGAGAGGGAAAACGGCTAAACTGCGCCCTCGGTGACGGGTTCCGTCGTCTTTGAGGGATCAGCTTCGATTTTGACCTCGACCTCTGCGCCGGGCTTTAGCTTGACTTTGTTCCCTTCGCTGTCCACTAGCTTGTTGGGAACCCGAATCTCTCGATAAAGGTGGTCGGCTCCCTCGACGGCAATCTGCGCTTTTTCCGGCTCGCCACTCTGGGGATGAGGTTTAATTACTCTTTCGACTTTTCCTGGAAGCGTTGCACTTGCTTTTTGTTCTTCATTCGACACGATCGGGCCCTCCGCTCGACATGTTCAAGGATTTTCCGCACTGGAAAGAAAACTTATACAGAAAAGTCTCTCCCATATCTCCTGTAGGTGGTATACCAGGAACACTGTAGACGCGGACTTCTTTCAGCTCATTTTCAGACACTCCCGGTATTCTCCCTTGTCAGCATTCACGGGCAAATTCCTCGCAGGCCAAACTACTTTGAAGCGTGGCTGGTTCAACATATTGATTGTCGCTGTTGGACTTCTTGTGCCGAACTTGATGGCACCGAATCTTATTTCGGCTCAAGACGGCCACGGCGTTCTTGGTCCGACGGGTGAGGTCGCTGAATGGCAGGCGATTTCTGGAGTCGTACTCGATCCCTCGGGCGCAGCGATCCCCGGCGCGCACATTAGGCTGTTAGGCAGTGGGTCGGAAGCTTTGGGAGAAACAACGACGGATGCGGTCGGCGCGTTTCACTTCGACAAAATCAATGTCGGCAAGTACGTGCTCGCTTTCCATGCGGACGGGTTTCGCGATTCGCAGATCTCAGCTTCCGTTACCAGGCGCCGTGCGCCTCCCGTTCGAGTCATCATGCAAATTCTGGTCCAAGCAGAAACCGTCACCGTGGCGACCGGGTCGGCAGTTCCTGTGGTTAGCACGGATGCCGAAGTAAATCAAAATACGAATTCAATTGATCGGGACGCCCTCGACCGCATCCCTGTTTTCGATCAGGACTACATCGCTACGATGTCGAGGTTT
>Ga0209168_10001024_pt1 | contig 23500 bp, 26 predicted proteins | sample Coa_R1_FD_187156 | JGI IMG/M metagenome (GOLD analysis project Ga0209168, IMG submission 187156) | Surface soil microbial communities from Centralia Pennsylvania, which are recovering from an underground coalmine fire - Coalmine... | ecosystem: Environmental > Terrestrial > Soil > Unclassified ...
ATCGGATCACGCCCTTTTTCCATTATCCGGCCGACATTCGCAAGGCGATTTACACCACCAACAGCGTGGAGGCGTTGCATCGCTCGTTGCGCAAGATTATTAAAACGCGGGGCGCATTTCCCAACGAGGAGGCGGCGCTGAAGTTGCTGTTCTTGGCGATTCGGCAGGCGGCCAAGAAATGGACCATGCCGGTGAAGAACTGGAGCGAAGCGCTAAATTACTTCACCGTGCTGTGGCCCGAGCGCATGACCAGGCCAGGGAGATTGGCATAACGCAATCTCAGGTTTCCTTCTACGTGGATATGCAAGGGAAGGGGAAAGGCCCCCTTCCCCTGCACTCCATCCCCAAAACCAACAACAACAGCAAAACCAAAAACCAACACCAACAACAAAACCAAAACCAACACCAACAACAAAACCAAAACCAACACCAACAACAAAACCAAAACCAAAACCAACACCAAAATCAAGGTCGTTTACACAGAGGAATTGACAGATCCCTAGAAAATAAGTGCTTGGAACAGCAAGATTATGGCAGCTCCAAGCTACGGCAATCGACAACCATGCACAAATCGCCGCAACCGCAGCGAGCTCCCTTAACGATCGCCGGTCAAATTTCCTGCTAATCTTCAGTTTCATCTAAAGATTCGCCTAGCTCATGGTAGCTCTTCAATACGTCTTCCTTGGAAATAGCTCCTTCCAACTTCGAGACATCGGCGCGACTGACAACTGGCAGGATGGGGTAGCGATATATATATCGCATAGCAACATCGAGCGGATGGTCAGGGTGCAAATAGGGGATCTGTCTTATCGGCAGAACAGACTTGAGGCTCGAACCACCCTTACCCTCGCTCAACATCTTCTTTAACTCCTGCACGGTGATCGTGTTCCATCCTTTCGGACGCTTTCGAACAAGAAGATTTTCAGACTTTACCCCATTCAATCCCTCAATGATGTGCTCGAGCGTTTGCTCTGCATCCAAAACGGGTCCCGATACAGGATGCATAGCATCCTCTACGCGCAGGATGCTCTGCTCTCGCTGTTCTTCCATTGAGGGTAGGTCAAGCCCGTCCTGGCGAGTCAGAAGATCAAAAATTGGTACTGGTTGCAATGCACGTGAGATAACGTACGCAAAAGTGTTAGCAACGATGACCGGGAGAATGATGGTGTAGTTGCCGCTGACTTCGAGCACCATAAACACGGAAGTCATAGGTGCTCGCAGGAACCCAGCAAACAAAACTCCCATGCCGACCATAGCGTAGGTTCCTGTCGAGATCGCCAGATGCGGAAACGCCAGATGCTCAAGTCCGGCAACAAATGCTCCCAACATTGCACCGATAAAAAGAGTTGGAGCAAACATTCCACCTGGCGTGCCGCTGACAAATGAGACAATTGTCGCGAGTATCTTCAGTCCCACCAGTATTCCAAGAAAGCTCCACGTAAATTGGTTGTGAATGGCCTGATCGATAAAGTCGTAACCGGCTCCCATTATTTGAGGCGCGCCCATGATTGCTATGAACCCGATAATCAACCCTGCTAGTGCGGGTTGAAAGTATTGCGTCCAGCGCGGCATGCTTTTTAGGATCGGACGCATCGTTCCAATTCCGCCAGAAAAGATAATTGACGCGAAACCGCCCGCAATGCCGAGCACCGCATATGCAATCAGTTCCGCAGGGCGCACCAATTCAACTGGAGGGATTCGAAACAATGGCTCGGAACCAAGAAACCAGCGCATCACCACAACACTAGAAACTGCCGAAAGGACGACTGACCCCAGTATCGCTGCGCTCCAACGTCCGATCACTTCTTCGATCACGAATAGCACTGCTGAAATAGGAGCATTGAAGGCGGCAGCAAGACCGGCTGCAGCACCAACCGGCGCGATCAGGCGCATGCGGTCACGCGACAGATGCAACTTGCGGCCGAGAGCTGAAGCCAGGCCTGCGCCGATTTGCAGTGATGGATCCTCAGGCCCTAGCGAGTGACCAGAACCAATTGACAGCGCCGCCGTTATGAATTTTCCAATGGCAGTTCGGAACGGAATATATCCGTTATAGATATAAAGCGCGGCTTTCGTTTGGTTTACGCCACTACCTCTGGCGAGGGGAAAAACATGCAGCACCAGAGCGCCAATCGCGAGTCCGGCTAGCGTGGGCGCAAGCAGCAATCGCACATGACTGGCCGCGGTTTCAGAACCCACGAAATACATGCGGCTGAGATCAATCGCGAAGCGGAAACAGACCACCGCCAAGCCGGAAAAAATACCAATGAATACTGACAAAACCAGAAAAAACCTCTCTTCACGAAATACGAATCGCAAGAGAGAACGCGACGTTGAACTGTGATTCACGGACAACATGTTTCCGAGTTCTGCATTTTCCAGTTGCGGTTCGGGCATCTTAGGGAGAACTTTCCGGGCTAGCTGCCCTCATGGTTTCTGGCGATTACTAACAATAGAAAGTCATCATCGGTCGGAGTGCCACAAGTCTTGTCCGTCTCGCGCTCAATGTTGAAAACCAAGTTCATAGCGGAATCTGTCAACTCCGGATGCTGCCGAAGTGTCCGATCGTTTAATCGCGCCTTCATGTCAATCCATTGAACATACAGCGGCTGCAATGTCGAGGCGGCCGACGTTCCTTTGTTTGAGCTGTTGATACAAGCGTTCAGCCGCTCGCCCGCGGTATCGAAATCACTCAGAACTAAGCGGTCGCGTTTTGTCTCTGAATAGAAATTGTAGGGGTCCAAAGCGGGAATGCTCCGGCACATCTTCAACAGTTCCGCGCTTTGACCGTCATCTGGGTTGAGTGACAGGGTGGCTGTGAGATAACGCTCCGCTAGTTGGTACTGGCCCAATTCAAACGCAGCTTGTCCGGCTCTTGCCAACGCGTCTGCATTGCGATGTGCCAATTTCAGTGCCTGTTGGTACATCGCGAGTGCGCGATCATAATCAGGCACTCTCATAAAAAGATCACCGATGTGCGTTTGCAATGCCACGTTTTCGGGGACATTTCGACCAACTGCAATTAACTCCGATTCGGCCAAGTTGTTGGTCTTATGATCCAGAAGGAACTTAACCAGCTCAAGTCGCACCGAAAGCTGCTGTGCTTCGGGATTGCTCGTCCAAACGGCATAAATGGCATTGTGATAGTACCTCAGGGCATTGGTAATATCCCCTTTGTCTGCGAATATCCTCGCCAACTCGAGATTTACGGACCCGTTCTCTGGCTCTCGCTGCCACAAGCTAACCAAATATGCGAGTGCCTCTTCGGTTCGGTTCAGCGCAACCAAGGATTGCGCAAGACTGAGCTCATAGCCATAGTTCCCACGAGAATAGGTCAAGGCAGTCTGAAACGCCGATGCCGCCTCAGTGAACCGACTCGACTGGAGATCTTTCTCGCCTCGATTTGACCAAAGAGCTGCACGGGCCTCCAACTCCCGCCTGTAAAGGTGCGACAGCCCGCTCACGGCAAAGAAAAATGCAATTGTTACTGCACAGAGGACAACGATCACCAGCGGTTCTCTGGCCGAATACCAATTTAGAGTTCTATCGCTGCCGTTTGCTGGAAGCTGTGTCCCCGGTTCGGGGTCGCGCTCCTGCGAGGAAGAGCTGTTTCCCATCGAAGCGTTTTCGCGACTCAAAGGCACCACCACATCTCGGCACGGGATAAGAAACGACGAGTCACCTTTTCAGTGTTGCCCGCGCGCCGCAAGATGTCAAATACTGCAAGTGAGCCTCTCCGCGCAAAAAAATTGCACCGCCTCTCTGGTCAGCGGCGTGGCCTAAACACGACTACAGGCAGTTGTCGGGCCAGGGATCGGCGGGTGGCTTCAGGTCCGCAATTTTTTGTCTGATGTGAACACCTAGGTGTCACCTGGCCGTGGGATAAACTGGTAAATCCCGAAAGCCTCGGCTCAGGGCCGCGGTATTGTCGGTTGTCATTACAACCGCTGGAACCCTGCTTCTCAAAGCGAGCCAACCGGCTTCGCTGTCTACCGCTTTGCTGGTTTCTGGCCATCAACGACATTTTCGAGTACACGCGAAAGAGCAACTAATCAGACTTTTCTATTCCCTTGGCGCGTTCTTGGCTGACAGAAGGAACTCTGTTGGCAAAGCCAACGCCTGCGTGCAATCACGGACAATGTGCGTTCGAGATCATTCTGCCGATTCACGCCGGGCTCGTCTTTTCGTATGTATGCTGCACCACTATTTGTCACCGAGCAATTTGCAACTCATGCGCTTGGTCGAATAGGACTTGTAGCCTGAACCTGTGACGCCCGCGGCCGAAACGCAATGAAGGGGATTTGTCTGACCAGTTGCCGCCGATCATCTTCGCCCCCGCGATATTGCCATCCGAGCAGCCAGCTAAACCCACGCCGAACGATCGGCGCGATGAATCGATTGCGGTACTCATAATCGTGGATCACCCTCATTGCCTCTTCTTCTCCCAGAAAATAATGTGTTGCAACAAAATGATGGCAGCCGACTGTCACTTCCTCACCCCGTCCCGATTCGATGTTGCGGACCCAGTCACAATCGGGACCGAAACCATTCGCAACCACAACTTCGGGCCCATCCTTCCGGTACTCGACGACCTCTAGGACAGTTTGACGGCGTAGACCAGTACGCCGGCCGGTATGAACCAAAAGGAGGCAGCGGTTGCCGAACAACCAACCCAAGCCCCAGCGGTAAAGGAATACAGGCGCGCGAAACAGATACCACAACGCACTCTTTCTCTTGATTATGGGCATGCCTGATTTCCTCCTGCCATCTCCTTCGGTGACGATGGCGGCATGTGTCAATGTGCAACCCTTCAACACTCGCGGCACGAAATGTTTCGTCGCAGGTTGCTGCTAGCAAATCTCTCTGTTCCTAGCCGCGATGAGTGGCTCAACGACTTCCACCAACAGAATCGCTTCGGCTGCCATCGATCACTTTACCGCACTGAGCGACAATCGGAGTTGCACGAATTCTCCAAAAACCACCGTAACATGATGGCTCGGCAACTCAGGTTCAGGTGCATTCTGACGCCGGTTTCAAAGCAACAGACCAGTTTGTCTCTCGCAAGTCGCACGCAGGGAGGAGAACGGGAAACCTAATGGCTCAGATGACCGTGTATAAGGCGTCAGGAAAATAGGAGGCCTCGGTTAGGGATCGGGCTCAGGATTTTTAAAACTAGACGTTACTTACGCCCCAACTTCACGACGCGATATTCGAGCCAAATCAGCCAGATCACCACCAAATCAAAAATGGTCAACACTATTAGCCCAATCCCGCCCGTCACGGTGAATCGATAAATCTGATAAACAATGAATCCGCCGAAGACCGCAATCGAGAGCGGATAGCCCCAGAGTTTTTTCCTGAGCAGAGCGATTACGGCGAACATTTTTATCACTCCGTGGCTGAGCAGATAAATTGCCATGAAATGTTCACTCCGGACGGAAAGGCGGGCTGCGCCGTGGCGGAGATAATTGGCGACGAGGTCGCGGGGATCTTCAGCGATCTCATCGCACCAGGTTTTGCCCGAGTCGATTGACGTATTCGGTTATGACCGGATCGGTGACCAGCTTTGAAGTCGTCTCGACTTGCTGGGCGTAGGACTTACCCATGGCAATTTGCTTCTCGATGCTGTACCACTTTCCGACGCCGCGCCGGCAGCCTACATTTCGATTCCCAATTGCGTCCAGATCCCGAATGCTCCCGTCGTGGTAGATCTTTACATGCTGGTTATCTGGCACGGTGGGAGAATGAGCGGTCGGGATCGAACTCTCGCCGAATGCAACAAGCGGAAGAACGGCAAGGAAGACTGTGAGAACTGCTTTTGTTCTGAGTTTGCCAGGTTACTGCGCCAGGGTGGAAGGGTTGGCATCAGCGACTTAACCCGCTCCGCCGACCTCCCCAAAGAATTAGAAAGCTTGCTTGCTTGGATTTCCTGCCTTGCCGATGCGCAGCCGCTTCAGAATTATGTGGACTGGTTTCGCCAAGCGGGATTGGTGCCTGGAACAACAGAATCACACGACGAAGCGCTTCGCGAAATGGTGCGGCAGGTGCGAGCAAAGCTGCTCGCGGCAGAAGTCCTCGTGGGCCTCAAGAAAATCGACCTCGCTGGGATCGACTTTACAAGCGCCAAGCAGATGGCCTCGTCCGCCTTGGATGTGGTCGAGCAGGGACGTCTCGGTTATGCGCTCATCACCGCAGAGAAGCCGGAATGATCGGCTAAGCTGATTTCGAAGGCAATCCCCGTTTACTTTGGTCTTGCGCAGCCTCTCTGCACAATATATAGTCATATGGCTATGCATTACGGATCGAGCCTTGATCTCACCTTTCATGCTCTGGCCGATGGCACCCGGCGTTCGATGATTCATGCGCTGGCGAGCGGCGAAGTCCACAGTGCGGGTGAGCTCGGCGGACGATTCCGCTCCGCCCAGCCCACCATTTCCAAACACCTGAAAGTCTTGGAACAAGCCGGGATAGTCGAACGCAAGGTCGAAGGACGCATCCATCATTTTCGGCTGCGCCGGAGAGCCCTTGAACAGGCAGGCAGATGGATTGTGCGTCATCAGGCATTTTGGGAAGGAGCTGCTGATCAACTTGAGGTGCTCCTTGCGGAGGGCTCGAAACGATGATTGCTGATAGTTCCTACGCTGAAGTCCGACGCAACCTGCCCGCCCCTCCAGAAGCGGTATTCGCCGCGTTCGCCGAGGCTGAGCTGGTGCGGCGCTGGCTAACCCCCTTGCCGGAAATCGGGCTCACCGTGCTCCAGTTCGACTTTCGCATAGGTGGATCCTACCGCTTTGCCTACCATGTCCCCGGGGTAACGACCGTCATCGTGGCCGGTACGTACAAGGTCATCGAGCCTCCCTCGAAAATCGTGTTCTCGTGGGTCATCGAACCACCCGACGAACATGCCGGCATTGAGTCCGAAGTAAGCGTTGCCATTACGCCCGATGGCAAGGGCTCTGAGCTCATCATCCGCCATGAGGAACTCGGGCGGATTGACGCAATTGAGCGCCACGCTGCGGGCTGGCGCGGCGCGGTCGATCAGTTGAGCGAACTGTTGGCTAAAGAGGAACTACATGGCCGATGACCTGGAGCTCGCCACGAATGTGCGCGCGGCTCTCGCCGGAACTGGAACCATTCGTGAAGTCAGGATGTTTGGCGGCATCGGCTTCATGCTCAATGGCAGCCTTGTCGCTGCGGCGTCTCGCCGCGGCTTGCTGCTCCGCGTCGGTAAGGACCGTCAGAATGAGGTGCTTGCTCAGTCCGGCGCACGGCCGATGGTGATGCGCGGCCGGAGAATGGAAGGTTACGGCTATGTCCATCCCCCAGCTCTGAACAAGCAAGCCCTCGAGAACTGGCTCCGGCTGGCGGTTGCTTACGTGCAAACTCTGCCGCCCAAGGTGGAAGGCAAGCCTAAGCAGAGGAAGGGAAAACGAAAATGAATACGAAGACGCGTTTCGGACTTGGAGTTTTGGCCTACCTCGTGCCCACTTTCGCCCTGGGATTTGTGTGGCACCTGATGTTGTTCACGGCCTTCTACGAACGCCTTGCCATATACCGCAAGGACATCATCATTCCATTCGGTTTTCTTTCCATGCTGATCCAAGCCTTCGTCTTTGCCTGGGTCTACCAGCACACCTTCGCACACGGCAATGGGAACCTGCTGTCACGGGGACTCAGGTATGCCGCACTTGGTGCCGTACTCTCGTGGAGCTTTACGACGCTCGCGGTCGCGGCCAAAAACGTTATGACATCAGTCCCGGATTATCTGGTTATCGAGACGGCATTCACGGTTGTGCAGTGGCTGATGGTAGGGCCGCTGACCGCGCTCGCTTTTGCGCGCGTGTCAGAGAAAGCAACTGTCACCGCATAGCTTGTGTGTGTTGCCCGCGGGGCTTCGTGTCCGAGGAACAATTCTACGCGGTCGAGGCAATACTCAATGCTCGTCCCGAAGGACGCAGTCTCCAAGAGAGAATCACAATGATGCCCACGAAAATTGGGGGAAGTATTTTGAAGGTATCGCCGCCCATCACAGTTCGGGAGATTACCGCGCTGGTGAGATCGAAAATCATCCCCGCATAGGCCCATTCTTTCAGGCGCGGCAACCCAGGCCACAGGATAGCGATCACGCCAAGCAGCTTCCACACTCCCAAAATCGTAAGAAAATACGCCGGGTATCCCAGTCCCGCCATGTCCGCAGTGAAATGGGGCACACGTAATAGGAGCGCCGCGCCAGGGACCGCGAATAGCAGAGCGGCCAGAAGCGTGAATATCCAATAGGCTGTGACGTTCTTTGTCCGTGAGTGGTCCATAACCATACTCCTCAGCGACTATGCGGTTACTGCAGTCCGCGCTCGAGCGGCGAGCGCCTTTGCCATCATCGTGCGCATCATGCCGCGCGAGAGCGACGCGGGAATCAGTGCGTTCATGATCCGGTTCATCCGCCCGGAGAGATGGGTTGCGCGGTTCCGCTTGAGCGCCTCCAACCCCTCGAAGACGCATTGCCCTACCGGCATAGGCTTCATGGGCATCGTAGCGGGATCGAAACCGATCTTCTCGATGATGGCTGTCTGCGTCGGGCCGATGATCAATACGCTGACGCTGACTCCGAGGGGAAACAGTTCGATGTGGAGCGCTTCGCCGAAGCTCTGCACATAGGACTTGGCTCCGGACTCGTTCGCCATGTAAGGGACGCCTTGTATTGCGCCCATCGCACCGCACAGGACAATGCCACCACGGTGCCGCTGAACCAGTCCTGGACCAAAGTGATGCGCAATCTCCAAATGTGCGAGCGAATTCAACTTGAGAAGCCGCACCAATTCGTCATGGTCCAGCTTCAGGAACTCACCGGGATTGGCTGTGCCGGCATTGGAAATGACAAGACCGATGTCGAGATCTTGTGTTGCATAGGAAAGCCTGCTGAGGAATCCTTCTTCAGAGAGATCTGCCACAATAACGCGGTGTTCCACGCCGTATGTCTTGCTAAACTCGGCCCCAGCCTCCTGCAGCAGGGCCTCTCGCCGGGCCACGAGCACGACGTTGATGCCGGAGGCAGCAATTTGACGAGCGAACTCTCTGCCGATACCTGAGGATGCGCCGGTAACGAGGGCCCACGGCCCGAATCGTGCTTTGTCCAGCTTCGCCAACATGCTATGTCTCCCTCGCCGATCTTGTTTCCAGTGCACGAATCCATCTCTGGAGCCGCTGCGCCTCAATGACGACGATCTCTGGATCGCCTAGCGCATGCGAGACCACTGCAATGCCCTGTAGTGCGGACAAAAGATGCACAGCCAATCCTTGTGAGTCGCGGCCTTTGCCGAGCGCTGCAAATTGTGACTTGAGCCACGCCAGAATCTCTGCAAACAAGACCGTGGAGTGTTTTGCAAGGGAGCCGTCTTCTTTATGCAGTTCCGTGCACAACGTCCCAATCGGGCAGCCGCCCCGCGCTAGGTTCTTCCGGTTATCGAGTGTCATCTGGACGAAGGCGCAGAGCCGCGCCTCAGGAGCATCCAACTCGTCCAACTTCTGATGGAGCATCTTGATCTGCGACAAACGCTCGTCGACAATCGCGGCGCCGATCTCTTCTTTGGTCTTGAAGTAGTAGTAGACATTCCCTGGAGGCACGTTCGCGTCCGCGGCAATATCGGCAAGCCGCGTCTCCCCGAATCCTTGCTTGTAGACGAGGGACATCGCGGCCTGAATCAGGCGACTGCGCTTGCCGGGCTTTTGTTCGGTTGCCATTGGAAGTTAGTTAGTGTACTAACTAACATAGTCCTGAATTGAGCCACGTGTCAAGCGGACGGTAGCGTTCCGGCCAGGAATGATTAGACAGCGTCGAAAATCTACATCTGAGGTTAAAGGTCGACCATCAAGCACTTCATTCTCGAAGACGAGTTATTTGGCGCCCGGCGGAGGAAGTCTGCCACGCGCAGATATCTGTGTAACGTCAGTTGGGGTTTGCGCATCCTCAAGACAGATGAAGAAGCGATTTGATCTCGTGGTACTAGGCACTGGGGCCGCCGCCTCAACGGTTGCCCAAACGTGTCGCGCAGCAGGGTGGGAGGTGGCCATCGTTGACTCTCTGCCATTTGGAGGTACGTGTGCTCTTCGTGGCTGTGACCCGAAAAAGGTGTTGGTCGGCGCCGCCGAGGCGGTGGATTGGGCACGGCGCATTCGGGGGAACGGATTTCAGGGGGACGGTCTAGGGTTGAATTGGCCGGAACTGATGCGGTTCAAGCGGACCTTCACTGATCCTGTGCCCAAAAATCGAGAGGAAACCTTCGCTCAAGCGGGAATCCTAGCGTTTCATGGCCGGGCACATCTCGTCGGACGTACGGCTGTTGAAATCAATCAGGAGGTCCTGGAGAGTCGGTACGTGGTAATCGCAACTGGGGCAAAGCCACGCAAGCTTAACATTCCGGGCGAACATTACATCACTACTAGTGATCAATTCTTAGAGTTGGAATCGCTACCGCAGCGGATTTTGTTCATCGGTGGCGGATATATTTCGTTGGAGTTTGCACATGTGTCCCTTCGGGCCAACCGCGATGTGACGATCCTCCATCGCGGCAAACGCCTGCTGGAAGGCTTTGACTCTGACTTGGTTCAGCAGCTCTTCGACAAGACTCAGCAGTTGGGCGCAAGGATTCACCTTCAGGCGGAAGTCAAGGCCGTCGAGAAAAACGACCGGGGCTCGAAGATCCATGCACAAGTCGCGGGTGCACAGAAGACGTTCGATGCAGACCTTGCTGTCCATGGCGCCGGGAGGGTACCGGACATCGAAGACTTGAATTTACCAGCCGCGGAAGTTGAAGCCGACAATCGAGGTATCAGGGTAAACGATTATTTGCAGAGCGTCTCAAACTCCGCTGTATATGCAGCCGGTGATGCTGCTGCGAGTGGCGGGCCGCCTCTGACTCCAGTAGCGGGGTATGAAGGCCGCGTCGTGGCTGCCAATCTGCTCGAAGGCAATCACACCAGAGCGCGTTATGTAGCAGTGCCCACCGTGGCGTATACCATCCCTCCATTAGCGTCGGTGGGCCTGTCCGAGGAGTCCGCACGTGGGAAGGGCCTGAAATTCCACACTCATCGCGAGATTACAAACTCCTGGTATTCCTCACGTAGAGTTGCTGAGGATTGCTCCGGGTTTAAGGTTTTGATCGAAGATGAAACCGACCGGGTCCTTGGGGCTCATTTGCTTGGCCCGCACGCGGAAGAAGTGATCAATCTATTTGCGTTTGCAATGGCGACGAATGCTCGCGCTTCCGACCTCAGGGAAACAATCTTCGCCTACCCGACAGTTGCATCCGACATCCGGTACATGCTCTAGTGGCTATCGTTTATCTTTTGTCTTTCGTGCCCAGCCCGAGCAGTCGGTAGGTAAGTCACGTCCCACAACTACCGCTCAGGACGAACGAGGCACCAGCAAGAATAAGTACCCAGGCCAGATAACGATGCCCGTTAACGAGTGTTCCAGCTATAGCCAGGCCGCTTCAAAACGCGCAATCTGCGATCCGCACGGCCTACGTTGAAGATCATCGTTGCCTTTAATGAGGTTAAACTGTCACCTCGGGATATCCTTCCCCCGCAAGAGCGTTTTTTTAAATTCCAGCTTACAGTGACAATAAAGAAACTGCTGGATGGTACCAAACGGCGTCTGGTGCAGTTCTTTCAGCGAAAATCACGTTTGACGTCTACGCCCAGGCCGTAACCAAGGCAAAGCGCACGGCCCAAAACAGGGTTGTCGCTTGTCTGCGTACGCGGGAGGACGGCCTTGTGGAACAATTGTGTCCCCAAAGTGTCCCCACCCCAGAACTGGCAAATGACAGTAAGTTGCTGAAAAGATTTGGCGTCCCCGACGGGATTTGAACCCGTGTTACCGCCGTGAAAGGGCGATGTCCTAGGCCAGGCTAGACGACGGGGACCTGATTGACTCCGGGCAAGACGATCTTAAGATTGTCTGGCAAGACCGTCCAGGACGAGCAGTCCTGCGGCTAGAATTCCGATGTTAGCAGTGGTAGTTCCGTGGTGTCAAAGCAACGCTTTCCGTCCACGCAACCGGGGCTGACCAAATAAACTGAGGGTTCCCGTCCTGCGCTTTTGCGAACAGGGGTTGGTACCACTCGATGAAAACCGTTTTATACACGCTGATAATTTTTACTGCCGGTTTGATAGTAGTTCCAGAATCCCTATTTACTCCCCAGAGCCACGCAACCGGCCTTGGCAACACGTTGCGTACTCGTGTCGAGCAGGACGTCCTGCGAAAACTTAAGCCTTACTTTCCTAAAGCTAAAACCAAGCTGGATCAGAAGGGCACACTGATTATTCTTACCTGCGCGAGAAATCTCGGTCCGGTGATGCTGCGAAAGATCCAGCCGGAAATTGAAAATCAATTTTATTCAGCCGGTCTATTGGCCGAAATAGGCTTGACCCTGACGCGGACAAAAAGAGTGGGAGTTGGCTTCGAACGCGAGATACTCATATTCAATCTCAACAGTCGCCACGACGCGTGGATTGATGGAACGCAAATTCCTGGATACGAGGAAGCTTACCCGGCAATTTGCAACTGAGAAATGAGCCACGAAATGTCGAAAATAAAGTGCATCGACAGTCACGTGATTGTCGATTCGGCGCGCACTGCATTTGCGACGCTGGTGTCGTTGTTGGTGGCGCGGGCTTTGAAATTTCCGGAATATTATTGGGCGCCCATTTCGACCGTCATCATCATGCAGTCTTCGATCCAGCCGGTTCAGGGCGCATGGCAGCGGTTTGTGGGAACGGCGCTGGGCGCCGCATTAGGAGCGGCGAGTGCATCTTATGTTGGCCGCGGTGCGATTGTTTACGCGGCAGGAATTTTCGTTTGCGGAATTCTGGCGGCCGTATCTCGATCATGGAGTGCGTACCGAGTGGCGGCCATCACCTTCAGCATCGTAGTGCTGATTTCGCGAGGGCCAGCGTGGGTCTTTGCCTGGCATCGTTTTCTTGAAGTTTCGCTAGGGATCGCAGTTGCTCTGGGCGCGCTGCTGGTTTCGCAGTCCAGGAAAAAAATTGTGAGCCAGAGCTGAGTTTCTGCGGAGACGCGTGGCTGCGTTTCCGGTTGAACTCCGATATCATCGGTAGTCGCTGGATCATCCTCGCTGTTGCGATACCGATTCAATGGAACACGCTCTCATTTGTGATGCAATTCGCACCCCATTCGGGAAATATGGTGGCGCGCTTTCGTCTGTTCGAACCGACGATTTGGCGGCCATCCCCCTCCGGGCGCTCGTTGAGCGCCACCCTAAGGTCGATTGGGAGGCAGTTGATGATGTGATCTATGGCTGTGCGAATCAGGCCGGCGAAGACAATCGTAATGTCGCGCGCATGTCATTGCTGCTGTCGGGTCTGCCTAAGGAAGTGCCAGGCGCGACTGTAAACCGGCTGTGCGGATCGAGCATGGAAGCGGTTTCGGTTGCGGCTCGCGCCATCAAGTCGGGTGAGGCTTCTCTGATAATCGCGGGCGGTGTAGAAAGCATGTCGCGCGCTCCATTTGTGATGGGTAAATCCGAAACAGCATTTTCCCGCGCTGCGAAAATCGAAGATACAACGATTGGTTGGCGTTTCGTCAATCCGGCGATGAAAGAGAAATACGGGACGGACTCGATGCCGGAGACGGCGGAAAATGTCGCCGAGGAGTGGAGGATTTCGCGCCAAGAGCAGGACGCGTTTGCATTTCGAAGCCAGCAGCGGGCGGCGGCATCGGCTAAAGCAGGCAAGTTCGCCAACGAAATGATTTCTGTGCATGTTCCTTCGAAAAAGGGAGATTCTGTTGCTTTCAGCAAAGATGAGCAGCTCCGTCCGGAAACAACGCTCGAAGCTCTCGCCAAACTCAAGCCGATCGTGAAGTCGACTGGGACTGTGACTGCAGGAAATGCTTCCGGGATAAACGACGGAGCTTGCGCGCTGTTGCTGGCTTCAGAATCGGCTGCGAAAAATTTTGGGCTTACGCCGATGGCACGAGTGCTGGGTTCGGCGTCGGCAGGAGTTCTACCGCGAATCATGGGAATCGGTCCGGTCCCTGCGACGAACAAATTGTTAGCGCAGACCGGTCTCAAAGTGTCCGCAATGGATGTGATCGAGCTGAACGAAGCGTTCGCGGCGCAATCATTGGCAGTCCTGCGCGATCTGGGCTTGCCCGACGATGCGGAACACGTAAATCCGAACGGCGGTGCGATTGCAATTGGTCATCCGTTAGGTGCTAGCGGAGCACGGCTGGTCACAACGGCCGCTTATCAGTTGCGAAGAACCGGTGGCAGATACGCGCTGTGTACAATGTGCATCGGCGTCGGGCAAGGAATTGCCATGATCCTCGAGCGTATCTAAATTGAAAATCAACAGCGAACCGCCGCGGTACGCAGGCAAGCAAAACTCAATTTCTCACGCCACCCTCAAGAAAGTCGGCCTGTTCTCGTTTGTCTTCGTAATGTACTCCTACAACACGGCTGGCCCATTTGGTCTGGAAGATCAAATCAGCACCTCCGGGCCGGGAATGGCATTGATCTATCAGTTGGTCATTCCATTGTTCTGGTGCATTCCAATTTCATTGGTTGCGGCCGAGCTGACGACCGCGATGCCGGTCGAGGGCGGCTTCTATCGCTGGACCCGCGCCGCATTTGGTGATTTCTGGGGCTTTCTGGCTGGCTGGTGGAATTGGTGTGCGTCATTTCTGCTTGGGGCTTTGTATGCGGTACTGTTCACCGACTACATGACATTTTACTTTCCTGGGCTTACCGGATGGAAGCACTATGCAGTGGCAGTTGCTGTAATTGCGCTGATCACATATGTGAATGTTCGCGGAATCAGAGTAGTAGGAACTGTAGCAACAGCCCTCGAATTGGCCGTACTGGCTGCTGTGTTATTGATGTGCGTGATGAGTGTTCGGATGTGGCACCACAATCCATTTTTGCCGATCATCCCGCCTCATAAGCCAATTTTTCAGGTCTTCGGCGTGGGTTTTGCATTAGGACTTTGGCTCTACGCTGGATACGAGCAGGTTTCGTCCGTAGCGGAAGAAGTAGAAGACCCGCAGAGAAATTATCCCAAAGCGCTTGCCTGGGTCGTACCGCTATCGATCGCAACTTACCTATTGCCGACTGCGTGTGCTCTGGCGGCGCTGGGGAATTGGCAACAGTGGGGCACCGGATATTTCTCGCAAGCCGCCGAACTCATTGGTGGCCCAATGCTCGGCTTCATCATAACCATAGCCGCCGCCGTGATGAACCTTTCGATTCTCAACAGCACCGTGCTAACCACTACGCGCATGCCGTCCTCGATGGCTGAAGATGGCTACTTATCTCCATTTCTGGCGCGCATGCATCCGCGATACGGTACGCCGTGGATTGCGATTCTGCTTTCCGCAGCAATCTATTGTTTGCTGGCAACCAACAACGTGAAGCAATTGATCTCGGTTTACGTCTGGCTCAGGATAGCAACCTCCATCCTGACAGTCCTCTCGGCGTGGAAATTGCGAAGTAAACGGCCCGACCTGCCACGCAGTTTTCGCATTCCCTGGGGACGGGCGGGGCTGGCTTACGCCGTGTTCGCTCCTTTATTAATGAGCGGGATTGCCATGATTGCCAGCGATAAATTCGCTCTTAAATGGGGACCGGTGACAATCCTGCTTGGGCCGGTCGCCTATCTGCTGTTTCGTCGGAAAAACGACGCTCAACTTATCCAATCCAGCACTTTGTAATACGCGCCCGCAAACGGCAGGAACCAAGGCTTGCCGTTGTACAGTCCGAACGGCGCGCCAGGGAAGGGAATTACGGCGTACGGGATATCCTCTTCGCTGCCACTCATTGCCTCAGCTAATTTTGTTCCTAGATATGTAGCCATTGCGACGCCGTGGCCGGCATACCCCAACGCGTAATAGATTCCATCCGTTTGGCCGGCGTGAGGCATGGTGTCAAAACAAAAATCCAGGGTCCCGCCCCATGCGTGTTCGATCTTCGCATCGCGCAACTGCGGATAGGCCTCGACCATATCTCGCCGCAGAATTTCTGCGCTGTGCTGAATCGTGTTTTTGGTTTCAGGGAAGAATGCGGCACGGCCACCGAACAGCATGCGGTTATCTGGCGTGAGCCGGTAATAATGAAGGTAGTGCTTGGAATCGAAGATCATGCGGTTTTGCGGGCTGAGTTCCCTGGCTAATCTGTCTGGTAATGGTTGAGTCGCAATAATGAATGACCCGATTGGGATGATTTTCTTTTGCAGGGCAGGAGTCGCGGTAGACGTATAGCCGCTGGTTGCGACCAGAACATTTTTCGCAAAGATATTTCCGCGAGAAGTTGCAACCGAAAATCCTGCGGATCCATTTTGCGAATTCCGTTGGATTTGCCGTACCCGCGCATTCTCGTAAACTCCGGCGCCAGCTCTGAGCGCCGCACTTGCCAATCCTGAGACGTATTGCGCCGGATTTACTCCTGCGCTGGTTTCATCAACAATGCCTCCGAAATAAATGCCGGAGCCGATCTCGTACGCGAGCTGACCGCGAGGAATGATGCGAAGCTGGTGATCGAATTCTCTTGCGATCACTTCAACAGAGCGGGCGTAGGCGTCAAAATGCGACTGTTTGCAAGCGACCTCCAGATGTCCGCACCGCGAAAAATTGCAGTCGATGTGTTCCTCGCGAATGATTTGTTCCACCAGGTCGATAGATTCTAAGGAACTCGCGTACATGCGACGGGTGAGTTCCATGCCGTAACGCTTGGCGAGGGTTTCCGCGCTCAACTTCAGGCCGGTGAGAACCATGCCGCCATTGCGAGAGCTTGCGCCCCAGCCGATAGTGCTGGCTTCGAGCACGGCCACAGTCGCGCCTTTTTTTGCCAACACCCGGGCTGCCGAAAGACCAGTGAAACCCGCGCCGATGACGGCCAGATCAGCCCGCGGCGGAAGACCTCCCGCCGTGGCTGCCGGCATTGAGGTGGTAGTCAGCCAATAGTTGGATTCCATGATTATTTCGGGTTGGCGGTCAAGGACCGCAATTTCTCCGCCGCCAGCTCGGGCGTGATGTCCCGTTGCGGGGTGCCCAGCATTTCAAATCCGACCATGAACTTTCGTACAGTTGCCGATCGCAACAGCGGCGGATAGAAATGCGCGTGGAAATGCCATTCTCGATGGCTCCCAGTCGTTGGAGACTGATGGAATCCCATCGAATAGGGAAAAGCGACTTCGAAGACACGATCATACGTGGAGACAATCTGCTTGAGGATAGCGGCCAGCTGTGCCGTTTCATTGTTATTGATCTCGGGCAACGTTCCCACGTGCCGCCGGCTGCAAACCAAAACTTCGAACGGCCACACCGCCCAAAAAGGTACCAACACCACAAAACTTTCATTGGAACAAACGATTCTGGACTTCTCCATTTCCTCCAGCTTCATGTAATCGCAAAGCAAACAATTTCCATGTTTTTGAAAATAACCTTGCTGGGCGGAAAGCTCGCGCGCTGGGGCTTGTGGTATCGAACGAGTGGCCCAGATCTGGCAATGAGGATGAGGGTTGCTGGCACCCATCATTTCGCCGCGATTTTCGAAAATCTGCACGTGGCTGATGCCCGGCATCGCGCCGAGTTCCGCGAATTGAGCGGTCCAGGTGCGGACCACTTCTTCAATCGCCGGCACCTCCATGCTGGAGAGTGTTAAATCATGGCGCGGAGAAAAGCACATCACTCGGCACACACCCGATTCGCCTTCAGCGACGATGAGACCTTTATCTTCCACGTCAATGCTTGCAGCCTGCACATCTTTCTTAAGTGCCGCAAAATCATTTTCAAAAACGAAAGTGGATTGGTATTGGGGGTTGTGAACGCCCCCAGCGCGGGAATTTCCTGGGCATAGATAGCAGTTTGGATCGTAGGGAGGACGGATTGCCGTAGGGAGCTTTTCGACCGCGCCCTGCCACGGACGCTGCGTTCGGTGGGGTGAAACCAGCACCCACTCATTCGTTAATGGGTTAAACCGGCGGTGCGTCTGTTCTTTGAGATCCAACGCTTCCATTGTCCCTGAAAACTATCAGATTCCGGCAGATTCAGCACGGTCGCGGATTGACGTTTCGCTGCACTCTCCTTATGGTTCTCTCATAGTCGCAATCCCATTACAATACCGTTACCCGAATGCACGCCGACGAATTGACCGAGCGGTTCCGCGAGAAGTTCCACATGCCGCCCCGCGTGTTCATCGCTCCGGGCCGAGTAAACCTCATCGGCGAGCATCTCGACTACAACGATGGGTTCGTCCTGCCATGCGCGATTGAGTTCTCCACCCGCGCCGCGGTCGCGCCGCGGACTGATCAGAAAGTGGTCCTGCGTTCGGCTGAATTCACGGAACACTTTGAATTTGAGCTGACCAATTTGCCGCAAAAGCCTTTGGGCAAATGGTCCGACTACGTTTTGGGAGTAGCGAAAATGCTGCGGCAAGCGGGACATTTGCCGATCGGCGCGAACCTGCTTGTGCACGGCGAGGTGCCGATCGGCGCGGGCCTTAGCTCTTCCGCTGCGATTGAGGTTGCGAGTGCGCTGGCTCTACTCAGTGTGAGTGGAGCAAATCTTTCTTTGCCGGAAATCGCGAAACTCTGCCAGAGGGCAGAGAACGAATTTGTGGGCGCGCGCGTCGGCATCATGGACCAGTTTGTTTCGTGCCTGGGGAAGGCCGGCCATGCGCTCTTACTGGATTGCCGGTCCCTGCATTTCGAACTTGTGCCTGTACCCGAGCAGGTGAAGCTGGTGATTTGCAACACCATGGTGAAGCATGAACTTTCGGGCGGTGAATACAACCGACGGCGGGAGGAATGCGAAGAAGGAGTAAGAATTCTATCCAAGTTGTTTCCCGGTATTAAAGCGCTGAGAGACGTTACGCCACAGCAACTCGCGTCGTCCGCGAAAGCTATGCCGTCGGTAATTCATAAGCGCTGTCTACACGTCGTGGAGGAGATCCAACGGGTGTTGCAGGCGGTTGAGTGCCTGCGCTCCGGCAATCTTGACCAGATGGGAAAATTGATGAGTGAGTCGCACCGAAGCTTGCGTGATCTTTATGAGGTCAGTTGTGGCGAGTTGGATGCAATGGTCGAAGCGGCAACGGCGCTGCCGGGATATTATGGCGGTCGAATGACGGGAGGCGGATTTGGCGGCTGCACGATAAATCTGGTCGCCTCCGAATACTCAGAAGCATTTCGCGAAAGTATTGCTCAGCGTTATCGCGAGCGGACCGGAATTTCTCCCGAAATCTATGTTTGCTCCTCTGCTGACGGAGCCCACGCGGAATTAAAAACCGCCGCGGTGTAAATTCAGATCGTGCGAAACAGAAGTAAACGTTTACAAAGCTTCTGCAATTAGAGATAATGCAGCGTTCTATCTCACTGCTTCAGACTTCAGCGGCAACAGAAAATTTAAACGGAGGTTGCGCGAATGAGGGTATTTGCTCTCGTATTTGCGCTGGCAACGATTGTGGCGGAAATGCAAGGCCAGGTCAGCAAACAACCGTTCGGTAAAACGCCAGACGGAACTCCAGTCGATATCTACACCTTGAAAAGTGGGGAGATCGAAGCCCGGATCATTACTTACGGCGGCATCTTGCAATCCCTCAAGATACCGGACAAAAACGGAAAGTCTGCCGACGTGGTGCTGGGATTTGACTCGATCGATGGCTATACGGGCGGCGCGAAGCCGAATCCGGCGTTTTTTGGCGCGATCATCGGGCGTTACGCCAACCGTATCGCGAATGGAAAATTCACGCTGGATGGCAAAACTTATTCGACCCCGCAAAACGATGGCACCAACACCCTGCACGGCGGCCCCAAGGGATTCGATAAGGCCGTGTGGAAGGCCAAAGAAATTCCTCACGGAGTCGAACTCACACACGTAAGCCCAGACGGCGATGCTGGTTTCCCGGGAACACTCACGGCCGTCGTGCGTTACACGCTGGTCGGCAAGGACCTCAAGATTGATTACTCGGCAACCACCGACAAAGATACGGTCGTGAATCTCACGAACCACTCCTACTTCAATCTGGCGGGTCAAGGCAACGGAGATATCCTTCAAAATCAGGTGAAGATCAATGCCAGCCGCTACACGCCGGTGGACGACAAATTAATTCCCACCGGAGAATTGGCTCCAGTCGCTGGAACTCCTTTTGATTTCCGTAAACCGACTGCTGTGGGTGCTAGGATCAACGATGACAACGACCAACTAAAGAAGGGCCACGGGTACGATCATAATTGGGTGCTCGACAGCGGCGGCAAGTTTTCTGAGGCAGCTGAAGTTTATGAGCCAGGTAGTGGGCGGGTGCTGCAGGTACTAACCGATCAACCGGGTTTGCAGTTTTATACCGGAAATTTTCTAGATGGGACGATCAAGGGGAAAGGCGGGATTGCGTATCCGCACCGTGGCGCCCTGGCCCTGGAGACCCAGCACTTCCCGGATTCGCCGAATCACCCGCAATTTCCGACAACTGAATTGAAGCCAGGGCAGAAATACCACACGTTAACTATATTTCGCTTCTCAGTCCGCTAAGCGGCGGGAAGTGTTCGCAGATTTTGGAGAGCCGCGGAGTTGCCGAGTCAGCACCCGAAGTTATCTAAGTCTTCACTGAAGCAGTTGCGCGAGGAAGTGCTGGAGGCGAACCTCGAGTTGGTGCGGCGCGGCCTGGTGTTGTACACATTTGGCAATGCCAGCGGAATTGATCGCGAAAAAGCTTTGGTGGTGATCAAACCCAGTGGAGTTCCTTACAACAAAATGAAGCCCGGGCACCTGGTTGTGTCGGATTTGAACGGCGAAATTCTCGAAGGAAAACTGCGTCCTTCTTCTGACCTGCCCACGCACCTGGTGTTATACAAAGCGTTTCCTGATATTGGCGGCGTTGTTCATACCCACTCCGAATACGCGACCGCGTGGGCCCAGGCGCGCCGCGAGATACCATGTTACGGAACGACGCACGCCGACTACTTTCACGGACCGGTTCCAGTCACGGATTCAATGCCGGAGAATGAAATTGCCGGTGAGTATGAAAAGAATACCGGCGACGCGATCGTTCGGCGGTTTCGCGACCAACGCGCTGAGTCGATTCCGGGAGTTCTGGTCGCGAATCACGGCCCTTTCACCTGGGGCCCGGACGTGACCTCCGCCGCGCACAATGCGGTGGTGCTCGAATCCATTGCCCGCATGGCTTTCTTCACGGTCGCGATCAATCGGGAAGCAAGCGCAATCAGCCAACCGCTTCATGACCGGCACTACCTTCGCAAGCACGGAACTAACGCCTACTACGGCCAAACAAAGGAACCCCAATGAATCCACTTTTCGGGATGTATGTAACCACTCGACTAGTACATCTTTCGGGAGTGGACCTCGCGATCATCGCTTTCTACTTTGCTCTCGTGCTGGTGATCGGGTTCTACCTGAAGCGGTTCGCCAACACCGGAGAAGATTTTTTCCTGGCTGGCCGCGAGATGACCTCATGGGTCGCCGGCTTGGCTTTCGTCTCCGCGAACCTTGGGTCCCTTGAATTACTGGGTTGGGCGGGATCGGCCTACCAGTACGGCATCATGGCCGCGCACTGGTATTGGGTCGGCGCCATTCCTGCAATGGTGTTTCTCGGCGTAGTAATGATGCCGTTTTATTACATTTCCAAGACCCACTCGGTTCCCGGGTATCTGAAGTTGCGGTACGGATCAGAGGCGAGCGGCCTGAGCGCAGTAACGTTCGCAGTAATGACCATCATGATGTCGGGCGTGAACATGTACGCCATGGCGGTGGTCATGAAAGTTGTCCTGGGCTGGAACATCAACTTCAGTATCTGGGTTTCATCGCTGACGGTAGGAATTTATGTCGCGGCAGGTGGCTTGTTTTCGGCGATTTTCAATGAAGTGTTGCAGTTTTTCCTTATCTGGTTTGGCGCGCTGCTTATTCCAATTCTCGGTCTGATTGAAACCGGTGGATGGAGCGGAATGGTGGCACGGATTCATCAGAATTTTCCTGGCCAGGACTTCACGCACATGTGGGCGCCGATGGGATCGTTTGCCAATAATCCGATGGGGATTAACTGGATCGGCATTGTGTTTGGCTTGGGTGCGGTCCAGTCCATGGGATATTGGACAACGGATTTTCTGGTGGTCCAGCGTGTTCTTTCCGCGAAAGATATACGTTCGGCGAAGATGGCGCCGATCATCGGGTCGTTCTTCAAAATGGCGGTGCCGTTGATCGTTATTCTGCCGGGATTGCTCGGATTGGCCGTTTTGCCTATGCACCTGTTTCCAGCCAGCGGACTACAGCCCGGCCAGCACAGCTACAACGAAGTATTACCATTGATGTTGGCGCGGTATTGCGGGCCAGGGTTGCTCGGATTAGGAGTAACCGCGCTGGTTGCGGGATTCATGGCTGGCATGGCAGGCAATGTGAGCGCATTCGCGACGGTGTGGACTTACGATATTTATAGGCCGTTCCTGCGCAAGAACGCCGCTGACAAACATTACGTCTCGATGGGGCGCTGGTGCACGCTGATCGGGCTCATCGTCAGTATCGGCACGGCCTATCTAGTGATGGGATTCGCCAGCATCATGGATTATGTCCAGGCGTTGTTCGGGTTCTTTATCGCACCGCTGTTCGGGACTGTGCTGCTGGGCATGATGTGGAAACGGGTCACACGGTGGGCAGGATTCTGGGGGTTGCTTGCGGGCACTGTTTCGTCAGTCACTATGTTCAGCCTGATGAAAGGATTGTTCGGCTCGGACCCGCACCATTGGATTCCGATCTTCGCCAGGTCGCCACTCGCGCAGGGATTGGCGCAGGACATGTATCAGTCCTTGTGGGCTTGTGTCACCTGCGTGGTGGTCACGGTGCTCGTCACTTTGGTGACCAGGCCAAGGCCGGATTCGGAGCTGGTAGGCTTGGTTTACAGCTTGACGCCGCTGGCCAAGGAAGAGCACACCAGTTTCTGGCATCGCCCATTGGTGTGGGGAGTGATTGCCCTGATATTACTGGTGATTCTGCAGATCATTTTCTGGTGAGGTGTTATGAGCGAGAAACATCAGATTGTTCCGGTCTGGTTTTTTGTAGGCGTGCTTCTGCTGGTTTATGGCGTGATGATTTTCATCAGCGGCCTGGCAGAGTGGTCGCACCCGCCGGGAACTGTACTGGCTGAATTGCATGCTCCGGTCTGGTGGGGAATGCTATTGATCGTTCTTGGTGGTGTGTACTGTTGGATCTTCCGGCCGGGGCGGGCCACCAACTGACTGGCTATCTATTCGGGGAGGATTAGTTAGGGGCTAAGGCCAAAGGCCAAAGGCCAAAGGCCAAAGGCCAAAGGCCAAAGGCCAAAGGCCAAAGGCCAAAGGCCAAAGGCTAAGATCTGACTCTAGGGAGTTTATGGCAACGAAGAAAATGACGATGGGTGTAATCGTTGGGAACCGCGGTTTCTTCCCTGATCACCTGGCAAAGACCGGCCGCGAAGAGATGCTTCGGGTCCTTGATGCGGCAGGC
>Ga0209168_10001026_pt1 | contig 23448 bp, 19 predicted proteins | sample Coa_R1_FD_187156 | JGI IMG/M metagenome (GOLD analysis project Ga0209168, IMG submission 187156) | Surface soil microbial communities from Centralia Pennsylvania, which are recovering from an underground coalmine fire - Coalmine... | ecosystem: Environmental > Terrestrial > Soil > Unclassified ...
AACAAGTGGTAAACCACCTCGACGAGCGACAGCTTGCCGATGTGATTTACGAATTCGGAGAGGAAAGGAGGTCGCGGAGAATCGCCAGAGCCATTTGCCGGTCGCGGCCGATACGATCTACCGCACATCTTGCGGATGTCATATCAGCCGCGGCCCGGCCAATGAACCAGGCCGAAAGACGCATTCATCCCGCGACGCGAACATTCCAAGCTCTTCGAATCTTCGTAAACCGCGAACTGGACGATCTGAAGGCGCTGCTCGAAGCAGCGCCTCAGATTGTGACGCCAGGTGGACGGGTGGTCATCATCAGTTTTCATTCGCTGGAAGACCGCATCGTCAAGGATGCCTTCCGCGGCGGCGCGAATCAGGACAGGTACTACAGGATCCTGACGAAAAAACCGGTAACCGCATCGGAAGAGGAAAGCGATCGGAACCCGCGGGCCCGCAGCGCGAAGTTAAGGGCAGCGGAAAGAGTTTAGCTCCGGAAAACCTGCCGGAGCCCCGGCACGAGCTGTAATGGCTGTGCCGGGCCTACAGATCAGGCTCGACCCAAGCGGACGAAGATCCGCCGAACAAAAACGACGTCGGACCTCAGGCGTCGGACCTCAGCAAAATCGGCTGAGGGCTGAAGTCTGAGGTCCGAGGTCAAGTTTTACAGGGTTCCGTGGTAGGAATCCAACTTGAGGTCGCAACAATGTACACGGGCACACTAATTCGGGATCTGATGATGACGGCAGAGCGGGTCGGCACGATGGCTGATCAGGAACGCATGACCGAAGAGCTGCATGAGATTTTCACCATGCAGATTCCCATCGCAGATGGTCAACAGGCTTACCAGGGAGCGGCATAATGGCGGCAGCGGCGGCAATGATTCGGTGTGCAGCGACAGGTGCGGTTCCGGCGGCAGAGCGGCGTTCCTTCTGGACGGGCACGCCCGAAATCTACTTCTCCAAGGCGATCGATAACTCGCGTCTCGTGAAAGTCGAAGATCCCCGGCGCAATCGCGAGATGAAGCAGTTCGGCACAGCGCTCGCCGTTTTGTTCCTGCTGGTCTTTACTTATGCCTGGCAGCATTTCAAGGCCATCGAATATGGCTATCAGATTGAGTCCGCCAAGCGCGAACTGGCCAGCATGACAGAGATGAACCGAGCCCTCCGCCTCGAGGATGCTTCGCTGCGCGATCCGGAGAGAATCGATCTGCTGGCGCGCCGCATCGGCCTGGTGCCGCCCGCGCCGGGACAGGTCATCCGCATGGAAGTCAGCGGATCAGAGTCGCAAGCTCCTGTCATGGCCAGCGCCGCGCCGGTCATGATCGTGCCCGGCCAGTAAGAGACAGTGTCGAGAAAGGTTTGTGTGGGGACAGGCGCCATCGGCTGTCCGCGCGCGAAGCGAGCACAGGCGGCCAGTCAGCAAGGGCTGCTTAAATTTTCTAACAGCTCTGTGTCATTCCGAGGAGCGAAGCGACGAGGAACCTGCTGTTCGCCGGTGCGGAGGCGAGAAGCAGATTCCTCCTCTGCGCTACCCGCATCGTCGGAATGACAATGCGTGATTGATATGGCGCCGACGAATACCACCGCCAGGAACTCCCGGCTCTGCCTTCTGGGCGCCATCATGCTCTTCTGGTGCGCCGCGATTTGCACCCGCCTGGTCTATCTCCAGGTCTTCAGCTACGGAAAATTTGTCAAGCAAGCCGGGCACCAGCAACAGCGCGCCATTCCACTCACCGCCAAGCGAGGCGTCATCTACGACCGCGCCGGGCATGAACTCGCGATGTCAGTCATGGTCGACTCTGCCTTCGCGGTGCCGACAGAAGTCAAAGATCTCCCCACAGCCGTTGCGCTGATAACGCGCATCACTGGCGAAGACTACAATGTCGTCCTCGCTGACTGCCGCGCCCACAAGACGTTCTGTTGGGTGGCCCGCAAGGCGGACGACGAAACTATCGAACGCATCAATTCTCTGAAGCTGCAAGGCATCCACTTCCAGAAAGAGCCCAAGCGCTTCTACCCGGCGCGCGACCTCGCAGCCCAAGTTCTAGGTTCGGTCGGGATGGAAGACTCCGGCCAAAGTGGCATCGAGCACGAGTTCGACGAACAACTCGCCGGACGGCCCGGCAAAATGTTTATTTCCGTTGACGCCCGCAAGCAGTGGTTTTCCGATGTCGAGACGCAGCCCACCCCCGGCGAAAACATTGTTCTGACGATCGATAAGAACATCCAGTACATCGCCGAAAAAGAGCTCGACCAGGCGATCCATGATACCCAAGCGATCGCCGGCACCGTCATCGTAGAGAATCCACACACCGGAGAAATCCTCGCACTCGCAAATCGTCCAACGTTCAATCCGAATCTCCGCAAGCAGATCAAGCCTGAGACGCTCACCAACCGTGCGGTCAGTTACGTTTACGAGCCTGGGTCGACCTTCAAGCTGGTCACGATTTCTGCCGCTCTGGAAGAAAAGGTCACCAATCCCGACGAACTCTTCGACTGCCAAATGGGATCGATCGTCTACAACGGCATGCGCATCCGGGACTCGAAGCCGCACGGCATCCTGCCAGTCTGGGGAGTGCTAGCAGAATCGAGTGACGTGGGCTCCATCAAAATCGCGTTGCGCCTGGGCGAAGATCGCTTCTATCGATACATTCGCGCCTATGGGTTCGGTCAACAAACCGGCATCGAACTCCCCGGTGAAACTCGCGGCTTGACCAAGCCTCCGAGCCGCTGGTCAAAAGTATCCATCGCGGCTATCTCTATGGGACAGGAGATCGGTATCTCGCCGCTGCAGTTGGCCGGCTTGGTTTCGACGTTTGCGAATGATGGGGTGTGGGTCGCCCCCAGAATCGTTGCCGGCACAGTCGAACCGCAATCCACGCCGCAGACCGTGGCTTTCCATCCGGGTGCATCGCATCGAGTGATCTCTTCTTACACAGCGGCCGAGATGCGATCCATGATGCAGAAGGTCGTACTCGAAGGCACCGGTCGTAAGGCTATTCTCGAAGGCTATTCGTCTGCAGGGAAGACGGGCACGGCGCAGAAAGTTGATCCGGCTACGGGTGCCTACTCGAAGACAAAATACATCGGCTCCTTCGCCGGATTCGCCCCGGTCAATAATCCGCAAATCGTAGTCGCGGTGATTCTCGATTCCGCCGTCGGTCTCCACCAGGGAGGCCAAGTCTCCGCGCCAGTCTTCACTCGCATCACGCAACAGGTGCTCGAATACATGCACGTTCCGCATGACCTGCCGTTGGCTCCCAAACATCAGTTGCTGCTGGCGCAGTCGAAAATAAAAGAAAAAGATTTAGACGAAGGCACGCCGGATCATCCTGGTGAACCCTTAGAGACAGCAGAAGTCAACGAAGTGGCGAAGTCCAGTGTGCAGGCGCCCTCGCACGCGACAGCCGGAACCACCCAACCAGTGGTCCAGGCTGCGATGCGAGAAGCTGAAGCTCCGGTGGTGCAAACAGCGCAAGTCAAAGCCAACGAGCCGGCAAACCAACCTAAACTTCCTACCAGCGGAACGGTGGTCCTCGACGTGGAGCAAGGAGGAATTGAAGTGCCCTCCTTCGTCGGCAAGACGTTCCGGGGCGCAGTCGAAGCCGCAGAGGATGCGGGTCTCGAACTCGAAGCCGTGGGCAGCGGCGTCGCCCGCGAGCAGTCCCCCGCCGCCGGAACCCACGTTGCGGCAGGCGCGCGCGTGACAGTACAGTTTGGACGCTAAGTACCGTCCCAGCGCGGCGGCCTCAATACTTTTCCACGCGGTCTCACCTTAGAATGGCGCTATGAAGCGAGTTTGTGTCTTTTGCGGCTCCAGTGAGGGTAGCCAGCCCGAGTATCGCGCGTGCGCTGAAGAATTGAGCGTCGAGTTGAGTCGGCGAAGCATCGGCCTCGTCTACGGCGGTGGAAATGTCGGCCTTATGGGTGCGATTGCAGACGCGGTTCTCAAAGCCGGCGGGGAAGCCATCGGTGTGATCCCAGAGCACCTGATGACGCGCGAGATTGGACATAAGGGTCTGATGAAGCTTCATATTGTGCATTCCATGCACGAGCGCAAGGCGCTCATGGCCGATCTTTCCGATGCCTTCATTGCCTTGCCGGGCGGATTCGGAACCTTGGAGGAGTTTTGCGAGGTCCTGACCTGGAGCCAACTCGGACTGCACACCAAACCGTGCGGGATCGTGAATGTCTTGAGCTACTACACTCCTTTGCTCGCCATGCTCGATCATGCCGTCGAGCAACGTTTTCTCAAGCCTCAAAATCGAGCGTTAGTCTTGGCGCGAGATACGCCATCGCAATTGCTGCAGGCCTTTGCGGAGTGGCGACCCGTTCACGTGGAGAAGTGGCTGGACCGGGAAACGCGGTAAATCAGGGCCCGCATCCTTCGAGTCTTCTGCGGTGAGTTTTTTCCGCGTTTGACCCGCCGAAAATCGACGTGTTAGGGTAATCAGTCCGAAGTACTTATCCACATCCCCGGCAGGCCAGCCACTGCTCGCTGATTGAGGTCGATTTTGTCTTCCGTTGAGGCGCCGACTGTCCGCAAGACTGCGCTGAACGCCGTCCATCGCCAGATGGGCGCCAAAATGGTGGAGTTCAACGGCTGGGACATGCCGGTCGAATACCCCGCATCGATTGGGGGCGGAATCATCTCCGAACACATGGCCGTCCGCACCGGCGTAGGCATTTTCGACGTCAGCCATATGGGCGACATTCGTCTGGCTGGTCCGCAAGCACTCGCGGCGGTCCAGCACATCTCGATGAACGACGCCTCGAAGCTGGCCAATGGACAGGCTCAATACTCCGCGCTGCTCTATCCGCAAGGCACATTCGTTGATGATGTAATCGTCCATCGCCTGGGCGAAGAGGAATATCTGCTGGTCATCAACGCCGGTACCCGCGAGAAGGATTTCAACTGGGTGCGCGAGAACACTCGCGAGTTCGATTGCGCCGTCGAGAACCTGTCGGATGACTTTACCCAAATCGCCATACAAGGGCCGAAAGCGGTCAATCTGTTGCAAAAACTAACGGACGCGGACCTGAGCATGGTTAAGTTCTATTGGGTCACGCGCGGCAAGCTCTGTGGTCTGCCCGGCATTCTCCTGGGACGCACAGGTTACACAGCTGAGGATGGATTCGAAATCTACGTTCCAGCCGACGAGCAGACAAGCGCCCGTATCTGGAATGAAGTTCTCAGCGCTGGCAAGGAATTCGGAGTCGTTCCCTGTGGCCTCGGTGCCCGCAACACGTTGCGTCTAGAAGGCAAGCTTCCCCTTTACGGACACGAGATTTCCGATACGATTAATGTCTGGGAAGCCGGACTTGATCGCTTCTGCAAGATGGAGAAGCACGAGTTCGTCGGCCGTGACGCATTAGAAAAAGCGAAAGCCGCCGGAGTAAAGCGCACACTGGTCGGATTAGAGATGACCGAGCGTGGTATCGCCCGTGATGGATACAAGGTGCAGGACGATTCCGGACGCGAGATCGGCTACGTCACCAGCGGGTCTCCAGCGCCTTTTCTGAAGAAGAACATAGCGCTGGCCTACGTACCAATCGATCACACCGCCGTAGGCACAAAGCTAAAGGTAGAAATCCGTGGTCAAGGCGTAGGAGTGGTAGTTGTTCCAACGCCGTTTTACAAACGTCCGAAGAAAGTCGCGTGAGTTGTACTGTCCATAGAGATCAGCTAGAGGCTGGCAGCGAGGAACTTAAAGCTTTATGTCCTATCCCACAGATCGTAAATACACCAAAGAACACGAGTGGATCCAGGTCAACGGTAAATCGGCCACTGTCGGTATCACTGACTACGCTCAACAATCGCTGGGGGACATCGTTTTCGTCGAAACGCCCAAAGTTGGAGCCGAACTGACGGCGGGCAAAACCTTTGGCACCGTAGAGTCGGTGAAGGCCGTGTCCGACCTGTTCGCTCCTGCATCTGGTAACGTGACCGAAGTCAACGCCGATCTGGCCACATCGCCGGAAAAAGTAAACAAAGACGCCCACGGCTCCTGGATGCTCAAAATGACGCTGAAGAACCCCAACGAACTAAACGGCCTCTTGTCCGCGGCAGACTACGAAAAATTCGTGGCCGAAGAAGCAGGTCATTGAAAGCGGAGCGTCAGGCTTCAGCGGCTGTCAGACGGGGGGTCGAGAAATAGAAGTGCAGAATCCAAGTCTGGAGCCCGAAGCCGTTTTAAATTGTCCCAGTGTTTTGCCCATGAAACTTGCCCCACACTCAAACGCCGCCACCAGCACAAAAATCCAACCGACCCTGAGCCACATCTATATAACTTCCTATGCGCTATCTACCTAAATCTGCCGCCGACCGCGAAGCCATGCTCAAAGCCATCGGCCTCCGTTCGGTCGACGACTTGTTTTCGCCCATCCCCGCCGAGTACCGGCTGAACCGCGACCTCAAGATCCCGCGCCAGATGGCCGAATCCGAGATCGTCGATTTCTTCCGCCAGCGTTCCCGCGAAAATGGCGACGGATACACCAGTTTCCTCGGCGCCGGCGCCTACTTCCACTACCGTCCGGTCATCATCGACAGCCTGATTTCCCGCGGCGAATTCCTCACCGCCTATACGCCATACCAAGCGGAAATCTCACAGGGGACGCTGCAATCGATCTTCGAGTTTCAGACCATGATCTGCGAACTCACCGGCATGGAAGTCGCCAACGCCTCGATGTACGACGGTTCTACCGCCGCCGCCGAAGGGGTCATGATGGCCGTCCGCCTGACTGGACGCCGCTCGGTCGTTGTCGCCAGCAATCTGCACCCCGAGTACCGAGAAGTGCTCGCGACTTACGCCACGCACCAGGGCATGCCGCTGTCGACCGTCGGATTCGCTGATAACGGGCGCATCAACCTGAAGGAACTGGAGCGGTCGATCACGCCCGAGACAGCCTGCGTTCTGGTCCAGTCTCCAAACTTCTTCGGAACGATCGAAGACGTCGACGCCATTGCGGAAATCGCCCACAAGCGCGGAGCCATGCTGGTCGTCTCGATCGCCGAAGCGGTCTCGCTCGGCATCGTCGAGCCGCCGCGCCAGGCCGACGTCATCGCCATGGAAGCGCAATCCTTCGGCGTACCCCTCGGTTTCGGCGGTCCGTATTGCGGTGTCATCGCCACTCGTGAAAAATACGTTCGCCAGATGCCGGGACGCCTCGTCGGCCAGACCGTCGACAAGCAAGGCAAGCGCGGCTTCGTTCTCACTCTCGCCACCCGCGAGCAACACATTCGCCGCGAGAAAGCCACGTCGAACATCTGCACGAATCAAGCATTGGTCGCGCTCATGGTCAATATTTTTATGACGGTATACGGCAAAGTCGGCCTGAAAGAACTGGCAAAACAAAACTTGGCCAAGACCGCCTACGCAGCCAGCCAGTTCTCCAAACACGGCAAAGTGCTCTTTGCGAACTCGCCGCGCTTCAACGAATTCGTCGTCGAAACCAGCGAAGATCCTTACGCCATTAACGGACGTCTCCTTGGCCACAAAATCGTCGGTGGCCTACCGCTGAAGAAGTTCTATCCGGAACTCGGCAATGCCGCACTGTGGTGCTGCACAGAATTGACTACGCGCAGCGCGATCGACACCGCCGCCGGACTAATTGCTGAGAGCGAACGCTCGGTGCGTTCAGCGAAAGAAGAAGTGGAAGAGGTGGCGCGATGAAGCACGCAACCCCGAAAGCCACGCGTCACGTCAACCAGAATGAAGGGCTGATCTTCGAAAAGTCCTCGCCCGGCAAAGCCGCCTGGAAGCTACCGCCGCTCGACGTGCCGGAAGTCGACACCGCGAAGCTCCTTGGCCCCGCCGAAAGGAAAGACCTCGGCCACATGCCGGAAGTAAGCGAGATCGAAATCATCCGCCACTTCACGCGCATGTCCACCTGGAACTACGCCATTGACCTCGGCATGTACCCGCTCGGCTCTTGTACCATGAAATACAATCCGCGCGTGAATGAGGCCGTGGCTCGAGTCGAAGGCATCGCTAACGGTCACCCGTATCAGCCAGAGAAAATTTCCCAGGGTGCGCTGCAAATCATCAAGACGCTCAGTGAATGCCTCATCGAAATCACCGGTATGGACGCAATAACGCTCCAGCCTGCCGCCGGCGCGCATGGTGAAATGACCGGCCTGCTGATGGTCCGCGCCTACCACGAATCCAAAGGCAACGCCCGGAAGAAAATTCTGATCCCCGACTCCGCTCACGGCACCAATCCCGCCACCGCGGCCATGGTGAGCTACGCTGTCGAAAACCTGAAATCCGATTCACGCGGCATGGTCGACATCGCTTCACTCGAAGCGCAGATGAACGAAGACGTCGCCGCTTTGATGCTCACCAACCCGAATACCCTCGGCGTTTTCGAGCAAGACATACATAAGATTGCCGATATCCTGCACGCCAAGGGTGGCCTGCTTTATATGGACGGCGCCAACATGAACGCTCTGGTCGGCAAAGTTCGTCCCGGAGATTTCGGCGTCGACGTCATGCACTTGAATCTGCACAAGACGTTCTCCACGCCCCACGGCGGCGGAGGCCCCGGCTCTGGTCCCGTAGCGATTAAGAAAAATCTTGAGCCGTTCCTGCCAAAGCCTGTCGTGATCACACACTCCGACGGCACTCTTGGCTTCGAATATAATCGCCCGCACTCTGTCGGACGTGTTCGAGCCTTCTACGGCAACTTCGGGATGTTCGTTCGCGCTCTTGCCTACATACAGGCGAACGGCCCGGACGGCCTGCGCCAGACCACCGAAGACGCCGTCCTCAACGCCAACTACATCCGCAAGGGTCTCGAGGGCACCTACGATTTGCCGTACTCCACGCCCACAATGCATGAAGTCGTTTTCAGCGATAAGGTACAGGCAAGAAAAGGCGTTCGCACCATGGATATCGCGAAGCGCCTCATCGACTACGGATTCCATCCCTACACCACAGCGTTCCCATTGATTGTCCCTGGTGCTCTGATGATCGAGCCGACCGAAAGCGAGTCGAAGGAAGAGATGGACCTCTTTGTCGACGCGATGAAGTCGATCGCGCAAGAAGTAGAAGAAGACGCACAGACGGTGCTCGACGCGCCGCACTCCACAAGAGTTTCGCGCCTCGACGAGACCACTGCAGCCCGGAAGCCGATCCTGCGCTGGAAACCCGCATAGGCAATTGTTGATTGATGATTTTTGATTGTTGATTGAATTGCCAAAAGCTGACGGCTTCACGTTTTTCAATCAGCAATCATCAATCAGAAATCAACAGTCTCCCCGGTGACTTCCGTGCGTCCTGACGCGCCCTTCCCCTGTGTTCCTCCGTGTCCTCTGTGGTTAAATCTTTTCATTGCCAGCAAAAGTTAAAGCTGCACCTGAGTCGCCACCGGCCGGCCTGTTCACGTCCGCTGAAAAGCGCAATCCCGTCGTGTGCCTACTGTTGGCGGTTATCACATTGGCGCTCTACAACCCAGTCAATCGACATCCCTTCGTCAACTACGACGATGACCGCTATGTAACCGAAAATCCGCACGTATGCCAAGGCCTGACCGGCGACACCATCGCGTGGGCGACTACTTCAACCGAGCAAGCCAACTGGCATCCGCTGACCTGGATGTCCCACGCGCTCGACGTATCTTTCTTCCGCCTCAACCCCGCCGGCCACCATTTCACCAGCGTCTTTATTCATATCGTCAATGCGATCCTGCTCTTCCTGCTCCTGATGCGGGCAACAAATCGCCTCGGCCCGAGCCTGTTCGTCGCTGCACTCTTCGCCCTGCACCCCATGAATGTCGAATCCGTTGCGTGGATCGCCGAACGCAAAAACGTTCTCTGCACTCTGTTCTTTTTTCTTACGTTATTGGCCTACGGCTGGTACGCAAAGAAGCCGGATTGGAAACGATACCTAGCAGTCGCCGCACTCTTCGCCGCAGGTCTCGCGTCGAAGCCCATGGTAATCACGCTGCCCTTCGTCTTGCTCCTGCTCGATTGCTGGCCTCTGGCGCGAGTGCCGGGAAGTGACGACGAGAACGAAGCTTCGTGGTCGCGACTCGCAATCGAGAAAGTCCCGCTGTTCCTGATGTCTGTCGCCAGCGCCCTCGTCACGATACGCGCGCAACAAGCGGGAGGCGCTGTCCGCAGCACAACCCAGTTTTCCATCGGCATCCGCATCGCCAATGCAATCTACGCCTACGCGATGTACTTGTGGAACATGCTCTGGCCCACGCGTCTCGCGCCGCTGTATCCGCACCCGGGCGACGCGCTGCCGGCGTGGCGTGTGTTGATCGCCCTGGCTGTTCTTCTGGGTATCACAGCCTTCGTCTGGAAATTTCGCGGCCGCCGCTACCTTCCCGTCGGATGGTTCTTTTTCCTCGGAACGCTAATCCCGGTCATCGGCTTAGTCCAGGTCGGAGAAGCCGCCATGGCCGACCGCTACGCCTACATTCCTCTCCTCGGCATCTTCGTGATGATCGCCTTCGACATCGCCGATATGGCGCAAGAAAAAGGCTGGGAACTCCTCCCGGCCATCCCCGCCGCGGCCGTACTCATCGCTCTTTCCATCCTGACCTACCGCCAGATCGCATACTGGAAGACCAGCGAAGACCTCTGGTCTCATACGCTGGCCGTCACGCAAAACAATTTCGTCGCTGAAGACAATCTGGGCGGGGCCCTAATCCTGGAAGGCAAAGAAGAAGAAGCTTATCCGCACTTCGAAGCTGCCGCGCGCATCAATCCCAGAGACCCCATGAGCCACAGTAATCTGGGGACGTACTACCTGACGCACAACCAGATGCGCGAGGCCGTCCAACAATATGAAGCCGCCGTCGAGATGACCTCCGATCCGGGCCTGCTGGCCCAAACCTACGCCAACCTCGGCGCTGCTTACCGCGCGCTCGGCGAAGACGATCGGGCGCAGGCAAACTACAACCACTCGCTCCGCTTGAATCCCAATCAGTACAACGCCTGGCTCGGTCTTGGCTTAGTCGCCCAGAAACAAGGCAAAATCACCGAATCTGTCGCCGACCTCTCACGCTCAGTCGAACTCCAGCCCACGGCGCAAGGATATCTCTCCCTTGGCCGCGCTCTCGCGCAAAGTGGACGATCCGCCGAAGCTCTTTCTGACTACGACCAGGCGCTAAAAATCTCTCCTGACCTCATCGAGGCACAGCAAGCCGCCGCCACTCTGCGACAGCAACCAGTCAGCGGTAACTCCCGCTAGCTTTTTCTGGAAGTTACCGCGAAAAACGCAGCGACCTCCTGCTCCACATTCTTGCTCCCGCAGTGCGGGCACTTCGGATTTTCCTTGTCGTGTTCGTTCAGAGTCAGAACGGTTTCGAAGGGTTTATGACAATCCAGGCAAACGTAATCGTAAACGGGCATGAGGGACCTCCCGCAAAATTCCGCTAGCGGAATTGTACGCCTGCAGTGGGAACTTTTAACTTCCCTGTTGTGTCCGTTATGCTAGAGATATGACGCTGCTCGACGCGCAACAATACGATCCCGAAAAAGCTCGACGAAAGAAGATGGCCGTCACCGCAGCCATCATTGCGCTCATCGTCGTCGCCCTTCTCGTCTGGCGATTTCCATACTGGCGTGCGGAATGGATTGTGAGCGATTTTTTCAAAGCACTCCAGAAACAGGAGTACAAAACCGCATACGCCATCTGGATGCACGATCCCAACTGGGCGCAGCATCCCGGCGAACATCCCAAGTATCCGTACAACGAGTTTTATGACGATTGGGGACCGGGTGGCCAGTGGGGATTGATCAAAACCGAAAAGGTCTATGGAGTCAGCACCTGCCCGGGCCCAGGCAGCGGATTAGTTGTCGACGTTATCGTCAATGATCGCGCCGAGCACGCGCAGGTCTGGGTCGAAAGATCCGACCATACTCTAAGTTTCCCGCCGTGCGAACTACTGTTTCATTGAGGCAGCGGTCTGCTCGAATCGCCAGCGTTTGGCGTGTCGATGAGTGGAATGGGGCTTCTACTCCAACCAGGCGGCCCCATCTCTTACCAATATTACGCAAATTGGTACCAGTGACCTCACGGAATCACGTGAAAGGGCACGTTGCTAGTCAGCGTACCGGTGGGCGTGGTTACTGTGACGTATCCTGTAGTTGCTCCGGTCGGGACCGTGGCTCGTATGTATGTGTCGGACTCCACCGTGAAATTCGCAGCGGTTCCGTTGAAGAAAACGCCGGTCGTCCCGGTGAAGCCTTGCCCGAGAATCCCTTCGCTTTGCCCCACCTTTCCTGAACCCTGCGGCAAGCTCACGAAGGAAGCGAGACCCACCGACAGGTTGAAGATTGTGCCATCACCGCCCGCTCCGCCCGACGCGGTTACCCCATAGAAGCTTCCGTCCGTGCCCTGCACGAGTGGCCCAGGGAAATCGCCGTCGGTGCCTTCAAAGGTGTGCAGGGTAGTCAGGGCCCCCGCGGGCGTGATTGAGAAAATTATGCCGCAGCCAGTGTCTTCGACGCCGCAGGGGAGATCTCCTCCCAGGCTTGTGGATCCGTATGCATTCCCATCGCTTGCCCACGCCAGGGCCGAGGTCGGAAAGGCTCCATCCGCGCAGTTCGATTCGGAACAAAAGCTGTGAAGCGTGGTGAGCTTACCTGCCGGGGTAATTTTGAAAACCGTGCCACAAGCAGGGCCCCCGAAACAAGAAGCGGTGCCACCCGAGTAGGTGGTCCCGTAGAGGTAGCCGCTCGGGGCAGGAACCAGCACAGCGTATGGGACGTTGCCGTCAATACAGTTCGGCTTGGCACAGAAGTTGTAAATCTGCGTCAGCTTGCCTGCCGGCGTGATCTTGAAGATCGTGCCGCATCCACCGAGCGCGACGCAGTTGGTTCCGCCGGCTGTAGTCGTGCCATAAAGGTTTCCGTCGGCCGCTTGCACCAGTCCGTTGGGATAGGCGCCGTCAGTGCAGGAACGCTGGCTATATTCGGCGCAGAAGTTATGTAGCGTTGTCAGCACCCCCGCGGGCGTGATTTTGAAAACCGTACCACAGCCAAGCAGCCCATCCGTCACGCAAGTGAAGCCGCCATAGACGGTGGTTCCGTAGAGATTGCCGTCGGCGCCTTGCACCAGCGTGCCCTCCGGGGTGGCACCGTTAACCAAGCCGAAGTGAAGTAATGTGGTAAGCGTACCCTCCCCGGTCATTTTGAAGACCGTTCCACAGCAACCGCCGGACGCGCCACTCCCCGTTGTCCCATAGAAGATCCCGTCCTTGGCTTGCATCAGACCCGAGATGGGGACACTACCGTCGGTGCAATTCATCAGCGCGCAAAAACTGTAAAGCGTCGTAAGGCTCCCGGCAGTCGTAATCTTGAAAACTGTGCCGCATCCTACGCCGGGTTCGCAGACCGAGTTGGCCCCTCCAATCGGAGTCGTGCCATAGAAGTCTCCGTCGAAGCCCTGCAGGAGTGGTGCGGAGGTTGGACTCCCGTTCGCTCCATTGAAATTCACCAGGGTGGTGAAGGTTTGTGCCGGCGAGGCGATCGCCGCCACCGCACAGAAGAGAAAGATTGCGCAGCCATGCTTCCAGCTATTTGGTCTCGTCATTGGAAATCCTTCCCGTTACTACACTGTGGGCCACAGAGGTATCACCGGGGCACTCGAATTTTCTGTCCTGGGATTATAAAGCCGCAACGGTTCCAGGCGTTGCTATCGGGTCATTACACGCTTTTGATCCATGGTGACTGCTGTCAGGTTGTTTCGTCATTTGAGCAACAGGTAGCGACCCAACGAATTCCGTTCAGAAGAGAGTGACTCTTTTTTCCTCAACAAGGCTGTAATAATGCCGCACCCCGCCACGTCTTCAATACTAGGAACGATGGGTCAAAGATGAAGGCTCTGAGAAAAAAACAGTGCAGCGCACTCGGAGTGCCATCGATGTGCTTCTTGGCCGCTAGTACGAGATTCTTAATGGCCCGGCAGAATCCGGCTTATCCACAAACGCCCACATTCCGAGTGCAGTCTTCCCCGGTACTAGTCGATGTCATGAGCCAAAATCGCAAAAGCGGACTACCCATCCGAGACCTCAAAAAAGACGACTTTCGTCCGTTTGATAACAGGCACGAAGTGCCGATCTCCACCTTTGATGCCGGGGCACGCTACGACACGCGGTGCAGCTCTCTAAGCGGCCTGGGACATCGCTTCCAGCGCTTTCGTCAGCGTTCCAGTGTCGCCCACACTCAAACACGTCTTCGACCGGTCGATCTGTCGCATTAACCCGGTCAGAACTTTCGAAGGCCCGACTTCAATGAACGTCTCGACTCCCTGCGCAATCAGCAGACGGATGCACTGATCCCACTTCACCGATCCTGTCACCTGCCGCACCAGCGTATCCAAAGCGCGCAAATCGTCCGTCACCAGTTCCGCGTCCACATTGCAAGCCACCGGATAAACCGGCTTCTGCATCTTCAGCTCCTTCAAATCGCCTTCGAGTCGATCCTGAGCTGGTTTCATCAGGGAACAGTGGAAAGGAGCGCTTACTGGCAACAACTTCGCGCGCTTGGCGCCGCGCTCGTCCGCCAACTTCGCGGCCCGCTCAACGGCGGCGGTATTCCCGGAAATCACAATCTGATCGGGCGAATTGATATTCGCCGGGGAACAAACTTCGCCCTGCGCCGCATCCTGACAAACGCCAGCGACCTTCTCCGGTTGCATCCCCAGAATCGCCGCCATCGCTCCAACCCCGACCGGCACCGCCTCTTGCATGTATTTCCCGCGGTTCCGCACGGTCCGCACCGCATCGGCAAAGCTGAATGTCCCCGAAGCCACGTGAGCCGAATACTCGCCGAGGCTGTGGCCAGCCACAAACACAGGTTTGGGAATCTGCGTCTCAATCACGCGGAGCGCTGCAATCGATACCGTCAGAATCGCCGGCTGCGTGATCTCGGTTAGGCGAAGCTGTTCTTCCGGTCCTTCAAAACAAAGCTGCGAAATCTTATATCCGAGCGCCTCATCGGCCTCATCAAATGTCTGTCGTGCCACCGGATACTTCTCGGCCAGGTCCTTGCCCATTCCAATAACCTGTGAGCCTTGGCCAGGGAAAATGAGTGCGATCTTACCGTCTGTCATAGAAGTAAATTTCAGTTGGAGTGTGTGACTGCTTCGGCTGCAGCCGGATGCAACGATGCCAGGCTGCGCTCGATTGAATCATTGACTCCGCTGCGCGAGAACTCCGCCGCAACGCGCACTGCATTTTTCATCGCGTTTGCGTTCGAAGATCCGTGAGTAATGATGCACACTCCTCGAACGCCCAGCAGGGGCGCCCCGCCATATTCGGTGTGATCTAGCCGCTTCTTGAAATCGGTGAACGCGCTGCGTGAAAGCAGCGCTCCAACCTGCCGCGTAATCGTCGCCTTCAGCGATTCTTTTAGAGCCGTCCGCACCAGATTCGCGACACCCTCGGAAATCTTCAGAGCAACATTTCCAACGAAACCGTCGGCAACAATGACATCTACCTGCCCGTTGTACAGGTCGCGCCCTTCCACATTGCCGATAAAGTTCAGGTGTAGCTGTTTCATCAGCTGAAACGACTCGCGGGTCAGATCGTTGCCCTTGGTTTCTTCTTCGCCAATCGAGAGCAACCCTACTCGAGGACCAGGGGATCCCGGTCTTTTTCCATACATTGCCCGGAAATAAACGTCGCCCATGACCGCGAACTGCTCCAGATTTTTAGGCGTGCAATCGACATTCGCTCCCACATCCAGCAACATCGCGGGATTGCCCGGAGCCGTCGGAAAAACCGCTGCCAGTGCTGGACGATCCACTCCCGGCACCGCTCCGAGAACGATCTTTGCCGTCGCCATTGCCGCGCCAGTGTTTCCTGCCGTCACAAAGCCGTTCGCGCGGCCTTCGCGCACCAGACGGAGGCCCACGCGCATGGAATTATCCCGCTTGGCGCGGATCGCCTCCACTTTGTCTTCCATGGTGATGTACTCGCTGGCGTGGACGATTTCAATGGGTAACCGCGATGCCGCGTGATGCCGATCCAACTCCGGCTTCACGATCGACTCCGGCCCAACCAATAGGACACGCACGCCGTATTGGCGTGCGGCCTGTATCGCGCCTTCGACTTCCGGCTTAGGCGCTCGGTCGGACCCCATTGCATCCAGCGCAATGACGCTAGGCATGGTTTTTCAGTTAGCTGGCTTCTTCCACGTCGACTACTTCGCGTCCCTTATAGTACCCGCACTTCGGGCAAGCGCGGTGGGGCATCTTTTTTTCGTGGCAGTTGGGACACTCGGAAAGGCTGTGGCTTTTCAAAGCGTCATGCGCACGCCGTGTCGACGTGCGCTTCTGTGAATGTCTCCGTTTCGGATTCGGCATGTTCTCAATTCCTTTTATAGGGGCGATGGCCCCGAAGATAGCAATTGGCATTTAGCAATTAGCATTTGGGCGGGCAGATGCCTGGCACGAGCAGTGCTGCATGCCAAGTGCTAATTGCTGTCTTCAATGGTCTAATCTGCTCCGCACATCCTTCAACGCCGCCCACCGCGGATCTTCCACTTCGGTCGAGCACGAACACTGTTCCTGATTCAAATTCTTGCCGCATTGCGGACACAGTCCCTTGCAGTCCTCGCGGCACGTGACCTTTAACGGAAGCGCCAGCAGCACCTGCTCACGCAGCACATCTTCCAGCAGAATTCCGTCGCCCTGATAATAGCCGATTTCGGCCTCGGCATCGGTGACTGAAAGCTCGTCACGTCCCGCATCGGCGCCGAGCGGCCTATACAGTAACTCAAACTCGCGCTTCACGTCCTGCGGCACCGGCTCCAGGCATCGTGCGCACTGCAACTCCAGTTGCGCCGACAGTTTTCCGCGCAGCCGTATGTCCTTAATAATCTCGTGCTTGCCGTGATGTTCCTCGACGATTTCGGCCCGCCCTGAACTCTTCAGCGGTCCGGTGAAGCGGCCCTCGCTTCCCAAGTCGATGACACCGGGCTGAAACTCCTCCGTAAATTCCAGCGGACGAAGTTCCAATTCTTTGATGTCCAGGAACATGCCGAAACCTCCGCGGCAATCATGCCAGCCTATTACTCAACCAGGCCCGCGGAAGCACGCCAAGAGGCGTAAGTACCGCAAGGAGCAAGACTTAGGATATAGTCTGCCCGGCTAGACTGTCAAGAAAAGCGCAGCGGAACCGACCAGATTCCCTCCGAAAATCCGAAGCGAAGCCCGTCTAACTCATGGGCCGTTTCCATCCATGGAAGAGAAAGTTTGAGAGGATTGCGAGCGCTAGGCTTCACTCACTCAGCCATAACCTTTCCACCGTCCGCACCGCCGTCTCCTCAAAAATCAGCTTCCGGTCCAATTAATCGTGTTTTTCTCCAAGTATCGTGGGACGTACCACGCCACCAGAGCCACGGGCACCAGACTGAACATCCGCACCGGATTGACCAAAGCTGATGACTCGAACTCAGGTGTCGACACCGCATAAATCAGATACCCAAAACAGAACGAAATGAGGATCACGATGGAATGCTGCTTGAATACCGGCAGACTGCAAGTGAACGGCAGCTTGCGAAATCGAATCAACAGCAGATTCATCAGCAACATCGCCCATATGAGGACCAAGGTCGTATGGAGTGCCGCAATCAGGACGCCTTCGGCATAAACGTAAGCAATAAACGTCAGTGGCGTAACCCAGCACAATACAGCTACGGAGATTACCCGTCTCGCCAGTGGTTCGCATTCCTGCCGGTCCGCATCGAGCAACAACTGAAAGACCCAGTTCCCACGGATCTCCACCGGAATCTCGAACACGATTCGCAAGCCGATGATCAGCAGAAAGGTCAGAATAAACGGAATCGAGAGCGCGTCTGGGGTCAAAGCAGCCTGCCGCAACGACGTTGCACCCTGAAACGCATTCATCAGCGCCTGCGACGCAAGCACCAGCCCCAACCCGCCAACTCCGGTCAGAGCCAACCGGTGCTGCTCGCTGCGCGCCAGTGTTTTTCCCACAAAGCGAGAGCATCCTCTCAGAAACGAAGTTGGCAGCAAGAGTCGCTCCAGAAAGCCCATACGCCATCCCCACGGATTTTGCGAAACCTCGGAACCGTCGGCAATCTCTGCAATCCGCACGAAATGCCGCCGGTATCCAATCGCAGATGCGCCAAATGCCACCGCGACCACTCCCACGACGGCCGGCAGGACCAGCCGCGCCAATTCCACCATCGCGGGATTCGCTCGTCCTCGCAACAGTTGGCACAAACTTACAAACCAGCTGGAGGGAAAAAAGAAACTCCACAACGGCGCTCGTCCGGTAGTCCGCGACAATGAACTCGGCACCGCAAAACTGGTGCATAACAGCGTTACGAGGTACACAACCACGAGTCCACGAATGTAACCTGATACGCGCCGGAACGCCCGTGGCGGCAGGACTGCCATCAGCAACCCCAGTACTGCGAACACGGCGAAGAATGCGAAGACGCTCGCAAGCAAAACTCCAACGGCATGCACCAGCCCGAACTCTATAAAGAAGGGAAGAGTTCCCTGCGCGGCGGACACCACCATCGGAAACAGGACGCACGACGCGCCATTTACATCGATTGCCACCAGGCCCGCAAGCAACAACAGTGCCACCAGATTTGCCAAGAAAATCGTTCGCGATGAAACCGGCAGATGCGCCAGGTTCGTGTAATCGCGCCGGTCGGGAAAGATGGCATCCCAGCGCCACACTGCGACCATCCCGGTCACGGTCATCGACAGCACGATGAAGAAATATTCATCCGGGAGCGCAATCAGCAGCGTGTCGACATGGAATTGCCCGCGGAGCCATTGCAGCAAGGATCCGTATTTATCGAACAAAAGGACTGACACAAACCCACCCGGCATGGCGAGCAAAGTAAGCACCAGCCCAACTCCAATGTCGAGGCCTTCGGTATCCGAGTCTCCGCCGCCGCGAAAAATGCGTTCCACAAAAAGCTCAACCAGCCTCCAGAAAGGCAGTTGCCGATATTTTCCCCAACGGCTTTCCGCCGCAAGAGTGCTCATGCCGCCTTCATCACTGCCACGATGTCGCCCGCCACGCGCATCGTATCGACGTCGTCGACCAAATGCAGAAACGTATTTTCCAGCGACTGGCCAAGAATCTGCCCTACATTGGCTACTGAGTCATGCGCGATCACCACACCTTGCCGCAGGATCAGCACATCGGTGCAAACCTTCTCCACGACCTCGAGGACATGCGAGCAGTAGAAGACGAGCTTGCCCGCTCGTCCCAGTGACTGCACCAGATTCTTGAAGATCAGCGCCGAGGTCACATCAAGGCCCGATAGAGGCTCATCGAAAATGAAGATGTCAGGATCGTGCATCAGAGCCGCGATCAGCAAAATGCGCTGCCGCATGCCCTTCGAATACGTTCCCATCGCCGCGTGCCGGGCGGGAAGCAGGGAGAACAGTTCCAGCAGCGCATTAATCTTCGACTCCATTAGCGGCCGGGACATCCCCCGCAAGGTCCCGATCATGTCCAGATATTCCCATCCCGTGAGGTACGGATAAAGATGCGCCTCTTCCGGCACATATCCCAAGTGAGTGCGATATTCCGCGAGGTTGGCCTGGATGTTTCGTCCGTCGAAGCGCACCAGTCCGCGCGACGGCTCCAGCAGTCCCGTGAGCATCTTCACCGTCGTGCTCTTGCCTGATCCATTCGGCCCAAGGCAGCCCAACACTTCTCCGGGGCGTAGTGTGAAAGACAAATCCTGAACCGCGGGAATCGACGAATATCTTTTGGTGAGTTGGACAGCTTCGAGCATGGCGTGACCTCGCCAGATGAGATGCGCAGACTGTCGCCCAAGAAACCTGCGCGCGGAGAGAACTCGAAGGGTTAGACACCGCAAACCGGAAAACAGTACCAAAGTCGGGAGCGAACCAGTTCTACCGTGGAAGAGCGGCCCTTGAAGCGCCGGGTAAAGACGCTGATGATCCTGGCTCTCGGCCGTGGCTATTTGTTTAGCTTCACGGCATCTTCAATCCCAATGCCCGAACCGTGTCCGGATCCAAGACGTTTTTTCCGTCTTTTTTTGTGACCACGCTGAAGCCGCCGGAGTAATCCCACATCGCCCAGCCGATGTCGTGCCGCTCGAGTGCGGTGCGAGTGTCTTTGAGCCACGCGATCCTGTCCTGTGGATTCACTCCATACCGGTACGCTCCGAATTCATTGCACAGCAGCGGCACTCCATTGCGCGCTCCCCAATCCGCCGCCTGATTAATCTCTGCTTCAATTCGCGGCGCATCCCAATGATCCTGCCCATATCGGATCACATCGATCCGGTGGGCTGCCTCTGGCACGGTCGCGGCGACCTCCGCGGCATTCTTCGGATCCGACGGATAGTGCAAATTCTTCAGCCAATGCCAGTAATAGGCGCCCCAACTCGCACCCTGGTGCGTAAAGATGTGCGGCTCGTAAAAGTGAAATACATAGATGACATTCGGATCGCGCAGCGGCTCCAGCATCACCATGTCGTAGTCGTCATCCCACTTCGCGCCCGGAGCGAGAATCGTATTGGTTGGGGCCGCTTGCCGGATCGCCGCGGCCAGCTTTGCTTCCACCCCATACCAGCGATAGGGATCCTTCATCTCCGGCTCATTGATGATCTCGAAGAACACGCGTTCGGCATCCCACGGTGGAGAGGCATAATGCTTTGCCACCATGCGCCAGAATTCCGAGAACTGTTCAACGAATTCGTCATCATTGAGCCGCGCCTTGAAGTCCGAATCCGGGTGCATGTCGAGTTCAACCGCGAGGCCCGCATCCAGAATCATCTTCATGGCCGCGTCGAGATAAGCAAAATACTCGGTGGTCCCGTTCTGATGCTGAGCCGCTTCCATCATCGGGCCCGGATTCACGCTCAGCCGCACATGATCAAACCCGGCTGACTTGATCAACGCGATGTCAGCGGAAGTCGTCCATTGCCCGAAATGCTCCTTGGTGTAGCCTTTGGGATCGTAAACCTGAGCAAACCACTCGCTGAGGTTGATCCCATGCCGCAGATGCGCAAGACGAGATGGCGGAACGGAAGCTGCGGGAGCAGCCTGCCCTTGCGAAGTTACAGGGAGAGATAAAGACAGAAAGAAAACGACGACGATGCGTGTGTGAAGCAAGATTTACCTCCGAGAAATACAGAGTGGACCATCCGGAACGTCGCATTGTTTGTGACGTTCCGGCAGGAGATCTCATCTTCGAGTCTTTCGAAAGGGAAGTCTGACCTGAAACTCAGCTCGATATCGGTAACGCCCGAATCCGTTTCTTCGTCGCCGCATAAATCGCATTGCACAAGGCCGGGGCTACTGGAGGAACGGATGGCTCTCCAATCCCGGTCGGAACCTCGGGACTGGGGACCGCATATACTTCGACTGCCGGTGTTTCGTCCATTCGCAGCGGCGGATAGTCGTCAAAATTACCCTGCACCACGCGGCCCTTTTCGATCGTGATCTTCGCCCGCAAAGCATTCGCCAGGCCGTACACGATCCCGCCCTGAATCTGTTGCTCGAGAATGGCGGGATTCACGACCTGTCCGCAGTCGACGACGGCCACCACGCGATGAACCCGCGGCTGGTTATTTTCGATGCTGATCTCAACTACTTCAGCCATGTACGAAGCGAAGCATCCAAAGCAAGCCACGCCGCGATATCGCCCGGGCGGTAGTGGCTTGTCCCATCCGGCCTTTTCTCCGGCAAGTTGGAGTACGCCGCGCATACGAGCCGTATGCCAAGTGGTCGTGAAGTAGGGCAGGTCTTGATCTTTGGCCAGAATCTGCAAGCGGTATTTGAGAGGATCTTTGCCGGCTGCCACCGCCAATTCATCGATAAAACTCTCCAGCGCGAACCCCGCCTGCAGCGCGTATACCGACCGCATCCATCCCAGCGGCACCGGCGTCTCGGTCATTACGTACTCAATCAGGTAATTAGGAATTCCGTACACCGGGCCCGCTTCATCCGGCAGGTCCGGATCCACGCCGTTGGGCACGGGCTGGCCCTTCTGCCCGCTGATCGAGGGGGCGATGATGCGATGCGTCAGCGCCACTGGATATCCTGATCCATCGACGGTCGCCGAGAGCTGATGAATACTTGCCGGGCGATAGGTCGAAAATCGCATATCATCTTCGCGCGTCCAGATCACCTTTACCGGACCATTGATTGCCTTCGATACAAGCGCGGCCTCGACGGCATAGTCATGCTCCAGTCGCCGACCAAATCCTCCGCCCATCAGGGTGACGTTGACTTTCACCTGATCGGGATCCAATCCGATGGCTGTCGCTACAGAATCGCGGCAGTCCTGCGGCACCTGTGTCGGAGCCCACAATTCGCACTTAGCAGTCTGATAGCTAGCAGTGCAATTCCCCGGCTCCATGGGGGCGTGCGCCATGAACGGCAAAGTGTATTCCGCGGAAATATGACGACCGGAAACCTTCGCTGGTTCGCCCAGCGAATACATGTTCGCGCCCTTCTTCGAAGCTGCCTGCTTCATCCCCGCCATCACTGCGGCCGTGTTCAGGTCTTTATTCGGACCTTCATCCCAATTCACATTGAGGACACGGCGCCCTTCCATCGCGCCCCAAACGCTGTCGGCCACGACGGCGATTGCCGAGTCGGCAATCTTTCCGACGTAACTGACGCCCGCAATCTTTTTCGAGTCCTTATCGTCAAAGCTCGCGACTTTTCCGCCAATAACCGGACACCGCGAAAGGACGGCATACTTCATTCCGGGTACGCGAAAATCGATGCCGAATACCGCTTCGCCTTTTACTTTCGCGGGAGAATCCACGCGCGCGAGCCGCTGCCCGACAATCTTGTAGTCCTTACTCTGCTTCAGCGGAACGTCGCTGGGAATCGGGAGGGTGGAAGCTTTGCCCACGAGATCGCCGTAGTTCAAACTGCGATTGGAAGCAGCATGTTTGATGTATCCACTCTCGGCGGTGCATCCGGATCGGGGAACTCCCCAGGTCAAGGCTGCCGCCGAGATCAGCATCTCGCGGGCGGTCGCTCCAGCCTTCCGCATCGGATCCCAGGTTGTCCGAATGCTAGCGCTTCCCCCGGTTGTCTGGTCACCAAATAGTGTGCTTGCCCCGGCCTGCTCAATTTCAATCTGCTTCCAGTCGGCCTCAAGTTCCTCGGCCAGGATCATCGGCAGAGCGGTGCGCACGCCCTGTCCCATCTCCGAGCGAGCCACCACGATCGTGATCTTATTGTCCGGAGAAATGCGGAGATATGCGTTTGGCGAAAACGACTCTTTCCCCGATACGCCGTTGTGCGGCAGATAAAACCCAATCACGAGTCCAGCGCCAGCCGCAACACCGGCGCCCACGAATTCACGGCGGGACAGTGGGCTCATCGCGCACCTCCATTGCCAGCCGCGCGATGAATGGCCTTGCGGATCCTCTCGTAGGTTCCACAGCGGCAGAGGTTGCCGTTCATCGCCTGCGTGATCTGGTCGTCCGTTGGATTCGGTGTTTTTGCCAGCA
>Ga0209168_10001029_pt1 | contig 23417 bp, 19 predicted proteins | sample Coa_R1_FD_187156 | JGI IMG/M metagenome (GOLD analysis project Ga0209168, IMG submission 187156) | Surface soil microbial communities from Centralia Pennsylvania, which are recovering from an underground coalmine fire - Coalmine... | ecosystem: Environmental > Terrestrial > Soil > Unclassified ...
GCTTGGGATCGGGCGGGGACGGCTTGGGATCGGGCGGGGACGGCTTGGGATCGGGCGGGGACGGCTTGGGATCGGGCGGAGCGGCGGGAGCGCCAGCGGAGCCGGGGGCTTCGCGTTCGGCGGCGGCGTGGCGGGGCGGGATGGCGAGCCGCAGGACGTCGGCCAGTGTGCCCGCGTAGCGGTCGGCAACCGCGCGGGCCAGGGTGAAGATCTCGGGGGTCAGGACCGGCTCGGGCGAGATCACCCGCTCCAGCCGGGCCAGGCGGCCCTGGTGCTCGCTGGTCTGAGTTCGGTCCAGCAGGTAGCCGTCGACCAGCTGGCCGGCGAACCTGACGCGGACCCGGCAGCCCGGCACGGCCGTCTGGTCCATGCTCGCCGGGACCAGGTAGTCGAAGGGCCGGTCCAGGTGAGCCAGCGAGATGTCGACCGCCACGCGGGCGACCGGCAGCCGCTCGCTGACCGCCTGATCCTTCGGCCCCTTCGCCACGGTCTCCGTCCTACCAGAACGAGGGCGATGCTCACACGTATGCGGCGGGATTTTCATGATCACGAAGAGTTTTAGGTCATATAGCGTATAAAAGTCTTCGCGATCATGGAAGATGGCACTTGTATTCGAGAGTCCGGCACAGCGGGCGGGCGTTTCCGCGGAAACGCGCACCTATGAGGTGCACGCGGCCGGGTAGGCAGCCGCGTCTCATGGCGAGGGCCCACCGCAGGTGTTAGAGCCGGCACGGCGGCCAGCCGCGCGTGCGCGTCCGCTCCGCGGAGCTAGGAGCGAGTACGGGAAACTGGAGCTACGGTCCGTTCGGGAGAAATTTACACGCCTACGGCGGTGCGGAGCTGGTCGGCGCGGTCCACGCGCTCCCAGGAGAAGTCCGGCTCGGTGCGGCCGAAGTGGCCGTAGGCCGCGGTCTGGGCGTAGATCGGGCGGAGCAGGTCCAGCGCGTAGATGATCGCCCGCGGCCGCAGGTCGAAGACCTTCATGACCGCGTCCTGGATCTGCTCGACCGGCACCTTCTCGGTGCCGAAGCACTCGATGAACAGCCCGACCGGCACCGCCTTGCCGATCGCGTAGGCCACCTGGGCCTCGCAGCGGTCGGCCAGGCCCGAGGCGACCACGTTCTTGGCCACCCAGCGCATGGCGTACGCCGCGCTGCGGTCGACCTTGGACGGGTCCTTGCCGGAGAAGGCGCCGCCGCCGTGCCGGGCCATACCGCCGTAGGTGTCGATGATGATCTTGCGCCCGGTCAGCCCGGCGTCGCCCATCGGGCCGCCGATCTCGAAGCGGCCGGTCGGGTTGACCAGCAGCCGGAAGCCTTCGGTGTCGATCTCCGCGTCGGCCAGGACGGGGTCGACCACGTAGTCGCGGATGTCGGGGGCGAGCAGTTCCTTGAGGTTGATGTCCGGCGCGTGCTGGGTGGAGACCACCACGGTGTCCAGCCGGACCGGGCGGTCCCCGGCGTACTCGATGGTCACCTGCGTCTTGCCGTCCGGGCGCAGGTACGGCACCGTGCCCGCGCGGCGGACCTCGGACAGCTGCTTGGCCAGCTTGTGGGCCAGCATGATCGGCAGCGGCATCAGCTCCGGCGTCTCCCGGCACGCGTAGCCGAACATGAGACCCTGGTCGCCCGCGCCCTGCCGGTCGAAGTCGTCGGTCCCCTCGCCCTCGCGGTACTCGAACGCGTCGTTGACGCCCTGGGCGATGTCGGGCGACTGGGAGCCGATCGACACCGACACGCCGCAGGAGGCGCCGTCGTAACCCTTGGCCGAGGAGTCGTAGCCGATCTCGAGGATCTTGTCCCTGATGATGCCGGGGATGTCCACGTAGGTCTGCGTGGTGACCTCGCCGGCCACGTGCACCTGGCCGGTCGTGATCAGCGTCTCCACCGCGACCCGGCTGCCCGGATCGTCCTTGATCATGGAATCGAGGATGGCGTCACTGATCTGGTCGGCCATCTTGTCGGGATGACCCTCGGTCACCGACTCAGAAGTAAACAGGCGACGCGCCACGTCGTTTTCCCCTCTTAGCACCCGGGCAACTGCGGTGAGTCTATCCGCAGTCCCCGGGCATACGGATTTGCTTCAGATGAGACGCTTGCACCGGAATTGATACCCCGGGCCTACTTGAGGCTGACCGCGGCCAGGTCCCAGACCACGTTCGCGAGCGCTTCCTTGGGCCCGCGCGGGACCAGGGTAACCGTTCCGTCGGCACCGTAGACGACCGCCTCGTTGTCCGGGGTGCCGAAGCCGCGCCCGTTCCCCACCGGGTTGACCACCAGCAGGTCACACCCCTTGCGGGCGAGTTTGGCCCGGGCCGCCTGCTCGGAGGTGTCCGTCTCGGCGGCGAACCCGACCAGGACGGGGTGCGTGCCGCCGGGACCTCGCCGCGCGGCCAGCCCGGCCAGGATGTCCGGGTTCTCGACCAGGCGCAGCGGCTCGGGCGGCTGCCCGTCCTTCTTGATCTTGCCGTCGCTGCGGGTCTGCGGACGGTAGTCGGCCACCGCGGCGGCCATCACCACGACGTCGGCATTCGCCGCGGCGGCCAGGACCGCGTCGTGCATCTGGCGGGCGGAGACAACCCGGATGACGTTGGCCCCCGCCGGGTCGGGCAGCGCGACGTTGGCCGCGATCACCGTCACCTCGGCGCCCCGCGCGACGGCGGTCCTGGCCAGCGCGTAACCCTGGGTGCCGGTGGACCAGTTGCCGATGAACCGTACCGGGTCGATTTCCTCGCGGGTGCCGCCCGCGGACACCACTACGCGGCGCCCGGCCAGGTCCGGTGCGCCCGCGCCGTCGAGCAGGCGGAGGGCCACGGCGAAGATCTCGGACGGCTCGGGCAGCCGGCCCGCGCCGCTGTCGGCACCGGTGAGGCGGCCGACCGCCGGATCGAGCACGACGGCGCCGCGGCGGCGCAGCAGGGCGACGTTGGCCTGGGTGGCCGGGTGCTCCCACATCTCGGTGTGCATGGCGGGCGCGTACAGCACCGGGCACCTGGCGGTCAGCAAGGTGGCGGTCAGCAGGTCACCGGCCATTCCGGCGGCGGCGCGGGCCAGCAGGTCGGCGGTGGCCGGGGCGACCACGACCAGGTCGGCGGACTGGCCGAGCCGGACGTGCGGGACCTCGGACACGCCGGTCCACACGTCGGTCGTGACCGGTTCGCCGGACAGGGCGGCCCAGGTCGGCTCGCCCACGAAACGCAGGGCGTCAGCGGTGGGCACCACCCGGACGCGGTGCCCGGATTCGGTCAGCAGCCTGAGCAGTTCACAGGCCTTATACGCCGCGATGCCCGCGCCGACGCCCAGGATGACGCGGGCCGACGCGGGCATGGGTGCCTGTTCGCTAGCCTTCGGTGGCTTCGACGTTGAGCAGCCGCTCCTTGATCTCACGGAGCGAGATCGACAGCGGCTTCTCCTGGCTGCGGGTCTCGACCAGCGGGCCGACGTACTCCAGCAGCCCCTCGCCGAGCTGGGAGTAGTACGCGTTGATCTGCCGTGCGCGCTTCGCGGCCATGATCACCAGCCGGTACTTGCTGTCCACGACATCGAGAAGCTCGTCGATGGGCGGGTTGATGATGCCGTCGGCGACCTGAGTGCCTGCCACGTTCTGCCTTCCGTTGTTCACTGCTCCATCAAGGTTATCAGCTGGCGGCATACGTCCTGGACGGATGTGTTGACCAGCGTGATATCGAACTCGGCGGCCGCCGCGAGCTCCTCCTCGGCGGCCGCGAGCCGGCGGGCCAGGACCTCGGGCGGCTCGGTACCGCGGCCGGTGAGCCTGCGGACCAGTTCGTCCCAGGACGGCGGGGCCAGGAAAACGAGCCGGGCGTCGGGCGCGGCCCGTCTGACCTGCCGCGCTCCGGCCACATCGATCTCCAGCAGGCTGGCCACGCCCGCTTCGAGCCTCTGGTTCAGAGGCTCGCGCGGCGTGCCGTACCGGTTGCCGGCGAACTGCGCCCACTCCAGCAGGGCTCCACCGGCGACCAGCCGGTCGAACTCGCTGTCGTCGACAAAGTGATATTCACGGCCGTCCACTTCGCCCGGCCGTGGCCGGCGTGTCGTAACCGACACAGATATCCAGATGCCGGGGCAAATCTTGCGGAGTTCGGCGACGACCGTGCTCTTCCCGACCCCGGAGGGCCCGGAGAGCACGGTCAGCCGCGAATGCACCGGGGTCGCGACCGCGGCTCCGCTAGGAGGTCGCTCCCGTCTGCCGCGCGGTTCAGATATCGGCACCGAACTCTTGCTCAAGCGCGGACCGCTGGTTGGTGCCCAGCCCGCGTACGCGACGCGATTCCGCTATGCCTAGCCTTTCCATGATCTGCTTTGCCCGTACCTTGCCCACGCCAGGCAGAGACTCAAGCAGAGCCGAGACCTTCATCTTGCCAATGACGTCATCAGTCGAGCCTTCCTTGATGACGTCCGACAAGGTCGTGGCCCCGCGCTTGAGGCGATTCTTAACCTCGGCGCGTTCTTTGCGTGCGCGGGCAGCCTTCTCCAGTGCCGCCGCACGTTCTTCAGGAGTGAGGGGAGGAAGAGCCACTCGGGGTCACCTCGGGTTTCGTTGGAAAAAGGTTTGTCGGGAGGGGAAACTAGCCAATCACGTACCCTTTCGGCAACGCAAATCCCCGTTTACGTCATCACAAATTGAAATATATTACCTACAGTAAGCATTTCATTACTTAGAGTTATCTTTGCTTGGCCCGGGCCTCAACTAGGGGTCTCACCGGGCGATATTCCGTGGTCAAGCTGCAAGGCACCAGCGTATGCCATCGATGTACGGGCGGATGACCACTCTCCCGGCGCGTCGTGGATTCGTCACACATTTCCGCGTCTGTGCCGGGACACGACCGACCCAATTCCGGTCAGCCGAACGGGCTTGTTCCCGCGGCGGTCTTCGCCTCGACCCGCCGCGGCTTCCGCTCGCTTTGATCCCCGATTATTGCCAGATGAGATGATGCGCGATCTATGGGACTTATGTTACTCCTGAGACTGTGCGAGATGATCTGGGCGTTTCTACCCCGTCTCGACCCATCTGGGCCCCGTTGAACTTCCTGACATCCTACTCGTTGCGTGAACCCGGCGTCACCCCAGGTCACCTAATGTGTCGGAGAAGTTTTTCGCGGCCGGGCGGGCCGGTTGCCGCCGCGGGCCGGCTCGGGCTCAGGCCGGGCCACGGGCGACGCTCACCCGCCGCAGCGACGCGGCGATCGCGGCCGCGGCCGCGCCCGGATCGGGCGCCCTGGTGATCGGCCGGCCGATCACCAGCAGATCCGCGCCGGCCAGCAGGGCCTCCTCGGGCGTCGCGACCCGCGCCTGGTCGTCGGCGCCGGAACCGGCCGGCCGGACCCCGGGCGTGATGAGCGTCACATCCGGGCCGACCTCCGACCGGACCGCGGAGACCTCGCGCGGCGAGCACACCAGGCCCTGCGCGCCGGCCGCCACCGAGAGGGTGGCGAGGCGCAGCACCGCGTCCGGCACCGGTCCGGTCATCCCGATACGGCCCAGGTCGTCGTCGCCCAGCGAGGTCAGCACGGTGACGGCGGCAACCATCGTGCCCGGCGCCGCCTCGACGGCCGCCCGGATCAGGTCGGCACCGCCGGCGGCGTGCACGGTCAGGACGTCGGGCCGCAACCGGGCCACGGCCCGCGCCGCCCCGGCCACCGTGGCGGGGATGTCGTGCAGCTTGAGGTCCAGAAACACCGCCAGCCGGCTGGCGCCACGGACCGTCGCCACCACCTGCGGCCCGTACCGCAGGTACAGTTCCAGACCGACCTTGACCGTGCTCACATGCGGCGTCACCATCGCCGCCCACCGCGCAGCCGTCTCCAGGTCGGGGGCGTCGAGCGCCACGGCCACCGGCGCAGGCTTGCTCACGGCGACTCCTTCCACTGTCCGCTTCCGCCCTGTCACGTGTTGCTTACCCGTTTTACCCTCATCGTCGCCTCCGGCGGCTAGGCACCCGGCGGCTAGGCACCCGGCGGCTAGGCACGTCGGGCCAGCCCGCGGGCGAGCCGGCCGTGGGCGCCGTGGGCCTGGCCGATGACGTCAGCGACCTGGTCCGCGCCGATGGCCGCCAGTTCCTCCTCCAGTTCCCGCACCACGCGCGAGCACGCCGACGGATCGTGCACGATCGCGGTGCCGACCCCGATCAGCGATGCGCCCGCCAGCAGCAACTCCAGCGCGTCCCGCCCGGTGCGCACGCCGCCCGTCCCGATGATCGGCACGCCGGGAAACGCCTCGGCCACCTGCCAGACGCACCGGACCGCAACCGGCCGGATCGCGGGCCCGGACAGGCCACCGTAGGCCCCGGCCAGGGCCGGGCGCATGGTGCCCGGATCGATGGCCATGCCGAGCACCACGTTGATCAGCGACAGACCGTCCGCGCCGGCCCCGACGCAGGCCTCGGCCACGGCCACGATGTCGGTCACATCCGGCGACAGCTTCGCGAAGACCGGTATGTCGTGCCGCAGGCTGGCGCGCACCGCCGCGACCACGGACCCCGCGGTCGCCGGGTCGAGGGCGAACAGGCGCCCGGCCTCCTCGGCGTTCGGGCAGGACAGGTTGATCTCGACCGCGGACACGCCCGCCGCATCGGACAGCCGGGCCGCCAGCGTGCCGTACTCGCGGACGGTCTGGCCGGCGATCGAGACCACGGCACGGGCGCCGTGGGACAGCAGCCACGGCAGATCCCGCTGCAGGAACGCATCGATTCCCGGACCCTGCAGGCCCACCGAGTTCAGCAGCCCGCTAGGCGTCTCGGCCAGCCGGGGCGCGGGGTTCCCGGTCCGCGGCTCGGTCATGATCGACTTGCTGATGACCGCGCCGACCCGGGCAACGTCGATGAACTGGGCCAGCTCGCGGCCCGCGCCGGCGCAGCCCGCCGCGGCCAGCACCGGGTTGGGCAGTTCGAGCTGCCCGAGCCGGGCCCGCATGTCAGCCGGCATGAAGGTGCCCGTCGGCCTTGGGCTTCCAGCCCGGCGCGCCGAGCGCGTCGAACGGGATCGTGCCCACGTCGTCCCAGCGGACCAGGTCGGCGCGGAACACCGGGCCGTCCACGCAGGCGCGCACGATCCGGGTGATCCCGTCGGTCCCGGTCACCGGCAGGACGCAGCCCATGCAGACCCCGATCCCGCAGGCCATGGGCACGTCGACCGAGGCCTGCACCGGGATCGCGTACCGGGCGGCCAGCGCGGTCACGTCGCGTAGCACGGGCACCGGCGCGCTGGCGTAGATCACCTCGGTACGCGCCTCGCGGATGACCTGCTCCAGCATGGCGGTGACCGGTCCGCGGGCGCCCAGCGAGCCGTCGGCGGTGGTGATCGTCGCGCTGCGCCCGGACCGGCGGGCGGTCAGCGCGCCGAAGACCCGGTCCGCGCTCTGCCCGCCGAGCAGGAAATCGACGCTGCAGGCGCGGTCGGTGAGCTTGGCGGCGAGCGCGAACAACGGCGCGCTGCCGTAGCCGACCCCGAGCAGCAGGCACCGGGACGGGCTCTTCGGCACGGGGAACGGCCGGCCGAGCGGGCCCACGGCGTCCAGCGTGTCGCGAGCGCGCAGCGCGGCGAGCCACCGGGTACCTGGCCCGTTCGTCTCGAACACGAACTCCACGGTGCCGCCGTGGTCGGGGCGGACATCGTGCACGACGAAGGCTCGCCGGCCCAGCATCGAGCTCTCCGGGCCGCCGACGGCCACCGTGACGAACTGGCCGGGCCGGAACCTGGTCGCGATGGCGGGAGCGACCAGCGTCAGCGCGTGATAGGCGTCAACGCGCCGCAGGGTCAGGACGGTGGCGCGGACCTGGACCGGCCCCGCGCCTGGATCAGTCACGGGGCTCACTCACGAGAGGCGTGCAGCAGCGCGGCGTGCTCCTGCAGCGACCGCACGCCGATCTCGCCGCGGATGATGGCCTCGATGCCCTGCACCGCGGCGGCCAGCCCGGCCGCCGTGGTCACGCACGGGATGCCGCGGCGGACCGCGGCGGTACGGATCTCGTAGCCGTCGAGCCGGGGGCCGGACTGCCCGGGACTGCCGAACGGCGTGTTCACGATCAGGTCCACCTCGCCAGCGAGAATCCGCGTCACCACGGTCGGCTCGCCATCAGGTCCGGGGCCGTCGCCGTGCTTTCGCACGATCTTGGCACGAACCCCGTTACGGCGCAGCACCTCCGCCGTTCCGTCCGTGGCCCAGATCTCGAAACCCAGGTCGGCCAGGCGCTTGACGGGGAAGATCATGGACCGCTTGTCGCGGTTCGCCACCGACACGAACACCCGGCCCTTGACCGGCAGTGATCCGTACACGGCGGCCTGGGATTTCGCGTAGGCCGTGCCGAACGTCGTATCGATCCCCATCACCTCGCCGGTGGAGCGCATCTCCGGCCCGAGCACCGTGTCCACGCCCTGACCGCCCGGATCGCGGAACCGCCCGAACGGCAGCACCGCCTCCTTGACCGCGACCGGCGCGTCCATCGGCAGCTCACCGCCGTCTTCGTCCCGCTGGAGGAGGCCCTCGGCCCGGAGCTCGGCGATGCTGGCGCCCAGCATGATCCGCGCCGCGGCCTTGGCCAGCGGGACCGCGGTGGCCTTGGAGACGAACGGCACGGTCCGCGAGGCCCGCGGGTTGGCCTCCAGCACGTACAGCACTCCCCCGGCCATCGCGTACTGCACGTTCAGCAGGCCGCGCACCCCCACGCCCTGCGCGATGGCCTGGGTAGCCGCGCGGATCTGCGCGATGTCACCGCGGCCGATGGTGATCGGCGGCAGCGCGCAGGCCGAGTCGCCGGAATGGATGCCGGCCTCCTCGATATGCTCCATCACGCCGCCGAGGTACAGCTCGGACCCGTCGTAGAGCGCGTCGACGTCGATCTCGATCGCGTCGTCGAGGAACCGGTCGATGAGCACCGGGTGGCCCGGGCTGACCTGGGTGGCTTTGGACACGTAGGAGCGCAGCGTGGCGTCGTCGTAGACGATCTCCATGCCACGCCCGCCGAGCACGTACGAGGGCCGGACCAGCACCGGGTAGCCGATCTCGCGCGCGATTGCCTGTGCTTCCTCTGTGGTGACGGCCGTTCCGTAGCGCGGGGCGGTCAGCCCGGCTTGGTTGAGGACCTGCGCGAACGCGGCGCGGTCCTCGGCCAGGTGGATGGCCTCAGGCGAGGTACCTACCACCGGGACCCGGGCGGCTTGCAAGGCGCGGGCCAGGCCCAGCGGGGTCTGCCCGCCGAGCTGGACGATGACGCCCGCGACGGGTCCGGTTTCTTGTTCCGCGCGGACTACCTCCAGGACGTCCTCCAGGGTGAGCGGCTCGAAGTACAGCCGACCCGAGGTGTCGTAGTCGGTGGAGACCGTCTCCGGGTTGCAGTTGACCATGACGGTCTCGTAGCCCGCGTCGGCCAGCGCGAACGAGGCGTGCACGCAGGCGTAGTCGAACTCGATGCCCTGGCCGATGCGGTTCGGCCCGCTGCCCAGGATGATCACCTTGGGCTGGTCGCCGACGGGGACCTCGGTCTCGTCGTCGTAGGTGGAGTACAGGTACGGGGTGCGGGCGGCGAACTCGGCCGCGCACGTGTCGACCGCGTGGTACACGGGGCGCACGCCGAGGCCCCAGCGGATCTCCCTGATCACCGTCTCGGTGGTGCCGCGCAGTTCGGCGATCTGCGCGTCGGAGAAGCCGTTCTGCTTGGCAGTGGTCAGCGTGCGGGCGTCGAGGGCCTGCGCCATTCTGAGTTGACGGGCGATGTGGTTGATGTGCTGGATCTGCTCGATGAACCAGGGGTCGATGCCGGTGGTCTCGGCCACGGCTTCGGGGCTGGCGCCGGCCGCCAGCGCCCGGTGGATGGTGTTCAGGCGGCCGTCGTGCGGGGTTCCGGCCGCACGCAGCAAGCTGTCCGCGTCCTCTTCGGTGCCTTCTTTGAAGCCGAACGGTCCGTGGTTACTCTCCAGGCTTCTCAGCGCCTTCTGCAGCGCCTCCGGGAAGCTCCGGCCGATGGCCATCGCCTCTCCCACGCTCTTCATGTGGGTGGTGAGCGTGGTGTCGGCACCGGGGAACTTCTCGAACGCGAACCGCGGCACCTTGACCACCACGTAGTCCAGCGCGGGCTCGAAGCAGGCCGGGGTCTGGCCGGTGATGTCGTTGCCGATCTCGTCCAGGGTGTAGCCGATGGCCAGCCGCGCGGCGATCTTGGCGATGGGGAAGCCGGTGGCCTTGGAGGCCAGCGCGCTGCTCCGCGAGACACGCGGGTTCATCTCGATGACCACCATCTGGCCGGTGCGCGGCTCGACGGCGAACTGGATGTTGCAGCCACCGGTGTCCACGCCGACCGCGCGCATGATGGCGATCGCGGTGTCGCGCATGTGCTGGTACTCGCGGTCGGTGAGCGTCATCGCGGGCGCGACGGTGACGCTGTCGCCGGTGTGCACCCCCATCGGGTCGATGTTCTCGATCGAGCAGACGACGACCACGTTGTCCTTGCGGTCGCGCATCAGCTCGAGCTCGAACTCCTTCCAGCCGATGATGCTCTGCTCGAGCAGGACCTCGTGGGTGGGGCTGGCGTCCAGGCCGGCACCGGCGATGCGCCGCAGGTCTTCTACGGTCCTGGCGATGCCCGACCCGAGGCCGCCCAAGGTGAAGCTGGGGCGGATCACGACCGGGTAGTTCAGGGTCTGCGCCGTGGCGAGGCACTCATCCAGGTCGCGGCAGATCTGGCTGCGCGGGACCTCGGCGCCCAGCCCGGTCACGATCTCCTTGAACCGCTCGCGGTCCTCCCCGGCCCGGATCGCGTCGATGTTGGCGCCGATCAGCTCGACGTTGTACCGGTCAAGGACCCCGTGGTCATGCAGGGCGACCGCGGCGTTGAGCGCGGTCTGGCCGCCCAGGGTCGGCAGCACCGCGTCGGGCCGCTGGATCGCGATGACCTTCTCCAGCGTCTCGGTGGTGATCGGCTCCACGTAGGTCGCGTCGGCGAACTCGGGGTCGGTCATGATCGTGGCCGGGTTGGAGTTGACCAGGCTGACCCTGATGCCCTCGCTCTTGAGGACGCGGCAGGCCTGCGTGCCCGAGTAGTCGAACTCGCAGCCCTGGCCGATGACGATCGGGCCCGACCCGATGACGAGCACCGATCTGAGGTCCTCACGCCGCGGCACCGTTCCCCCTTTCCAGCTGTGCTGTCATTAGGGCGCAGAACTGGTCGAAATGGTCGGCGGCATCGTGCGGGCCCGGAGCGGCCTCGGGGTGGTACTGGACGCTGAACACCGGGCGGTCCCGCAGCCGCAGGCCCTCGACCACGCCGTCGTTGAGGTTGACGTGACTGACCGCGGCCGGGCCGTACGGGGTGTCGAACCGCTCCAGTGCCTCCGGGGGCACGTGTGACCACGTCTTCGCAGCTGCCGGGGCCGGCTCAACTACGTCGTTGCCACAACGACGCACACCAGACGACATGGTTGCCACAACGACGTCGTTGGGGTCGCCTGGGAGGGCCACGGCGAAGCCGTGGTTGTGGCTGGTGATGTAGACCCGGCCGGTGGACAGGTCCATGACCGGCTGGTTCACGCCGCGGTGCCCGTAGCGCAGCTTGTAGGTGCGCAGGCCCAGGGCCAGGGCGAGGATCTGGCTGCCGAGGCAGATGCCGAAGACGGGCAGCCCGGCGTCCAGCACCCCGCGCATCGCGTCCACCGCGTATGTGGCCGCGGCCGGGTCGCCGGGGCCGTTGCTGAAGAACACCCCGTCCGGCGCGTGAGCCAGGATCTGCGCGGCGGTGGTCGTGGCGGGGACCACGACCACCTCGCAGCCGCGGGCCGCGAGGTGACGCGGGGTGGAGGCCTTGATGCCCAGGTCGACGGCGACCACGCGGTAGCGGGCGGGGCCTTCCGGCGAGACCGTGTAGGGCTCCGACGTGCTCACCACCCGGGCCAGGTCGGCCCCTGCCATCTGCGGGCTGGCCAGCACCCGTTCCAGCAGCCTTTCCTGGCTGGTTTCCACGGTGCTGATCGCCGCGCGCATCGCGCCCTGCTCGCGGACCCGCCTGGTCAGCAGCCTGGTGCCGCGGACGGCGATACCGGGGACGCCCTCGGCGCGGAGGTAGGCGTCCAGGTCCCGGGTGGCCCGCCAGCTGGAGGCGAGCCTGGCCGGCTCGCGGACCACGTAGCCGCTGACCCAGACCTGGCGGGATTCGGGATCTTCGTCGTTGACGCCGGTGTTGCCGATGTGCGGGGCCGTCATGGCCACGATCTGGCGGCAGTACGAGGGGTCGGTGAGCGTCTCCTGGTAGCCGGTCATGCCGGTGTTGAAGACCATCTCGCCGAACCTCTCGCCGTCCGCGCCGAAGGCGGTGCCATGCAAGGTGGTGCCGTCCTCGAGGACCAGCAGGGCTGGCTGTCCGGCCATCTCAGGCGAGCTTTCCGTCAAGGACGGTGGGCGTGCCGCGCAGGAAGGTCGCGACCACGCGGCCGGGCAGCGGCATCCCGGCGAACGGGTTGTTGCGGCTCTTGGACGCGCCGACCGGGCTCACCGCCTCGGCCGGTGCCGCCGGGTCGTACAGGGTGAGGTTGGCGGGGCCGCCTTCGGCGAGCGGGGCGCCGTGGCCGGGCAGCCGGCCGATCCGGGCCGGCCGGACCGACATCCGGTCGGCGACGCCCGGCCAGTCCAGCAGCCCGGTGTCGACCATGGCCTGCTGCACCACGCGCAGCGCGGTCTCCAGCCCGGTCATGCCGAAGGCCGCCTCCGACCACTCCGTTTCCTTGGCCTCCATCGGGTGCGGGGCATGGTCAGTGGCCACGCAGTCGATCGTGCCGTCGGCCAGCGCGCGCCTGAGCTCGGCCACGTCGGCCGCGGTGCGCAGCGGCGGGTTGACCTTGAACACCGGGTCGTAGCCGACCGCGACCTCGTCGGTCAGCAGCAGGTGGTGCGGGGTGACCTCGGCGGTGACCGGCCAGCCCTTGGACTTCGCCCAGCGGATGATCTCCGTGGAACCGGCGGTGGAGACGTGGCAGACGTGCAGCGCGGAGCCCACGTGCGCGGCGAGCAGGCAGTCGCGGGCGATGATCGCCTCCTCGGCCACGGCCGGCCAGCCGGCCAGCCCCAGGCGGCCCGAGATCTCCCCCTCGTTGAGCTGCGCGCCCTCGGTCAGCCGGGGGTCCTGCGCGTGCTGAGCGATCACCCCGTCGAAGGCCTTGACGTACTCCAGGGCCCGGCGCATGAGCAGCGGGTCGGCCACGCACCGGCCGTCGTCGGAGAACACGCGGACGCGCGCCGCCGAATCGGCCATGGTGCCGAGCTCGGCAAGCCGGGTCCCGCCCAGCCCCACGGTGACCGCGCCGACCGGCTGGACGTCGCAGTGGCCGGCCGCGCGGCCGAGCCGCCAGACCTGCTCGACCACCCCGGCGGTGTCGGCGACGGGTTCGGTGTTGGCCATCGCGTGCACCGCGGTGAAGCCGCCCAGGGCCGCCGCACGGGTGCCGGTCTCGACCGTCTCGGCGTCCTCGCGACCGGGCTCGCGCAGGTGGGTATGCAGGTCCACCAGGCCGGGCAGGGCGATCAGGCCGGCCGCGTCGAGCACCTGGGCGCCCGCGTCGCTCAGCCCGGATCCGATGGCCGAGATGGTCCCGTCGGCCAGCAGCAGGTCGGTGACCCCGTGGCCGCCGGGCCCGGCGATCACCGCGCTCTTGATCAGCCACGCAGTCACGAAGCCACCTCCGGGAACTCGGTGCCGCCGAGCAGCAGGTACAGGACGGCCATGCGGGTGGTGACGCCGTTGGCCACCTGCTCCACGATCGTCGAACGAGCCGAGTCGGCCACTTCGGCGGCGATCTCAACGCCCCGGTTCATCGGCCCGGGGTGCATCACGATGGCGTGCTCGGGCAGCCGCGCCATGCGGGCGGCGTCCAGCCCGTACCGCCTGCTGTACTCGCGCACGCTGGGGAAGTAGGCGGCGGTCATCCGCTCCTGCTGGACCCGGAGCATCATCACCACGTCGCTCTTGGGCAGCTCGGTGTCCAGGTCGTAGCTCACGGCGCAGGGCCAGGTGTCCACGGCCAGGGGCAGCAAGGTGGGCGGCGCGGCCAGGGTCACCTCGGCCCCGAGGCTGCTCAGCAGCAGCACGTTGGACCGGGCGACGCGGCTGTGCAGCACGTCCCCGACGATCGTGACCCTGATCCCGTCCAGCCCGGCCCCGCGGCCGCCGGACGCGCGGAGCTTGCGCCGGATGGTGAACGCGTCGAGCAGGGCCTGGGTGGGGTGCTCGTGGGTGCCGTCCCCGGCGTTCACCACGCTGCCCCGGACCCAGCCAGCCAGCCGGTGCGCGGCGCCCGAGGCGCTGTGCCTGATGACGACCGCGTCCGCGCCCATGGCCTCCAGGGTCAGGGCGGTGTCCTTGAGGCTCTCGCCCTTGGCCACGCTCGAGCCCTTGGCCGAGAAGTTGATCACGTCGGCGGAAAGCCGTTTCGCGGCGGCCTCGAACGAGATCCTGGTCCTGGTCGAGTCCTCGAAGAACAGGTTGACGACAGTGCGCCCGCGCAGGGTAGGCAGCTTCTTGATCGGTCGGTCGGCCAGGCTGGCCAGTTCCTCGGCGGTATCGAGGATGAGCAGGGCGTCGCCCCGGCTGAGGTCGGCCGCCGAGATCAGATGGCGCTTCATTCTGGCCGCCCCTCGTCGCTGATCATCACCGCGTCCTGCCCGTCGACCTCGGTCAGCAGGACGTGCACCACCTCCCGCTGGGAGGTGGGCAGGTTCTTGCCCACGTAGTCGGCGCGGATGGGGAGCTCGCGATGGCCGCGGTCGACCAGGACGGCCAGCTGGACGGTCCGGGGCCGGCCCAGGTCGGTCAGCGCGTCGAGCGCCGCGCGCACCGTCCGGCCCGAGTAGAGCACGTCATCGACCAGGACGACCGTCTTCCCGTCCACCCCGGAGGGGGGAAGGTCGGTGCGGCCGAGCGCCCGCGCCGGGCGTAGCCGCAGGTCATCGCGGTGCATGGTTACGTCGAGCGATCCGCAGGGAACCTCGAGACCCTCGAACTCCCCGATCCGGGCGGCCAGACGCCGGGCGAGCGGCACGCCGCGTGTCGGGATGCCGAGCAGCACCACCTCATCGCCGCCGTGCGTCCGTTCCAGGATTTCGTGCGCGATCCTGGTCAGCGCGCGCCTGATCTCTTCGGCATCGAGTACCGCGAGGCCATCACGCCCCGCGACCGAATGGGCGGTTGCGTCCATGAATGGACCTCCTTCCCCGCCTCTCTGGACGGTCCTTAAAGGATGTCTTCGTCCAAGATCATACGGGGAGTTACCAGCGGAGCCGACCGCATCACGCCGATGGGCACAGCGTGTGATTTACGTCACACCAGACAGACGCCATCAGAAGGTGACGATCGTCCGCGGCGTCCGCGCGACCTGCCCGCAGCGACGTGAAACCTGATCACAGCCGGGTTCTCGCCGGCCGGCGGAGGGTAGATAGTGATCCGGGATGGCAAGCCGGTTACCGTACGAGTTAAACCAGTTTTTGCCATTCGGCTTGACCTTGTCGCGCTCGCCGCCTACCGTCACAGAGCGTAACCGTTACCGTAAGCGACGACTGGCCGGGAACCGAGGAAAAATGCCATCTGAGTACGCCAAGACACTCGGCGCGCGGCTGCGCGCCATCCGCACCCAGCAGGGACTCTCGCTTCATGGCGTTGAGGAGAAGTCCCGCGGCCGGTGGAAGGCCGTCGTCGTCGGATCCTACGAGCGCGGAGACCGATCGGTCACCGTCCAGAAGCTCGCCGAGCTCGCCGAGTTCTACGGGGTGCCCGTTTCCGAGCTACTGCCCGGCGACGCCGCCCCGACGCCGCTGGTGCCCTCGCCCAAGCTCGTCATCGACCTAGAGCGCATGGGCCAGCTGCCCAAGGACAAGGTCGGCCCGCTTGCCCGGTACGTCGCGACGATCCAGAGCCAGCGCGGCGACTACAACGGCCGCGTCCTGTCGGTACGGCACGAAGACCTCCGTTCGCTCGCGGTCATCTATGACAAGTCCCCCGCCGACCTCACCGAGGAACTCATCAGCTGGGGCGTGCTGGACGCCGACGCGCGCGGCGCCATGGACGGGTTCTGAGCCGCTAACCGGCCGGCCGCAGCGGGAGCGGAGACTGCACCTCGACACCGAGCGCGGTCTCCGCGAGTGACAGGAAGGTCTCCGCATCCCGCAGCAGGTCATCGGCTTCGCGGGCGGACGCCGCCCGCGGCAGGCCCGCCTCGGCGGCGGCGCGCTTGCCGGCCCCGGCCGCGAAATAGGCGGCCCACTCGGTGAGGGCCGGCTCGACCTGAGGCAGCAGGTCCCACACGCTATGCGGCTTGCGCCGGCGGGTCTTGGGCTCGCCCCGGGCCGCCACCACCGCAGCCGCGGCGCGCAGCGCCGCCAGATGCGCGGTGACATAGCGGGCGCCGGGCGAGGTCTCGTCGGCCGCTTCGCTCAGTCCCCGTCGGGCGGACTGCAGCATGCTCAGCACCGTCGGCGCCACCGGAACTCCGGGGACCCTGGGGATCCCGGGATACCGCGGGCCGATCCCGCCGCCGGTCCGCACCTCCGCTGCGTTCACCATCACTTCTCATCTCCTCCGGTGACCCGGCCAGGTGAGACGCTTCCCTCACCTCACCCGGCCGGCGCTGGTACATCTATTCGAACCTAAATTCGTTCCGATGTCCAGTCGCTATTCGATGTTTGTTCGAAGATACCGAGGGGGTCTGACATTTTGCCGCGCCGCGGACGCGGGGCCGCCTAGCTGGGATGCGGGGGCGCCGGGGCCGGGGGTCCGAGCCGGGGTACCGGGGCCGGAGTGCCGGGGCGTGGCCGGGCGCCGGGGGTCGGGGTGCCGGCGTGTGGCCGGGCGCCGGGGTCGGGGTGCCGGGGTGTGGCCGGGCGCCGGGGTCGGGGTGCCGGGTGCCGGGGGTGACGGTAGGGCCGATCAGCCTGGGCGGGAAGCGCAGTGGCACGGCCAACCTCAGTATCACCTGGTTGATCATGAAGGTCAGCCTGGCGCTGAACCAGGTGAAACTGGACTTTCACCCGGTCAGAGCAAGGTGAAACCCGGGGTTCATTCGGTTCAGGCAGGTCCGGAGCATGCGGGCTGCGGCGCTGGAGGTACCAGCGTGACTAAAGTCCCATTCCGGATCCCGCGACCATCAACGTAAGTGGCGTTTGGGGCCGAGCCACAAAGTTGAGCTATATGCGACAGAGCAGCCCATATATGTTATTTAGGCGCAACACGTCTGTTTGCACACAGAGCCTAGAGGGCCTGTATTTTTAACCCGTGTAGTCCCCACCCGGCACTCACGACGGGAGCGAGCGCAGGGTCGGCCGCAATAGACCCAGGCACGCGTCGCGGTGACGGGGAGGATGTCACACCGGATGCTGACGGGGAGCTCTGTGCGACGGGGGTCGACATATGTCTGACGTTGCCGAATCAGGTTCTGGTCCCCCGGCGGGCGAGATCGGGGACCAGACCGAAACCATCGTGGTCGTCATCGATCCCGCTCCGGCGGCCGACGACACCACCATTACCACCCAGAACGCCGACACCACGCTGCATGCGGTGCTGAGCATGGCCGAGACCGACGCCGTCCCCGAGACGGGCGTCGTTCCCAGGGTCGGCGAGGTCCTGCAGTCCGACGGACATCTCGGGTCCGGGCAAGTCCTCGGATCCGGCGTGGCGGGCCCGGCAGCGGGGGCCGGGGACGCCGCCGGGGGTTCGGAGCCGGCGGGTGCCGGAGGTTCGGAGCCGGCGGGTGCCGCGGGTTCGGAGCCGGCGGGTGCCGCGGGTTCGGAGCCGGCGGGTGCCGCGGGTTCGGAGCCGGCGGGTATTGGCCCGGTCTCGGAGAACGGGGCAGCGGCGCCCGGTCCGGGGAGTCAGGGCGACGCACCTGCCAAGCTGAACGGAGCTTCGCGGGCCATTGGGCCGGACCAGGCCCCGGCAGTCTCGAAGCCAGCTGGCCCGGAGCGACCCGCTGCTTCGGAGCGGCCGACCGAGCCGGAGCGGCCTGCGGGCTCGGGGCGGCCTGCGGGCCCGGGGCGGCCAACCGGGCAGGCGCGCACCGGGCAGGCGCCTGCTCGCCGCTCTCAGGCCGGTACCGGGCCGCACTCCGGCCAGGCGGGTGTGCCGCGGCGCGGGACGACGTCGCCTGCCGGGACACCGCCGCGCCCGGGCCAGGCCGGAAACACCTCGCATCGTCCGGGTCAGGCCGGGGATACCGCCCGCCGCCAGGGGCAGGCTGGAAACGCACCGCACCGCCCGGGCAAGGCCTCGGATACTGCCCACGGCCCGGGGCAGGGCGGCGGTACGGGCCGCAGGCCGGGGCAGGGCAGCAGCGGACCGCGCCGGCCGGGGAGCGGGACGGCGAGCCCGGCTAAGGGCGGGGCAGGGACTTTGGCGGACCCGGCTACGGGCGGGACCAGGGCTGGGGCGGGCGCCCCGCCGCGACCGGGTCGGCAGGGAGAGATTCCGGCGGGCCCGGCTAGGACCGGGACCGGGGCTCCGGCGGGAGCGGCGAAGACCGGGAGTCCGGCGGGAACGGTGGCGCGGCCGGGAGGGGCTCCGGCGGGAGCGGGGGCGCGGCCGGGAGGGGCTCCGGAACGCGCGGGCAGCGGGCCGAGGGGGCTGCAGACCGGGCCGGCGCGGCCGGGTTCTGAGCAGATTGTCCTGCCTTCTGCTGCGGACGCGGCGGGGTACCGGGACGAGACCAAGACCAAGCGGCGGATCTCGCGGCGCACGCTGATCCAGGCTGGCGTGATCGGCGGGGCCGGGGTGGCCGCGCTGCCGCTGCTCGCGCTGGTCGGGCGCGAGTCGCCGTCCTACGAGCCGCTGCCCACCAACCTGAGCTTCTCGCTGAACACGGACTGGCTGTTCGGCGGGCAGTACATGGCGGGCGCGGAGAGCTCGTTCTACGACGACAGCGCGTTCGCGCCGGTCACGGTGCCGCACACCGTGGCACCGCTCTCGTGGCGCTACTGGAACGCCAGCGACTGGCAGCAGATGTGGATCTACCGGCGCCACTTCAACGGCGGGCCGCTGATCAGCTCCCACCGGCCGGGTAACCGCATCATCGTCGAGTTCGACGGGGTCATGGTCAACGCGACAGTCGTGATCAACGACCAGACGGTCGCCACGCACCAGGGCGGGTACCTGCCGTTCACGGCCGAGCTGACCGGCCACGTCACCTCGGGTGACAACCTGCTCTCGGTCCTGGTCGACGCCAACTGCCTGCCGGTGCCGCCGATGAGCTACGGCGCCGGGCCGACCAGCGTCGACTTCTTCCAGCCGGGCGGGATCTACCGCGACGTCCGGCTGCGGGTACTCCCCCGGGCGTTCCTGTCCGACATTTTCGCCCTGCCGGCGGACGTCCTCGGGCCGCAACCGCGCGTGGACGTGGAGTGCACCATCGACTCGGCGCTGCCCGAGCACGCCGAGGGCAGCCTGCTTGTCGAGCTGTTCGACGGCCCGGAGCTCGTCTCCGAGCAGGCCGTGCCGGTCATCCTGGACACCCCGGGCGTCACGACCATGAAGCTGAGCCTGACCTCGCTCGGCGACATCACCCTGTGGTCGACCGACGAACCCAAGCTGTACAAGGTGCAGGCCACGCTGGCCTTCCCCGGCGTGGGCAGCCACGTCCTGTCGCGGCGGATCGGGTTCCGCGAAGCGTCGTTCCAGCCCGACGGGTTCTACCTGAACGGCGAGCGGCTGCAGCTGTTCGGCCTGAACCGGCACCAGCTCTACCCGTACGCGGGCATGGCGATGCCGGCCCGGGTGCAGCGGATGGACGCCGAGATCCTGAAGCGGGAATTCAACTGCAACATGGTCCGCTGCTCGCACTACCCGCAGTCGCCGCACTTCCTGGACGCCTGCGACGAACTCGGGCTGCTGGTCTGGGAGGAGGCCCCGGGCTGGCACAACGTGAACACCGCACCCGGCTGGCAAGATCTGGTCGTGCAGAACGTGCGCGACATGGTGAAGCGGGACCGGAGCCGGCCGTCGGTCATCATCTGGGGCACCCGGCTCAACGAGACACCGGACCTCCCGGGCCTGTGGGCGGCCACCAGACAGGCCGCGGCGCAGCTCGACGGCTCGCGGCCCAGTTCGGGGGCGATGGCCCGCCACCGGATCGGCGGGTGGGCCGAAGACGTCTTCGCCTACAACGACTACCTCCACGACAAGGCCACCAACGAGGCGCTGCTGCGCCCGCCGATCACCGGCCTGCCCTACCTGGTCACCGAGGCGGTCGGGGTGGACGAGACCAAGCCGCATCGCTTCTCCTGGGCCGACTCGCCCGCGCAGCTGGCCAAGCAGGCCGCCCTGCACGGCGAGGCGCAGAGCCTGGCCCGGTCGGAGATCAGCTATTCCGGGATGCTGGCCTGGGCCGCGTTCGACTACGCCTCGCCGGAAGGCCAGGACCCGGAGTCGCTCAAGTACGCCGGGGTGGCGGACACCTTCCGGGTGCCCAAGCCTGGCGCCGCCATCTACCAGTCGCAGGTGGATCCGGCCGTCCGCCCGGTCATCGTGCCGGTGTTCTTCTGGCAGCCGACCGGGGTGTTCCCGCTCCAGGAGCCGACCTCGATGATCGCCAGCAACTGCGAACGGCTGGAGATCTTCATCGGCGGCGCGCACGTGACCAGCGCGCGGCCCGCGACCGGACCGCTGTTCGGGCACCTGCCCTATCCCCCGTTCCTGGTCGAGCTGCCGCCCCGCCCCCCGCACGCCATGCCGGAACTCATGATCGAGGGCTACGTGGGCAACCAGCAGGTGACGGAGCTGCGCATGTCCTCCAACCCGAGCGGTGACAGCCTGGCGCTTTCCGTTGACGACGCGGCCATCGTGGCGGACGGCTCGGACGCCACCCGGGCGGTGTTCCGCGCGGTGGACGAGTACGGCAACCTGCGCCGGTACCTGGCCGGGCAGGTGACGCTGACGCTGAGCGGCCCCGCCACGCTGGTGGGCGACAACCCGTTCGCGTTCGGCGCCTACGGCGGGCTCGGCGCGGTCTGGATCCGCTCGCTCCCGGGTCAGACCGGGACCATCACCCTGGCCGCCAGCCTGCCGGAACTGGGCCAGGCGCAGGTCCAGCTTCGGTCGCTGCCCGCGACCAGGGGCAGCCGGCTCGCGTGATCCGCTGGCCAGCCGGCAAGCGGCCTTCTCCTAAGCTTGCCAGGGTGCAGCGCGCGCTTACGGTCGCCGAGCTGAGCCCCGGCGAGTTCGTGGCCCGGCTCAACCAGATGATCACGGTGTACGCGGCGGCCATGCGCCCGCCCGCCGAGATGCTGCCGGGCCGCCGGTCGATCATGGCTGGGCACGCCACCCACCCGGAGTTCCGCGCGCTGCTGGCCACGGAGGACGGATCCGGCGCGCCGGCCGGGTTCGGGTACGGCTTCCACGGCGCGGCCGGCCAGTGGTGGCATGACACAGTGGCCCGCGCGGTGACCGCTGCCCACGGCACGACGACCGCCGCGGCCTGGCTGGACGACTCGTTCGAGGTCGCCGAGCTGCACGTGGCCCCGGACTACCAGGGCCACGGCGTCGGGGCGGGCCTGCTGCTCCAGCTCACCGCGGACCGGCCGGAACGAACCGCCCTGCTGTCGACCAGGGACGCCGACTCACCGGCCAGACGGCTGTACCGCGGGGTGGGGTTCAGCGACCTGCTGACCGGGTTCGCGTTCTTTCCCGGTAACGAACCGCCCTACGCGGTGATGGGAGCCGAGCTTCCGCTGCGCCCCCGGTCGGGCAGCCCGCGCTCGGCCAAGCCCAGGCGCTGGTAGATCTCGCGGGTCGCCCGTGACCAGTTGAGCGTGTAGAAGTGCAGCCCCGGCACGCCCTCGGCGAGCAGCCGCTCGCACATGCCCGCGGCGTAGTCCACGCCGATCTCGCGGACCGCCGCCCGGTCCCCGGCCACCGCCTGCAGCCGGTCCCACAACTGCGTCGGCACCCGGCAGCCGCCGAGCGCGAGCGCATTCTCGATCACCCGCAGGCTGGTGACGGGCATGATGCCGGGGATAATCGGCACGTCGCAGCCGTGGGCCGCCACCCGGTCCCGCATTCGCAGGTAATCCTCCGGGTAGAAGAACATGTTGGTGATGGCGAAGTCCGCGCCGGCCCGGCACTTGGCGACAAAGTAACGCACGTCGGTGTCCGGGTCGGGTGAGCGCGGGTGCTTCTCGGGGAACGCGGCCACCCCCACGCAGAAGTCGCCGACCGACCTGATCAGGCTGACCAGCTGCGCGGCATACGTCAGGCCTTCGGGGTGCGGCACCCACTGCGCGTTCGGGTCGCCCGGCGGGTCACCGCGCAACGCGAGCACGTTGCGCACCCCGACCGCCGCGTAGGACCCGATGACCTGCCGCAGCTCGGCCACCGAGTGATTGACCGCGGTGAAATGGCCGACCGGGGTCAGCGTGGTCTCCGCGGCGATCCGGCCGGTCACCCGCACCGTGCGGTCCCTGGTCGACCCGCCGGCCCCGTAGGTCACCGAGACGAAGGTGGGCCGCAGCGGCTCGAGCTGCCTGATGGCCCGCCACAGCTGCTGCTCCTCCGCCTCGGATTTGGGCGGCATGAACTCGAACGAGAACGCCTGGCGGCCGACCGAGAGCAGATCGCGGATCAGCGGCTGGTGCGGTAGTCGCGACTGGCCGGCGGCACGCGTCGGTGTCGCGCCCGCGGTTCGCCGCGGGCGCGGCGGGCTCGGCGGCATGACGCCCAGCCTAGCCGCTCCTAGAAGGCTAGAGCCTGCGCCCGCCGGTTCACTTCGGTGCCCCGGTGCTTGACGATCGCGTCGATCGGCGTGCCCGGCAGCGAGTCATCGGCCGTGAACAGCCAGCGCAGGGCCTCTAGCTCGTCGAAACCGCAGTCGAAGAGCAGGGTGAGGGTCCCGCACAGGCCCTTGACGACCTGCTGGCCGTCCAGGAAGGCGGCCGGTACCGCGAGCGTCCCCTCGGGACGGGTCACGGCGAGGAGCTTCCGGTCGCGCAGGAGTTGCTTCACTCGCGCTGCAGGCAGGCCGAGCTGGCCGGCTACATCGAGGAGTGACAGCCATTGACCGACGAGAGCGTCGGTCGTGGGGTCGATCTGTGCCACGAATCCAATGTCCCACGTCGAGGCACCGCCCAAACACTCGGGTTAAGCACGGGTTACCGCATTCTGTCCGCGAAGTTAGGTCAGGCGGCGGCCGCGTCCTTGACCGGGATGGCGGGATCAGCCAGGCGGGCGGGGTCGACCGGGGCGGCCGAGGCGATCAGGCGACGGGCCTGGAGCAGGTCGCGGGGGCGGTCCACGGTCACGATCGCCACCAGCCGGCCGACGGCCAGCCAGCACGCGGCCCAGTCCGGATCGGCCGGGTCACCGCGCCAGACCAGCCGCTCGGCGTCACCGTGGTATCCCGCGTACTGCACCATGCGGCCGAACTGGACTGGGCCGCGTGCTGGCTG
>Ga0209168_10001031_pt1 | contig 23295 bp, 3 predicted proteins | sample Coa_R1_FD_187156 | JGI IMG/M metagenome (GOLD analysis project Ga0209168, IMG submission 187156) | Surface soil microbial communities from Centralia Pennsylvania, which are recovering from an underground coalmine fire - Coalmine... | ecosystem: Environmental > Terrestrial > Soil > Unclassified ...
CCATATACCCACGCGCCACTCCCGCTCCTCCGATATACAACTCCCCTACCACTCCCACCGGCGCCAACTCTCCTCTTCCATCCACCACGTACACCCGCGTATTCCCTAATGGCTTCCCAATCGGCACCGAGCCACTCATTCCACTCGCATCCCTTGCCACCTCGTGCGCCGATGACCAGATCGTTGTCTCAGTCGGACCATACAGGTTGTAGATCCGGGCGGCCGTTACGCCACGCAGTTGACTCTGGAGAGATTGCATCAATGCTTCTCCGCCGAGAAACAAGGCATTCACCTTCTGCATGTACTCCCGCATCGCTTCATCGGAAAGTAATAATTGCGCCATGGACGGAGTGCACTGGAGATGGGTGGCTCCAGCCGCCGCACTTGTTAAAACATCCGGATCAACATCTCTATCTCTTTGAGAGGCCCTGTTACTTGCCATTCGCAAATCATTAATCAGCTCGAGACTATTCATCACCGACTCGAACTCAACCCCGAAATCAATCAGGCAGGCAACTTCGTCAACGCCAATGTCTTTGAGTTTTTCGACTGTATCAAAACAAGAGTCAGGAGTTCCGAGTAGTCCACTGGTGTTGAAATACCTATCGAAAGCATGAGCAGCCATGGCCTGGACATCATGTGGGCTTAAAATCTCTGTTGCTTCTTTTCCGAAGCGCCCCTTGACCAGATCAAGAGCCTCTACCAGATAATTGCTAAATGGGCCTCGGACCGTCTCTTTAACCCATTCCATGTCATGCCCCATAAATGCATGGATCATCAGGCTTACATGGCCCTGTCCTTTCCTCCAACTGCTGCGCCACGCCTCACGATACATCTCAATCTTCTCTTCCAATTCCTCAATCTGCTGACCCAGCAAATGCGTGAGAAGATTGGCGCCAATCTCGCCCGCCGTTTTGAACGTTTCCGGAGATCCCGCAGTGGTAAGCCAGAGGGGTAGTTCTGCCTGAACTGGCCGAGGATAAATGCGAACATCTGCCTGTTTGTCGACGCCGTTACGTAAATGTACAGATTCGCCGCGCCACAAGGCCCGCACCACCTCTATGTCACGCAGCATGATATTTTTGCGCTGACGGAAATGTTCAGGAGCGAGAACGAAGTCATTAGGCTGCCAGCCTGAAGCAAATGAAATTGCCGCACGACCCTGCGACAGGTTGTCAACCACAGACCATTCTTCAGCCACCCGCAAAGGGTTTTGCAGAGGAAGCACGACGCTTCCTGCCCTGATCTGAACATTTCTGGTCACCGCCGCCACAGCGGCGCTGGTCACTGCGGGATTCGGGTAGATCCCGCCAAACGGATGGAAATGCCGTTCGGGAGTCCACACGGCCGAGAAGCCATTGCGGTCGGCATATTTTGCACCTTCTATTAATAACTTGTACTTTTCTTTGCTATCGCCATCATCACTCGCGAAGTAAAAAAGGCTGAATTGCATCCCCTTCTTCGAGGATTTTCGGGCTTTTCCTTTTTTCCGGCCACTGGTTTCAATCAGAGCACGGGTGTCCATCAACACCACCCGGAAACCTCGGGTGAGAGTCCACATGATTTCCAGAATGGAAATGTCAAATGTGAAATTGGTCACAGCCAGCCAGGTACCGGGAACCTTCTGTCCAACCACTTCCCCGATTCCAACCAAAAAGTTGCTGAGATTTGCATGCGTGACACAAACTCCTTTGGGTTGACCTGTAGAACCCGACGTATAAATCACGTATGCCAGATTTTCCGGTTTTACTCTGCGGAAGAATTGCTCTTTGTGCGGATGCTCCGAGGAACCATACTCCGTATCAGCATCCATCAACATTGTTTCAGCATCCCGGAATTTGCCGGCCAGCCACGGCTGTGTCAGAACCAGCAACACTTCGGAATCCTGTATTACGAACTGCAACCTTGCCACCGGGTAACTGGGATCCAACGGCACGTACGCGCCACCAGCTTTCATGATCCCCAGTAGACCGATTACCATTTCCAGAGAACGTTCCAGGCACAGACCTACGGGAACCTCGGTGCCCACACCTCTCTTTTGCAACCTATATGCCAGGGAATTTGCATGGCGGTCCAGCTCGTAATAAGTGATCTGGCGTTCTCCGAACACCACGGCCACCGCTTCGGGCGTTCGCCTGACCTGCTCCTCAAATAAATCCACCAGACATTTTTCGCGTGAATAATTTATGTGCGTCCGGTTCCAGTCCACGAGCAATGTCTCACGCTCCGTGTCGGTCAACAGACCCACATCCCAGACGCTCCTTTCCGGTTCCCTCAATAGCCCTCTCACGAGTTGCAGGAAATGCCCGGCCATCCTCTCGATTGTCGTTCTCTCGAACAGGTCGGTTGCGAATTCCAGCCACCCATCGAATCCCTGTTCCAGCTCCGTCATTCCCAATGTCAAATCAAATTTTGCCGTTCCTTGACTGCTGTCCCATCCCCGTGATACCAAACCTGCAATCGTTTTCCCTCGCTCCTTCTGCAGGTTCTGCAGCACCATCATGATCTGGAACAATGGCGTGCGGCCCATGTCCCGCTCAGGCGATAACTCTTCAACGAGTTTCTCAAACGGCACATCCTGGTGTTCATATGCGTCCAGCGTCACCCTTCGCACGTGGGAGAGCAATTTCCGAAAATTGATCCCGGTGGTTACCTGTACCCGCAACACCAGCGTATTCACAAAGAAGCCGATCAGGCCTTCGGTTTCAACACGGTTCCGATTGGAAACGGCCGTACCTATGGGAATATCTTCTTGTCCGCTGTAACGCGCGAGCAGCACGTCCCAACATGTCAGCAGTACCATGAACAACGTCACATTTTCGCGTCGGCCTATTTCTTTTATTCCCGCAGCTATCTCTTCGGCCACTGCAACCTTCAGTACTTCGCCGCGATGGCTGGCCACCGCCGGCCTGGGCCGATCGGATGGCAGATCCAACCGTTGTATACCTTTCAAATGCTCTTTCCAATATCCCAGTTCCTCTCGCAGCATCGAGCCGTTTAACCAAGTGCGCTGCCAGTGAGCGTAATCTCCGTACTGCACCGGCAATTCCTTCAGCTTTGCTTCTCTGCCGTCCTTCACGGCGGTGTACAGTTCTGTAAATTCCCTCACTAGAATTCCCATCGACCATCCATCACTCACCGCGTGATGCATGGTTACCTGCAGGACGTGGTCCTCTTCGGCCAGCTTCATCAGAACCGTTCGTAACATCCAGCTGCGTGATAGATCAAATACCCTCCGTCCTTCTTCGAATATCAACCTTCTGGCCAGCGGGTCACCACCCTCTCCGACATCCAGCATCGGCAGTTCTATGGGCCTTGCTTCCTCAACACGTTGCATGGGTACGCCGTTTTTCACGGCAAAGGAGGTCCGCAAAATTTCATGCCGACTAACGATTTCGCTGATCGCCCATTGCACCCGTTGTTTCTCCAGCTTTCCCTGAAGCCGCACTGCCAGCGGAATGTTGTAAACCGCTTTCCCCGGCTCCAACTGGTCGAGAAACCACAATCTCTCCTGCGCGAAGGACAGCGGTTTATCGTCTCGCGTCTTCATCATCCTTACCAGCGGTGGTATCTCTTTTCCTTCCCGCATTTGCCGATTCTGACTGCAATGCCGGGCCAGTATGCCTAAGGTCGGAGACTCAAATAGCGTCCGGACAGGCAAATCGACTCCGAGGACATTGCGTATACGAGCGATCACCTGCATCGCCGACAACGAGTGCCCACCCAAATCGAAGAAGTTAGACTGTCGCCCAACGCCCTGCACCTTCAACACCTGCTCCCATATTCCCGCCACAATCTCCTCTACTGCCGTGGTAAACCCGCCTTGCTGCGCCTCGACTGCCAGAGGTGCCGGTGGCAGTGACTTACGATCAACTTTTCCATTTGCTGTCAAAGGGAATGCGTCTAACACCACAAGAGCGGCAGGAACCATATAGTCCGGCAACCGGGCCTTTAAATAATTCCTCAGCTCGGAGGCCTTCAATTCTTCCCAACCTGCTTTCCTTACTACATAGCCGACCAGTCGTTTTTCTTCAGATTTATCGCCACACAGCTCTACTATCGCCTGAGCGATCCCGCCCTGGCTCATCAATACTGCTTCTATTTCACCCGGTTCAATACGATATCCACGGACCTTTACCTGGCGATCCATTCGCCCAATATATTCCAGAGTTTTGTCCGTTCTCCACCTGACCCTGTCGCCGGTGCGGTATAAGCGGGCGCCTGAGATTCCGCTGAATGGATCTGGAACAAATTTTTCCGCGGTCCAATCGGCGCGCCCCATGTATCCACGCGCCAGCCCCAAGCCTCCGATGTATAGTTCTCCAATCGTTTCCGTGGCCGCCAGCATTTGCATTTCATCAATGACATACACCTGGGTATTCGCGACAGGACGGCCAATGGGCACCCAATCGGGCCAATTCTCTGTATTGCCCATGAGAGTATGTGCTGTAACAACGTGAGTTTCCGTCGGCCCGTAATGATTGTGAAGCGGACGATCAGGCGCCTTTCCAAGCCAACGCCTCATTGCATCGGTAAGCTGAAGCTGTTCTCCGGTAGTGGTTAGTTCTCGAATAGATGAAGATGGGTCTATACCCTGTTCAACCGGCAATTCGCTCAACATTCTTACGACGGTGACAGGCAAAATCATTTTCTCAATGCTGCATTCAGCGATCCAATTCACAAGCTTCTGAACATCCTGCCGCATCAGGTCGCTTACGACAAATAGCGTGCCACCACTTGCCCAGGTGATGAACATCTCATAAAAGCTGACGTCAAAGGTAAGCGAAGCAAATTGCAGAGTGCGCAGGCCAGCCGCCAACGCGGACAAATGCCAGTCAATCAAATTGACCAGCGCCCGGTGCGGCATAGCTATGCCTTTTGGTCGGCCAGTAGAACCGGACGTATAGAGAACATAAGCAAGGTTTTCGGGCAGAGCCGATGAACCAGGAAAACCATCGCGACCTGTAAGTACTTGCTCGACGCAAACCACCGGGATCTTTATGGACGGCAAAATATCTTTGAGCGAGCTTTGCGTCACAAGTATCGATACCTGAGCATCCTGGAGAATATAGGCAAGCCTCTCCGAACCATGAACGGGATCAAGCGGGACACACACGCCGCCAGCCTTCAAAACTCCAAGCACTCCCACCAGCATCTCAATTCTCCGTTCCAGGAAAAGACCTGTCCGGACTTCCTGTCCCACTCCCAAATCCTTTAAACGAGATGCCAGCCGATTGCTCCGGTGGTTCAGTTCTCCATAGCTGATCTGCTCATCCTGAATTACCGCAGCCACAGCATCTGGGGTACGCTCTCCCTGCGCCTCGAAGAGTTCATGTAAACACCTTGTATGTGAATACTCCCGCCGAGTGTCACTGCCACATGTCAATTGGTGGTGCATTTCGAGCGTCATCATCGACCATTTACTCAGGCGCTCTTCCGGATCCAGCGTCAGGGACCTCAGGAGTTGCACCAGGTCATCAAGAATCCGAGCCGATTCTTCCCGGATCCGCTCGCTGTCACACCAGAGTTCCAGAGATATTCCATTGATGGGGTTGATCATCAAGGTCATTGGATAGTGGACTTTGTCCAGTGTTCCCAAATCCTGCAGTCGTAGCGCTCCCATCTGGGGACGCTCTCCATATCCACTCTCGAAGGCTTCCGCGTCATAGTTTTCAAACACCAGCAGAGACTCAAAGAGAGGCTGGCCTGAGCGAACCTGGCTCCATGACTGAATTTCCGGCAATGCAGAATATTGAAATTCCCGCGCCTCTGCCTGGTCGGCATGCAATTTCTCCAGCCACTCCCTGACTTTTACATGCCCCTCCATCTGTACCCGCACCGGCAACGTATTGATGAACAGCCCCACCATTGTTTCTACGCCTGCAAGAACCGCAGGGCGCCCTGCAATCGTGGCTCCGAACATCACGTCATGTTCTCCGGTGTATTGGCTCAGAAGGCGTGCCCAGGCTCCCTGTATCACTGTGTTCATCGTCAGCTTCCACCTGCGTATGAGTTGCTGCAATGATCGAACCAGTTCCGGCTCCAGCTGTTTCTCATACTGGGTTCGCTGCAGGGATGGCATTGACGTCCGTAAGTTCCGGTCGAAAGGTACCGGGGTTGCCGCATAAAAACCTTCCAGCGCTCTCCGCCAATAGGCCTCCGCCGCCGTCGCATCCCGCTGGTTCAGCCAGTCAATAAACTCCTGGTAAGGACGCGGTTCCGGCAATTTCAAATCTTCGCCGCGGCATAACGCGCTATAGAGAGTCGCCACCTCCTTCCGCAACAACATCCCGGACCAGCCGTCGAGCAGGATATGATGATGATTCCAGATGAAGTAATATGCCTCTTCCTCCAGACGCACCAGGGTTAGACGGAAGAGTGGAACGCGATTCAATTGGAATCCGCGCTGCCGCTCTTCTGCTATATAGGCGCCCAGCTTGCGGCGATGCTCGCCCGGAGCAATATCACGCCAATCAAGGACAGTTAAGGGCACGGATGCCTGCTTGAACACCACCTGCGACATTCTGGACCCACTGGAGAATGCGGTACGGAGAATACCGTGCCGTTCCACTACTTTTTCCCATGCCTGAAGAAAGCACCTTTCATTCAGCCGCCCACGCAGATAGTGGCACTCGGTGGTGATGTAGAAATCGGACGCCGGGGTCTGCAAAGCGTGAAACAGCATTCCCTGCTGCATCGGCGCCAGAGGATAAATGGCTTCTATCGATTTCGATTTACGTCCTGACACCTTGTACTCCTGAATGGAATGGCACGACGAAGCAGACCAGCGGTAACGGCGCCATGAGACTGGCGGCCAGCAGCGAGGAAATGGATTTTTGCGAAAGGGAAGCCACTGTGTGTTCGAGTCAAGAGCTTGCCGTCTGACCAGATCTTTCTGGGTGGTTTCTGGCGATCAGAATGAAAATACCAGTTGCCAATTGATACGGCGGTTTGCAGCAGCCGCCGAATAAGGCGCTCCAGCCACGGCAACTGACTGGCCAAAGAGCGGCGAGCCGAGGGTGCTGATAGGTGGCGCAGCATTCACGTGGTTAAGCAGGTTTTGAGCAAAAACATTCAACGTCACGTCATACCGCGGATTCCACTTTGCTGCATTTCGGGAAGCGGTAGCCTGCTTGACAGCAGTTTCTTTCTTCCACAGGGAAAATGTCTTGCTGATTCTTAGATTTAAGGTCGCAAGAAAAGGTCCAGTCTCAAGATAAGGCGGAACCAGAGTTTGGCCGGGAATGGGACTTGTATCAAAATTGCCATATTGTGTGCGAACCACGGTTGGACGGGACAAATTGGTCGCGAAAGCAGGCCGGTCATTGAAGATCGAATCACCATTCAAATCTTGTGCCAGCAAAATATTGAAAGGCTTGCCCGATTCCGCAAGCAGGATTGGGTTTAGACGGAACTTATAAGGCAACTCCACAATTGCTCCCATAAAAATCTTGTGGCGTCGATCAAAACTGGCACGACCATAATCTCCGGTCGCGTCGTATTGATTCGATGGGAATGTAGAAGCCCCGATTGCGCTGGCGCTTGCAAAGCTCAGCGAATAGAATCCCACCACTGAAAACCTGGCATTGCCCCGAACAGCGAAGTTTGCAATCATCTGGCTCTGCTTGTAGGTTCCGTGCGACTGCAATTCATAAATGTTGAGTTGTTGTCCAGTTGGCCGCACCCCGCTGGATGGGTTTTCGGGATCAAAAGTTCCCGGCAGCGGCGCGTTTATATTCCGTGTGAATAACTGGCGAACACCACGGGAGTGCAAATAAGATACGGCTAAAGTCGTGCCCTTTTTGATTTGGCGCTCGATCCCCACACTCTCCTGGATCGCGTATGGCGATCGAAGATTTGGATCGAACTGTGTAGTTACAGGAAGGACTACTCCGTGCGATTCTTCTCCTTCCGCTCCCTTTGCTACGACTCCATTCGATAACGAAGCCTGAGCAGGAACAAAAGCCGCCAGGCTGCTCACAGGAGGAACCTGAGGAAAGAAATCGGGATTAGCTACTACAAATTGTCTGGTATTGATGCTATTTAATCTGTTTGCCGAGGAAATAAGGTCCGAATCAATACGCTCATAAAAAATACCTGCTCCGGCGCGCAAAACAGTCATAGGAGTTTTGTTATCTCTGCCGTCGAGCGCCCAGGCAAAGCCAATTCGCGGGGCAAAGTCCAGATAATCATGAATGTTGTTCTGTATCTCATAGCGGAGTCCGTAACTGAGCATCATGCCTCGATGGAGCCGCCAGTCGTCCTGAAAATATCCACTACCGTCTAATACAAAGGTATCAGTGACTCTTTTTCCTGTCAGGAGCAGGAATTGGTTCGCCCCCCCTCCCTGTGCGCGTATCTGGGCCGGCGTCAAGCCTTGCTGCATACCCCTGAGAGTGATCTGGTACCTTTTAAGCGAATCAAAGATGAATGTACCATTGAAATCCTGGGTTGATTCGAATTCAATCGAAGTGGCGCGGAATCTCCCGCCAAATTTCAGCCCGTGAGTGCCATGCACAAACAGGAAATGATCCTGTAACTCATAGAAGTTCTGAGTGAGTATTGTCTGGCCGGCCGGATTACCACCGCTGGTGAAAGTTTCCGTCACTTGCACTTCCGGATCAGAGCTGTGGGCAGAGTTTTGAAAACGGGTATGCGCGTATTGGAATCTGGCCTGGTTTTCGGCAGTCGGACTCAGGCTGTAGATGTCGGTTATCTGCAGGCGGTGCTCCTGGCTGTTCATATCAACCGCCTGCGTCGCAAGATCAAGAGGCGCTATGCCGTCATTACGATCCTTGATTCTTCTAAGCAAGTAGTTGACGGTGAGGGACTGATTTGAGTTGATCTTGTAGTCAATACGCGGATTAATTACCGTAAGAAGCTTGGGATTAGGCAGAGATACGCTCGACGGAACCGGGTTGAGATTTGCATCTAGGATCTCAGCGTTGATGGGAGCAACGTCATTGACATCGCGTTGTTGAAGATTGAAAACAAATGATGCCTTCTTCGAAAGCGGACCAGTGAAAGACCCATCGGCCAGATAAGAAATCCGGTCGGGTTTTTGCAGGATAAACGGATCTCTCGCATTCAAATCCGAGTTGCTGTAGATGAAAGAGGTCTGGCCATGAAATTGTTCCAGCCCTGGCTTTGTAATGATCTCTACCCGGCCATAACCAAGCCTGTCTTGCTCAGAAGCAAACGGATTTCTATTCAGCCTGATCTCTTTGATCGACGACTTCGGAGGAATCGATCCCTGAGAGAATCCATCGATGTAGAATTGACCAGCATCGGGACCGGCTGATGGGCCAGCCAACTCCGCCAATTCAGCAGCAAGATCAACGGGGTCATCGGACAGCACATCCAGGTCCTTGCCTCGCAACACAAGAGAACCGGCATTCCGGGAAGGATCGATACTAACACCGTCTCGATTGCTTTCATCGTCCGGGGGTTTATCCGTTACAACAACCTGCTGCTGGACAAAAACCTTCAGTTCGAAATTAACCGGCTGGTCGGAACCGTTGGTTACTTCCACTTCTACTTTGGACTCTGAGAAATTTGTCGCTACGGCGCTCACTTCATATCTACCGGGACTGAGACCCGAAATCCTGTAAGTACCCAGGTCATCCGTCTCCGCCAAGATGGTCTTTTCCGCGGAGTTCCTGACCGTAACATGGGCTCCGGGAATTACCGCTCCGGAAGGGTCGACTACTCGTCCATGCAAAACTCCACGGACTTCCTGAGCAAATGCACAACTGGCGGACAGCAGCGCAGGCAACACAATTGCATAAGCATACAAGGCGGCATACCGACGATAGTTAAGTTTCATACGATTTACTCCAATGTGCGGGGTGAACAGATTTGTTTAATAAAGCAGGGTAAGAGCATTTGTTATGAAGCTGTAAATGAATGGAACAATGGTGCAGAGACGATGCTCAGCATATATCGCTGCGACCTCTGTTAATTAACGCGGTTCAGTGTTCATGCAGAGTGCGGGAATGAGGTAGACCTCTCAGGCTTGTAACCGAATGTAGTTGCATCATCCTTGATGATGAAGTGGAGAAAAACAGGGCAGTCAATCAGAATTGCTCTAAACGGTTTGCGTTTCGATTACTGGGAAGCGGAATCGGAAAATGCGGACGAGAGATTCCACCCGGAAAGCAGCGCCGCAGGAATCCGCCCATCGGGAGAAGCTGTGAGAATTGGCTCGACTCCTCCAAGAACTGCAAGTCCTGTGATGATCGCCTGTCCTTCTCTAGAACCTACCAAAACCATGACTCCGTCATCTTTTTTAAGCTCGGTGAAGCCTGCCGTCTGCGACTGCCCCAATAATTGGGTAAGCGAGTTCTGTCCGCCTGTCGAAGCTGGGTTAGAGGACTTGCTCCCCAGCATAACCGCGAGTTTTTGCGCTGCCGGAGCGGGAAGCCTTCGCAGTTGGCAATCCGGACCAACTTTGACCATCACGGTTTTTTTTGCAAGTACGTCCTTTATGGTCAGCGTGTGATTGCCGGAATCAATCGTCAGGATGATGCCAGAGATACTTCTGAAAGAACCGTAAATAATCTGGTCCGCAAGAAATTCCTGAGTTTCTTTAGTTATGGTCCCGCGCGCACGAAGCTGATCACCGATCTTGATTTCATCGAGACGCCCTGGCATTGCGTCAGCGAACTTCACAGAATTTGCGCCATAATGCAGAATACCGGTGCTATTGCCCACGCGAATCTTTGCGGTGTAACCGGGCGTGATACCTACAACAATGGTTCCATCAGTAAGATCGATGCTTTGGACTGTTCCTCCAGCACCTTTTTGCCACGCCTCCCGATCTCGAGTCTGCTTCTGTGTAAGGTCAGGAAGCTTCATGAGGATCGCCAGATTGGCAACAAGGCCGTGCGGATCTTCGCCAGTTCGGCCACGAACAAGAAGCCGATCATTGATCTGCAGGTCCTTCAAAGCAGCCGGCTGCGCATGGCTCAGATCCTTTTCGCCAGGAGGGACACGGAGTATTTGAGCTGACTCTGGAATGGATACTTTTGTTTCATTCCCGTCGTTACTTTTCAGGATGAGGGTATTGCCATTCAATGCCTGGATCTTGCCGATTTTTTGTGCGATCGAGATCTGGCTTTCCGGCTCTATTCGCTGACTTGTCGCGTCCTGGCCGAAAGCGACCGCGCGTAAAAAGATGCAATCAAACATACTCAAAATGAGGATTGCCAGTCTGCAGCAGTTCATCGCTTCATCTCCATTAATTCAAAAAGGATTGGAAAACAATTCGCTACGGGCTGTAGCCATTAAGGCAGTTTTCGAAACAATGTGAAGAATTTCTTAAATATCAATGTGGTCAACACTATCCAGCACGGCCTGCAATTCTTCTTGCGTCATATCATCCAGAGCGAAATTGAGTGAGTGAGCCGGTAGCTGCGGCCCCGAGCGGCACTGTTCCAGCAGCTCTTCCAGCACTCCTTGAAACCGTCTTGCCACCCCTTCGATTGTCGCTCGCTCGTGCAACCCGCGACTGTAATACCAGTTGCTCTGCAACCTCCCTCCCACCACCTCTCCCACGACCTCCAACACATACGCTCGCTTCCCCCGCCCCGCTTGCGTCGCTCCGCTGGATTCCGCTGCTCCACTCCACCCTCCCCCAGGCTCCAACACCCGATCCAGTTGCCCTAGATAATTGAAACTTACCTCCGCATCTCTTCCCCTCATCTCCTCCTCCCCCCCCTCTACATACCTCAGCACCCCATATCCCACTCCCTCCCCTGGTATCCCCCTCCACCTCTTCTTCATCTCCTCCAATCGCTCCCTCAGACTTCCCCCTCCCCCCGTCAATGCCACCGGGTAAATCGCCGTAAACCATCCCACCGTCCGTGATACATCCACCCTCCCTCCCAGATCGTCCCGCCCATGCCCCTCAATGTCCCCCACCACTCGCCCCTCTCCCTCTCCTCTCTCTTCCATCCATTCCCGTATCGCTTCCCCCAGCGCCGTTAACAGCACTTCCTGAATCTGTGTCCCATACACCTTCGGCATCTCCTGCAACACTCCGCGCGTCTGCTCCTCGCTCATCTCCACTCTCACCACTCCCAGTGTCTCCCTCACATTCTCCCCCTCTCTGTCCCGCGGCAACCTCGTCCCTCCCCTCCCTGCACTCTTCCAATATTCCCGCTCCCTTCTTATCTCCTCGCTCTTCCCCACCTCCCTCAACGCCTCCGCCCATTGTTGATACGAACTCGTCTTGGCCGGCAGCTTGATCGCTTCTCCTCTCTCCATCCGCTCATACTCACTCTCTAAATCCTCCAGCAAAATACGCCATGACACTCCATCCACCGCCAGATGGTGGATCACCAGCAACAATCTCTCCTCTCCTCCTCCCATTCGAAACTGCACTACCCGCACCAGCGGCCCCTGCTCCAAGTCCAGACTCTCCTGCATCCTGCTGCTCACCTCCTCCACCATCTTCCTCCTCCTTCCCTCTCGCCATTCCTCCTCTCCCAAATCCACCGTCATGAAGACCCGATTCTCCTCCTGCTCCGCATTGCTCTGCCTCCACTCTCCTTCCTCCCATCTATACCTCAGCCGCAACGCATCGTGATGCTCCATCAACGCCCTTACCACCTCCTGCAGCTTCCCTCCACTGTGCTCCCGGCTGCTTTGCAGCATTACCGACTGATTGAAATGCCCAGGCCATCTCTCATGCTCAAACAACCATCGCTGGATCGGCGTTAACCCTACCTCCCCTCGGATCCGCCCCTGCTCTGCCCTCATCGCCGCTCCTACTCCCGCCACCTGCGCCAACTCCTCGATCGTCTGTTTCTGAAATATCTGCCGCGCCGTGATCTTGATCCCCGCCTGCTGCGCCCGCGCCACCACCTGGATACTCAGAATCGAGTCTCCTCCCAACTCGAAAAAGTTGTCCCGCTTCCCTACTCCCGCCACCTTCAGCACCTGGCTCCAGATTCTCTCCAGCGCTTCTTCCACCCCAGTCTTGCTCCCCTCTTGTTCTCCTGCCCCCACACGAATCTTCGGTCGCGGCAAACTTCGTCGGTCTAACTTCCCGCTCACCGTTACCGGCAGCTCTTTCAACTCCATATACACCGCCGGCACCATATACTCCGGCAGCCGCTCCCCCAGGTAATTCCTCAGTTCCGCTTTGCTGACCTCCCGCCCTGCCTTCTTCACCACATACCCCACCAGTTGCCGCTGCCCCGGCTGATCTTCCCTCAACATCACCGCACACTGTCTCACTGCCTCATGCCGCCCCAGTTCCACTTCTATCTCTCCCAGCTCGATCCGAAAACCCCGCAGCTTTACCTGCTGATCTAATCGCCCCAGATACTCCAGCTTTCCTTCCCCTCTCCATCTCACCCGGTCTCCGGTCCGGTATAACCGCTCTCCTGCTGCTGCACTGAATGCGTTAGGCACAAACTTTTCTGCTGTCCAGTCCGCATGTCCCAGATACCCACGCGCCAAACCCGCTCCTCCCACATACAGCTCTCCCGCTGCCCCCACCGGCAACAGCTCCTGCCTTTCGTCCAATACATACACCTTCATGTTCGCTATCGGCCGCCCGATTCCCGGAGATACTCCTGTATTGAGCGGTTCCGATACCGTTGCACATACCGTTGTTTCAGTGGGACCGTAGGCATTGATCATCTGGAAGCCTTGGCTCCAACGTTCGGCCAACTGCGGTGGGCACGCCTCACCTGCGACGATCAGAGTCCGCAGTGCCGGAAAATCCCGCACCTCCCAGGAAGCCAGCACACTCGGAGGAATGGTCAGGATCGTGACCTGCTCGCGCGTAAGCAGTTCGCCAATCCCGGTTCTGGAGACCAGATTCATCTGCTCAGCGAGAATCAGTTTTGCTCCGGAAATCAGCGCCATGAGCCACTCCCAGGCGGCTGCATCGAAACTGATAGATGAAAACTGCATGACGACTGATGAGGGTCCCAGGCGAAATGTATCCTGCTGGGCTGTGGCGAGATTGCACATCCCACGATGGGTCACTCCTACCGGCTTGGGCCTGCCAGTGGAACCGGAGGTGTAGATGACATAGGCAATGTGCTCCACGGCATTGAGAGAGTCGAGATTCTGATCACCAAATACTTCAATCTCCTCCAGATCTACATGCTTCACTAAAGAACCATGGCTGCTGCGTGCTATCGGGATCTTATGCTTGACCACCAGCCTGAGATCCTGAAGCATGTATGCCAGCCGCCCGGAAGAGTAGTGAGTATCCAATGGCACATAGGCCCCGCCGGCTTTCAGGATTCCCAGAAGCCCGATCATCATCTCCGGACTGCGCTCAACATACAGCCCCACCAGGTTCTCCGGCCCCACACCCAGCTCGCGCAGTCTTCCAGCCAGACCGTTGGCCCTGCAGTTTAATTCACGGTAACTAAGGTGTTGCTCGCCGAATACTATCGCAATGGTCTCCGGACTTCTCTCCACCTGTTCCTCGAACCACTCGTGAATACGTTTATCCTGCGGATACTCCCGGCGAGTCTCATTCCATTCGACAACCAGTTGGCTACGTTCATTCTCGGTCAGCAGATCTATTTGCCACACACTCCTTTGGGGCTCGGCCCGCAGCGAGCGCAGGACTTGCCGGTAGTGCTTGGCCAGCCTCTCCATGGTTTCGATTTCAAACAAATCCTTCGCGTACTCCAGCCAGCCGCTCAAGCCATTTGCCTTCTCCGCCATTCCCAGCGTCAGATCGAACTTGGCCACATCATCCCTATTTTGCCAAGCCTTCAACTGCAGACCTTCAAGACTGATCTTCTCCCTAGCCATGTTCTGCCACAGCATCATCACCTGGAACAAAGGCGCACGACTCATGTCCCGTTCCACATCCAACTCATCCACCAGTTTCTCGAAAGGTACGTCCTGATGCTCATATGCCCCCAGAGTGACGTCCCGTACTTCAGCAAGCAACTCGCGGACGCTCATTTCACTTCCCAACTTCACGCGGAGCACCAGCGTATTGACAAAAAAGCCTATCAATCCTTCAGTTTCCATGCGGTTCCGGTTGGAAATCACGGTGCCCACAGCGATATCCTGCTGTCCGCTATAACGAGCCAGAAGCACATCCCAACAGGCCAGCAGCAGCATGAACAGCGTCACTCCTTCCTGCCTTGCCAAGCCCCGGAGCCCGGTAGCGACCTCCTCCTCTATTTCAATCCATTGCGCACTACCGCAATGGCTGACTGTCGTCGGCCGCACACGATCAGTGGGCAAATCCAGAGTCACAATTCCCCGTAACTCTTCCTTCCAGTACCCGAGTTCCTCCTCCAAAACTGATCCACTCAGCCATTCTCGCTGCCAGCGCGCGTAATCCCCGTATTGAACGCTTAAATCGGCGAGTTTCGCATTTCTTCCCTCTCGCCAGGCTTCGTAGAACTCAGCAAACTCCCTCACCAGAATTCCAACCGACCAGGCATCACTGGCAATGTGGTGCATAGTAACCTGCAACACATGGTCGTCTTCTCCCAGCTGCAGCAGCATTGCCCGCAGCATGGGTCCCAGACCAAGATCGAACGCCCTTGCCCCCTCGTCCATTACCATCCGTCTTGCCAGTTCCTCTGATCCTCCGGCGGTGAGGTCTAGTACTGTCAGTTCGATTCGACGCGCCTCACCGACGCTCTGCGCCGCAACTCCGCTTTCTACGTTAACCGTTGTGCGAAGGATTTCATGCCTTCGAACGATTTCGCTGAGCGCCCATTGCACTCCAGTCCGATCCAGTTTTCCGGCTAGCCGCACACTATGCGAAATGTTGTAAACTCCAGTACCAGGCATTAGCTGATCCAGAAACCACAGCCTTTGCTGCGCGAATGACAACGGAATATTCTCTGTGTCACCGAATCGTTTCAGCGATGGCAGCCTCAGTACTTTTTCGGGGCTCTTCAGCCGGCTAATTTCTTCTGTCAGACCGGCAACTGTCGAACCCGCTTCAAATAAAACCCGCAGCGGTAATTCCACTTGCAACAACTCACGCACGCGAGAGACAACCTGCATTGCCAACAACGAATGTCCTCCGAGATCGAAAAAATTCGATGCCCGTCCGACTCCCGCCACTTTAAGAACCTCTTGCCACACTCCCGCCAGAATTTCTTGCAGCGGAGTCATCAACCGGTCCTGCTCGTCCTTCATCGCCAAGTTCAACTCGGGCCGGGGCAACGCTTTGCGATCGACTTTTCCATTGGCAGTCAGCGGTACTTTCTCCAGTTCCACCAACACTGATGGCACCATATACTCTGGTAAACGTTCTTCAAGAAATTTTTTCAACTCCGCCGGATTCAACTTTTGTTCTGCATCCTTCTTCACCACATAGCCGACCAACTTCTTGTCGCCCGGCTGATCCTCGCGCGTGATAATGACCGCCTGCTTCAGTCTGCCATGCGTTAACAGCACTGACTCAATTTCTCCCGGCTCAATCCGGTACCCTCGTACCTTTACCTGGTAATCCATTCGCCCCTGATACTCAAGATTTCCATTCCTGTGCCAACGAACTCTGTCACCAGTCCGGTATAATCTCTGGCCTAGGTTACGGCTGAACGGATTCGGTACAAATTTTTTCGCCGTCCAATCCGGCCGTCCCATATAACCGCGAGCCAGTCCCGCTCCTCCGATACATAGCTCTCCACTGGCCCCTGGCGGCACCAGTTGCTGTAATTCATCCAGAACATAAATGGACGTATTGGCGATGGGCGAACCGATAAAGACTTGAGGTTCAGCCTCTCCGATTCTTCGCGCCAGTGACCATATGGTGGTTTCCGTGGGGCCATACATGTTCCATGCAGAGTTGTTCTGGCGAACGAGTCTCTCTGACAATGAAAACGGTACCGCTTCGCCGCCACAGAGGACCTTCAACCGTGAACTACCACTCCAGCCAGTCTCATAAAGCAGTCTCCACGTCTGCGGTGTTCCCTGCATCATAGTGACATTTTTGTCGAGTTCCCGCAGCAAGCGCGTTCCATCGGCAGCCGCTTCGCGGGTCAGAATTTTCACACAGCCGCCGGCAATCAGGGGGAGATAGAGCTCCAGACCCGCGATATCAAATGAAAGTGTGGTTACTGCCAGAAGAATGTCCGAAGCATCAATGCCTGGTTGTAAGAGCATGGAGCGCAGGAAATTTGTAAGCGCGGAATGAACAATCTGGACTCCTTTTGGCCGGCCCGTGGAACCTGAGGTATAGATCACATAAGCAAGATTTTCCATCAGAATGGAACGATTGAGATTCTGATCGGCTTCTTTGGCGATCGCTTCTGCATGGTCGTCCAGTTCAACCACAAGGCAATCATGCGGTCGCAAGTTCCCGGATGGAATCCGGCCCACCAAAACCCTAGCGCGGGAATCTTGCAGCATAAAACACAATCGCTCAGATGAATAAGACGGGTCCAGTGGAACATAGGCGCCACCCGCCTTGAGCACTCCCAACAAGGCCATCATCATCTCCATCGAGCGATCAAGACAAATCCCCACACGGACTTCCGGCCTTACTCCGAGCCTCATCAAATACCGCGCCAACCGGTTGGACCGGCGGTTCAATTCGCCATAGCTCAGGAACTGCTGATCGAATGTCGCTGCAATCGCCTCCGGTATTCTTTCTGCCTGCTCTTCAAACAATTCATGGACGCACTTCGCGCCGATGTCTTCATATTGAGCAGGGCTTGAGTCGAGGAGAATTTGCTGGCGCATTTCATTCGTGATCACCGACCAGTCGGAGAAGCGCCGCTCCGGATGCTCTGCCAGGTCCGCAAGAATCCAGACCAAGCCTTCACAGATCTGCCTAGCGGATGACTCGCTGAAACGCTCGCTGTCGTAGCTCAGGCTCAGGTGAAAATCCTTTGCTGGATTCGCTGTCAGAGCCAAAGGATAGTGAATTTTCTCGATCGTTCCCAATTCCTTCAATCCTGACGATCCATCCTGAGGCAATTCGCCGTAGCCGGTTTCAAACGCATCATCAGCATAGTTCTCAAATACAATCAGCGACTCAAATAATGGCTCGCTGTGACGAACCTGGCTCCATGACTGTATGCTTGTCAGCGGAACGTATTGATATTCCTGAGCTTCCACTTGTTCACTTTGCAGCCTTGCAAGCCAGTCAACGACCCTGCTTGCGGAGTCTTCCAGACGCGCTCTCATGGGCAAGGTATTGATAAACAGCCCTACCATGGTTTCTACGCCCGGCAGCTGCGCCGGCCTGCCTGACACAGTTGTGCCCCAAACTACATCGTTTTCTCCGCTGTATTGGCTCAACAAACGCGCCCACGCACCCTGCAAAATGGTATTCATGGTTAATTTGTAATTCCGTGCGACACGATGCAAATCAGCCATGCGTCCCGATTCCAGTTGCTGTTTACAACTCTGTCTCCGGCTGGATGGCATTGCGCCAGAGTACCCGGAATCAAGAGGTAGCGGTGTTGCGCTCAAGAATCCCTGCATAGCACTGCGCCAATAGCAGCCGGCAGCTTCCGTATCCTGACGATGCAACCACTCAATGAATTCCCGGTAAGGGCGAGCTGTAGCAAAACTTCGACGTTGTCCGCGGCATAATGCGTTGTAATTAGCGATCACTTCTTTCAGGAGCAACAGGTTGGACCAGCCATCGAGCAGAATGTGATGATAGGTCCAGATAAAGTAATACGCATCTTGCTCCACACGGATCAAGGTGAGGCGAAACAAAGGAGCATGTGTAAGTGAAAAACCGCGCTGCCGGTCATATGCCACATACTCTGCCAATCGTCTGGATTGCTCGCTCGGTTCCACATTGCGCCAGTCGAGGCTATCGATGGATGTATGCAGACTGGAGTGCACGATCTGAAGTGGCTGATCAAGGCCTTCCCATAAAAATGATGACCGGAGAACACTGTGTCTCGCGATACAAGCTTTCCACGCCTTCTCAAAATTCTCCGTACTGGATATCCCCTGGAGTCTGTAGCACATGGAAATGATGTAGAAATCGGATTCGGGGGTCTGCAGAGCATGAAACAACATGCCCTGTTGCATCGGGGACGGTGGGAAGAAGTCTTCGATGCTTACATTCTGAAAACTGCCGGACTCTGAATGTGACAGACTCATGTGACTGCCGGTGTGTATCGGATGGCGACGTTCAGATTGACATGGGAAGTTAGAATTTAGTTGGATGTCCTGCGGAGTCCTGCTCGTTGAAGTGCAATATCAAGTCTTTGAAGTTCTATTTGGCCCAGAGCGAAATCAGGTGAGTGAGTGGGTAGCTGCGGCCCGCAGCGGCACTGTTCCAACAGCTCTTCCAGCACTCCCTGAAACCGCTTTGCTACTCGTTCGATGGTCGCACGCTCGTGCACGCCACGACTGTAATACCAGTTGCTTTGCAGCCTTCCCCCCACCACCTCTCCCACTACCTCCAACACATACGCTCGCTTACCCTGCTCCGCTTGCGTCGCTCCGCTCGATTCCGCTGCTCCCCTCCACTCTCCTCCCGGTCTCAACACCCGATCCAGTTGCCCCAGATAATTGAAACTCACTTCCGCATCTCTCCCCCTCAGCTCCTCCTCCCCCTCCAGGTATCTCAGCACTCCATACCCCACTCCTTCCCCAGGTATCTCCCTCCACCTCTTCTTCATCTCCGCCAATCGCTCCCGCAAACTTCTCCTTCTACTTCTCTCTCTACTTCCTTCTCTACCACTTCCTCTTTCTCTTCCTCCATCTCCGCCCGTCAGTTCCATCGGGTAGATCACCGTAAACCATCCCACCGTTCGCGTTACATCTACCCGCCCTCCTAAATCGTCCCGCCCATGTCCCTCTATATCCACCACCACCCGCCCCTCTTCCTCCCCTCTCTCCTCCATCCATTCCCTGAGCGCTTCCCCCAGCCCCGTTAACAGCACTTCCTGTATCTGTGTCCCATATACCTTCGGCATCTCCTGCAACACTCCCCGCGTCTGCTCCTCGCTCATCTCCACTCTCACCACTCCCAAGCTCTCCCTCACATTCTCCCCCTCTCTGTCTCGCGGCAACCTCCCTCCGCCTTTCCCAGCTCCCTTCCAATACTCCCTCTCCCTCCTTATCCCCTCGCTCTTCCCCGCTTCCTTCAACGCCTCCGCCCATTGCTGATACGAACTCGTCTTCGCCGCCAGCTTTATACCTTCTCCTCTTTCCCTCTGCTCATACCCACTCTCTAGATCCTCCAGCAAAATTCGCCACGACACTCCATCTACCGCCAGATGATGGATCACCAGCAACAATCTCTCCTCTCCTCCTCCCATCCGAAACTGCACCACCCGCACCAGCGGCCCCTGCTCCAAGTCCAGACTCTCCTGCATCCGACTGCTCACCTCCTCCACCATCTTCCTCTTCCTCCCTCCCTCTCCCCTCTCCACTTCTCCCAAATCCACCATCATGAATACCCGATTCTCCTCCCGCTCCGCATTCCTCTGCCTCCACTCTCCCTCCTCCCCTCTTCTATACCTCAGGCGCAGCGCATCGTGATGCTCCAGCAACTCCCCTATCACCTCCTCCAGTTTCTCCCTGCTGTGCTCCCGACTGCTGTGCAGCATGACCGACTGATTGAAATGCCCGGGAAAGCTCTGATGCTCGAATAACCAGCGCTGGATCGGCGTTAGCCCCACCTCTCCTCGAACCCTCCCCTGCTCCGCCCTCATCCCTGCCCCTACTCCCGCCACCTGCGCCAACTCCTCGATCGTCTGTTTCTGAAATATCTGCCGCGCCGTGATCCTGATCCCCGCCTGCTGCGCCCGCGCCACCACCTGAATACTCAGAATCGAGTCCCCTCCCAACTCAAAAAAGTTGTCCCGCTTTCCTACTCCCGGCACCTTCAGCACCTGGCTCCAGATTCTCTTCAACTCTTCTTCCACCCCCGTCTTGCTCCCCTCCTGCTGCTCTCCTGCCCCTACACGTATCTCCGGTCGCGGTAAACTCCGCCGGTCTAACTTCCCGCTCACCGTTACAGGCAGCTCTTTCATCTCCACATACACCCCAGGTACCATGTACTCTGGCAGTCGCTCTCCCAAGTAATTCCTCAGTTCTGCCGGGCTCACCTCCCTTCCAGGTTTCCTCACTACATATCCCACCACTTGCCGTTGCCCTGGCAGATCTTCCCTCAACATCACCGCACATTGACTCACCCCTTCATGCCTCCCCAACTCCGCTTCTATCTCCCCCAGCTCTATTCGAAATCCCCGCAGCTTGATCTGCTGATCCAATCGTCCCAGATATTCCAGCTTTCCATTCCCTCTCCATCTCACCCGGTCTCCGGTTCGGTACAACCGCTCTCCTCCTGCTGCACTGAATCGGTCCGGCACGAACTTCTCTGCGGTCCACTCCGCATGCCCCAGATACCCCCGCGCCAATCCTGCTCCTCCCACATACAGCTCTCCGGCCGCTCCCACCGGCAACAGCTCCTGCCTCTCACCCAATACATACGCCTTCATGTTCGCTATCGGCCTTCCGATGCATATACGTTCGGCAATCGTGCACTGCGCAAATGTAGCGTCGATGGTGGCTTCTGTTGGCCCGTACAAGTTGATAAGTTCTACCTGCGGCAATTGCGCATAAAGATCTTGCACGAGATCAGCAGGCAATACATCTCCGCCGCAGAAGATGCATCTCAGGCTGTGGCATGTTTTCAGTTCTCCATGCTCTACCAGCATCCTCAGTTGCATCGGTACCAGTTGCAGCACCGAAATCTGCTGTTCCCGAATACGATTCACCATATATTCCGGATCCTGCTGGCCGCCCGGTCGTGCCATCACCAAACGAGCACCGCTGAGCAGAGCCGCATAAAACTCCCACACGGAAGCATCAAAGCTGAATGCTGTTTTCTGCAGTATTCCGTCCTGCACGGTTATGGAAAACTCCCGTTGCATCCAGTCCATATGGTTCGCAAGCCCTGAATGGGTAATAACCACTCCCTTTGGCCTTCCTGTAGAGCCGGAGGTATACATAATGTAGGCAGGATTTTCCGGTCCGTTGTCCTGTTCCAGGTTATGCGTACTCTCCCTTGCACTCTGGTGGCATGCTGCATCCAATGTGAAAGTTTGCACTTGGTTAAATCGCATCCACGGTGCATGTTGCCCGGTTAACAGGAGACAAGCCTTACTATCTTCTACCATCCATTTCAGGCGCTCACCCGGATGAGTGGGATCCAGCGGAACATAGGCGCCGCCTGCCTTCATGATGCCCAGCAGCGCGATTACCATCTCAATACTGCGGTCACAACACACCGCTACTCGCAATTCCCGCGTTACCCCACGCCATTGCAGCCAACGTCCCATCTGATTGGCGCGCCGGTTCAACTCCTCATAACTCAATTGTTGTCCTTCATAGAGCACGGCGACTGTATCTTGATTCAGTCTAGCCCGTTCCTCGAATTTCTGATTCACACATATGCCGGGCGGATACTCTTTCGTATGGCTCCACTCCTCGGCTACCTGTCGCCGCTCTGCTGGTGTCATCAGGGAGAGATCCTCTATGCGTCTCTCAGAATTCCCTGCCATTTCCCAAAGTAGATTTTCCCAATGGTGCAGAAGCCGCTGCATGCTGCTCTCAACAAACAGGTCTGGCCGATAATCCAGACGACAGTGAATAGTGTCGCCTTTGCCTGCAGCCGTTAAAGCCATGTCAAAGATTGCTGTGGGAACCACCGGTTCGATGGCTGAAAGCTCTAGTCCTTGCAATGCAAGCTCTGCGGCAGGCATGTTCTGCCAGGAAAACAAAACCTGGAACAAGGGGGTACGGCTTTCATTGCGTTCCGGACGCAATTCCTCCACCACTTTTTCAAACGGCACATCCTGATACCGATAAGCTTCCAAAGCCGTCTCTCGCACTTGCCCCATGTATGCTCGAACAGTATGTTCTCCATCTATTCTTGTACGCAGTACCAGGGTATTCACGAACAATCCAATCAACGGTTCCAGCTCCGCCAGTCCGCGACCCGCGATCGGCGTCCCGACGGCTACATCCTTTTCAGCACTGTAGCGCCACAACAATATCTTCCAAGCCGCCATGAGGGTCATAAACACCGTGCCGCCTTCGCGCCGGGCTAATGCTTTTACAGCTTGTGCCAGATCTTTCGGAAAAGATACCCCTGCATAAGCGCCCTTATCCGTTCGTTGCACTGGACGCGGATAATCAGTCGGCAAGTCCAATGCCGTCACATTTTCCAGGCTTCTCTTCCAGTATTCCAATTGCTGATCCAGCACATCGCCCTGCAGCCACTCTCGCTGCCAAATCGCATAGTCGGCATATTGCAGCGGCAATTCCTGCAGCGGTGAAGGACGCCCCTCACTATAGGCCTCATAC
>Ga0209168_10001032_pt1 | contig 23294 bp, 21 predicted proteins | sample Coa_R1_FD_187156 | JGI IMG/M metagenome (GOLD analysis project Ga0209168, IMG submission 187156) | Surface soil microbial communities from Centralia Pennsylvania, which are recovering from an underground coalmine fire - Coalmine... | ecosystem: Environmental > Terrestrial > Soil > Unclassified ...
GGCAGCCACCAGGAGGGCACCGGCTCCGCCGACCAATAGCAGCCACCGGAGGCGCAGGAGTGGTTGGGTGATCGGTGCGAGCGTCGCCGCGACCTGCGCGACGCCGATAATGGCACCGTGGCGCGTGATCGGCGCCGTGTACATGAGCACCGGCCCCACCCCGGCCACCGTCGCTTGGGCGAACGCCGACGTGCCGGCGAGCGCGCGGCGGACCGCAGACGTGAGAGGCAACCCCGCACCTGATAGTGCTGGCGATCGGTTGACCAAGCGTCCGCGCGCATCGAGAATCTGGATCAGCGTCCCGCCGCCGGAAAGACGCCCCACGACCGACGGATCGGCGAGATCAAAGAACGCCCCTTGCTCGTTCCCGGTATCCGAACTCTCCACGAATGTGGCGAGCTGTGCGACCAGGGTCTGCAGGCTCTGCTCGGCATGCGCCCAGAGTGCCTGTGCGAAGAGGGTGTAAAGAACGAAACCGAACACCACCAGGATCGCGGAGAGGAGGCCCGCGTACCACGCGGTTAGACGTGCCCGGATGCTCCAGATCATCTCACGTCCTCAGGACATACCCCGCTCCGCGCACCGTGCGGATCAGTTGACGGGGATGCCCGTGATCGATCTTGCGCCGGAGGAGCCGAATGTAGGCATCCACCACGTTGCTGCCGGGATCGAAGGTGTATCCCCAAACCCGGTCCTCGATCACCGCACGGCTGAGGATCTGGCCGGGATGCCGCATCAAGAGATGAAGGAGTTGATACTCGCGGTTGGTGAGATCGATCGTCCGGCCGTCCCGGCTCACAGTGCGGCTCGCGGGGTCCAGCACAATGTCGGCGACCTCGAGAATCGAAGGCCGCGCCGTGCGCTCGCGGCGCAGCAACGCTCGGATCCGGGCGAGCAATTCCTCGAACGCGAAGGGCTTGGTCAGGTAGTCGTCCGCGCCGACGTCGAGGCCCACGACGCGCTGATCCACGGCATCCCGGGCGGTCAACATCAGCACCGGCGTCGTGACGCCGTCGGCGCGCAACGCTCTGCAGACGTCGAGGCCGTCGCGTTGGGGCAGCAGCAGGTCCAAAATGACAACCTCGTAGGCGCCGCCGGATGCGAGTTCGAGGCCTTCTTCGCCGTCGGAAGCCGTTTCCACGGCGTAGCCTTCTTCCTCAAGCCCGCGCTTGAGGAACTCCCGGATCTTATGCTCATCCTCGACCACAAGGATCGCCATCGTGTCAGCCCACATCTCGTGCTTTCCGATCCTCATCGTACCATAGTCGACTTGCATGAAAATAAGATGAAAGCACGGTGGGGAACGGGTTCCCTCTCGTGCAGCACGTCGCCGCCATGTCTTCGGATTTGGGCAATTAGAAACGGACGTCTGACCGCGAATGAATCGATCTCATTGGTAGTCGACGAGCTCCGGCGACACCAAGACGGAGAAGCGTTCCGGCGGATCGATGCAAATCTGGTGTGGGACGGGGACTTCGCCTCAATAGCACCTCACATGCATAATAATTCCATCTGCGCAGATAAATGCAAATATCGGCTTGATAGTATGAAGGGACGTTTTTGAGCCGGAGAATGGTTAGTGGAGCCCGACCGGGCACACCCGGCCGAAATCGTGTCGGGCGCGGATGCCCAGGCTGAACTTCGTGAGGGGGCGATGGCGATACCAACGGACTACACTGGTCTCGAGGCACGTGGGGCGGTCGCGCCGGCAGCGCAGGCCATACCTAAAGACAGGGACTCCATGGCCTCGTGGTTCTTACGCAGAGGCGCCCTGCGCGTCCCTGAAATCACTGTCTACTTCTGGATCGTGAAGGGCCTCTCCACGGCCATTGGGGAGTCCACCTCGGACTACTCCGTGCATGTCATCAATCCATACATCGCCGTGATCCTGGGTTTCATCTTCTTCGTCGTCGCGATCATCTTTCAGTTCCGCATGGCGCGCTACAATGCCTGGACATACTGGTCCGCGGTCGTCATGGTGGGCGTGTTTGGTACCATGTGCGCCGATGTGCTTCACGTGGTGATCGGCGTCCCCTACATAGTGTCGACGATCCTCTTCGCCACGATCTTGGCTGTCTTATTCATCGCCTGGGGCCGAATGGAATTGACCCTCTCGATCCACGCTATCGACACACCGCGTCGCGAGGCATTCTACTGGGCGGTGGTCGTCGCCACGTTCGCCATGGGCACCGCCATCGGCGACATGACCGCCTACACGCTCCACCTCGGCTACTTCAAATCGCTGGCGCTCTTCGCTCTGCTATTCGCTGTGCCTATCGTGGGCGGCCGCCTTCTCCATCTGAACGAGGTGTTCACCTTCTGGTTCGCCTACGTGCTTACCCGCCCGCTGGGCGCCTCGTTCGCCGACGCCCTCGGCAAGCCCACAAGCTTCGGCGGCATGGGCTGGGGCGCGGGGCACGTCAGCGTAGCGCTCACCGTTATCATCGCCGTCCTAGTCGCCTATCTGGCGAGAACGCAGCTGGAAGTGCAGCTTAGCTCCAGCGCATCCTCGGGGAGGGAAGGGTTTGCGGCGTGGTCCGAACCCGTGATTAGGTTGCTCGCCGACGATCAGCCGTCGACCGAGGCGACGACGCACGGGGCGTCCGAGGAGGTATCCGGGTGAGTCTTACGAATCTGCTCCGCATCGCCTGGCTGGCGCTGCGGCGGAACGTCATGCGGTCCGTCCTGACGATGCTCGGCATCATCATTGGCGTGGGAGCGGTGATCACGTCGATGGCGATCGGGGCGGGCGCGCAGGCAGCGGTGTTGGCTCAGATCGAGAGCCTCGGCGCGAACCTGATCGTCGTCATCCCGGGCGCGATCACGACAGGCGGTGTCAGGCTCGGGAGCGGGAGCCGCACAACCCTCAGGCTGCCCGACGTTGCGGCGATCGCCCAGACGGTCCCCGATGCCGCCGGCGCGGCGCCGTACTCGGAGACGAACGCCCAGGTGGTTACGGGCGGTACCAACTGGTACACGCAGATCGGAGGCACCACACCGGCCTACGCGACCGTGCGCAACTGGTCGGTGGCGCAGGGCCGGTTCCTGTCGCAGGCCGACGTGGACCAGGCGGCCAAGGTGGCCGTGCTCGGCAACTCCGTGGCACAGAACCTGTTCCCCTCCGGCGGCGCAGTCGGCGCAATCGTGGTCATCAAGAACGTTCCGTTCAAGGTGGTCGGCGTGCTAGCGGCCAAGGGACAGTCGGGGTTCGGCCGGGATCAGGACGACGTCGTGATGGTCCCGATCACGACCCTGCTCCATCGCCTCACCGGGCAGACATGGGTGAGCACCATCTTCGTCTCCGCGACCACACCGGAGACGGTTCCCGCGGTCGTGGACGCGACCGAGCGGCTGCTGCGGCTCCGGCACCACCTGACCGCATACCAGCCTGACGACTTCTTTATCCGCAACATCGCCGACGTCCAGCAGGTGCGCCTCGCGACGTCGCAGACCCAGGCGCTGCTGCTGGCCGGGATCGCGGTCGTGTCGCTGATCGTTGGCGGGATCGGCATCATGAACATCATGCTGGTCTCCGTCACCGAGCGGACGCGGGAGATCGGCCTGCGCATCGCCGTGGGCGCGCGCGGGCGGGACATCCTGCTGCAGTTTCTCGTCGAGGCGCTCACCCTCGCGTGCATCGGCGGGCTGATCGGCATCGGGATGGGGCTCCTCACGGCCCAGGGCACGTCGGTCCTTGGCCACTGGCCGGTGCTCGTCTCGTCGTTCTCGATTGTGCTGGGGTTCGTGTCATCGTTGCTGGTCGGCGTGGTCTTCGGATTCTACCCAGCGCAACGGGCGGCCGCGCTTGATCCGATCGTCGCGCTACGATACGAGTAGGGCGGCGGGAGACTGACAGGGAGTGGGCTCTCCGTCGTTACTCGCAAAGTGATCCTCGAAGAACGCGACTCGCAGCACCATTCACGCCTGCCCCAAACCCTAAGACACCACTTGGGCGCGGTACGGACTGACCTGCCGTCGCTACCGCAGCGCGATCGTTTCTTCGTCAGCGATCAGGCTCCGATGCGTCACCGCATAGTACTGCGTGGCCACGGCGGCAACTCGAAGGAACGGCTTGAGGACGGCAGCGACACGGCTTGGCGATAGCCGAGGTTCTCCATGACGATGACGAAGATGTGCCGGAACGATGGGACACATCCCTGACTCGCCTGTGCCCCGCCGTGGGAACTGTCCGATGGCACGGCTGCCGCGCCGGAACAGGCCCTACGGCGCGCCTCGGACTTTCCGACCATGGGCGTCGGGTGCTCCGCGGTTAGCGTATGCCCCGTGCCAACCACACCGGGGGAAACTGGCATAGCGGTCAGCACGACCACGGCCCGACTTGCGACGAGCAGGCCCTCCCAAGGCTCGCACGACCGTCCGTGGCCGGAGCCGCTGCTCACGCCGGCGTGTGGCCCATCAGCGTGAGAGCAGAAGCTCCTGCCTGAGCCGAGAGACCATCTCTGGGATCATACGCAACACGATCATCGGGCAGGAATCCGCAGTGTCCTCGATAGCCGCCGTACTGTCGTGACGCAAAGCGGTCGATCTCCATCGCGTGCACCATCCGACCTCGGGGGTCCTTCCACACGTTACGCTTCAGAGATGAAAGGATGATGAAAATCGGTTTCCCTCCAAGTTCCGTGAGCGACCTTTCATCTGTCTTTCATGACCGGTTCATCTTCCCATGGTAGCGTGAGGAACGCGAAGAGATATCTTCGACACTCAGATACCGAGGATGGTGAGCGACAATGCGGTCGACGATGCTGGAGACGCTGGCGGTCGGGGTGGTCACGGGGTTCGCCCTAGCCAGCGGTAGCCCGGTGCTAGCGCAGGGGACCCATCAGACCACCCAGGTCGAGCAGCCCACGTACGCCTGTAGTATCAAGGTCGCGCCGAACGCCAACGACGCAAGCGTGGTCGGGCAGGCGAAGATCACGCTCGCGCAGGCGCAGCAGGTGGCGCAGGCCGCCGTTCCCGGCACGCTGCTCCGGTCCGAACTGGACAGTGAGAACGGCTGTCTTGTCTACTCGGTCGAGATCCGATCCGCCACTAGGACAATCCACGACGTCAAGGTCGATGCCGGCACGGCCAAGATCGTACATCAGGAAATCGCCACGCGCATGGGGACCGAGCATGAGGGGGCAAGTGAGCAGGAGAGCGGCGCGGAGGATTAAGCCCATCCCCCCTCAGGGGCTCGTCCTCAGGGGCTCGGGCCCGCGCGCTTGCCCGAGCCCCTGCGCCGCATTCGCCGCAGGGCCATGGCCGGCACCACCCCCCACGGGGCGGCATACCAAGGTGACATGCTCACGCAAACATGATCGGCAGGAAGGTGGGAGGATGATGAGGACGCCACGAAAGGCATGGGCGCCGCTCGCTGGGGTGGTGCTGGGATGTCTTCTGCTCACCATCGGCTCGCCTGGAGGCGTATCGGTCGCTGTCGGAGCGTCCGGCACGGTGAAGACCGCACAAGCGAACCCTCCGGGTGATATCCCCGACACGCAGGCATTCGTGGTGTACCGGTCGAGCGCGGGCGGCTACGAGCTCCAGGTACCCGAGGGATGGGCGCGCACCACGCGCGGCCCGGACGTGCAGTTCACGGACAAGTTCGACGGCGTGCAGGTCACCATCACACACGCGGCGCGGGCGCCCTCTGCCGATCGGACCCGCGCGGAGGTGGTCGCCGCACTCCCGCAGTCCGGTCCGGCGGTGCACGTCACAAAGGTCCAGAACGTGCATCTCCCGAGCGGCACGACCGTCCTTGTGGAATACACGTCAACCTCGGGGCCCGACCCTGTGACCAATCGGCGGGTGCGTCTCGAGAACAGCGCCTACCTCTTCTTCAAGAGTGGGCAGTTGGCGACGCTCACGCTGTGGGCGCCCGTCGGAGCGGACAATGTCGACCAATGGGGGCGCATGGCTCGGAGCTTCAGGTGGCTATAGCATGGTCGTCTTGGAGGCGTTCGACCTCTATCGCTTCTACCACACTCGGGACGACGAGACCCGGGCGCTCCGTGGCGTGAGCCTGCACGTCGACGCCGGGGACCTTGTGGCTCTCGTCGGGCCGTCGGGAAGCGGCAAGTCCACATTGCTCGCGTGTCTTGCCGGCCTCGACGAACCGGATGGCGGATGCGTAACGTTGCTCGGCCGGCGCCTGACGCGCCGCCCTGAGGCGGAGCGGGCGGCCATGCGGGCGGCCGGGATCGGCATCCTGTTGCAGTCGGGCAATCTCTTCGATCACCTCTCAGTGGAGGACAACGTTGCCCTGGGCATGCGCCTCGCGGGCAAGTTCGACGCGCGGCGTCTCAGTGAAGTGATCGCCGCGGTCGGCCTGCACGGACGCCGCCGAGCGCGCCCCTCCCGGCTTTCCGGGGGCGAGGCCGCGCGGGCCGGCCTCGCGGTCGCCCTGGCGGCGGCACCGGTCGTGCTGCTGGCGGACGAGCCCACCGGCGAGGTCGATGCCGAGACCGAGGCGGAGATTCTGAACCTCTTTGACACGCGGCGTCGCGCTGGCGGCGCCACTCTCATCGCGACCCACAGCGACGCGCTGGCGGCAAGGGCGGACCGTATCATCCGCCTGCTGGATGGGAGGGTTGTTGATGCCTAACTTCGCGACGGAACTGCGTGGAGGCACGAGCTCGGTTCGTCCGAGAATGGTGCGGCAGGCTGCCCCCGGCCTGACGCCGGCGGTGCGCGCGAGCGAGGCCCTTGTGGTGGCACGCGAGGTCAGGCGGACGTACCACCAGGGCGCGGCCGCCGTGATCGCGCTCGCCTCCGCCACGTGCACGGTCATGTCGGGTGACCGCATCGCGGTGGTGGGGCCGTCGGGGAGCGGGAAGTCGACGCTGCTGCACCTCATGGGCGGCTTGGAGAGCCCGACCTCGGGCGAGATCTCCTGGCCGGCGCTTGGGGCGCGCGCGACCCTGCGGCCGGCCCGGGTGGCGTTGGTCTTTCAGATGCCGAGCCTGCTGCCGGCGCTCACGGCTCTCGAGAACGTGGAACTGCCCTTGCTGCTGCGCCAGGATGTCACCCCGGGCTTCGCCCGCGACGCGGCGCGGGACGCGCTCGAGCGCATAGGCCTTACCGACGTCGCCAACAAGCTGCCTGAGGAACTGTCCGGGGGCCAGGCACAGCGGGTGGCGATCGCGCGGGCGCTGGGCAGTAGACCCGCGCTGATCCTGGCGGACGAGCCCACGGGCCAGCTCGACCACCTCACCGCCGGGCACGTGCTCGATGCGATCGAAGCATCACTCGCGGATACGCCGGTCGCGTTGGTCATGGCCACGCACGATCCCGCGGTGGCCGCCCGGATGGACACGGTGTGGCGCATCCGCCACGGCGTACTGAAGGTGACGGAGTGATCCTCGGGCTGCTCTGGCTCAAGGGCCTCCTCACGGGGATTTCGGGCCGCCTCCTCGGCGCGATGGCGGGGGTCGCCCTCACGGTCGCGCTGCTCGCGTCGATCGGGAGCTTCATCGCGTCCGGGATGGCCTCGATGACCTGGCGCGCAGTCGCTGCGGTGCCGGTCGACTGGCAGGTCCAGCTCGTTCCCGGTGCCGATCCGAACGCGGTGATGGCGGCGTTGGGCCGGGCGACGGCGTACTCGGCGGTCGAGCCCGTGGGCTACGCCGACGCCGCTGGGTTTTCCGCTCGGACCGAGGGCACCGTGCAGACGACGGGCCCCGGCAAGGTCGTGGGACTCGGCCCGCAGTATCGCACGCGGTTCCCAGCCGAGCTCCGGCAGCTCATTGGGTCCCCAGAAGGCGTCCTCTTGGGGCAGCAGATGGCGGCCAACCTGCACGTCACGATCGGTGACCGCATCACGATCCTCCGGATGGGCCTGCCGCCGGTGTCCGTGACCGTCGACGGCGTCGTCGCTCGCCCCTACGCCGATTCCTTCTTTCAGGCCGCGGGCGTTCCGCCCAGCGTCGCGCCGCAGGCGCCGCCCGACAACGTGGTGTTCCTGGCCCTCGCCCAGTGGCACCGGCTCTTCGACCCGCAGGCCATGGTGCGGCCGGATTCGGTGCGGACCCAGCTCCACGTCCGCATCGCGCACAATCTGGCACCCGATCCGGTGCAGGCGTACACAGACGTGCTGGGGCGCGCCCATCACCTGGAAGCACTGATTGCGGGAAGCGGTATCGTCGCGGACAATCTGGCGGCCCGGCTGTTCGGCGCGCGCGCAGACGCCCTTTACGCAGAGGTGCTTTTCGTGTTCCTCGGCCTCCCCGGTGTGGTTCTCGCGATGCTGTTGACGTTTGCCATTGCGGCATCCGGGGCGGACCGGCGGCGGCGCGAGCAGGCGCTCCTGCGCATCCGCGGGGCGTCCGTGGCGCAGTTGCTGCGCTTGGCGAGCCTGGAGGCGCTGACCGCCGGGGCCGGCGGGGTTGCGATTGGTCTGGGCGCGGTTGCCCTCACCGCCAGGATGATCGCGCCAGCCGGCACTTCTGGGGACGCGATGGTCGCCTTCTGGCTGGCGGGGGCGGCGCTGGTCGGCCTCGCGCTCGCGCTTGTAGCCGTGCTCTATCCTGCGTGGGTCCAGGCACGGCGGCCCCCCTGGCTCGCCGCCCGCTCGGTGGTTGGCCGCCCAAGCATATCCTTGTGGCAGCGCGTCTACCTGGATCTCGTGCTTCTCGTCATCTCGGGGGTGGCGTTCTGGGTGACTGCGCGCTCGGGGTATCAGGTCGTGCTGGCACCGGAAGGGGTGGCGCAGTCGTCGATCTCCTACCAAGCCTTTCTCGCACCGGTCTGCCTGTGGCTCGGCGTGTGCTTGGTGGCGATCCGGCTCGGGGAGGGGAGCCTCGGCCGGGGCCGGCGCGCGATCGAAAGCCTCGTGCGGCCTCTGGCTCGCAACCTGGCGGGAGCCGTAGCGGCCTCCATGGGGCGGCAGCGCGTCCTGGTCACGCGCGGCGCGGTGCTCGTCGCGATCGCCGTGTCCTTCGCCATCTCGACCGCGGTGTTCGACACCACCTACAACGCGCAGGCGCGCGTCGACGCGGAGCTCACCAACGGCGCCGACGTGACGATCACCGGAACGACTGTGGCCCCGCCCGGGAGCAAGCTCGCCGAGCTGCGGGCTCTGCCGGGTGTGGCGGCCGCCCAACCGATGCGGCACCGGTTCGCGTACGTCGGGAACGATCTCCAGGATCTCTACGGCATCGATCCCGCGCGCATCGGCGAGGCGACTGTGATGTCGAACGCCTATTTCGCCGGCGGCAACGCCCGGGCGACGCTCGCGACACTCGCCGCGCACCCGAACGGAGTGCTGGTTTCCGCGGAGACCGCGCGCGACTACCAGCTCACGCCGGGCGACCGCGTGAATCTCCGGCTGCAGAACGCGCGGGATCATCAGTACCAAGTGGTGCCGTTCCAATTCGTCGGCATTGTCCGGGAGTTTCCGACGGCGCCCAAGGACTCGTTCCTGGTCGCGAACGCCCGCTACGTCGCGCAACAGACAGGGACGGACGTGGCGGAGGTCGTTCTGCTGCGGACCAGGGGGCACCCTGCGCAGGTTGCCGCCCGTGCCCAAAGCGTGATCAGCGGCCTCCCGGGCGCGCGGGTGACGGACATCGGCTCGACGCAGCGCGCCATCAACTCCACCCTGACCGCCGTCGATTTGCGCGGGCTGACCCGGCTGGAGCTGGGCTTCGCCATCTTGCTGGTGGCCGGAGCGGCCGGTCTCGTCCTAGCGCTCGGGTTGGCCGAGCGCCGCCGCACATTCGCGATCCTCTCCGCGCTGGGGGCCACGGACAGACAACGTGGTGCATTTCTGTGGAGCGAAGGAGTGGTCATTCTGGGCGGAGGCAGCGTGATTGGCATCGTTACGGGGTTCACGATCGCGCAGATGTTGGTGACATTGCTGACGGGAGTCTTTGATCCACCACCCCAAACCCTCGCCGTGCCCTGGCTCTACCTTACGGTTCTAGGTGTCGCTGCCGCGGCGTCGACCGCAGGTGCCGTCCTCAGCTCACTCACCGTGTCACAGCGGCCCCCGGTGGAAGCCCTGCGGAAACTCTGATGTATCACCCCGTCTGCTGCTGGGCAGCAGTCGCACGTCGCAGCGCCATCTGCGACAGTCAACCGCGACAACCGCCTATTCCATCATGGTTAGCTGGCAAACGACATGGGAATCCTGACCGCGCGGTGACGGTGGGCGAAACAGAGGCACGTAGCGCCTGGGCCCTTCGGACGGTGCACCGACATCCGCGTGGGCTGCCGCCAGCGCACCGCCGGGTACCGTAACGGCAACCAGCGCGGGACCGGAGTTGTTCCCCTGGCGGATCGAGTAGACGAGCACCTCCAACAAGCCTTGCGCCCCGCCCGTGAGACCCACGAACGGGACCGCATCATTAACCGCCGCTCGTTCACGCAGGAGGTGGCGAGCCAACGCACGGGCGCGTTCTGCTGCTGTGCCTCCTATGACGATGTGTGTGTGCCTGGGATCCAAGCCCCCAGTACCAGGGTAGGCGAAGATCCCAAACCCAAGCGCGAGCAACACGAGGAGCGCGACGTGCCGGCGCATCCGGTCCCAGGCCGGGCTGGCAACGGCAACTGCCAACGACATGGATGGCAAGCAGGGGTGAACGGCGTGTTGCGGTCAGGGATTCGCGATCGATATGCGCATAGTGATTGCCGGCTCGCGTGATCGACTGCGCGTCTGGGCATCATAGATCACCGATTAGCCACAATCTCTCGCGAGCGGCTGCAGAGCCCGGGCGCGCCAGCCCCCGGGGTCAGCGCGAGGGAGCTAGCTCGACTCGGTTACGCAGATGAAGATTGGCCGGGATGTTCTCTAGGTGGCCCTTGACGATACTCTCAGTGATGTCCAGACGGGACGAAATCTCCGTGTCGGCCAAGCCGGGCGCAACCAGGGCCAGGATCTCCTGCTCTCGCACCGTCAGGTTGGTAGTGGTATGCCGGGCAGGCAGCGCTGCGCTACTCACTGCGGCACCGCAGCAGCTAACGCCTCGGAGCCGGATTCTTCGCCGGACTGGCGTAGACGACGTACCAGGTCCCAAGCGTGTCCTTGACGCCCTGGCCTATGACTTGTCCGGGTGCCCGATCGACAAAATAGGTGTAGAGTGGCCAGCCGTCGTACGTCACCTGCTTCTTCCCGTCCTTGCGCATGATCGTGCCGAGGGCATGCTGACTCACACCGGGACCGGCGATGGGCTGGCCACCGGGCGTGGGCGACAGCACCGGCCAGAGCTGCAGGCATGCCGAAGTAGAGCAGGCGCTTGCATCTTTCTTGTCGGCAGTGTATCGATAGAGCACCATTCCCTTCGCGTCGACGAGAACGTCCCCGAGTTTGGTGTGCGCCGCTTTCACCGTGGGCACGGAGGAAACTGGAGCGTTCGCCGCGGCCGATGCCGGCGCGGCCTGCGAGACGGTTCCCGTCCCACCGATGGTCAAGCTTGCAAGCAACGCCGTGACGGCGATCGTTGTCGGGATCTTCGCCAAAAGTGCGTAAAAATGAGCTAAGTACCTACCACGTGCTCGAGTCATTCGCGGTCCTCCTAAACCTAGGCATATAATGTCCTACGGGCCGGAGCGGTTTGAGTTCTCACTGCATCGGTCTCTCAGGGCCTCGTGCGCCCTCCCCGGGGCCTCGTCTGCGCAATAGCGCAGTCGATGGACGCGGGGTTCAGCAGCTCGGATCACAACGCTCTCCCGTCCCTGCGTCGAATACGCGTCCGGCGTCCTCTCATTGGCTTCCCGCTGCACCGGCCTACCGACTGCCGTGAACACGTTTCCTCGAAAAGCCACCCTACGAGTACGAACGTAAGAATCGCGACTACCGAGGCCACATCCGAGAGTACCTCACCGGCGGAGCCGGCCCCAGTGCCGCGAGCAGGGTGCAAAAAGCCTCCGAAGGGGGTGATCGCGTCCACGGCACGGCGCGCTGCCTGGTCTACCCCTCCATACCGCCGCCGGCTCAGCGGAACCGCTCCAACACCTCTTGCGCGCGATCGGAGCGTGCGACAATGGCGATGCGATCGCCGACGAGCAGGTACGCATCCCCGCGCGGCACGATGACCTTCCCGCCCCGGTGGATCGCTATGACCAACACGCCCGGCCCGAGGTTCACGTCCCGCAACATCCGTCCGGCGACACGCGAACCCGGCGTGATGACCGGTTCGAGCACCACCGTTCCGGCCGTCGTCGCCGGGGGCCAGCGGTCAACGGCCGCAGAGTCGCGCCGCGACGCCTCCGTGCGGTGATGTCCCTCGACGCGACCGGGTGCCTCCGCGAGCGTCCCAATCAACGCGTCCAAGTCCTCGGCCTGCCTCGCAGGCAGCAAAATCGAGAGCCGATCGCCCCGTCGGAGCTCCGTTTGACCGTCCGGGACAAAGCTCGAGCCGCCCCGGCGGACGGCCAGCACGAGCGATGAGGGTGGCCAGGGCACATCCGCAATGCGCCGGCCCGCGATCACCTCAGCGCCCCGGAGCTCGAGATCGACAATCCGATAGTCTCGTAAGGATGTCGAGAGCTCGCCGGCAGGGTCGCGCACGGCCTCTGGCGCTCCCGCCTTGACCGCCTCATCCGTCCGCCTCGCCTCGGCAATGGTCCGCTCCAGGCGTGCATGATAGGCACTCAGGATGTCCCGGTGCGTCAACCAGCCAATAAGCCGATGGCTGTCACGATCGAGGACCGGCAGCCCATTGTCGCCGTGACGCAACGTGACTTGCAGCGCTTGCTCGAGCGTCTGGTCAGGCGTGAGTGCCGGTGTGTCCTGGGCGAGCTCACCGGCGACGGCATCGAGGGCATTGTCGCGCATCGCCTGCTCGACCTGCCGGAACGTCACGGTCCCGCGGAGCGCGCCCGCCGCATCGACGACCGGCAGCGCATCCCAGCCGTCGTCGGTGAACCGCGCGATCACCTCGCCGAGCGCCATCTGCTCCGACAACGCGGCGGGCACCGGCCGCATGGCGCTCCCCACCGTCAGCACCTCCATGAGGTTGGCCGCCCGCCCGCGTCGGATGTCGATCCCCCGACGGCGCAGCTTCAGCGTGTAGATGCTCTCGTTCGTGAGGACCCGGCTCACGCCGGTCGCGAGCACCACGGCGAACATCAGCGGGAGGATGATCTGGTAATCGCCGGTGAGTTCGAAGATCATGATGATGGCCGTGATCGGCGCCTGGGCGGCGCCGGCAAACACCGCGCCCATCCCAATGAGGCCGTACGCCCCGGCCGGCCCGGCGATCCTGGGAAGGACTTGATGCATCAGGTCGCCGTACGCGGTGCCGAGCATGGCCCCCATGAACAGCGACGGCGCGAACACGCCCCCGGAGCCGCCGATGCCGATGGTGAGACTGGTCGCCACGATCTTGCCGATCAGCAGCAGCGCGAGAAACCCCAACACGTACTCCCCGCGGATCGCGCGCTCCAGCACCGGGTACCCGACCCCGTACATCTGCGGCAACACGACCAGCAGCAGCCCGAGTGCGAGGCCGCCCACTCCTGGGCGGAGCCATCCGGGGCCGCGCCACAGGCGGTCGCAGAGATCTTCCGTCCCGTACAGCACGCGAATGAACGCCACGCCGACGACTGCCGCCAGGACCCCGAGCCCGGTGTAGACCAGATACTCCCACGGAGAACTGAGCTTGAACGCGGGGAGTACCAGGAACGGATGCGAGCCAAACGCGGCCCGGCCAATGATGTCGGCGACCACGGAGGCCACGACCACCGCGCCGAACGACTCGACTTCGAAGTCTCGCAGGATGAGCTCCAAGCTGAAGAACACCCCGGCAATGGGCGCGTTGAACGTGGCGGAGATACCACCTGCAGCGCCACAGGCCACCAGCAGTCGCAACCGGGATTCTGACGTGCGCACCAATTGCCCGAGCGTGGACCCCAGGGCCGAGCCGATCTGTACGATCGGGCCTTCGCGGCCCACCGATCCGCCGGACCCGATGCACAGCGCGGACGCGAGCGACTTGATCACGGCGACGCGCGGACGGATACGTCCTCCGCGCTCAGCAACGGCGAGCATCACCTCCGGTACACCGTGCCCCCGCGCTTCTCGCGCAAACAGCTCGATCAGCGGGCCGTAGATGAGCCCCCCGACCACGGCGGCGAGCACGACAAACCACGGACCGAGTTGCGGGATCCAAGGGTGCGCCGCGGGACCAACGGCGCTGTAGTCGGTCGTCCCGCTGAAGACCCGGGTGAACGCAACGATGAGAACGCGGAACGCGATCGCGCCCAGCCCGGCGCCCGCCCCGATCGCCACCGCCAGGGCGATGAGGCCCGTCGGGGCGCCACGCAGCCACTCATAGGCACGGAGGACCGGACGATCCGGGATGAGGAAGGAGCCGATCCCCCACCGGGCCGATGCGGCGCGATCGTCAAGCATGTCCCGAGAGCCGCTCCAGGAGCACGTCGACGGCCTTCCGGATATTCGTCCAACGGAACCCTGATGGGTCCAGCCCACCGTGCAGGATCAGACCGTCACTGAGCGCCAGGAGCACGGCGGCGAACGCGTTCGCGGGGATCTCGACCAACTCGCCGTCGGCGATGGCTCGCTCAACCCATGCGCGCAGGAGCATGCGACGATGTCGGACCGTTGCGGTGAACCGCTCGCGCACGGCCTTGTCCGTGAGCATCTCTGCCCACAGGTCGGCTCGGACTTGCACGCGCGCGGGATCGTCCCCGCGCCCCAGCATGGCACGGACGAATTGCCGAAGCCGGTCAACACTCGAGAGGGAGTCCGATTCGAGCCGCTCGACGATGCGATCCAGCGCCTCCGCATCGTCGGCGAGGAGCGCCAACAGCAACGCCTGTTTGCTCTCGAAGTACCCATAGAACGCGCCCTTACTCAACCCCGCCTCGGCACAAATCTCATCGACCGACATCGCGCGAAACCCCTTGTGGCTCGCGCATCGCCAAGCCGCGTCCAGGATCTGTTGCCGGCGTTCGGTACGCACACTCAAGGATATGCGGGGCACCATCCCACCTCCAGCGTCTCCCTACTTGCAAAACTGACCAGTCAGTTTATACTATAAGCGAAGTCTCGGGCACATTTCAATCGGTTGGCTCGACTCGCTGGTACGACATCCCGCCGGGGAGAGGAGAGCAATGGTTCGGCTGGCCCTAGTGTCCTGAGTCAAAAGTTGCTTTCATAATTCTGAGCCCCGAGGTGCTGATAATGTTGGCGAATCTCATCAGACCATGTTAGCGGATCTCTGATTCAGGACACTAGGTGCGGACAGTCTCTGGGGGACGTTCTCGAGTCCCAATGAACGCCTCGCCTACGTGACCGGGTTCGCGGATGCCATGCACGCGGTCGAGCAAACGATCAATGGGCGCCCAATGCAGACCGACGAGCAATTCAGACAGTCGCTTTTTGACCTGGTGATGGCGGGCGAGGCGATGGGTTCGCGCTGGTGGAGAGCCTCATGCACTGCGAGACGAGTATTCAGTGAGGAGAGTCACCGCCCTCGCCGCTGCGGGCGCGAGGCAAGGAGCCCAGGCCCGATGCGAACACGTCTCGCATGCCTGCGGCGTTCAGGCCGCGATGCACTGGCTCCAGCGAACATGAGATTTGGGACCAGGCCCCGTCTGAGTTCCCCCATGGGCCGACGCCGTTGCAACATCGCCCCGTGGCTCCTTGCCACCATCTGCGCGACCGCCCATCCGACACCCGGTCAGGAAGGGCCATGCCTGCTTGCGTAGGCGGTGATCAGACGAACGCCGCCGCGCGTCTGTCGCGACCGCGAGGCGTGCTCAGACTCCTGTTCCGGGCGCCTACCGTGCTGTACCGCGTCGGCCTCGGCTGGCTCCTCGGCCATCGGCTCGTCCTGCTGACGCATCGTGGCCGCAAGACCGGTCGGATCCGCCGCACCGTCGTCGAGGTCGTTCGGTATGATCGTGCGACCAAGGCATGCGTCGTGGCATCCGCATGGGGCCGCCAGAGCGATTGGTATCGCAACATCAGGAAGACCCCGGCTCTGTTGGTCGAAATCGGGCACGATCGCTACGTTCCGGCCCAGCGATTTCTCACTCGCGAAGAGGCGGTGGCCGAACTTCGAGACTACGAACGCCGTCATCCGCGAGCCGCACGGGCGATCGGTCGGTACTTGGGGGTCGTGTTCGATGGAACGGAAGCCTCGCTGTCTGCACTGGCGGCCGCCGTCCCGATGGTCTCATTCTGGCCGATCGCGACGAGTGCTGCAACATGGAGGACGCAGCAGTGTAGCGCGCCGCCACGCGAGGGCGTGGGGCTTGGGTAGACAGCCTGCAACCCGACATCGGAGTTCGGGGGGTGTGTACATACTGGGACGACACTGCGTCATGGTCAGCTGTGTCATCGGCGTGATGGCGGTTCTGCCGCTTCCGTCGCGGGCCGGCCCTGCCGTCGTGTCGCTCAGCACGCCGCTTCAGATTGAGGTAAGCGGAGATCCCGCACCGATCAGCGTCCTGCGTCGGGCAATTCGGATCGCCGCACACAGCGCCTTCCCCGAACTGCAGGACGCGGAGATCGCGCTCGCGGCAACCCGGCCCACGCTCACCGCCCTCCCGTCCGGGCGATCTATGCACGTCCGGGCCGATTTGGCGGTGATGACACCGGGGACCGGCACCATCGTGTGGGTCGTCTCGGTCACGCTCGTGAATGTCACGGTACCCTGGCACGACGCACAGCAGCTCTTCGTGAGCGACAGCCCGGAAACCGTCGACACCGACGGGATCCTCTACTCGGGCATCATCCGAGGGGGACGCGCAGCCCGCATCCTGTACCATCACCAGAACGCCAAGGCCACCCGCGACATGTGGCTGTCGTTGGGGCTCACCAACACCTCGCCGGACCCCGTGCAAGTGTGCATCTTCGGGGCGACGGGCGGACCGGCCGCTGACGAACTGTTCGCCGGCCATTTCGCCGCACGGGGGTTCCTGGAGCAGTACCAGGCGCGTGCGGGCATCGTGGTCAACGTACCACCGGCCGGGTTTGTCCCGATCCTGGCCACCAAAGTACCGCCCGATCAGGTGGCGAGTGGCCTCGCGCAAATTGCGGTGCTCCGTGGCAGCGGGGTTCAAGTACAATTGGAGGCGCAGTTCCCGCGGATCGGTGAGCCACCGGTGTTCAGCCGCGTCTTGCCGATGGATACCCAGCACCAACGCGGTGTGTTCGGGGCGCCGCTGGTGCAACGGAATCTCTCATACACGGTGGCCGGTCCGGTCGCGCAATTGTGGCTTGGCGCGGATCAGGACCTGCTCCGGGACGAGATGAACGGGGCGCCACTCCAGGGGAACTACGGCGTGGTCTACTCGTTCGACGTGCGGTTGACCAATCCCGGACCTGATCCCCGCGTCGTGGCGCTTATTGTCCACGCCAACGGCGGGCCCGCGGCGGCAGCCATCGTAGTCAACGGCACGCTAGAAGATCTGGCGATGGTGCAGCCGGACGCGCCGCAGCCGGCCGCAACGCTCAGGATTCCCGCTGCCAGCAGCGTCGATGCGCACATATCCACCATGAGCGAGGCCGGATCATACTACCCACTCCTCATGACTGTGGGACCTCCCTAGGACCGGCACACTTCCCTCCGGTGGCGTTGCGAGTGCTCGCTTGCGGCTGCGATGATATTCGATCTGGTCTGGAGACGCAGAGCGGGAATCGAATGGTATCAAAGCTCGACCGATGCACAGGAATGGGCGATGGTTGCGACGCTGTTCTTTCGCTGTTTTTGAGAGGTTCTCAGTATGATCAACGGAACAGGTATGGGAGGTGTGAACAATGACGCTCAACGCGACCAGATTCGGCTTGGCCGGTGGAATCTTGTGGGGGGCAGCGCTGTTCGTCCTCACTCTGATTTCGGTTCCGACGGGTTTCGCTGGACCCTTCTTGAAGGTGATCGAAAGCGTGTACCTCGGCTATCACGTGAGTGTGCTCGGTAGCGTCGTCGGCTTGATCTACGGTTTCGTCGACGCGTTCGTCGGTTTCTGGCTCTTCGCTTGGCTCTACGAACGCCTCGGCGGTAACGCATAGCCGAGATATCCGCGTGGTTCGAAACCAGACTCCCCCCCTATCGCCGCGATGGCGCGCGGGCGGGGGGAAGGGGGCCTGTGGCACCACGAGTACCGAGTGCTGCCCGCCCGACTCGCCGCGCATTGCGCTCGTTGGACCCGGATCCGGGGCGACCCGGCGTCCAGCGGTATGTGTGGGCGCACCTCAGCCTCTCCCTTACTTGTGTTGAGCCACGGCAGACGCACGAGCCGCCGCGCCAAGGACGCACCCTAATAACCTCGTTTGATTGACAAACTGACTAGTCAGTTTATACTATCAGTTTATGCTAAAGGAAAAGCGCGCGAAAGTTTGTAAGGTCGGGGACCCAAACACTGCCAGCGTTTCGGTTCGCAATCCACAGGAGGTGATGCGGAAATGGCACGATGGTGGGCTGGCAGTCTCGTTGTGTTGTTGTTCCTTCCCCTGGCACCTGCGAAGGGCATTGCCGCCATGGGTGAAACGCCTATCACGCAAACTGGGAGGACCATGCACTATCGCCTGACGCTACAGATCGGTCCGATGGAGACCATGTATTCCAAGGCCGATGCCGCCAAAATGCACCCCACGGCCGGTGAGATCATGGTGGGCGGTGCCATGGTGATGCCAGGGGACGCCATGGCTGGCCAAACGAGCCCGATGGCCACGGATACCCGGCATCTCGAGGTTCACGTGACCAGCCTCGCCACGGGAAAGGTCGTAACCGATGCGATGTGCCAGATCACGGTCACGAACGAGGCCACCAAGACGAGCCAGACCGTCCCGATCGCTGTGATGTACGGGGTCAAGGAGGGCCCAGCCGACTGGCACTATGGGAACAATGTTTCCATGGCGTCAGGAACTTATACGGTGAAGGTCGTGGTGAACGGAGAGCAGGCCCTCTTTCACGTAACCATCCCCAAGATGTAATCGCCCTGAGAGCACGTTTCGGGAGTGGAGCTGAAATTGCGTCGTGCTCCCGATGATCGGGAGCGAGACCGGTAACGCGTCGGCCGGGATCTTGTACGTCGGCGCAAAACCTTCCGGGCGATGGTGATTTCCTACCGCACCAGAAGCTCGGTGGGGATGTCCATGATCGAGCACTTGTCGGGCATTCCCGACAATGTTCCTGCATTCTGCACTTGCCGCAGTGGCCGGTCCCGCGCTGCGATCCGCGAGATCATCGGAGGTGACAACATCTACCGGCCCAACGTCGCCGTGGCGCCCCTCGCTGCGGACATCGCGCGTCTTTTCCGCCGCTACACCCACCAGGTCCATCTGGAACTCGCCGCATTTCAAACTAGGCTAACGATAACATCCCCAGCGGCCTCGGGGCGATTCCTCACTCTCGTTGCGCCGCGGGCGCAACGGAAGGCCTGTTCCAGGGGGATTCAATGACACCGAACCGGCCGCTCGATGGCATTGACAAGAAGATCCTTTATCGAGACGCCACCAGCGAAGACACCGAAGCAATCGCCGATTAGGATGAAATGATACCCAAGAGAATTCTGCTGTTTGCCCCTGCGGCTTTCAATCTGGCCGAGACGACGCGTATGATCGAAATTGCCAAGGGGAGTCGTTGCCCACGATACCGCAAGCAAGATATTTGAACCTGAATCCGGCGTGAAAATCATCAAATCCGGAGGTGCTCAGTCCGATCGAAGGCGTGCTTGATTGCAACCGAGTCTGGGAGCGCCGGTGGGAATCTCAGCGTCAATCCCTGGCTGAGACGCACCGCCTCCGCTGGGAGCCAGAGGAAACGCGGACGCGACGTCCCCAAGGTCATCGTTGTGGTACGCGGCGGGCAAGCAGAGGCGTTTCCACCAGTTCATCAGGTTGTAGCCAAAGAGCAAGAGGTGAAAGTACGCCTCGTTGGCGGCGAACTGCCCGGTGGGGATCTTGGCCACCGGATAATCGGCGCGGAGTTCCTTGATGATCAGATCGACCGCAGCCTGGGCGTTGTAAAAGCGGTAGACGGCAATGGGCCGGATGCGGAAGTTGGTGACGAACGCATGATAGCTGTAGCGCCCGCTGGTGAACAGCGTCGTCTGGCGACTGTCTTCTTCCGGCAGGGTCTTGCGCACCACGACAAAGCGATGGGGTCGAGGCCAGCCACGCGGCTGGTACGGGCACTCGGCCAGTGCCAAGTCGCGCCCGACCTCTGTGTATGCTAACCCCGTGACGAGTCTCTTGAGCGGCGGAGCCAGGCGAGCAACGATGACGAACTTTCCCCGGTGCGCTTCGATCGCCCTGACAATCTTGTAGTCGAAGAAGCCCGGGTCGACGCGGACCCGTATTTGATGCGCCGTAGCGGGCGCCTTGGCGATACACGCCCGGAGCAGCCACACGGCCCCCGTCGCCGTATGAATGTCGCCAGGACGCAGTTCCCCATGCCAGAAATCCCTGGTCTGGCCCTCGAAGCAGACCAGGGGGTGATACGAGGGCCGGCCGCGCTTGCGAGAACTGCAGCTTCGGCGAGCCTGATGCCCGTACAGCGTCAACACGGTGGAGTCCAAATCGAAGCACACGGCGCAGCGGCCGCGGGCGCTGGCACATCTGAGCCAGGAGATGATCGTGGAGACGGCGGAACTTCGGTAAGCCCCGAAACGCGAACCGTCGGAGAATGGCTTCGTCGAGCGATTGCAGGGCACGATCCTCACCGAGCTGTGGCGCGTGGCGTTTCGTCGCACGTACTACACGAGCACGGCACAACTGGAGCAGGATCTGCAGGCGTACCTGCGCTTCTACAATCGGGACCGACCGCACCAAGGGTGCCGGACGCAGGGCCGGACGCCCTATCAGGCCCCTTCTTGGATAGCGTGGCCGCAATGCCGAAAGAGGAGGTGGCGCCGCAGGTGGCGTGAACTAGCAGACGCGTCAGGAGACCCTGGGTGTCTCCCGATCCTCAGCTAAATACAGCTTAGGGACCTCCAATGTAACATCCCTGGTGCGGCGCCGGCCGTGTTCCCCGTGGGCGCGATTGCCGCACTCGGCGCCGCCGAATGGGTTGCGCTTCTGGATGGTCTGTGTGAGCAGTGGGGCGACTGCATTGTCACCCCCTTACGGGAACTGTCATCGAGAGGGGCGCACCGATTCCTGCACGCGGCACCGCCACGGCACCCGGACAGGCGGCCCGCCCTCAGAACCCTTGTCCAACATGGCGAATCGAAGGCCAGGTCTGTGGGTTCGAATCCCGCCAGTACCGAACTGACGTTACTGAACGTCATCTTGCGCTATCCCTCATTTCATTGGCTTTCTGCGTTCGTGCCCACGCCGGTTCACCCGCGTCCTGACTGCTGTCGCGGCAGCCCACGTCACACTGGCGACACACATGCGTCCACTAGAGAGACGATAAGGATCCGCCTATACGTCGGACTTGTTCACGATGGTTTTCACACGAGCGATCTCAGCCGCGCGCTCCACCAGCTCGCAGACCACGGCGTGTGGAAGTTGCCGGGTCTTTCGGGCGATCCGACGGCAGTATGCGAGCGCGTCACGCGACAACCCAAGTTCACACAGGAGGCCAAGAGACGCCTCAAAGCGTGCACGCTTCGATAGGCCGTCTGAGGACAAATCGCGCTGGGTACGGGTGCCGAAGGGTTGCCGCATGGCGTCTCTCTCCTTCCAGCCAAACGCCGGCCAAGGTCCGTCTGCCATATGCCTGCCCAGTCCACCGCAGCGTTAGACATCGGCGCTCAGGGTGAGCGCGGCCCGCGCGATAGCCGTGAATCATCGTAGGTTCCGAACCCCGGTCACCCCAACGCGAACCTGCTCTGCTCACCTCGTTCGCAAAGGAGGGAGGCTCCGATGTCCCCCTAACCGCGGTGGCGATTGAAGAGTCGGGGCGACCTTCGGGCCGCCCCGACCACTCTGAGGCCGCCCTTGGAACACGCCCAGACCACGACCTCATCCGGGGTACGGTGCGGGGCGACCTTAGAGCGGCGGGGTGCGAACGATGTGTCGCGGAAACACGTTCAATCCAGAGCTCACGGACGTCCACCGGCTGTTCCGGCGGTTCCTCGAACCCGTACAGGACATCCTCATGTTAGCCCTCGGGCTGGCGCTGTTTGGCCTCATGACCCGCCGCCTTGCAGAGCTGGCTCGCCAGCTTCTCACTCCGACGATCGAATTCCGGACCGTGATCGCGAGGTGTTATTCATGCTGGTCATGGTTCGCGTTGGTGCGCCGGTTTCTTATCTACCTGCAGGAGCACCAGTTCGCGGTGGACTTCATGGTAGAACTGGGCATCGTGGCGACTCTCCGGGAGGTCGTGCTGCGGGGCGCGGTCGAACTCAGCCGGGAACAAATCACGGCCCTCAGCGTGTTCCTCCTCGCGCCCGGTTTTCTGTCCGAGTCGGCGATGTGCGTCCTCTGAACAGCTCAGACGTCGGCGGCGCGCGCGCGGCCAGCCGCGAGGCGGCGAGTACCCTGGGTTCCAAGCAAACTCAAGTCGGTAGCGCGATCGCGAGCGCTCCTGGCAGCCTCCCCGAATTCGGCGCGCACGCCTGAGCGTTCCCTGCGCGCTCGGGGCGCGCGGGGAAGCTCGCAATGGCGAATCCCTCCCCCGTCGGCACGGCGAAGGAGAGCTGAGCATCGGAGGCATTGCCAGCCTGCGGGACGCTATGAAGAGCCTGCAGCCCTACAGGAAGTTCGAACCAACTACCCTGGCCGGTCTGGAAGCTAGCCGCACACGCTAAAGGCAGCGATTGACGAGCAGTTGTACCGCTGACCCGGTCCCACCACCGCCCCACACGCCGTCCGCCCAAGACCGGAAGACCCCGAGCCGATCGCCCCGGGCGTCCAAACACTGGAACAGGGTAAGCGTCTTTTGGCTGCTGATCGAGCCTCCGCCCGCAGCCGCCTTCGCGAATACGGAAACCGTGTCGTACACCCCCGCGGCGTAGCCGTTCTTGAAGGAGTCGCTACTGCTCTGGATATCGGACACCCCCTCAAAGTAGGCTCCCGGCGATGCGACTGCTGCCACGCCACATCCGGCGAGGAACGAAAGCACACATCCTGCGATGAACTTCTTCACCGTTTTCCGCCTCTCTCCGTCGGATGGGCCGCCCGCCCAGTGTCCCCCACCCGAGGGCGGCTATCCGCGGATGGTAGTTGTCGGAGGTAGTTCGCCGGGCGCCCGTCAGGATCCCCCGCCCGGCCGGAGGGCCTCCAGCGCTCATACGACGGACGATCACGGGGTCCCCTAGCAGGCTACGGAAAAATCAGGTGCGAGCATGACCATGCCTCCGGAACCGCAATCAGTTCGCAGCGCGCGTCCGTCGGTTAGCGCGTCCGCGCCGGTGGCGCAAGGACCACGAGC
>Ga0209168_10001033_pt1 | contig 23283 bp, 19 predicted proteins | sample Coa_R1_FD_187156 | JGI IMG/M metagenome (GOLD analysis project Ga0209168, IMG submission 187156) | Surface soil microbial communities from Centralia Pennsylvania, which are recovering from an underground coalmine fire - Coalmine... | ecosystem: Environmental > Terrestrial > Soil > Unclassified ...
AATCCTTTGACCAAGAGCATTCCCCGCGAGCTTTTGGTCCGGCTTCTGGACGACACTCAAATGGCTGTCCTGAAGCGCGCAACGCAGGTGGGATCGAACGGCCAGCCTTGAGTTTTCCGCTAGCGATTCATGCCGGCGAACATTTTTTTTACATTCTCCGGACCCGAAGCGGCAAAGAGATTTTTGGCTCCGCCGATGGCGATTTCGTCCGCATCTCCTGCCAGCTCTCGCATGGTTTCCGAGATAAACGTTTCCAGCGGCATCTGGTGTAGTGCGCCTGAAGGCGCCGCGGCGCCGCCGCCGAGTTCGGTGGCCACGTACGGCGGGATCAACTCGATGACTTTTATGTTCGATTCTCGCAGCTGCTGCCGGAGCGAAAGCGTGAAGGAGTGAACCGCGGCTTTGGTGGCGCAGTAGACCGGGAACGCCGTGAGAGGCACGAAAGCGAGCCCGGAGGAAACATTCATCAGAATTGCATCCTGCCGGTTTTGCAAGTGCGGCAGGAATTCCGCGGATACACGGATCAAGCCCACAAGATTGGTTTGAATTTCCGCAAGCATCCCCGCATCGTCGATGGGCTTGCCGGCCGCGAAGTTGTGCCTCCTCTGCATGCCGGCATTGTTGACCACGCAATTCAGGGAGGGGAATTCCGCAATGACTTTTTGCGCGGTGCTTCGTATCGAGTGGTGATCCGTGACATCGAGGACGAAATGCCGCATGCCGGGGTTCGCGACGCAGATGCTTCGAAGTCGATCTTCCCGGCGTCCACCGATGATCACCTGATTTCCCAAACGATGGAACGCCTCAGCCAGCCCTCGACCAATACCTGACGTTCCTCCAGTGATGAAAATGGTATTCGACTGCATTTTCATGAGGCTTCCCCCTATAATCCCTGACAGCCGCGAGCACTTGACCCGCGGCTCCGCTGCAGCATTTTACAGTTTTTCACGCGAGGAGGGCGCAACCCATGTCACGATTACAAATTTGGGCGATCATCGTGTTGGCATGCGGCTCGGTACCGTTGCGGGCGCAGCAGGCTGCGAAAACCGGCGAGCCCTACCAACTGAAACCATCGTCGAAGACCGTGGCCTGGGGATACTACGATGCCAAGGCTCCGCCCGTGCTGCGGATCAAGTCCGGCGACACCGTGGAAATTCAGACGCTGGTGGCTGCGAGCCGTGAACGTTACGAGGCGGCCGGGTTGTGGCCAGAACGTGTGGAACCGGCGTGGCGCGAAATTTACGACCAGGTGAAAGATCATGGCCCGGGGCCGCACATGCTCACCGGCCCGGTCTACGTCGAAGGCGCCGAGCCCGGCGACGTTCTCGAAGTCCGCATCCAAAAGATCCGTCTGGCGATTCCGTACGCGTTGAACGCGTTTTCTCCGGGGCGCGGATTTCTTCCGGAAGATTTTCCTTACGAGCGAGTGAAGGTCATTCCGCTGGACGAGAAGCGGATGGTGGCGCAGTTCGCGGACGGCGTCGAGATTCCGCTGCGCCCGTTTTTTGGAAGCATGGGCGTGGCGCCGCCGCCGAGCGCCGGACGGATCAGCAGCGCTCCGCCGTGGGTGAATGCCGGCAACCTGGACAACAAGGAACTGGTTGCCGGGACGACACTCTTCATTCCCGTTCACGCGCCCGGCGCGCTCTTCGAGGTGGGCGACGGGCACGCGGGCCAGGGCGACGGGGAAGTGGACATCACCGCGCTCGAAACATCGCTGGTTGGCACGTTCCAGTTCGTGGTGCGTAAGGACATGCGCCTGCGCTGGCCGCGCGCCGAAACGCCTGCGTCATTCATAACCATGGGGTTGGATGAGGATCTGACCGAAGCGACCAAGATGGCGGTCCGCGAAATGATCGACTTCCTGATGCAGGAGAAACACATGACGCGTGACGACGCCTACATGCTCGCCAGCGTCGCCGCCGATCTTCACGTGACACAAGTTGTCGATGGCAACAAGGGTGTGCATATGATTCTGCCGAAATCGATCTTCACGAAAGAGAAATGAGAGTGGCGGCCCAGACACTGCGGCCGGCACGGGGTTCGAGAAAAAATCAATGCTCAACAATTTTCAGAAGACTACGTTCACGACATCGGACAACTGCACAATCGCCTACACGCTGCGGCCCGCGCCGCGGCTCGCAGCGCCGCGCCTTGCACTCGTACATTCCCTGGCGCTCGATGGCAGCATCTGGAATGGCGTGGCGGAGGAACTAGCCGGCGAAGCCCAGGTTCTTACCTATGATTGCCGCGGGCACGGCCAATCGGATCGCAGTGCGGGGCCCTTCACTACCGAGCTGTTTGCCGGTGACCTGGCGGAACTGCTCGATCACGTGGGCTGGCCTTCCGCGGTGGTGGCCGGATGCTCGATGGGCGGTTGCGTCGCGCAAGCATTTGCCGGTAGGGATCCCGCCCGCGTGCGGGGCCTGGGACTGATCGACACGACGGCCTGGTATGGCGAATCGGCTCCGAAGAATTGGCGCGAGCGCGCCGCGGTAGCCCGTTCGAAAGGACTCGCGGGAATGGTGGAGTTCCAGGTCTCGCGATGGTTCAGCGACGCATTTCGAACCGCCCATCCCGAACTGGTTGAGCAGATGACCGCCGTGTTCCTGGCGAATGATGTGGACTCCTATGCCGCGACGTGCGTGATGCTCGGCGACGCCGATTTGCGGAGCTTTCTGCCGGCGCTGCGCGTGCCGGTTGCGGTAATAGTGGGCGACGAAGACTACGCCACGCCGGTGGCGATGGCCGAGCACCTGCACCGCTCGATTGCCGGTGCGACGCTGACGGTAATCCATGGAGGCCGCCATCTAACTCCGGTGGAATGTCCCGAACGGATTGCCGGGGAACTGTCAGCGCTCATGAAGCGCGCCGATCGGCAGCAGGACGGGGCCGGAGCGGCGCCAAGGTCGGTGGCATCCTGAACAGGGTCCAGGCGTTCGGCGGGATGGCTGTGGATGTTCGATTTCAAATTTGAAATGTGAAATTTAAAATCGGCGGTTCCGCCGGAGAGATATCATTTTAAGGTTGACTCGGGTTTGAAATGAACCGATCTCATAAATAGTCTTTGTGGGTCGCGGCTTCAGCCGTGACATTCAGAGCCTGACAAACAAGGGCTTTAGCCCCTGAAGCGCTATTTCGACTTGGACCTGACCATTTATCAGATGGCTTCATTTCAAATTTTAAATTTTAGATTGAGATGCAGATCATCCGGGTATTTCAGCAGAATTACGATTAGCGAACCTTCCAAAGCTTATCTTCCGCATGACTGCGAGACTCATTGAAGCCGATTGAAGGCCGGACCGAACGCTCAGCCGATCATGCGACCGGCGCTGAATCTCGCGACGCGCAGGGGACCGGGCAAGCGCCCGGCGCGGCCGACGGCGCCATGCTTCTCGCCCGGATGGAGCAGGTGCCGTTCTCGCGATGGCACATGAAGGCGCGGCTGGTGATGGGCAGCGCGACGTTCTTCGACGCGTTCAACGCCCTGTCGCTGGCCTTCGCTTTGCCCACATTGATCCGGCTGTGGCACATTTCGCCCCGGCAAATCGGCCTGCTGATTTCCGCCAGCTACGTTGGACAACTGGCGGGCGCGCTGGTGTTCAGCGCGCTCGCGGAAAAGGTGGGGCGCATTCGCGGCACGACGGCGGCAATCGCCATCATGTCCGTGATGAGTTTTGGGTGCGCGCTGGCCGGAAATTTTCCGGCGCTGCTGGTGTGCCGCCTGGTGCAGGGCATCGGTGTCGGCGGGGAGATGCCGGTTGCGGCAACGTACATCAATGAACTATCCCGCGCACACGGACGCGGGCGCTTCTTCCTGCTCTACGAAATGATATTTCCACTGGGGCTGATGGCCACGGGACAGATCGGCGCGTGGACCGTTCCGAGCTTTGGCTGGAGCTCCATTTTTCTTCTCGGTGGAGTCCCCGGACTGGTGATCACTTTCCTGGTTGCGCGCCTTCCGGAATCACCGCGCTGGCTGATTTCACAGGGCCGCATTGCGGAGGCGGAACGGATTGTAGAACAAATCGAAGCCAGCACCGCTCGCCGCGTTGCACCCGGGCCCGCTTCCACCGCGGTGCCTACAGTCGATCTGACGAAGCGAGGTAGATGGACCGAAGTTCTCTCGCATCTCTATCGAGGACGTACGCTGATTGTCTGGACGCTGTGGGCCAGCGCATTTTTCATTGCCAATGGATTGAATAACTGGATGCCCAGTCTCTACAACACGGTCTATCACTTAAATTTGCGCGAATCGCTGCGCGCTGCGTCCATGACCAACGTCGCGCAGGTGCTGGTCCTCTTGGTGTGCGCGTTCAGCATCGATCGCGTTGGCCGCCGGAACTGGACTGTCGCTGCGTTCGTATCGGGTGGCGTGCTGCTCGCTGTATTGGGGATTTTGGGAGCGCACAGCGCCAGGAGCGTGATGCTTCTTGGAACCCTGGGATACGGACTCATCGGCTCGATCAATGCCGTTCTGTACCTTTACACTCCGGAAATTTATCCCACGCGCATCCGCGCGATCGGATGCGGCCTGGCTACTTCCTGGCTGAGGATTGCGTCGGCCGCCGGGCCGGCTCTGGTCGGCTTCCTGGTGGACGCCAAGGGGATCGATTCCGTTTTCTTGATGTTCGCGGCGATGAGCGTGATTGGGGCCGTGGCCGCGACGCGCATGGTGGAAACCAGCGATCGCCGACTGGAGGAGATCGCGCCGTGACGGCATCGTCAGAAAAGTCCAGGAACTTGCCGCCGGCGGCGCGATTGACCGCGGAGCGGACCGGGCGTATGGTTTCCTACGGACGGGAAAACACCGCTCCGAACGGACCACCGTCACCATGAGAGACCTGCTGAAGCGCTACGCCAAATTGGCTCTGGGGCAACCGTTCTCGCCGGCGGTGCTGAGCATTCTGGTCACTTCGGTCTGCGACATGCGCTGCACGCACTGTTTCTTCACTGAGGAGCTGGACGACGCGCCGCGCAAAAAGTTGCAGATGACCACGCGCGAAATTGAAACGATTTCCGCGACGCTGGGGGGCAATCTTGGCGTCCTGATCCTCGCGGGCGGCGAACCGTTTATACGCAAAGATTTGCCGGAGATCGCGCGGGTGTTTTACACGAACAATGATCTCGAGTCCGTGTACATCACCACCAACGGCCAGATCCAGCAGAGAATTTTTCCCGACGTGATCCGAATGCTGCAGGAGTGCCCGCGGCTGAACGTAACCGTCGCGCTGGGCATCGACGGATTGAAACCGCAGCACGACAGAATTCGCCGCAAACCGGGATCGTGGGATGTGGTCATTGACACGGCGCGCCGGTTGCAGGCCATGAAGCGGGAATTTCCCCGTCTCGACGTGCAGACCTGCACCTGTTTCATGAACTCCAATCAGGATGCCATTTTTGATTGGTATGAATATCTGAAACGTGATCTCCGGCCGGACAAAATCAATATCAACTACATTCGCCCGCCGGCCGCCGATTCCACAGAACTGCAAATCGATACCGCGCGCTACGCCAGGCTCGCCGCTATGATCGCGGAAGACTCTCGCTGCGGAGCGATCAAGAATCATTACGCCGGCGACTCCGGTTTTTTCAAGGGGGCGCTGGACGTTTACATGCACGGACTGATCGCCAAGACGCAGCAAACACAAAAGGCCCAAATGACCTGTTACGCGGGAACGGCCGGCGGCGTGATCTACGATGAAGGCACCGTGTCGTCTTGCGAAAATCTGGAGCCGGTCGGCAATCTGCGGGATTTCGGCTGGAATTTTGAGAAACTGTGGTCCTCGCCGGCCATGCAGGCTCGCCGCGCGAAGGCCGCCGACGGATGTTTCTGCACCCACGAATCGAATTGTTACTACCCGTCGCTGCCGTTCAATCCGAAGCACCTGATCCAGATCAAGATGCTGGAAAGGGAAATGAGAAGTTCGTGGAACGCGCGCGGCGCGGCATAGTGGGCTGCGGAACAATGGTTTGCGCTGTCATTCTGAGCGAAGCGAAGAATCCCTCTTCGATTTAGGTGAGAGAAAAAAACAAGAGAGATTCTTCGCTTCGCTCAGAATGACAGTGTTTTTTAATTTTTCCGCAGCCTGGTGAAACCGCCAGCGCCGATTACCTGACCGAAGGGAACCGTCCAGCAGGTGACAGACACCCAAGTCCTCATCGTAGGCGCCGGCCCCGTGGGCCTCACTCTCGCGTTGGACCTGGGGCGGCGCGGCGTCCGCTGCACGCTGATCGAACGCAACAAAACCTCCATCCAACTCCCCAAAATGGAGCGCTGCAACGCGCGCACCATGGAGATCTACCGCCGCCTGGGGATCGCTGAAAAAATCCGTGACGCCGGCCTGCCGCGCAGCGCGCCCATGGACGTTTTCCTGGCGCTCTCTATGTCCGATGCGAAGCCGCTGGCGCATCTGCGGTGCCCATCGGTGGCCGAAGCCAAAGCCGAAATCGCGGCGCACAACGACGGCGGCGTGCTCGAACCGTATCAGCTCATCTCTCAGTACACGCTCGAGCCGCTGCTGCGATCGATCGTCGAAGCGATCCCCAACGTTCACGTGCGATTCGATTGCGAACTCATTTCCTTCACGCAGGATGCCGATTCTGTAACGGCAATCATTCGCGAGGACGGAACCACGGAGAAAACGGTTCGCGCGTCTTATCTCGTAGGTTGCGACGGAGGCTCCAGCACGGTGCGGAAACAGCTCGGGATTTCGCTGCACGGCGAGGGCAACATCCGCAAACTGCGCCAGGCCCTTTTTCGCTGCGACGATCTGTACGAGAGAATCCCTATGGGCAAGGGACGCCACTACCACATCGCCGAAGGCCCGCTGTTTCCATTCATCATTTTGCAGGACAGCATGCGCCACTGGACGCTGCACGCCGCTGCGTCCACCGACGCTGAGATGGCCGAAATTTTCAAAAAGTCGCTGGGCATCCCCGTTGAATTCGAGATGCTTTCCGTCAACGAATGGACGCAGCATCTTTTGTGCGCCGAGCGCTACGGCGATGGACGCGTGTGGATCGCCGGCGATGCGGCGCATCTGGTAATCCCCACCGGCGGACTCGGAATGAACACGGGCGTCGGCGACGCCATCGATCTCTCCTGGAAACTCGCGGCAGTGCTAGAAGGCTGGGGCGGCCCGCAACTCCTCGCGTCGTATGGCGCGGAGCGCCGCCCGATCGGTCTCCGCAATGTGAAGGCTTCACGCGCCGCGATGACCGGCAGACTCGGATGGCGCGCCGCGTACGATCCTTCGGTTCGCGAAAATACGCCCGATGGTGCGGCGATTCGCTCGCGCATGGTCGCGCTGTTCGATGTCGAGCAGCGCAAGGTCACGGAAATTCTGGGCATTGAAGCGGGCTACCGTTACGTCGATTCTCCGATCGTCTGGCCCGAACCGGGACACGGTCCGGACCCGGAAAATCCTTGCTATGTTCCCACCACCTGGCCGGGAGCTCGACTTCCTCACGTTTGGCTCAACGATGGCGCCGCGCTGCACGATCGCCTGGGCCCGAACTTCACGTTGCTGAAGCTCTGCGGAACACGCGCCGACACTTCGCATTTGGAACAGGCGTTTCTGAAATTGGGCGCGCCCCTCGACGTCATGAAGATTGAGGAAGAGACGCCGCGCCAACTGTTTCAATTTGAAATGCTGCTCGTCAGGCCCGATTTGCACGTCGTCTGGCGAGGCAATGAGCTCCCCAAAGACGCCGCAACAATCGCGCTGCTCGCCACCGGGCACGCCGTCCCGCAAGACTGAGTTGCCGGCGCTCTTGTCCCTCAACGTTGCCCTCCCGGTAAGGCGGAATCGACCCTAGCGACTTTCTATATCACTGTAAATAAGGGCTTTATTCTATCCTGGCTAGTACTGGGACCCGGGTAACACCAAAATTGGTTCTTCCCACCCATTGAGGCATCCGACCCCCGCTGCGAATATGCCACCAGACACAGCAACAGTCTGGTGAGACCGAATCACCTACTGGGAGGATCTGCTCAACATGCAAGACACAAACGTCGAATCCAGGCCCGAAACTCAGCAAATCGATGCGCCGGTTCGCGCCGCCAAGATGCAATCCAGCTTTAACGAAGCCGAATACCAGCGCTGGTGCGAAAAGCTCCGCAATCGCAGCCGATCCAAGGACAGTAAATAAGTCCGTCCTTTACTTACTCCGGCGCTCATCTTAGAAATTCCGAAGTAACAGCCGAAACCGCGCGTTCGAAGATTCGTTTTTGGGCATGCCTTTTTCAGCATGCCCTCGCGGCGGAGTTGCGCCCATTCCAAGTCCCGAAGCCCTCTGCCTGGGACGGCAACCCTCGCCTGGCCCGGCACGCGGCGGACAGACTCACCGTGAGCGGGACTGAGTCGTGAACGTGAAATCGCCCGAAACCGTCTGCTTGCCGGAAGCGCTCGTGCTCACAACTCGATAGTGATAGTGCGTCGCTGCTGCCAGAGCGGTAAGAGCCTGGGAATGCTTCGTGACCAGCGAGGAGTTTAGAGTCGTCGCCTTCCCGTAGCTCGTCGTTGTTCCATACTGAATTTGACTTGTTGAAGGCTGGTCGGTGCTCCACGTGATTGCCGCGCCGCTGGATGTGATCGATCCGGCCGTAACGCTGCTGATTACCGGAGCGGACGTCGCGGTCATGAACGTAAAATCTCCGGAAACCGTTTGTTCCCCTGACGAATTCGTGCTGTAGACGCGATAGTGATAGAGCGTCGAAGCAGAGAGCCCGCTGAGGTTCTGCGTATGCGCCGTCACACTATTGCTGTTGAGCGTGGTGGTGCTGCCGTACGCCACCGTGGTGCCGTATGCGACCTGGCTCGAGGATGGCTGATCGGTGATCCAGAAAATTGTCGCGCTGCCGGTGGTGATCGATCCCGCTGCCACCCTGGAAATGACCGGCGGCAATGGCAGAGTCATAAATGTGAAATCCCCGGAAACCGTCTGCTCGCCGGAAGCGTTGGTGCTGTAAACGCGATAGTGATAAAGCGTGGACGCGGAAAGTCCGCTGAGCGGTTGTGAGTGAGCCGTCACGTTTGTTGAATTCAGCGCGGTCAGATTGCCATACGCAGTGCTCGTGCCGTAGGCCACCTGGCTGGTCGAAGGCTGGTCGGTGATCCACGCGATGTTCGCGCCGTTCGACGTGATCGAAACCGCGCTGGCCGCGGATATCACCGGCGGTGGCGGGATCGTCGAAAACGTAAAGTCTCCTGAGATGGTCTGCGCGCCGGAGGCGTTGGTGCTGTACACGCGATAGTGATACAGCGTCGAGGGCTGTAGTCCGCTGAGAACTTGGGAGTGGCCGGTGACGTTGCTTGTATTCAAAGCCGTAGTGCTGCCGTATGCGGCAGTTGCGCCGTAGGCGACTTGGCTGCTGGAGGCCTCATCGGTGGTCCAGGTAATCGTGGCGCCGCTGGCCGTAATCGAACCGGCTGCGACATTGGTGATGACCGGCGGCGGCGTCGCCGTGGTGAATGTCGAATCGCCGGAAATGGTCTGCCCGCCCGTGGCGTTGGTGCTGTAGACGCGATAATGGTAGAGCGTGGCGGGCTGAAGTCCGCCGACGGTTTCAGAATGTGCGGTAACTGAGTTGGAATCGACTGCGTTGATGCTACCGTACGCGGCGCTGGGGCCATACTCCACCTGGCTGGTCGAGAGCTGGTCCGTGGTCCACGTAATGGTGGCGGCGCTGGTTGTGAGCGATCCCGCTGCGACATTGGAAATCACCGGCAGTGGATTGTTAGGCGCCAGGCTGAAGTAAAATTGCAAATCGCCGTCGGTTCGATTGTTCACTCCCCACTGCGTCCAGCCCGTCCACGCGCCGGCGGGATTGAATTCCGCGTAGCCGTCCGGAAAATAAGTAGTGTTCTGGAAGCCGTAGGCGAGTCCCTTGCGAATCGGAAAAACTTGGAACGTGGAGGTGGCGGCGGAGCTAAACTGCAAATGATAAGTCTGCCCGCCAACCAGGGTGTGCGGCGCAGCAAACGTATAGGTGGCCCAGACGGTTGATGTGGGAACGGTCAGCGGAATCGAGTCCGCGGAAATTTGGCCCTGTTCGATGACTGTCCCGTCACTCGCCTCCAGCAGCACGACCAGCGGATCCGAGCCGCTGATCCGCGCCACGCGAATCGATGCGCTGGATACAGTTTCCCGCGCCGGCGAGACTGTAATCGTTTCGCGCACTTCGGCTGCGCCGGAAATATTTTCGGGCGCGCCGACCCAGCCTTCCATATAACCGTTTCCTTCGCTGAATCCATCCTGGTAATCGAGTTCCAAGATCGGCGTGTAACCTGCCCGCGGAGACCACGTTCCATTCGGGCCGCTCATAAGTTCCGCCCAGTCCGTGTCAGCGATCGTGGGCTGGACGGGCGTCGGCGGAACGATGTAATAAAAAGCGTCGACCGATAGATAATTTGCTGTGGGACTCGGATCCACATCGGTGAAAACGACGTGGTAGAGCTGTCCCGAGACCAGCGAAGCGGGAACGGAGAATACAAATACCGGAAAATAGATCGACGGCGTTGCCGCCGCCGGATTGCTCAGCAGGTAGGAAGCCAGCACGGTGCTGGAAGGATTGTGCGCCGGCGTGCCGTCGTCGGCATTGATCGTGACTTGTATCTGGCCGCCGGTTCCCGACGAGTATCCCGCGTGCTGTTGAATAAGGTAGACGTGAATCTGTTGAAGTGATCCCGTGTGCCCGGCGCGAAACCGGTAGCTGACGATGTTTCCCGATATTCCGCCCACGACGGTGTTGGCCAAGCCGTCAGAGCCGACCCCCGGACCGTAGCATCCCGCGGAATCGGAGCAAGCCGCGTGCCCGGCCATGGTAACGAAAAGCAAGCAAACTAGTGCGAGCAGGCATGATTTGCCCAATCCCATGGAAAATCTCCTCAAATTGTCGCGTGAGGCTTGAAAGTGGGATTGGCTGGGGCCAGAGAGCGGTATGCCTGCGACGGAGAGCTATTTTACGCAGGCTCTCTAGGGTATTCAATGTATTTTGGATTAAAAAATGCTGTATTTTTCGTTTAGGTACAGTCCGCTTGATGGGAGGCGCACCCACCCGGAGGGCAATAGAGCCGAGTTCCTCCCTCCAAAGACAACTCTATCTTTGCGGTTTGAGAACAATCCAGACGACATCATCTGGCTTTAATTCGCAACATCGTTGACGATCATAAGTCGGATCCTATCCGGTAATTCAGGGTGACGGGGGAAAGCAGAAGTGACTTACAGTCAGAATTGTTTCAGGAGAGACCATGGCGTGACCTCTGCCGGGTCCCGCCCATGTTAACCAATGGTGTTTGGGCCCAGGTCGAAGTCGGCGGGGAACATCTCCGCCTTTTTTCGGAGAACAACGCGCAGGGAATTCAGGTCTCTGTCTACAATTTCAATACCAAGACCTGGATTGCTCCTTCCGAGACCGTCGAGGACATCGAGGAAGGCAAAGACCGCGCCGAGGCGCTGGCCCGGGAATATTTAAAGCGCGTCGTGGGTGCGGACTTGCCGCCGGTGCAGTGGAAAGAATCGCGCGCGAAATAGTGAAGGAGCTGTCCAGTTTTAGCGCGGCGCAGCGGGCAGCGCAAACGCCGTGAACGAAAGCCCCGAAGTCATCACCACCCATTGCCGTCCGTCCAGCATGTAGGTGACGGCGGCAGAACCCCACACCGGCGCGCCCGTCTGAAATTTCCACAACTCTTTTCCTGTGGCGCCCTCAAAGGCGTGGAAAAACCCTTCGTTGTCTCCGGTAAAAACGAGGCCGGTCGCTGTGGACATCACTCCGCCGGTCAGGTCCAGAGATACCGTCGATGGATAAGCCTGGTAACGGTGTTCCCATCGCCGCTCGCCGGTGGTGGGATCGATCGCGCGCAACGCGGAGAATTGATCGTGTCCGTTGACCAGCTCCCGTCCGCCACTCGGCACGCGCACGCCCATCTCGATCGGCTCGACCGGCTTTTCACCCTTCCAGGTTGCGCAGGTTTCGTGCGCGGTTACAAAAAATAATCCCAGCTCCGGATCGAATGTCGGCGGTTGAAAATTGGTGCCTCCGTGATTGTCGGGCAGGCATTTTTCCGCCGTGCCGATATTGTCAAGCACGATCGGACGCCCATCCTTGCCGATTTCCTTGGCCCAGTTCGATCCGTCGATAAACGTCTTGGCCACCAGCAGCTTTCCCGTTTCGCGGTCGAGCGTATAGAAAAATCCGTTGCGGTTGGCGACCATGATCACTTTGTGCGCCTGGCCGCCGATTTTCAGATCGGCCTGCACCGGCACGTGCGCCGAATCCCAATCGTGCACATCGTGCGGAGTGAATTGGAAATGCCAGCGCAGTTCTCCGGTGTCGGCATCGAGCGCCACGAGAGAGCAGGTATAGAGATTGTCGCCTTCACGATCGTCGCCGTAGTAATCGGGATTAGGATTGCCAGTGCCGTAGTACACCAGGTTGAGCGCCGGATCGTAGCTGCCAGTCACCCACACCGCTCCGCCGCCGCGCTCCGCCACTTTGGAATTCGGCCAGGAATCGCTGCCCGGCTGTCCGGGCATGGGAATCGTATTGAAGTGCCAAATACGCTCGCCGGTCTGCGCATTGTAGGCGTCGATGTAGCCGCGGCTGGAAAAATCGCCGCCGGCGACGCCGATGATCACTTTATCTTTGATCACCAGCGGCGCGGCAGTAATGGCGTTGGCTTTCTTGAAGTCGCCGACCGCTACGTCCCAGATCACCGCGCCGGTTTTTCGGTCCAGGGCCACGAGGTGCGCGTCGAGCGTGCCCATGTACAGGCGGTCGCCGAGGATTCCGAATCCGCGATTCACCGGACCGCAGCAAACGGTGGCCATGATATTGGCGGGCAGCCTGCGGCGGTAACTCCAGATCGGGCGGCCCGTTTTGCCGTCCAGCGCCCACGCTTCATCGTAGTTGCCGGTCACGTACAACGTGCCGTCCACGACCAGGGGGGTGTTCTCAATGCCGCGCCCGGCAAGCCCCGGCAAATCCGTTTGAAAAATCCACTGCGGAACGAGCCCCGCGACATTCTGCGGCGTTAACTGCTTCAGCGGGCTGTGTCGCTGCCCGTTGTAGTCGCCGGAAAACGTCAGCCAGCGCGACGGATTTTTGAGGCCGCCGAGCAAGTCCTGGTTGGTGATGGGCGGGGGCGCGGATTCCTGTGCGCGAGTTGCCGAGGGCAGGGTCCCGAGCCCTAGGGCAAGCGCGGAAACAAGAATCAGTCGACGAATGATCGAGTTCGGTTTCATAAAAAACCTTTCGCAGATACACACTGTGAGAGTCGGGGGAATTTCACCGACACCATGACTCGGCATCGTACGCTTCTCCCGCCAGCCGCACAACCGATTTGAACGTTCAACGGAGCAGGCTTCACAGACTGCGGAAAAGGTCAAAAAAGGGTTGTCATTCTGAGCGAAGCGAAGAATCTCCCTGGGTTCATTGCTTGCACTCAGATCGAAGAGAGATTCTTCGCTTCGCTCAGAATGACAAGACTGGACGTTTTCCGCACGCTGTTCAGTCTGCAGATCTTGTGCCCGTGACGCTTTTCACATTTTGGGTATTGGCCGAGTATTGCCGAGTCCTTCAGCGATTCGTCCAAGTTTCTCTTGCGAGGAGCGGAAGGTCATGCGCCCAGTCTTCTTCCTTCACGCCGCCGGGATAAATCACGTGGGCCAGGTTGTCCCTCGTGTAGGCCAGGACGAACGCGGCGTGGCCAACTTCGTACGCTCCATCGGAGCGCACTGCGGATTTTTTTGCGGGGCTTAGATTGGCAGCGATCTGCGCGGCATCGATCGACGCCTGGCTGCCGGTAAGTCCGACGAAACGCTTGTCAAAATGATCGAGCCACGCGCGCAACACTTGCGGGGTATCGCGCTCCGGATCGGTGGTCACAAAAACCACTTTGAATCGCTCCGCATCGGCGGGCGAAATCTTGTGGAAAGCCTGAGCGATGGTAGCCATTTCCAGCGGGCACATATCCGGGCAATGGGTGTATCCGAAGTAAAGAAGCGTGGTGTAGCCCTGCGTCTTCGAGAAAAAGTCGAACGGCGCGCCGGACGTATCGTTCAGCGTAAATTTTGGCTTGGGGAGCGGCGGAGAAACCATGCCGCCTGCGTAAGCGGATTCCGCGGCGGCCGGGCGCGCCGGCCCAGCCGGCTCTTTCGCCGGCTGGGCCGACCCGCGATGCGGTGTTCCCGCGAGCAGAAGCAGAGCGAACAGCGCTCCGCCCGATCGTTTCCAGGCTACTTTGCGAGGCACTCGCAACTTCATGGCAATTATTCGACGACCACTTCACCGTACATGCCGTCGATATCGTGAAGCGCGCAGTGGTAGTAGTAGTGTCCCTTGTTCGGGAAGGTGATCCGGATTCGTGTCGTTCCGTTCGGCACCTGCGCCGATCCAGTGCGGTCCGCTTCCGCCGCTTGCAGGAAGCCGGAGTTCAGGAAAGTATTCGCATCGAACGCCGCGGGAGGCGGATTCACGGAATTGATTTGCGGCCTGAAGGCAGCGGAGCAGGGAGTTGTGCCGGCAGTTGCCGCAGGCGACGTGGTGCAGTTAATCGTCGCGATCACCGTGCCCGTGCCGAGGTCCTGGCAGTTGGTGGACATGGCCAACGTGCAGGTTGCGGGCGGATTCGGAACCGGCGGGCCGGGAGCCGGCGCGAGAACCGGTGGAATGTAGTAAAGAGTCGGAATCAGCGACGGAGGCTCGGTTCCGAACGTAACGGTGTGCGGCTCGGTGGGATCGAGATTCGTCCAGACTACCGACTCGCCGGCATGGATGCGGATGATTCCCGGCAGGAAGCGGACCACGGCGCGGTACTGCGTTCCGCCACCGGTCGACACGATCTCGCCGATTCCGGCGGCCACGCTATTTTCTCCGTCGCGCCGATCCCGCCAGCGGCGATCATCGTCGCCGCGGCGGTCGTTGTCGAAAAGCAATGCTGCCGCTTCATCGCGCGCCTGATCATCGTAGAAACGCTGGCTGCGAATCGCGGGCGCAGTAAGCGCATTGTTCACCAGCACGTGAACCGATCCATTCATGTCGGTGTGGATCAGGCAAACCAGTTTGTAATTGCCGGCTTTCGGGAAAGTCACCGTGAAGGTGGCGCCTCCGGCCATGCCGGCAGGCGTGGAGACGCAAGTGCTGCCGTCATAGCTCGCCGCGGGTCCGCAGTTGACGCCCTGAACCGCGAAGGGCGGCCCGGCGGGCGGAGGCGCCGACGGGCGGACTTGCCCGTTCGCCAGCAGCGTCACGGTGTGGATCTCGTTCACGGGAGCGAAGGTCCACTTGATGCTGTCGCCTTCAAAAAGCCACAGTTCGTTTGGTAGGAATGCGTCGGCCTGCACTCCCTGGTCGGGAGTTTCCGCGCCGACGGACGCGTTGTAAGTCGTCTGCGCCTGGGCCGGCGGTGGAACCATCAAAGCCGCGGCGAGCAACAGCAAGCACAAACTGCCTGGGAACAGTATGCGTTTCATTAAACCTCCTGAAGTCCGATGCAGTAAGCCGCAATCGGGAAAAGTGAGCGCTCCGACGGCAGCAAATTTACACGTCACTTTCTGAGTAGCGTACATTGTTCGTGGCTAGTGCTGCTGTCAAGTTAAAAGTGGTTGAACGGGAAATTTACGAGTGGAGCGTACTGAGAGTTTTAGTACGCGCTGGAATTTCCGGGTTGAACCTGCGGCTTGCGAATCGTAGGCTTCTCGGTGGCTGATGTTTCAGCTTGCGGAATTTCCGTTACGCGAGGAAAGAACGCGGGCTGTACCTGCGCCACTGGGAAGAGGAGATTGGATGGCGAACGCGAATCAAACTAAAAAGACCGGCCCGCTCCAGGGCCTGAAGGTGATCGATCTATCGCACATCATGGCGGGTCCGGCATGCTCGATGTTGCTGGCGGACATGGGCGCCGACGTCATCAAGGTGGAGAAAATTCCCAGCGGCGATGATTCGCGGCGCATGGTTCCACCATCGGTTGGCGATCAGTCGGCGGCGTTTCTGATCATGAATCGCAACAAGCGCGGCATCGCCTTGAATCTGAAAACTGAGGCGGGACGCGAGGTCCTTTCGCGCCTTTTGAAAGATGCCGACGTTTTGATCGAGAATTACCGCCGCGGCACGATGGAAAAAATGGGTTTCGGTTACGATGTCCTGCGCGCCCGGAATCCAAAACTGATCTACTGCTCGATCTCCGGGTTCGGTCGCACTGGCCCGTACGCCGATCGCGGCGGATTCGACCTGGTGGCCCAGGGAATGAGCGGGCTCATGAGCATCACGGGCGAGCGTGCCGGAGCCGCGCCGATGAAGTCGGGAGCGCCCCTGACGGACATCACCGCGGGAATTCTGGGCTGCGTGGGAATTCTCGCGGCATTGTACGAGCGGGCCTCCAGCGGCACGGGCCAGATGGTGGACACGTCGCTCTTTGAAGCCGGGATCACCCACACCTATTGGCATTCGGCAATTTGCTTTGCCACCGGCCAGCCGCCGGGGCCGATGGGCAGCGCGCATCCGTTGAACGGCCCCTACCAGGCGTTTCCCGCGTCCGACGGCTGGATCACCGTGGGCGCCGCGAATCAGGATAACTGGCTGCGGCTCTTACAGGCGCTCGAGATGCCGGAGCTCGGCGACGATCCGCGCTTCGTGAATAACGGCCAGCGTATGCGCAACCTCCCGGCTCTGATCGAGGCGCTTACACCGCTGTTCCAGCGGCGCAGCAAAGCCGAATGGCTGCGTCGTCTCGAACAGGCCGGCGTCCCGGCCGGGCCGGTGCTGAACATTGCGGAGATGCATGCCGATCCGCAAGCGCTCGCTCGCGAAATGATTGTGGAGACCGCGCATCCCACCGCGGGAAAAACGAAGGCCATCGGCCTGCCGATCAAATTTTCGGAGACGCCGGGCGGAGTGCGCCGGCCCGCGCCGTTACTCGGGGAACACAACAGGGAAGTGCTGCGCGAATACGGCTACTCGGATTCGGAAATTGATGAAATGTCGGAACAGGGCGCAATTCAGATGCCGTCCTCCACCACGAAAGGCGCGACCCGATGAGTCAGGACAAGATGACCCAGGGCAAGATGAGCCAGGACATGCCGACCCAGGACATTCTGTACGAAGTCAGCGAGGGCGTGGGCCGCATCACTTTTAATCGTCCGCAGGCGCGCAACGCTTTCACGTTCAAAATGTACGAGCGGCTGGCCGGGATTTGCCGCGAGGCCGCGGCGAATTCCTCGGTGAAAGTGCTGGTGCTGACGGGCGCCGATGAAAAAGCATTTGCGGCAGGTACCGATATTTCCGAGTTCCGCAATTTCTCCACCGCGCAGGACGCGATGGACTACGAAGCGCGCATCAACAGCCTGCTCGATTCTTTTGAGCGCATCCCCATTCCGACCATCGCCGCCATCGCCGGACCGTGCACCGGCGGCGGCGCGGCGATTGCCGCGTGTTGCGATATTCGCATCGGCGCGGCCAACGCGCGCTTCGGCGTGCCCATCGCGCGCACGCTCGGCAACTGCCTGGCCATGCCCAACTACGTGCGCCTCACGGCTCTGCTGGGTCCCGCGCGCGTCAAGGAACTGATCTTCACCGCGCGGCTCCTCGATTCCGCGGAGGCGTGCGCCATCGGATTGCTGAGCGAAGTGCTGCCGGATTACGCGGCGCTGCAAAACCGCGCCGAGGAACTCGCGCGAACGGTGGCTGCCAATGCGCCGCTCACGCTGCGCGTCACCAAGGAAGCCATTCGCAAAATCAAGGAGCGGATGACGCCGGAAGAAGACCGCCAGATGATCCTGACCTGTTACCTGAGCAACGATTTCCGCGAAGGCCTGGAAGCATTCCTGAACAAGCGCCCGCCAAAATGGACGGGAACCTGACCAGCGTTTCCGGCGGTTTTGGCAGAGTCCTATTTGGAAGTTTTCGATAGGAGGTCGAGTCTTGGTAGGACAGGCTTCAGCCTGTCAGGTTCAGATTCGCGCATGACGCAAGACAAAACCAGACAGGCTGAAGCCTGTCCTACTGCGACGTCAGCAGCACCGAGTTGTAGATTCCGCCGGAAACTTTTGCCGCCGTATTGATTGTTTGCGGCAGCCACCACGTCTTCCGCAAAATGGCGTGCGAAGAGTGCTTCATCCAGTTGGCCACAAACGCCATGGCCCAGACCTCCGCCACGGACTCCACGGCCAGCGTTCCGGAATTGTGGACGAACGGGCGCATGAGCGGATTCCGCTCCACGCCGCCCTCGCCAATCACCAGCCGGGAGGAAATGTCGTCCATCGTGGCGCCCCCGGCGTTCAACTCCGCCAGGAACCGTACCTGTTTGTCGTAAAACGGGCGGGTCAGGAAGTTGCCGCTGGGCTTGGGCTTGTCGGGTAAAGTTTGTGCCTTGATTTCAGGGAGTAAGTTTTGTGCCGGAATTTCCTGGGCTCCGACGGGAACCGCCGCCAGGAACACTACGATTGCAATTCGTGCGGGCCACCCCAATTTGCACCTTCTTTCACAGCAGTATGCCGTTCAGTCTAGCACCGCGGCCGTGGTTGATCAGTGGTTGGTGGGTGCGGGATTTCCAGACTTGAAACCCCGCGGCTGCTGGTTGGCCGGTTCAAAATTCGGGACCCGGTGCACTGCGTCCGACCCGCAGTTGCTGCACCGGCCGTGGGAGTCCAGAGCGATTTGTTCCAGACAGCTGACGCACAACCATTGTTTGCTGATCGTTGCTACTGGTTTTTGGCGGCTGCTCAGGAGGCGTAACATGACGGACGAGATGTGCAAAGAGCGGGCCAAGGAGTGCATTTCGCCGTGTGTTTTCTGGAGTCTTGTGTTCTGTTAATTAAAGGTGCACCTGCGGAAAATACGCGGCTTACCGGGAGAGCGCTGCGGCATCACGTCCCACCTCCCCGGCTGATGGGCCGCGGCGCCCAAAAAGTGTAAATAGTTCCGGATCGCGCCCGTTTTTTACATTCAGGAACCGCCGCCTCGGACTGATTCGGGAACCGGCGGCCTCATCGTTCCTCACGCGGTGACGACAGTTCTTCCGAGGCCTTACACCGGTGCCCAGATCTTTGTGGAGAACCGGGTGTAGCGCCCGGCTTCAGTGCGGGCTGTGTGTAATCGAGCAGATGCCCGCCTGAAGGCGGGGGCGGGCGCTGCACGTAAGCCCGAGTCCTCGCCAGCAACATTGGTCCGGGGCTCAGTCGAGGTGGTGGCAGGACTACGATTCCGATGGTGGGAGTTCTTGAGACGGCAGGACGCGGAGCAGCATACCGCGGCAGACACAACTCCGCGTCCCCCGGAAGTTCATCGGATTTTTAAGCTCTGGAAATTCCAGGCGGGCGAAGAGTTAGTCCGCCCCGGCGCCGATCGAAATCGGTTCCTCGGCATCGCTCTCCTGCGTTGACGATTGCGCGCGCACGATCTCGATGTGCCCCTTGAAATACGCGCCTTCCTCGATGCTGATTCGCTTGGAGATGATGTTGCCGATGACCTGGCCGTCTTTCTTGATCTCGACGCGATCGGCTGCGCGCAGATTTCCGGCGGCGTTGCCGTACACCACCACTTCGCGCGCCGAAATCTCGGAGTCCAGCTGTGCCGTGCGCCCCACCGTCAGCCGGTGGCTGCGAATCGCGATCGGGCCTTCCACCGTGCCGTCGATCTGCAGGTCTTCCTCGCTGGTAATCTGGCCTTTCACGACAACGCTCGGTCCCAGGCACGCCAGCGGGCGCGCTGCCGGACCATTCGGGCGAATGCTGACGGGGCCATTTGCGGGTGCGCCCGGAACGCGTGAATCGCGATTCTGCGAAGTTCCGGGAATTTCAGGCTGTGCTTCCTTGTTCCACATGGTTCCTCCCTATCGTCGTTCGACGTTCGAATGCGTCACGAATGACCCCCCTGAGCCTCACTGTAGGAGCATGGGCTAGCTGCGGCTACGGTAAAATGGCAGGGTTGTGCGTACGCAGAAACTGCACTTTCGGACAACTTGAGTGCAGACTTAGCGTAGGTGTCTAATCAGCAAACATTGGCTTTGGCCGGACAGTGGAGTTGACGAGTCTCGAATGTAGCGCCCGCCTTCAGGCGGGCATCGGTGGTACGCCGCAACGCCCGCACTGAAGGCGGGCGCTACAAGAACTCGCTGAATTTGACTTGGCAAACAGATTCTACGGCCGGTGCGGCTAATCGTAGTAGGCGGGCGCGTGTTTCAGCTTGTCGCTCTGCGTCTTTTCGTGGTTGATCCACAATTGCGCGTGATAGAACGAAATCAGATCAGCCATTCGCTGCATGGATAATTGCGTCTGAATCTTCTGCTCCGCCGGCATCGTGCTGAAATAGGGAATTCGACGATTGTCCCAATTGTCCTGCAGGTGCACGGCATCGCCGCTTAGCAAGATCCACCCCGTTTTCGCCAGGTGAACGAGGCAGGACTGGTGCCCCGGCGTGTGTCCCGGAGTGTAAACGATCATCACCGAGCCATCGCCGAATACGTCGCGGTCTTCCATCACCAGGTCCACGGGATGCTCTTTCTGAAACGTCGGGCGCGCGTCCGACGGCGGCTTCGCGATTCCGCTCTTTCCGGGAGCGAAGTAGTAGTCATACTCCGCCTTCTGAATCAGAAATGGCGTGGAAGAGAACATTTCAGCGTTGCCGATGTGGTCAGGGTGAGTATGCGAAATTCCCACGAACTTGATGTCCGATGGCTTCACGCCGATCGCCGCGAGTTGCGATTCCAGAGTCTTGGCGCGAGTCCAGTGGATGTCCGTGGCCGGATTATTGGCCGGGTACCAGCCGTCCGCCATGGAAGCCACGGCGTCCGAAATGCCAGTGTCCCAAAGAAAATAGGCGTCAGCGTGATGGATGAGGTAGCAACTCACCGAGATGTCGATGGGCTTGCCGACGTTCACGCCGACCGTCCACCGCGATTCGTCCGGAGCGTGTCCCTGGCCGCAGTCGAGAACGTACAGCCGGTCGGCAGTCCCGCCGGTAGGAGCGGCATGGGAGGGCAGCGCTAAAAAGCAAACCGCGGCGAGCAGAGACAGAACCTTGATTGGCATCATTGCGGCAAACCTCATAAAGATTCGCAAACACTAAAAACTGTCATCCCGAAGGGCGGGTTCTGCCCGAGGGATCTGCTTTTGCCTCAATTTTGCGGAAAGCCAGAACCCTCGCGCTACTCGTCTCCCAGCTTCCGTCTTACTTATCCGGCCCCCCGGGGCATCCCGCGTTTCCCCCGTTGCAATCGCCGCCGACATGCTCCGGCATCCCTCGCCCGGCGATCTCCGTCCGCATGCCCGCCGGGTCTTGAATAGTCCAGGCGTACTTCGTGTCCGCGTGCGGCTTGAACCCGCGCCGCTCCAGTTCGGCTTTGACCGCCGCCTGGTTGTAATTTTCCACCGCCAGCGCGAAATGGGCGACGTAAGGCTTGTTATCCGGGTGCTGGCTCTTTCGGAGGTATAGGAAATTTTCCCCGAATCTCAGGAAGCACACCGGTCCTCCCGGAGCGTCAACGCCAAAGACGCCGCCCGGCTTGAAGTAGACCAGCTTCATTCCCAGAAGATTCATGTAGAAGTCACGGGTGCGCTCGACGTCCGGAACGTTGTAGACCAGATGGCTGACCGCATAGGACTTGAAACTGTTGCTGTCCGGCCCGGGAATCGCGCTCAGATTTTTCGTGCCGTCGGATTCCTTGGCGGTGGGGGACGCCGCCCCCGGAAAGACGCCCTTGATCGCGCAGATTTGAATGGTGGTGCCGTCGGGATCCTTGATCGACCAGGCGTAGGCGCCGTCGGGCTTCGGTTCCAGGCCGCGCCGCGCCAGTTCCGCCCGCACCGGCTCCAGTTCAAAATTTTCGATGGAGAACGCGAAATGATCGACGTTGCCCTGGCCCATCTGCTCCGACCAGTTGCCCGCCGGGCGGTCCAGCGGCTTAGTGAGTGGGCGAATGTAGATGGCATTCGGGGGATTGCCGCACTCCACCGAACACTGCTTGCCGTCGTCCCACACGTCTCTCATCCCCAGCACACTGACGTAAAAGTCGCGCACCTTGGCATAGTCCGTGACTTGATAATTAATATGGTTGTAAGACACAGCCTTGAGCGCCATCCCGCCGGACATTCCTACGGTTCCGGCCATTCCCGCCTGCGCCGCTTCGCCGCCAGTCCACGCAGCCGCCTCGGGCGACACGCTCGCGGCGAACGCCGCGGCCGCTCCCAGGCCCAAAGCCTTGATGAGGCCGCGACGGTCAATTCTCCCGTCAATCCGCCGGCCGATGCGCCCGTCCTCGAGCGCCGTTCGGAGTTCCGCAATTTTCGACTTCATCGCTGACCCTCCAGGAAATACTCGATCCGTTTATTCACCCGCAGTGGCCGGATTGTATGCCCGATTCGCCAGAGTGGCACGCATTTTTGTGGGGCATGCTTTAGCTTGCCGGAAGTAAAGAATTTGCAATGCGAAGGGGTTTGTAGCGCACGGCCTCAAAAGTCAGCAAAAAAACTCGCACCTGTCATTCCGAAGGGTGGGGTTTGCCCGAGGAATCTGCTTTTTCTTTCTCCTTGGTGCTGCGAAAAGCAGATCCTTCGCGTTGCTCAGGATGACAAGTAATTCGTGGCGACCGGCAATTGAAACCTGGCAAGTTGAAGCGTGCCCTACTTGAGCATCTGGCTGGCCTTGGCCGTGGGCGGGTGCGGGCGCGATTGCAGGTACGCGTAGATGTCCGCCAGTTCCTGGTCCGAAATTACTTTCGCGGTGTATGGAGGCATTTCTCCGAGGGGTTTGCGCACGTAGCGCAGCAGCACGTCGAACGGCACCGGATCCGGTGCGATCCGCGGCCCGGCCATGATCGATCCCTGTCCTTCGCGCCCGTGGCACTGGTAGCAGCCGTCCTTCATAAAGAGTTTTTTCCCGTTCTCGGCGTTTCCGGCCGGCGCGTTGGGCGATTTCGCTTCTTGCGCCGCGCTGGAGCGCGTCACGCTCGCCGCGCCGAAAGCCAGCAGCATCGCCAGCGTCACGAAGCCGGTGCGAGACGAAATCGATCCGAAAATCATTTTCATGCATGCTCCTGTTCGCGTAGTTGTAGGACAGGCTTCAGCCTGTCAGGTTTAGATTTATGATGGGCGCGAATCTAAACCAGACCGGCTGAAGCCTGTCCTACTTTTTTGCTAGCGCGGCTGCGTGACCACGTCGAGCAGCGCCGGTTCGCCGCGTTTCACTACCGCGATGGCGCGCTTCAAGGCCGGCGCCAGTTCATTGGGATCGCTGATCGGGCCTTCCGCGTAAATGCCCAGCCCTTGCGCGATCTTCGAGAAATC